>Ga0209254_10002524_pt1 | contig 16648 bp, 16 predicted proteins | sample FrelakmetDIP11DI_FD_187148 | JGI IMG/M metagenome (GOLD analysis project Ga0209254, IMG submission 187148) | Freshwater lake sediment microbial communities from the University of Notre Dame, USA, for methane emissions studies - DIP11 DI (SPAdes)... | ecosystem: Environmental > Aquatic >... | reverse complement strand
GTACCGGACGAATTCCGCCAGGATGCGCACCATTGGCTGATCCTGCATGGCCGCTATGTGTGCCAGGCGCGCAAACCGCGCTGCTGGGACTGTGTGCTGCAGGACCTGTGCCCCTTCAAGTCGAAGACGCCGGCGCCCTGACCGGGCGAATGCTGCGCCTGGATTCAGCGCTGCAGCGCCTCGCGTTCGATCTGGTCCAGCGTCGCATGGCGCACGTCCGTACCGTGCACGATATAGATCAGGTGCTCTGCGAGGTTGCCGGCGTGGTCGGCCACCCGATCGACCGCGCGCACCACCGACAGCATGTCGAGCAGCACCGCGATCTCGCCGGGTTGCTCCGACATGCGCCGGATCAGCAGGTTGGAGACCGCGTTGGACTGGCGGCCGATGGCCTGGGCCTGCCGGATCACCCCGACCGCGCCATCGATCTCACCGCGCACGAAGGTGTTGAGCGCCTCGCGCACCAGCGTGCTGGCGCGGGCCGCAAGGTCCTTGACGTCGCGCAGCCACTCCTCGTCGGCGACGGTGCTGGAACGGATCGGCGCCGAGAGTCGCGCGATCTTGCGCGCCTTGTCGCCGATGCGCTCGAGGTCGGTGGTCATGCGGGTCACGCCCAGCACCATGCGCAGGTCGCCGGCCGCGGGCTGCCGTTTCGCGATCATGCGCGCGCAGTCGTCGTCGATCGAGACCTCGAGCTCGTTGACGCGGGCGTCGTTCTCGATCACGCGCCGCGCGATCTCCTCGCGTCCCTGGGTCAGCGCGTCGATCGCGAGCCGGAACTGCTCGTCGACCGTCATGCCCATGTCCATAACGCGCGAACGCAGCGCGCGCAGATCGGCGTCGTACTGGGTGGAAAGGTGTTCGCTGTTGTTCATGGCGATGCCGGATTCCCCTGTACTCAGCCGAAGCGGCCGGTGATGTAGTCCTCGGTCTGCTTGTGCTTGGGCCGGAAGAACACGTCGTCGGTCCAACCGTACTCGATCAGGTCGCCGAGGTACATGTAGGCGGTGAAGTCCGAGACCCGCGCGGCCTGCTGCATGTTGTGGGTCACGATCAGGATCGTGACCTTGTCCTTGAGCTGGTGGATCAGTTCCTCGATGCTGGCGGTGGCGATCGGGTCCAGCGCCGAGGTCGGCTCGTCGAACAGCAGCATCTCGGGCTGCGAAGCCAAAGCGCGCGCGATGCACAGGCGCTGCTGCTGCCCGCCCGAGAGGTTCATCGCCATCTCGTCGAGCCGGTCCTTGACTTCGTTCCACAGCGCGGCGGCGACCAACGCCTCCTCGACCGCGTCGATCAGGGCCGAGCGCCGGTTCTCGCCGCGGATCCGCAGGCCGTAGGCGACGTTCTCGAAGATCGACTTCGGGAATGGATTCGGCTTCTGGAACACCATCGCGAGGCGCATCCGCACCTCGATCGGGTCGATGTCGGCACCGAGCAGGTCGATGTCGTCGGGCTGGAAGCGGATCTCGCCCTCGTAGCGGTTGCCCGGATAGAGGTCGTGCATGCGGTTGAAGCAGCGCAGGAAGGTGCTCTTGCCGCAGCCCGAGGGGCCGATCAGCGCGGTCACGCGGCGATCGTAGACCGGGACGCTGATGCGCTTGAGCGCCTGTTTGGTCCCGTAGTGGAACGACAGCTCCCGCGCCTCGGCCTTCTTGGCCAGCGTGGAGATGTCCGGGCGGGGCGGCTTGGCGACCATGTCGATATCCTTACCAGCTGAGGTTGCGACGCAGGCGATAGCGCAGCCAGATCGCGATCGCGTTCATGACCAGCGTCATCGCCACCAGCACCAGCGCGGCGGCCGACGCATTGGCCTGGAACGCGGCCTCCGGGCGACTGGTCCAGCCGAAGATCTGGATCGGCATCGCGGTGAAGGGCGAGGCCAGCCATTCGAACGAGAGCCACGGAAACTCCGGCTGCACCGGCGCGGGCGGCAGGAACGCGATGAAGCTCACCGCCCCGATGGTGATGATCGGCGCGGTCTCGCCGATCGCCCGCGACAGGCCGATGATCACCCCGGTGAGGATGCCCGGCATCGAGTACGGCAGCACATGGTGGCGCACCAGCTGCCAGCGCGTCGCGCCCAGTGCATAGGCGGCCTCGCGGATGCTGCCGGGAATCGCCCGGATCGCCTCGCGCGTGGCCACGATCACGATCGGCAGGATCAACAGCGCCAGGGTCAGGCCGGCCGTGCGGATGCTTGCGCCCAACCCGAAGGTGTGCACGAACATGCCCAGCGCCAGCAGGCCATAGACGATCGAGGGCACGCCGGCGAGGTTGTTGATGTTGATCTCGATGATCGCGGTCAGCTTGTTGCGCGCCGCGTACTCCTCGAGGTAGATGCCCGCCGCCACGCCCAGCGGCACCGCCACCAGCGCGGTCACCACCATCACCGCCAGGGTTCCCACCCATGCCGCGAGGATGCCGGCCTGTTCGGCCTTGCGCGAGGCGAACTGGGTGAAGAATTCCGGGCGCAGGCGCGACCAGCCGTCGATCAGCATGTCGAGGAACAGGGTGATGAAGGTCGCGAAGGCGAGGCAGAGCGCGGCCACGCCCAGCAGCACGAACAGCAGGTCCTTGCGCCGCTGCCTCGCGATCAGCGCGCGCATCTGCGCTGCCGGCATCGCGACCGCCATCTCAGTACACCTCGCGGTAGCGGCGCCGCAGCCAGAACCCGGCGAGGTTGAACACCAGCGTGAGCAGGAACAGGGTGAGACCCGCGGCGAAAATGGTCTGGTAGCCGATGCTGCCGTGCGGCAGGTCGCCCTTGGCCACCTGCACGATGTACGAGGTGATGGTCGCGGCCGGCTGGGTCGGGTCGAGCGTGAAGTTGGGCTGCATGCCGGCGGCCACCGCCACGATCATGGTCTCGCCGATCGCGCGCGAGATGCCGAGGATGTACGCGGCGGCGATGCCGGAGAAGGCGGCCGGCACGACGACCCGCAGCGCGGTCTGCAGCCGCGTCGCGCCCATGGCATAGGAGCCCTCGCGCAGCGACATCGGCACCGAGCGCATCGCGTCCTCGCTGATCGAGCTGATGTACGGCACGATCATGATTCCCATCACCAGGCCGGCCGAAAGCATGTTGAAGCCCGGCAGCCCGGGAATCAGGTGCCGCAGCGCCGGGGTGAGGAAGTTCAGCGCGAAGTAGCCGAACACGATGGTCGGGATCCCGGCCAGCAGTTCCAGCACCGGCTTGGCGAACTCGCGCACGCGCGCCGAGGCGAACTCGGACAGGTACAGCGCGATCACGGTGCCGAGCGGAATCGCCACCACCAGCGCGATCGCCGAACTGGTCAGCGTGCCCGCGAGCAGCACCATGATGCCGAAATGGGGATCGGAGAACAGCGGCGTCCACTGCGTGTCGGTGAGGAAGTCCAGCAGAGGCACCGCGCGGAAGAAGCCGATCGATTCGCTTACCAGGATGAACACGATCCCGAGCGTGGTCAGCACCGCCACGAGCGCGCAGGCCAGCAGCACCAGTTCGATCACGCGCTCGCCGATGTGGCGGCGACTATTGCGGGCCATGCGGCCCGCCGGGACGGCGGCTTCGTTCAGGGTGGTTGCCACGGGCAGGGGTCCAGGAAAAGGTCGTGGGCGGCGCGTGGCTCAGGCTGCGCCGCCAGCGTTACGTCCGATCGATCAGAGGCTGGCCTCGCGTTCGAGCAGTGACTCGACCGTCACGCCAGTCGCGGAATGGCCGGCGAATACGGTGCCGAACTTGCCATCGGCGAGGTGCTGCTTGATCGTGCCGTAGGCGGCATCGGGCAAGGGTATGTAGCCAGTCTCGTCGGCCAAGCGGGCGGCATTGGCGAAGTAGAAGTCGATGAAACCCTTGACTTCGGGCCGCGCGTAGGCTTTCTCGCTGACGTAGATGAACAACGGGCGCGACAGCGGCTGGTAGCTGCCGCCGATTACGGATTCGCGCGTGGGCCGGACCGCCGTGGCGCCGGCCTGCGGAGCGATCGCGAGCGCCTTGAGCTTGTCCTGGTTTTCGGTGAAATACGCGTAGCCGAAGTAACCGATCGCGTTGATATCCTGGGCCACGCCCTGCACCAGCGTGTTGTCGTCCTCCGACGCAGTGAAGTCGCCACGACTGGACTTGGCCTCGCCGACGACGGCTTCGGTGAAATAGTCGAAGGTGCCGGAATCGGAGCCGGCGCCATAGAGTGCGAGCGGCGCATCCGCCCACGCGGGATCGACCTGGTTCCAGCGCAATATCTGGCCCTGCGCGGCGGGTTCCCACATGCGCTTCAACTGGTCGACGCTGACCTCGGCCAGCGGGTTGGCCGGGTTGACCACCACGGTGAGGGCGTCGAATGCGACCGGCAACTCGTAGTAGCGGATGCCGGCCTTGGCGCAGTCATCCATCTCGAGCTGCTGGATCGGGCGCGAAGCATTGGTGATGTCGAGTTCGCCGCGGCAGAACTTCTTGAATCCGCCGCCGGTACCCGAGACACCGACGGTGACCCGCGCGCCACCGGCATTTGCCGACTGGAACTCCTCGGCGATGGCCTCGGTGATCGGATACACGGTGCTGGAGCCATCGATCTGCACCAAGCCCGACGGCGTCGGGGCGCTGCTGGCGGGGGCGCCGGTCGAGGACGTGGACGGCTCGGGCCTGCTGCCGCAGCCGGTGAGCAGGACGCCTGCGGCAAGCAGGGCAAGTGCCGGGATTCGGGTAGGGTTCGGGCACTTCATGGGCATCTCCGCGGGGCAGCAAGGGCAGGTACCGGGCATTGTGTGACCGCACTAATGCAGTTGGATGACATCCTGCCAGCCCTCAAGCTGGACGTCGAACAGCGAACCGTCATTATTTTGAAATCTAAATGACAATCAATTGCCGCTGAAACGTCATCTTTCTGCCCTCGAAATGAGATTTGCGCAGCTTATCGCCCCCAAGGTCCTGCTCCTAACCGCACCCTTCGCGCACGCGGATGGCTGGAGCTTCACCCCCGGCGGCAACTTCCAGTACGACTGGTACCGGCCCCGGGCGGATGTCTATCCCTACGTCGACGCCGACGACGCCGAAGAAGCGCAACGCATTCAACGGCGCGTAGACATCCTTTGCACTGGACCCGGCGTAGACCAAACCCGGGTACGGGCGGCGGCAGCGCTGAAAGAATCCCGGCCCGACCACGGTCAGTGTCGCTAGGATGAGTTCGTGGCGCGGCAGATCAGGCTCGTACGCTGCGTTGCGACAGTCCTAACCTACCCCGTTATCCAACCACTCCCTGGAGAACCGCATGTCGAACAAGTTCGTGAATTCCCTTTCGCTGGCCATCGGCGCCGCATTGCTGGGCTCGGTCGGCCTCGCCAACGCGGCCAGCGCCTTCGCCGTCAACGACCTCGGCCAGGGCTACATGCTGGTCGGCGACGAAAAGCCGGAAGGCAAGTGCGGTGAAGGCAAGTGCGGCGCCGACAAGGGCAAGGAAGGCTCCTGCGGCGAAGGCAAGGAAGCGGCCGAGGGCAAGTGCGGCGAAGGCAAGTGCGGCGCCGACAAGGGCAAGGAAGGTTCCTGTGGCGAAGGCCATGACAAGGGCAAGGAAGGCTCCTGCGGCGAGGAAAAGGGCAAGGAAGGCTCCTGCGGCGGCGCGCAGTAAGCGCCGACGCTGGCCCGCACCCGCGCGACACGGCACCGCGATGAACACGGAACCGACAATCGCGGGTGCGGGATTGGGCTTCCGGCGGGCCCTGCTGGGTCCGCTGGAGGCATCTGCACCGGGTCCGGTCGACTTCTACGAAGTCGCACCGGAGAACTGGATCGGCGTAGGCGGGCGGACCGGGAAACGGCTGCGCGCCTTTACCGAGCGCTACCCCTTCGTCGGTCACGGCCTGTCGCTGTCGCTGGGCGGCCCCGCGCCGCTGGACGAGACCTTCCTGGTCCGCGTGCGCCGCTTCCTCGACGAACACGGCATTGCCGCCTACAGCGAGCATCTGTCGTACTGCGGCGACGATGCCCATCTCTACGACCTGATGCCGATCCCCTTCACGGCGGACGCGGTACGTCACTGTGCGGCGCGCATCCGCCGGACGCAGGACATCCTGGGCCGCCGCATCGCGGTCGAGAACGTCAGTTACTACACGCCGGTCGGCGCCGAGATGGACGAGCTGTCGTTCATCCGGGCGGTGATCGAGGAATCCGATTGCGATCTGCTGCTCGACGTCAACAACATCCACGTCAACAGCATCAACCATTCATACGGTGCTGCCGCTTTCCTCGATGGCCTTCCGCTCGAGCGGGTGGCGTGGATCCACGTCGCCGGGCATTATGACGAAGCGGCGGACCTCAAGATCGATACCCATGGCAGCGCGGTGATCGAGCCGGTGTGGGCCTTGCTGGCGCGGGCATACGCGCGCTGCGGGCCGGTGCCGACGCTGCTCGAGCGCGACTTCAATTTCCCGCCAATGGCCGAGCTGCATGCCGAGATTGCGCGGATCCAGTCCCTGCAGCGCGCGGCGCGCTTGCCGGCGGCGTTGGCGGGATAGGCGGGGTCGGTCGTGTTGACGGTCCGCGGTCGCGTACCAGGTGCGCTCCTTCAGGGCCGCGCGTTGGTCCGCAGGAGCGCACCTGGTGCGCGACCGCGGACGGTCATGGTCGCCGTTGCGCCCATCGCTGCGCGATGCGATTCGGAACCGCCCGGATGAACCCCTCCACACCGCTGCCGCGCTTCCAGCAACTGCAGTACGCCTTCGCCGCGCACCTGCGCGATCCTGCGCATCATGCCGCGCCGGCCGAGCTCGAGGATCGCCGCGTCGGCGTCTACCGCGAGCTCATCTACAACAACATCGAAGGCCTGCTGGCCGGGAACTTCCCGGTCATCCGCAGGCTCCTGCCGGACCCGCGCTGGCACGCTCTGGTGCGCGCCTTCCTGGCCGACTACCGCGCGCACACGCCGCTTTTCCATGAGATCGGGCGCGAGTTCCACCGCTTCCTTGAAATGCGCTCGGGGCCGGAGAGCGACGATCCGCCGTTCCTGGCCGAGCTCGCGCACTACGAGTGGGTCGAACTGGCGGTGGCCTTCGACGAGCAGCGCATCGAGGACATCGCGCACGATCCGGAAGGCGACGTGATCCAGGGCCGCCCCGCGGTCTCGCCGTTGGCGTGGCCACTGGGCTACCGCTACCCGGTCCATCGGATCAGGCACGACTTCCAGCCCGACGCGCCACCTGCGCTGCCGAGCTTCCTGTTGGTGGCGCGCAACCGCGCCGACGAGGTCGCGTTCATGGAAACCACCGCGCTCTCGCTGCGCCTGCTCGAGCAGTTGAAAGCGAATCCCGGTTTGACGGGTCTGATGGCCGTGACCGCGATTGCCGCCGCGTTCGAGGGGCCCGACCGGGACACCGCGACCGCGGCAGGACTGGACACCCTGCGCGCATTCCGCGCACGTGATGTCCTGCTCGGCACCCGCAAAGACTGACCGCACGGAGGAACGATCATGGCGACATCGACGGTCTCGGGCGCGCTCGGCGCCTGGGAATGGGTTACCACGCGCCTGCGCGGTGCCGGCGAGACGATTCCGCGCCTCGTGATGCGGATCGTCATGGGCTGGGAGTTCTTCGAGGCGGGCCGGGAGAAGTTTCGCGGCGAGAACTGGTTCGCCGGGATCCAGGACCAGTTCCCGTTCCCGTTCAACGTCGTGCCGGCCGACCTCAGCTGGACCATCGCGACCTGGTTCGAACTGGTCGGCGGGATCGCGCTGTGGCTCGGGCTGGGCACGCGCTTCTTCGCCTTTTCGCTCCTGTTCCTCACCTTTGTCGCCACTGCGGCGGTGCACTGGCCCGATATGTTCAGCATGTGGAGCGATTTGCTCAAGGGTTACTCGATCAGCGACAAGGGCCATGGCAACTTCAAGCTGCCCCTGTTGTTCGTGGTCATGCTGCTGCCCCTGATCTTCAACGGTGCCGGCAAGTTCTCGCTCGACCACCTGCTGGCGCAGTGGCTGCGTCTCGATACCACGGCGACGCCGGTGTCCGATGCCTACGCCTGGTCGATGGCCGCGGCGATCATGGGCCTGCCGTTCCTCATGCTGATGCCGGGATTCGGCATCGCGCTGCTGCTGGTCGCGCTCGTGCTGGCCGGCTTCGGCCGGTACGCGCGGGCCTGACGCACGCACTCGGTGCAAGGGGTAATGGCCGCAACCGACGACGAGCGCGAGCGGGACGCGGCGGGCAGCTTCGGCGGTCGCCTCAGCCTGGGGCTGCGCCGGCACGGCGTCGCCTTGGTGAGCCTCACGGTCGCGTTGCTGGGGCTGGCCTACAACACCTGGCGCAACGAAACGACCGAATCGCACCGCAACGTGCGCCAGGCCGCATTCGAGGTACTCGAGCAACTGGGCGAACTGCAGCAGGTCGTCGATCAACGCTTCTATGGCGGCACCAGTACCGACCTCAACCGGATCCGGGGTTGGGGCAAGGTGACCCTGGTGCGCGACATGGGCATGCTGGTCTCGCCAGCGGCGTCGCGCGAGGCGGGCCGGCTGTTCGGAATATGGCAGACCCGTCTGGACGCAATGGACCGGGGCGATGCGGATGCCGAGCGCGAAATCTCGGCCGCGATCGCCGCCGCGCGCGAGCAGGTGCTGCGCGACCTGGAGTCGTTGCAGTGATGCCCCGGGCCGGGCCGGGCCGTAATGGCCGCCTGAGCGCGTCGCAAGCGGCGCGGCAGCCCAAGAGTCGAATCCCAACCTCGTACCGATGGCGTGCCATGCGCGCTTGGCCCCATTCGTGCCGAATCGCGCCGCATCCCATCGAATCGCAGGAGATCGCCAATCGGGTCAACGAGATCAGCTTCAACAGCTCACTCCTGCGCGAAATGCGCGCAGTCTAGTTCGCCTCGCGGATGTTGGAGGAAGGCTGGCTCAAGGATGAGTACAAGGGGCGCATCCGGCGCATGCTGATGCACTCGGTGCGCTGCGACGCGACCACCGCCGAACTGTCGGCTTGAGTCTGACGCCGGACTGGAAGTTCCTGACCGCCCTGCGCGACCGCGGTCGCGCGATCGCCGCGCGCTGGCTCGACGATCACTTCGACGACCTGGGGCAACGCTCGACTGTCGACATTCGGCGCGAATTCCTCGAATAGGCGAAAGCCCATGCCCCCATCCCGGGTCTAATCGGCAGTTGCAGGAGCGCGGTTGCGCGCGACCACCGACATGCACGGTCGAAACCCCCGTCGTTCAAACGTGCACTCCTGCAAAGCCGACCTTCGACGGGGACTCTCATGACCCAAACCAGAATCGTGATCATCGGCGGCGGCTTTGCCGGAGTGAAGTGCGCACAAGTCCTGCTCAGGTACCTGCGCGGCTACGCAGAGGTCGTGGTGTTCAGCCGCGACAACCACATGGTGTTCCAGCCGCTTCTCCCGGACGTCGCTGGGTCGAGCCTGAATCCGCGCGCGATCGCGCCGCCGTTGCGCCAGCTGCTGCCGGGCGCCAGCTGCCGCACCGAGGAAGTGATCGAGATCGACCGTGCACACAACGAGGTCGTGCACGAGGGCCACGACGGCGCGCCGCGACGGATGCGCTACGACCACCTGGTGATCGCCTGCGGCAACATCGTCAACCTCAATCTATTGCCCGGCATGGCCAACCACGCGCTGCCGCTGAAGACCATCGGCGACGCGATCGCGATGCGCGCACACGTAATGCAGCAGCTGGAGAAGGCCGACCTGGCCGATACCGCGCAGCAGCGGCGTTTCTACCTCACCTTCGTGGTGGTTGGTGGGGGATTCAGCGGCGTCGAGGTCGCCGGCGAGGTCAACGACCTGATCCGTGGCGCCCGTCCCCGCTTTCCCAACATCGGGCACGATGACGTCCTGGTCACCCTCCTGCACAGCCAGCCGCAGCTGCTTCCAGAGGTCAGTCCGAAGTTGCGCGACTTCGCCCGGCGCCGCATGGAGCGGCGCGGGATCAAGGTCGTCACCGAGGCATCGGTGGTCGAGATATCGCGGCGCGGCGCCACGCTCAAAGATGGCACCAAGGTCGAGGGCGCGACCGTGATCTGCACGGTTGGCACGACCTCGAATCCGCTGGTGGCGAAGCTCGACACGGCGAAGGAACGGGGCCGACTGGTCACCGGTCCGGATATGCGCCTGCCGGGTAGTGCCAACGTGTGGGCGGTCGGCGACTGCGCGATCGTGACCAATGCGTTCGACGGCAGGCCCGCGCCGCCGACCGCGCAGTTCGGCGAACGCGCCGGCGCGCAGTGCGCCCGCAACATCGTGCGAGTCCTGCACGGCGAGGCAGCACAACCCTTTCACTTCAAGCCGGTCGGGATGGCCTGCGGCATCGGCGGCCGCGAGGGCGTGGCCGAGCTGTACGGACTCAAGTTCTCCGGCTTTCTCGCCTGGTGGCTGTGGCGCAGCGCATTCCTGGCCAAGATCCCGTCGTTCGCGCAGAAGATCAAGGTCGGTCTCGACTGGGCCTGGGAACTGGTGTTCGCGCGCGATCTTAGCCATTTCCGGCCGGCGCAGACCGACCCGATCAACAAGGCGCACTACGGGCCGGGCGAGGAGCTGTTTTCGCACGGCCTGCCGCTGAAGGCGCTGTACTCGATCGAATCCGGCGAAGCCGAGGTGGTGCAGCGCGGCGACGCCACCGGCGAGTACCGCGTTCTGATGACCCTGGGCCCGGGCGCGTTGATCGGCGAGGCCACGGTCGCCGAATACGCCGGCTCCAAGGTGTCGGTCCGCGCCAAGTCGGCGCTCGACGTGTACGTGCTCGGCAACGATTCGCTGACGCGCCTGTCGAGCGCACTGGCGCCGATCGAGGCGATCGTCGAACGTGCCGTGAGCCGGCCGGCGCAGCGGATCTGGCGCCACCACATGGCCGCGATGGAGGCGCTTTCGAAGCGTCGTCTTGGCGAGATGCCGGCCGGCGATCCACTGGTCGCGGTCGACGTCGCGGACCCGCTCGGCGGCGTCTACCAGCGCATGATCGTGGAACGACAGGGCTGCGCGGTGGTGGTGGAGAACGGCGCGATCGCCGGCGTTGCCACTCGCACCGACCTGCTCGAGGCGCTGGCGCGCGGCGCCACCCGCGACACGCCGATCCGCCATGCGATGAACGCGAAGCCGGTGTGCCTGACCGTGGACGACTCCGCGGCCACCGCAGCCGAGCGCATGGCCGAGCGCGGCCTGAAATATCTGCCGGTACTCGATAGCGGCGGTCAGCCGGTAGCGCTCCTGAGCTCGGACGACTTCGTGCGCTTCGCTCTGGCCATGCCGCGCTGAGCAGCGCAATCGCGGCGGCTCAGCGATCCACGCTCAGCAGTGCGTGCAGCAGGTTGTCCTGGAACGAGACGTTGCCGGTCAGGCGGTCGTGTCGTTCGCACAGGAACAGCGCATAGTCCAGCGGAAAGTGGCTCCAGGGGTGACGCGGCTGCGCCGGGTCGAGCGCTTCGCGCGCCAACAGCGAGGCCTTGGTCACGGTGCCATCGCCGGGCTCGAGCATCAGCATCCCGTAGTCGATCCCGGGCTGCGGATGGCGCACCTGGTCCGGCCACAGGCGCAGCACCGAATCGCCACCCGATTCCTCTACCAGCAGGCGCGCCGGGGTCAGCTCGCAATCGCCGCCCATCACGATCGGGCGCAAGCCGCCGGGCGGCTCGGCCACGGTCAGCGACCAGGTGAAGCGGCGTCCGCGCTCGATCTGGCGGGCGAAGTGCCGCTGCAGCCGATCGACCTGCAGCTGGCCCTCGCGCGGATCGTCGTACGCGGCGATCACCCGCGCCGCCACCGCCGGGTCGAACACGTTCCAGCCGAAGCGGCGCCACAGCTCCACGTCGAATATGTCGCGTTGCAGGGCGCGGCCATCAGCGCCGATCAGCCAGTCGTTGAGCGCGTGCGGGAACAACTGGTAGGCCGATGGAAAAGTCGCCAGAACCTCGGGCGGGATGCGGCGGAAACCGACCTGGGCGCCCTCGATGAACCCGCTCACCGCCGATACCGAGCCGAAGTTCGGGGTGCCCAGCAGGACCAGACGGCGGATCTTGCGCGCGCCCTCCTGCGTTACCTCGAAGTCGTTGCCATCGAGCAGGTCGCGCGTGCCAAAGCGTGCGTAGTAGCGCGCCACCAGGCCGCCGTTGGAGTGCGCGACCACGTCGACGCGCAGGTCCGGTTGGCCATGGTCGGCGCGGATGCGCTCGATGTACGCATCGAGCGCGCGCGCGCTGGCGACGTTGTCGCGGCGCCAGTCGTACAGGAACACGTAGTAACGCCGCCCACCGTCGCGCGCCGGCTGGCCCGGTTCCGCGCGCCGGTAGCGTCCTGCCCGTTCGAGCGTGCGCAGGATCGCGCCGTAGAAGTCGCGCCCGCCGGCGGCGTCGAAGATCGCGTATGGCTCCAGCGCATCGGGCTGGCCCATCGGCGTGTCCGGATCGATCTCCAGCGCCAGTTCGCGATATTCGGAGAAGGCGAGGCTGGTGACGCCACCGGGCCACACTTCGCGCCCGCTCTCGCGCTCGCGCAGCTTCGCTCCCAATATGCCGTGGATCACCACAACGGGCGGCTGGTCGCCGGGTGCCCCGCTGCGAGCGTACAGGCGCTCGAGGTCCGGCCGCGTGGCTATCCCGCCGCAAGCGCCAAGCCCGGCCAGCAGCAGCGCCGCGACAGCGCGAGCGATGCGGCCCCTGAGTCCGGTTTCATGCCATGACGCCATTCGCTATCCTTCCCGCATGACGACTTCGTCGATCCCCAGCCAGCTCGCCGATCGTTTTCGCGGATTCCTGCCCGTGGTGTGCGACGTCGAAACCGGCGGCTTCAACGCCGAGCGGGATGCGCTCCTGGAGGTCGCAGTCTCCGTGATCCACATGGATCCGGAGGGCTGGATCCACGCTGGCGACATCGTGTCCACCCACGTGCAGCCCTTCGAGGGCGCCAACATCGAGCCGCGCGCGCTCGAGATCAACGGTATCGATCCTACCCATCCGTTCCGCGACGCGCGCCCCGAGCGCGATGCGCTGGAGCTGGTTTTCGCGCCGATCCGGCGCGCGATGCGCGACTACGGGTGCCAGCGCGCGGTGCTGGTGGGGCACAACGCGCCCTTCGACCTCGGTTTCCTCAACGCCGCGATCAAGCGGACCGGGTACAAGCGCGGTCCCTTTCATCCCTTCAGCACGCTCGATACCGTTTCCCTGGCGGGCATGGCCTACGGACAGACCGTGCTCAGCAAGGCAGTGCAGGCGGCGGGCCTGGAGTGGGACGGCGCCGCTGCGCATTCCGCGGTCTACGACACCGAGCGCACGGCCGCGTTGTTCTGCCGCGTGGTGAACCGCTGGAAGGAGCTGACCGACGCCTACGAGCGTCCGTCGACGATTGTCGCTGCCTGAGTCCTGCTCGAGGCGCCGGCCGCCCTCGCAACAGATGCCAAACACCGCCCTGGAGCCGTCGATGTTTCCGTCTGCCCGAACCGTTGCGTTTGCCTGCGTGGCCCTGGTCCTGGTCGCCTGCAGCGCCAAGCCGGTGGTCGCGCCGGACGGCACCGCGTCCGCCACGAGCGCTGCGGCCGTGCCGGCCTATCCCCCGGCACGCCGCGTCGACCAGACCGACGATTACCACGGCGTCCGCGTGGCCGATCCCTACCGCTGGATGGAGGACCTGGATGGGCCGGAACTCGCGCAATGGATCGCGGAGCAGAACCGCCTGACCGAATCCTGGCTCGCCGACGTCCCGGGCCGCGCGGGTATCAAGCAGCGCTTGACCCGTTTGTACGACTACGAGCGCTACGAGGCCCCCAGGGTCCACGGCGGCCGCTATTTCTACCTGCGCAACGACGGGCTCCAGAACCAGTCGCCCCTGTACGTGCAGGACGGGCCCGAGGGCAGCCCGAGGGTCCTGCTCGATCCCAACACGCTCGCGCCGGACGGCACCATCGCGCTGGCCGAATTTGGCGTCAGCCACGATGGCAAGCGCGTCGCCTACTCGCTCTCCGACGGCGGCTCCGACTGGCGCACGATCCGGGTGCGCGACGTAGCCAGCGGCGAGGATCTCGCCGATCGGGTGCAATGGGCCAAGTTCACCCGCATCGCCTGGGCGCGCGACGGCAGCGGTTTCTGGTACAGCCGTTACGAAACGCCCATGGGCGAGAACGCGCTCAAGGCCGCCAACCGCAACCACAAGCTCTACTGGCATCGCCTGGGCACGTCGCAGGACCAGGACACGCTGGTCTACGAGCGGCCGGACCAGCCCGAGTGGAACCTCGCTGCCAGGTCCACCGACGACGGGCGCTACCTGGTGATCGCGGCCTCCCAGGGCACCGACTCGCGCAAGATGCTGTTCTACCAGGACCTACTCGACCGCAGCCTGCGCGTCCACGCCTTGATCCCGGCGCCGGAGGCGGACTACGACTTCATCGGCAACGACGGCACGACCTTCTACCTGCGCACCGACCGCGAGGCCGAGCGCTATCGCGTGGTGGCGGTCGACCTGGCGCGCCCCGAGCCGGAGCACTGGCGCGAGGTGATCCCGCAGGGCGACGCCACCCTGCAGTCGGTGAGCCTGGTCAACCGGCAGCTCGTCGCCAACTCGTTGCGCGACGCGCACACCGGGATTCGCGTCCATGGCCTCGATGGCGCGCTGCTGCGCGAGGTCGCGCTTCCGGGGCTGGGCACTGCGACCGGCTTCGGCGGCGGCATCGACGACACCGAGACCTTCTACGGCTACAGCGACTTCGTCACTCCGGTCACGATCCATCGTTACGACGCCACCCGCGGAGAATCCAGCGTCTTCAAGGCCCCGAAGGCCGCATACGACCCTGCGCTCTACGAGACCCTGCAGTCGTTCTACGCCGGCAAGGACGGCACCCGCGTGCCGATCTTCATCACCGCCCGCAAGGGCACCGCGCGCGACGGCGCCAATCCCACGATCCTGTCCGGCTACGGCGGATTCAACGTCTCGCGTACCCCGGTGTTCAGCCCGGCGACCATCGCCTGGCTGGAAATGGGCGGCGTCTACGCCGTGGCCAACCTGCGCGGCGGCGGCGAATACGGCCGTGCCTGGCACGAGGCCGGGATGAAGACGCGCAAGCAGAATGTGTTCGACGATTTCATCGCGGCCGCCGAGTACCTGGTCGCGCAGGGCTGGACCGCGCCGCGCAAGCTCGCGATCAGCGGCCGCTCCAACGGCGGGCTGCTGGTGGCTGCGGTCCTGCTGCAGCGGCCCGACCTGTTCGGCGCGGCGCTGCCCGCGGTGGGCGTGCTCGACATGCTGCGCTTCCGCGAGTTCACCATCGGCTGGGCCTGGGAGTCGGACTATGGCCGGGTCGCCGATGCGGACGAATTCCGCGCCCTGCATGCGTACTCCCCGCTGCACAACATCCGCACTGGCGTCGACTACCCGCCCACGCTCATCACCACGGCCGACCACGACGACCGCGTGTATCCGGCCCACAGCTTCAAGTTCGCCGCCGCGCTGCAGGCGGCCTATCCGGGTCCCAACCCGATCCTGATCCGGGTCGAGACCCGCGCCGGCCACGGCGCCGGCAAGCCGACCACCAAGGTGATCGAGGAAACCGCCGACACCTATGCGTTCCTGGCCAAGGAACTCGGGATCGCGGCGCACTGAGGCGACCCGGGTTATTTGCATATGCGCAGCGGCCCTATCGCAGTGCTGACGCGCAGGGGGCGTGCGGCGCTAGACTCCGCCTCCCGACCAGTTCCGGCGCGCGCAACGCGCCGTAGCCAGGCGATCGCAGGAGCCCGGACATGATCCACGACAGCATCCTCGACACGATCGGGCGCACGCCGGTCGTGCGCATCAACCGGCTCGCGCCTGCCGGCGTGGACATGTACGTCAAGATCGAGTCCTTCAATCCGATGTCCTCGGTCAAGGATCGCCTGGCGCTGGCGATCGTGCTCGACGGCGAGGCCCGCGGCACGCTCAAGCCCGGCCAGATGGTGGTCGAGGCCACGTCCGGCAATACCGGCATCGCGCTGGCCATGGTGTGCGCCGCCAAGGGCTATCCCTTCGTGGCCTTCATGGCCGAGACCTTCTCGATCGAACGGCGCAAGCTGATGCGCGCGCTCGGCGCGAAGGTGATCCTGACCCCGGCGGCGGAACGCGGCAGCGGCATGGTCAGGCGCGCCGAGGCCTTCGCGCGCGAACATGGCGCCTTCCTCGCGCGCCAATTCGAGAACGAGGCCAATCCCGCCTTCCACCGCAGCACCACCGGGCCGGAAATCCTGCAGGACTTCGCCGGCCGCCGCTTCGACTGGTTCGTCACCGGCTGGGGTACCGGCGGCACCCTGACCGGCGCCGGGGAAATGATCCGCCTGGCGCGGCCCGAGGTACGGATCGTGCTGACCGAGCCCGACACCGCCTCGCTGGTCGCCGGCGCCGAATGGAAACCGCACAAGATCCAGGGCTGGACGCCCGATTTCGTGCCCGCGGTGCTCAACCCCGAGGTCGCGCACGAGATCGTGCCGGTCTCGGAGATCCAGTCCCGCGACACCGCGCGCGCGCTGGCCCGGCAGGAAGGCATCTTCGTCGGCATCTCGGCCGGCGGTACCTTCGCTGCCGCGCTCGAGGTAGCGAAAAAGGCCAGGCCAGGCGACGTCATCCTCGCCATGCTGCCCGACACCGGCGAACGCTACCTCTCGACCTTCCTGTTCGAGGGCATCAACGAGGGCAGCGACGACGAGTGGCTGGCGAGCCT
>Ga0209254_10002523_pt1 | contig 16651 bp, 11 predicted proteins | sample FrelakmetDIP11DI_FD_187148 | JGI IMG/M metagenome (GOLD analysis project Ga0209254, IMG submission 187148) | Freshwater lake sediment microbial communities from the University of Notre Dame, USA, for methane emissions studies - DIP11 DI (SPAdes)... | ecosystem: Environmental > Aquatic >... | reverse complement strand
GTGAATGATGTATCAGAGTAGTGCATCGACGGGATTCAATCCGTTACGCCAGGGTTCTTCGTCATCGCCGAATAGCATTTGGTCGGTAAATAATGAAGGACGGGGCCGATGAGCAAGTCGCGAGACGTCCCTGATGACGGTTGTTCAACCGAGTTGTTTCCGATTAGGATATAATTATCCCCCTTCCATGAGAAAGTCGACAAATCCGACGCCCTATCTCAACAGTCTCGACACCGGGATTCAGTCAAGATCCGGCTAAACTTGAATGCCTATGCTGGCCTTACGCCGCCGCCAAGCACATTTATCAGGATGGAGAAATTGCAATGATCAACCCCAAACCCACCGATATGACGCCTCCTGCGGACTTGCAGCAGCACGGCAAGGGTACTGGACCATTTCGAACGCAACGTCCGATCTATCTGGATCAGCTCCCCCCTTGCAATAACGCGTGCCCTGCCGGGGAGAACATCCAGGCTTGGTTAGCCCATGTTCAGGCTGGCCGCTATGAGCGCGCGTGGCAAGTGCTGATGCAGGATAATCCCATGCCGGCGGTGCACGGCCGGGTCTGCTACCATCCCTGCGAAAGCCACTGCAACCGCAACGAGGTGGACAGTACGGTCAGCATCCATGCGGTTGAGCGGTTCCTGGGCGATCTGGCTCTGCGCGAAGGCTGGGAGATCCGACCGGACGCGCCATCCAGCGGACGACGGATACTGGTGGTCGGAGCCGGTCCCAGCGGCTTGTCCGCGGCCTACCATTTGGCGCGCATGGGTCACGCCGTGGAAGTCTGTGAAGCAGGGCCCATGGCGGGCGGCATGATGCATTTCGGCATCCCCGCTTATCGCCTACCGCGCCGCGAACTGGATCAGGAAATCAAGCGCATCGAAGCCATGGGGGTCAAGATCAGACTCAACCACAAGGTGGAAGATGTCTTGGCGGAAAAGGAGAGCGGTAGGTTCGACGCCGTCTTTATTGCCATTGGTGCTCATCTGAGCAAGCGAGTGGATATCCCGGCGCGCGACGCCGGTACCATCCTCGACGCTGTCGCCTTCCTGCGCCAGGCCGCAACCGGCGAAGCGCCCAAGCTGGGACGCCGCGTCGCCATTTATGGCGGCGGCAATACCGCCATGGATGCAGCGCGCACGGCCAAACGCCTTGGAGCCGAAGAGGCCCTGATCATTTATCGCCGCGACCGCGATCATATGCCCGCTCATGCCTTCGAGGCTGACGAGGCCATGGAAGAAGGCGTCAAGATTAACTGGCTGCGGACCATCAAGGAAATTGACCAGACCCACATCCAGGTCGAGATCATGAAGATCAATGCCGACGGCTATCCGGAGCCGACCGGCCAGTTTGAGACGCTGGAGGCGGATGCCTTGATTCTGGCGTTGGGTCAGGAAACGGACACGGGATTCTTGCAAGGCATTCCCGGGATCCAGTTTAAACCCGATGGCACCGTGTTGGTCGACGCCAACATGATGACCGGACATGCCGGTATTTTCGCTGGTGGCGATATGGTGCCCAGCGAACGGACGGTGACCGTGGCCGTCGGCCACGGCAAAAAGGCCGCGCGTCACATCGACGCCTTTCTGCGCGGCTGGCACTATGTCAAGCCACGCAAACACGACATCGTCGGTTTCGACAAGCTGCATATCTGGTATCTCACCGATGCCACCCAGAAGGCACAGGATCATCTCGACCCGGAGCACCGCGCCTATGGCTTCGACGAAGTCGTCAAGGGACTGGACGACGCCGAAGCGGTGTTTGAGGCCAGGCGCTGCTTGTCCTGCGGCAACTGTTTCGAATGTGACGGCTGCTATGGCGCTTGTCCCGAACAGGCGATCATCAAGCTGGGGCCGGGAATGCGTTACCGTTACGACTACGAACGCTGTACCGGCTGCGCGGTTTGCTTCGAGCAATGTCCTTGTCACGCCATCGAAATGATCCCAGAATCAGGAGTGTAGCCCCATGAGCCCGCAACAGGTCAAAACGCTTGAAGGCAATGAGGCGGTAGCTTATCTCGCCTACCGTATCAATGAAGTATGCGCGATTTATCCCATTACGCCTTCCTCCACCATGGCCGAACTGGCGGATCAATGGGCGGCGGAAGGCAAATCCAACGTCTGGGGCAATGTCCCGCTAGTGGTCGAGATGCAAAGTGAAGGCGGCGCCGCCGGTGCCGTGCATGGCGCGCTCCAGACCGGTGCCCTGACCACGACCTTCACGGCGTCACAGGGGCTTCTGCTGATGATACCGAACATGTACAAAATCGCTGGGGAGCTGACGCCTACGGTTTTTCACGTAGCGGCAAGATCCCTAGCGGCGCAGGGTTTATCCATTTTCGGCGATCATTCGGATGTCGCGGCGGTGCGCAACACCGGTTTCGCCCAACTTGCCTCCAGTTCGGTGCAGGAGGCGCACGACATGGCGCTGATCGCCCAAGCCGCGAGCTTGGAGGCCAGGATTCCCTTCGTGCATTTCTTCGATGGTTTTCGCACCTCCCATGAGGTCAACAAGCTCAATCTGATTGCCGACGACCAGATCCGCGCCATGATCGATCCCGCCCTAGTCCGCGCACACCGGCAGCGGGCACTGAATCCGGACCATCCATTTATCCGCGGCACGGCGCAAAACCCGGACGTCTATTTCCAGGCACGCGAAACTGTCAATCCATTTTATGCCCAACTCCCCTCGATTCTGCAGGCGAAATTTGACGCCTTTGCCAAGCTGAGCGGTCGCCAGTACCACTTGTTCGGCTACTATGGTCATCCTGAAGCGGAGCGGGTGGCGGTCATTCTTGGCTCCGGTGCGCTCACCCTGCGTGAAACCGTCGCGTATCTGGAGCAGCAGCACGGGGAAAAGGTCGGCGTGGTTCAGGTGCGTCTATGCCTGCCTTTCTCCGCGCCGCATTTCCTGGCTGTGTTGCCCGCTTCGGTCAAATCCATCGCGGTGCTGGACCGCACCAAACTGCCGGGCGCTACCGGCGAACCGCTCTACGCCGACGTCGTCACGACGCTCACGGAAGCTTACGTCAGCGGGATCTTGCCCACTTACGCCATGCCTCGCGTCATCGGGGGCCGCTATGGCTTGTCGTCGAAAGAGTTCACCCCGGCCATGGCCAAGGCAGTTTTGGATGAACTGAAAAGGGACCAGCCCAAGAACCACTTTACCGTCGGCATCGTTGATGACGTCACGCACACGAGCCTGGATTACGACCGTCTCTTTGAGATTGAACCGGAAGATGTCGTGCGTGCCCTGTTCTTCGGCCTCGGGGCTGACGGCACCGTTGGCGCCAATAAGAACAGTATCAAGATCATCGGTGAATCGACGCCTTTGTATGCGCAAGGCTATTTCGTCTATGATTCGAGAAAATCGGGTTCGCGCACCGTATCCCATGTGCGTTTCGGGCCCGAGCCGATCAATTCGCCCTATCTGATCGAGTCAGCCAGCTTCATCGCTTGCCACCAGTTCAATTTTGTCGAAAGAGTCGATGTGCTGGAGAATGCGCGTCCCGGCGCGACGTTCCTGCTCAACAGCCCGTTCGGGCCGGATCAAGTGTGGGATCATTTGCCGCGGCGGGTGCAGGAGCAAATAATCGCCAAGGGCATTTCCCTTTATGTGATCGACGCCTCCAAGGTGGCTTTGGAGACGGGCATGGGCAGCCGCACGAACACCATCATGCAGACCTGCTTCTTCGCCATCTCGGGTGTGCTTCCCAGAGACGAGGCCATCAGCAAGATCAAGGAATCGATCCGCAAGACCTACGGCAAGAAGGGGGAAGACGTCGTCCAGAAAAACTTCGTTGCGGTGGATCAGACCTTGGCGAAACTCTATCAGGTTTCGATTCCGACGCAGGCCACCAGTACGATCGAGACCCCTCCCGTCGTGCCCGCAGAGGCGCCCGAGTTCGTCCAGAAAGTCACCGCCGCGATGATGGCGGGCATCGGTGATCAGTTGCCCGTATCCATGCTGCCCATCGACGGAACGTACCCCTCCGGCACGACCAAATGGGAGAAACGGAATATCTCCCATTTCGTCCCGGTTTGGGAGCCGGATATTTGCATTCAGTGCGGGAACTGCAGCTTTGTCTGCCCACACAGCGTCATTCGCTCCAAGTTTTACCACGAAGCGAAACTGAAAGAGGCGCCCGCGGGATTCAAGTCTGCCCCGATCAACGCACGCGGATTCCCGGAAACTCGCTACACCCTGCAGTTCTATGTAGAGGATTGCACCGGCTGTGGGCTATGCGTTGAGGTTTGCCCTGCCAAGAGCCTTCAGCAAAGTGGCGTCAAGGCTATCAACATGAAGCCCAAGTCGCCCATCCTCGAGCAGGAGCGGACCAGCATCGGATTTTTTGAGACGATACCAGTCAACGACCGATCGCGCGTTGACTTCTCATCGGTGCGCGGAAGCCAATTTCTGGAGCCCCTATTCGAATTCTCCGGCGCCTGTGCCGGTTGCGGCGAGACGCCCTACGTCCGTCTGTTGTCGCAACTGTTCGGCGATCGCCTCATCGTCGCGAATGCGACCGGGTGCTCATCCATTTACGGCGGCAATCTGCCGACGACGCCGTGGACCAAGAACGCCGAGGGGCGCGGCCCGGCCTGGTCGAACTCCCTGTTCGAAGACAACGCCGAATTCGGTTTCGGTTTCCGCCTCAGCGCGGACAAGCATCTCACGTTGGCCAAGCAGTTGGCGCAGGAACTGGAGAACGAGATCGGTCCCGATTTCGTCAATGAAATCATTCATGCGCCGCAGACTACCGAGTCGCAGATCCGCCAGCAGCGTATCCGCGTCGCGGAATTGAAGACCGCGCTGATCAAACTGGACAGCGAGAAAGCCAGGGATCTATTGTCGGTGGTGGACCATCTGGTACGGCGCAGCATCTGGATCGTGGGCGGTGATGGGTGGGCCTACGATATCGGCTCCGCCGGGCTTGATCATGTTTTGGCCAGCGGGCGGGATGTCAACGTCATGGTGTTGGATACCGAGGTCTACTCCAACACCGGTGGGCAGATGTCCAAATCCACGCCACTCGGAGCCATCGCCAAGTTTGCTGCGGGAGGCAAGACGGTAGGCAAGAAGGATCTTGCCCTCCAGGCCATTTCCTACGGGAACGTGTACGTTGCCCGCGTGGCGATGGGCGCCAACCCGCAACAGACGCTCGTCGCCCTGCGCGAGGCGGAGGCTTATCCGGGACCTTCTTTGATCCTCGCCTACAGCCATTGCATCGCTCACGGCATCAACATGCAGCACGGTCTCAAACAGCAGGATTTGGCGGTGGCGAGTGGTCACTGGCCTCTGGTGCGTTACAATCCGGCGTTGAGACAATCGGACAAGAATCCTTTCGTACTGGACTCTCCGCGTCCTCACATCAAACTCAAGGATTACATCTACAACGAGCTGCGCTATAAAATGCTCACCCGCATCAATCCCGCCGAAGGCGAACATATGCTGGAGTTGGGGCAACAGTTAGTGAACCAGAAATGGGAGATTTACGAGGAGATGGCCAGCCGGGGCGGCAGCCATCTCATCCCGACGCCAGTGTCAAACAATAAGTGAGTTAGGGGGGGGTATGGATCTAAGCACGACCTATATGGGGCTTGAACTGAAGCATCCCGTCGTCGCCTCGGCATCGCCGCTGTCTGGAACGATCGATGGCATCAAACGACTGGAGGACGGGGGTGCTGCGGCGATTGTGATGTTTTCTCTATTCGAGGAGCAAATCCGGCACGAGAACGAGGCTTTTTCCCACCTCATGGAATCGGGGACCGACAGCTTTGCCGAATCTCTGAGCTATTTTCCGGAGGTGGAAGATTACCCGGTCGGTCCGGACAGTTATCTCAATTTGCTGCGGCGCGCCGCGACTGAAGTCGATGTCCCGGTTATCGCCAGCTTGAATTGTGTAACCAGCGAAGGCTGGATCGATTATGCAAGACAGATGCAGCAGGCGGGAGCGAAAGGACTGGAGTTGAATGTTTACGGGATCGAGGCCGATCTGGAGACATCCGGGGCGGAAGTGGAGCAGCGTTATTTGGACATCCTCACTGCGGTCAAATCAACCGTGACCATCCCTGTAGCGCTGAAGTTGAGTCCCTTTTTCAGTGCGATGGGGCATATGGCGAAGCGTCTGGATCAGGCGGGCGCCGATGCCTTGGTTTTGTTCAACCGCTTTTACCAGCCGGATATCGACATCCGGGAATTGGAAGTGGCTCCCATGCTGGAGCTGAGCTCGCCGAGCGAAATCCGCCTGCCCTTGTTATGGATCGCGGTACTGCACGGCAAACTCAATGCCTCCTTGGGTGCCACGCGGGGCGTGGAAGGGGCGGATGAAGTCGTCAAATACCTGCTGGCGGGCGCCGACGCGGTCATGAGCACATCGGCATTGTTGCGCAATGGCCCTGCCTATGCCACCAGCCTGGTCGATGGGCTGAAAAACTGGATGGAGGCGCGGGCATTTACGTCAGTGCGGCAGATAAGAGGCAGCATGAGCCATCACAAGGTCGCCAACCCCAGCGCTTTCGAGCGGTCAAACTATCTCAAGGTGCTGGAAAGCTACCGAGGCGAGTATATGTGACAGGACTGGTCTCCAAACAGGCGGCCAACCCGCTGGCCAGATCCGGGTACCTCAGCGTCACTTGAAGTGCCTCGATCATCCGGCGAATATCCAGCCGCTTGGATTCCTCCAGAAATGAGAGCATTCCGGGGCTAAGCGCTTCTCGCGCCGCTTGCATGGTGATGACGGGTGGACGGGGGAGACCCAGAAGGTCAGCAACCTGGAAAAAGTAATCGGTCATGGTGGTCGGACGGCCATCGCTGACGTTGTACGTACCGCCTGGTTTTCCGAGACGGCCCGCCGCAAAACAAGCTTGGGCCAGATCGTCGGCGTGTATGCGGTTGCTGTACGGTGACTGTTCCTCGCACACCACGGGAATGCCCTGTCGAATGCGCTCAACTGGCAATCTCCCGGGGCCATAGATGCCAGGTACTCGCAGAATGACAAAGGGCACGCCATGGTCTTCGCCCCAGGCGCGCAGCGAAATTTCGGCACTCAGCCTGCGCCGGGCGCGTTCCGTCTGCGGGTTGACTGGCCAATCCTCGTCAACCCAGGCCCCTTGACAGTCGCCGTAAACACCACTTGTGCTGATGTACACGAGCCGTTCCGGCAACGCGTCAGGGCTCAACGCCGCCAGGAAAGCATCCAATCTCGGATCGCCCGCGCCCACTGGAGGAGGCGGAGCGAGGTAATAGAGTACCGCCGCGCCGCTGGGCAGATCTTGCAAGGAGTCCGGCACATCGAGATCTCCGCTGACTACTCCCATCCCGTAATCAATGAGTCTGTCCGCCGCCATTTCCGATCTGGCCAGCGCGACAACTCCATTACCGGCTGCCAGCTCCAGGCTGGCCAGCCGGCGGCCGATGTCGCCACAACCAATAATCAGGGCGCGGTTTTCAGCCATATCTGCATGGCCCTTGTTAGCGTAAAATGGCGTTCATGGGGTCGCCTCGGGCTTGATCTCCAGATAATAGGGATAAAACGTCGAGCAGCCTTCTTTACTCTTGGCCGCCAGGGAAATGCGGACTTTGCCGCTGTGAGTGATGGGTTCGGGCAACCTGACCCGCAAGTCCCATTCGCCCGATCGTCTCTGGGTGATTTCCGGCTTCATCGTCGTGCCGTTGACCTGCAGTTCGAGAGTCGACGTGTCGGTGTTGCCCGATGCCACCAAGGAAAACTCATTGAGCGAAGGAAGCACCGCGTTCTTGGCCGGGGACTCGCTGTAGAATTTCGCTTCGGAACAACTGCTGGAACTGCTACTGCCGCCCCCGTAAGCCGGAACCTCCGGGGAAATCACGGTCATTGCAGTCAAAGCGAACAACATTAGCGGTCCTAAGTGAACTTTCATAACTGTTTGCCTCGCGCAAGTTGAAAAGAATAGTCGCCGTCCAGGTACGGCGAAATCAAGCCAACAGGATATCAGGATTTTTATCATGACTGACGTTTTCCTTTACGATACGACGCTCCGCGATGGCTCACAACGAGAGGGGATTTCGTATTCCGTCGATGACAAGTTGAAGATTGCGCAACGCTTGGATGAGTTTGGCATGCATTACATCGAGGGGGGCTGGCCCGGTTCCAACCCAAAAGATGCGGCCTTTTTCGAACGTGTCCGTCATCTTAAGCTCAAGAATGCCAAAATTGCTGCGTTTGGCTCGACCCTCAAGAAAGGGGCCCAACCCGAAAATGACGTCAATCTGCAGGCCTTGCTGTATGCCGAGACGCCAGTGATCACCCTGGTCGGGAAAAGTTGGGACTTGCACGTCACCAAGGTGCTGGAAACCACGCTGGATGAAAACCTGGCGATGATCGGCAAGAGTGTGGCTTATTTCAAGGCTCACGAAAAAGAGGTCATCTACGATGCCGAGCACTTCTTTGACGGTTACAAGGCCAATCCTGAATACGCACTGGCCACCTTGCACGCGGCAGCAGATGCCGGAGCGAATGTGCTGGTATTGTGCGAAACGAACGGGGGAAGCTTGCCCTGGGAAGTGCAGGAGATCGTGCGAACGGTAAAGGCCAAGTTCTCCACGCCCATTGGCATCCACGCGCATGACGATAGCGGCTGCGCGGTTGCGAATACTCTGCTTGCAGTACGAACCGGAGCGACCCATATTCAGGGCACCGTGAATGGTTATGGTGAGCGCGTTGGCAATGCCAACCTGTGCACGATCATCCCGGACTTGCAGCTGAAAATGGGGAAGGCGTGTCTACCCCGGGGCAATCTGGCCCATTTGACCGAGCTCGCAAATTACGTAGCGGAGGTCGCCAACCTGCCTCGAGACAAACACATGCCTTATGTGGGAGCCAGCGCCTTTGCCCACAAGGGCGGTATCCACGCGGCTGCGGTTCTGAAAATCGAGGCTTCATACCAGCACATCGATCCGACCCTCGTTGGGAACCAGCGTCGCACGGTCGTTTCGGAACTATCCGGGCGCGGCAATGTTTTGGACAAGTCGCTTGAGTTTGGGTTCGACGTTACCACGAATCAGGCACGTGACGTGTTGGGGCAAATCAAGGCCATGGAAGCGCAGGGATTCACGTTTGAAAGCGCTGAAGCTTCGGTCAGCGTGATGCTGAGAAGGCTGCAGGCAGGCTACCAGCCGCCTTTCGAGCTCATTGACTTCTTGGTCCTGGTCGAACACCGGCAAGGGCGCGGTATTCTGGCTGAAGCGATGGTGAAGGTCCGTGTTGGCGATCAGGTCATTCACACTGCCGCCGAGGGAAACGGGCCGGTCAGTGCCCTGGATTGCGCACTCCGCAGAGCTTTGATAGGGGTATATCCTGAACTGACGGACGTCCGGCTGGACGACTACAAGGTGCGCATTCTCGACAGCGGCAGCGGTACGGACGCAGTGGTGCGTGTGCTGATCGATAGCAAGAAGGGAACCCAGCGCTGGAGTACCGTGGGCGCTAGCAACAACATCATTGAGGCAAGCTGGCGGGCAATGGCTGATAGCCTCGAGTATGCCCTGCTGGCCAGCCCGGCATAAGCATCGGGCTTGGCACGCGGCACTGCCGACAACCCGTTCAGGGAGTCTCGGTTTCCGACAATATCCCTTGCACATGGAACCGAAAGACGTACTTTGCGTACTTCCAGAGCGTAGCAAACATGCGTTCGCTCAGCTCACCCTGGACCGTCGTGGTAACTGTGGTATGCATGGCACCCTCCTGTCTGATTGACAAATAGCCTCGCTGCTATCCGAGCATATAACGTGCCGCGGATGAATAATTCATATCAATCATGGAAATAGGACAACTTCGTGACATGCACCTTTAGCGTTACGCCAAAGATGTAAAAAAATCTGACGACCTCCGCGGCCAACACGCTCCCGCTGGCTCAGCCAATCAGCAATCGCCCTTCTGCAGCGGCCCGCCTGGTCCGCCTTGATCACGTTTTTTGTTTATGTGGCTAATCTTCTATTGAGAGGGCTAGGTGGCCCTCTCAATCATTATCCTACAGAAGAGCCATCTTATGTCCCCATGTTTTTCCCTCAGAACCTGCATATCGGCCCTTGCTTTGCTCGGCGCCGTGATTTTTTCCCCGCTCCCGATGGCAGCCAGTAACCAGGCGGCTGAATATTACGAAGACGCCGTCGTGCGCTACAGCCAGGGCGATTACAAGGCCGCCGCCATACAACTGAAAAACGCCCTGCAGCGCGATCCCGATATGCTTCAGGCCCGCCTGCTCCTGGGCCTGGTTCATGTCCGCGAAGGCAACGGCGCCGCCGCCGAGGAGGAATTGCTCAAGGCTAACCAGTTGGGAGCAGACCGGTCGCTGACGATCGTCGCACTCGCCCAGGCTTATTTGGAACAGATGCGCTACCGGGACTTACTCACGAACATCCAGTCCGATGGATACAAGCCGCCAGTCCAGGCGGAGGTGCTGGTGCAACGCGGGCATGCCTATCTCGAACTGGGTGAGTTCGATCATGCCGCCAAGTCCTTCGCCGAAGCGGAGCAACTCAATCCGACCGCCGCCTCTCCTGTGGTTGGCCGCGCCACCCTTTTGCTTCGGCAGGGCCGACTAGTCGAAGCGGAGACCCTGGCCAACCAGGCTGTGTCGCGTGCTCCCGAGGAAGCCGATGCCTGGAACGTCAAGGCTTCCGTGAGCCATGCCAAGGGTTTGCCGGAGCAAGCGATCGAGGAGTATGGTCGCGTTCTCGATCTGCGCCCCGAGTATTACGTCGCCCGGCTCGCACGCGCCAGCCTGCTGCTCGAATCGAATCGGAACGAGGCGGCGCTGGCCGATCTCGAAATCCTGCGCAAGGCCGTCCCGTACGAGCCGCGCGCGTCCTTCCTTTATTCCGACGTCATGGCGCGGCGGGGTGCCCCGGAAGCCTCGCGCACGGCGCTTGCCGACGCGGTGACCATCATCGATGCGATGAAACCGGAGGTCTTGAATGACAATCCCCAGATTCTGCTGGTCGGCGGACTCGCCAATTACCGGCTGAAACAGCCGGAAAAAGCGCGCGACTTCCTGACCCGCTATGTGGAAAAGTACCCCCATCATCTGCAACCCCGCGAATTGTTGGCTTCCCTTTATCTGGAGAACAAGGAAGTCGATCAGGCCATCGCCCTGCTGAAGTCGACTCTGGAATGGGCGCCCGACGAACCCGCCCTGCTTGCATTGCTGGGAACGGCGTACATGCAGAAAGGCTGGCACGACCAGGCTGCGGAAATGCTGGACAAGGCGGTGAAGCTCAGCGGCGGAGCGGCCGACCTTCGCACCAGGCTGGCCTTCAGCCGTTTGGGGGCCAATCAACAGGTGGAGGCCATGAACGAGCTTTACTCCGTCTTCAATCAGGACATCAGCCAGACGCCGGCGGCTGTGGCGCTGACCATTCTGCACATGAAACGGAACGAATACGCCAAGGCAGTCAGCGTAGCGAAAAAACTGACGGCGGCCCAGCCGAAGAACCCGACCTTTCTGAATCTGCTGGCCTCGGCGCAGATGGGAACCGGAGACTTCAAATCCGCTCGGCTCAGTTTCGAGAAAGCGCGGGATGAAGATGCCCAGTTCCTGCCAGCGCGCATCAACCTGGGAAAATTGAGTCTGCTGGAAGGCCAGCCCGACGAGGCCGAGGCGGCCTTCGTGGCCATTCTCCGCGAAAAGCCGGAGCACGTGCAGACCATGATCGAGTTGGGCCGACTGGAGGATCAGCGCGGCCAGCCGGACAAGGCCATTTTCTGGCTGGAAAAGGCGCGGGCCGCCGACAGCAAGTCCATCGAGGCCCGCATTCTCCTGACCAGGCTTTATCTGCGCGCCGCCAAGCCGGCCATGGCGCTCAATCCCATCCAGGAAGCGGAAGTCAAGGCGCCCAATAACCTGGAAGTGCTGGCGGTGCACAGCGAGTGCCAGATCGCGCTGGGCAAGAACAAGATTGCTCAGGTCATCCTCCAGAAGATGGCCCGTCTCGCCGGCTTCGATGCCAACTGGCTGCTGCGGATTGCCGAACTGCAGCTGGCAGCCGATGGGAAAAGGGATGCGACCTGGTCGCTGGAAAGCGCCGTCCAGGGCAATCCGGACTCCCTAACGGTACGGGAGGCGCTGACCGAAAGCCTGCTGCTCGCCGGCCAGGAAGATAAGGCGCAGGAGGCGGCAGACGCTCTGCTGAGCAAATTTCCTGACAGCCCCGTCGCCCATGGCGTCTTCGGCGATGTGCGCATGCAGCAGGGGCGGTATCGGGACGCGGCGGCGAGTTATCGGAAAGCCATGGAGCGGCAACCATCGACGCAGGCGGCGATTCGCCTGTATCAGGCACAGACCGCTGCCGGCGACCAAGAGGCCGCATTGCAGGGTCTGCGGGCGTGGGTAAAATCCCATCCCGACGATCTTACGGCAACTCAGGCCCTCGCCGAGGGTCCCCTGGCCTTGGGGCAACTACAGGAGGCCCGCGATCAATACGAGCGTGTGCTGCAGAAACGGCCGAACGACGCCGCCGTACTCAATAATCTCGCCTATCTCCATAGCAGAACCGGTGATTCCAGGGCGCTGGAGTATGCCCGCAGAGCCCACGAACTGACCCCGGACGATCCAACGGTGAACGATACGCTCGGATGGATCATCGTGCAGCAGGGCAGTCCGATCGAAGGGCTGCACTTCCTCCGCAGCGCGGAATCGCGGGCCTCGGACAACCCGGAGATTCGTTATCATGTCGGGGCAGCCTTGGAAAGGCTGGGGCGCCGCGACGAGGCCGTCAAGGAGCTGGACACCGCGCTGAAATCCGGCCAGGCGTTCGAAGGCGCGCAGGACGCGCGCGCGTTACGAGAAAAACTGGCGCCATAGCTTTACTGAAGCGCTCTCATGCAGGCCGAAGCGGATCGTTTTCGCCGTCAGCAATTTTTACAGTTGCGGACGGCTATTGACCAGAAAGCTTGCCTTCTCTTTTAAACTAACTGATTTTTATAATAAGAAAGCATTTGGCATTTTGTGTGCAATGGTTGACTCAAACCACGTTAGGAGAGAACAACCATGAACAAGAGTAGAAACAAGACCTTTTTGTTGCCGATTGTCCTGCTGATGATCGGCTTCACGAACGTGTCATTAGCTGCAATTAAGTGGACCTTTGCGGGTGCTAACTCGTGGGCTGCGCAAGCGAGCTTTGGTGCATCTGGCGATCCAGGACCAAATGTGACAGTAAAGTCTTGGTATAACGCAACCACCGGGTATCTTACCCCAGGGTACATCAAAAGTTGGAGCGGCGGACTTGGTGTTTGCGGCGGTACGGAGATATGTTCCACTACCACTCCGCCCCCACCAGAGCATGCAATGGATAACAGCCCATCGGGGGCGGTAGAGTCACTTGTGTTGGATTTTGGTGCCTCAGCTTCGATCGTATTGAAGGCTATTACGCTGGGTTGGGCCTATACGGATTCCGACATAACGGTTCTCGCATTCCGAGGGCAAGGAGATCCTAACCTCAGCGGCAGTAAGAAATATCAGGATCTGATCGCGGGCGGTTGGGCACTCGTATCGCAGGCAGCTACCAAAAACATTACCACCACCTACAATGCCGCCGGATCTTATTCAACCCCCAACACTTTTAACAGCGGCAATATTGCATCCCGGTATTGGTTGATCGGAGCTTACAACTCTCTCATAACTGGAAACGGAAATGGGGCGAATGATACCACCCTAGATTATGTGAAACTTGCCTCGGTAAGTGGGGTGAGGGCGGTGCCTGAACCCTCGACCTGGCTATTGCTGGCCCCGGGACTATTGTTGCTCAGACCGAGAAGAACTTCAGTTCCTTATTCGTACTAATTCGCACTAAACAGAAAGCCACCTTACGGTGGCTTTCTTTCTTTATCCCGATTACCCAACGTGGTCAGGCTCCTTGTTTGCGCCGTCCCGGACACGAAGATGTCACGGCGACCATAGCGACATTCGCGAGGCAGCCACATGACGAAACGCCCAGGCTTAGACGCTGGTGCCCCCGACGGTGAGGCCATCGACGCGCAGGGTTGGCTGGCCGACGCCGACCGGCACGCTTTGGCCGTCCTTGCCGCAACTGCCCACGCCGGTATCGAGTTCCAGGTCGTTGCCAACCATGCTGACCCGCGTGAGGACATCCGGCCCGTTACCGATCAGGGTGGCGCCCTTGACCGGGCGCGTGACCTTGCCGTTCTCGATGAGATAGGCTTCGCTGGCGGAAAATACGAACTTGCCGGAGGTGATGTCGACCTGGCCGCCGCCAAAGTTCTTCGCATAGAGACCGCTCTTCACCGAGGCGATGATTTCCCCCGGCTCCTGGGACCCGGCCAGCATATAGGTATTGGTCATGCGCGGCATCGGCAGGTGAGCGTAAGACTCGCGTCGTCCGTTGCCGGTGGGCGATGTGCCCATTAGGCGCGCGTTGAGCTTGTCCTGCATGTAGCCTTTGAGAATGCCATTCTCGATCAAGACCGTGCATTGGGTCGGCGTGCCTTCGTCGTCGATATTGAGCGAGCCGCGCCGGCCCGGCAGGGTGCCGTCGTCAACGACGGTGCAAAGCGGCGAGGCCACGCGTTCACCCACGCGGCCACTGAAGGCGGAAGTGCCCTTGCGGTTGAAATCGCCCTCCAGACCGTGGCCAATGGCTTCGTGCAGCAAGACGCCCGGCCAACCGGGACCCAGCACCACGGTCATGTTGCCGGCCGGAGCCTCGACTGCTTCCAGGTTCAATAATGCCTGCCGCACCGCCTCCCGTGCATAGCCCGCGGCGCGGTCATTCTCGAAGAAATAGCGGTAATCCCCGCGCGCGCCACCCCCGGCGCTGCCCTGTTCGCGCCGGCCATTCTGCTGCGCGATCACGCTGACGTTCAGGCGCACCAGCGGGCGCACATCGCCATGCATGACGCCATCCTGGCCGATCACCAGGATCACGTCATGGGCGCCGGTCAGACTGACGAACACTTGTTCGACCCGGGGATCGAGTTTGCGCGCCACCTCGTCGAGGCGACGCAACAGTCGTATCTTGTCTTCCTCGGGCAGCGACTGCAAAGGATCGATGGGCGCATAAAGCTCGGAGCTAACGGCCGAGCTGCCCAGGGCCAGTTTGCCCGCCCGGCCGCCGCTGGCAATGGCGCGGGCATTTCTGGCGGCTTCCCGCAAGGCCGGGAGCGCGATTTCATCGCTGTAGGCGAACCCGGTCTTCTCTCCCGAAACGGCGCGCACGCCCGCGCCCTGCTCAATATTATGGCTACCCTCCTTGACGATGCCGTCTTCCAACCCCCACGACTCATAGCGGCTGGTCTGCAAATAGATGTCGGCCGCGTCGACGGAGGCGCCCAGCAACTGTCCCATGACGCGATCGATATCGCTCGCGGCGAGTCCGGCGGGTTCCAGAATCGATTGCCTGGCAATCGCTAAAGAGTCATTGGCCATAGTCATGCCTGTCGGGGTTACGGGGGATTTTGCATGCAGATCGACGCGCAGTCCTGGTTTTTTCAGCCGCAACGCAAGCGGCGATGCTGGAGCGCCGGGAAAGCCGCGCGGACCTTCTCCATGCGACCCATATCGATCTCGGCGGCGACGATGCCCGAGCCGCTGGGCAAGCTGGCCAGGATTTTCCCCCAGGGGTCGACGATCATACTGTGGCCATAAGTCTCTCGGCCATTGACATGAAACCCGCCCTGATTCGAGGCGATGGCGTAGCAAAGATTTTCCAGGGCGCGAGCGCGCACGAGAATATCCCAGTGCGCTGCGCCAGTCCGGGCAGTGAACGCCGAGGGGATCGCCAGGATATCCATGCCGGTGTCCGCCATCTGCCGGTATAACTCCGGGAATCGCAAATCGTAGCAGATGGTCACGCCCAGCCGCCCGAACGGCGTATCGAGTACCACGGCGTGTTCGCCCGCCTCGATGGTGTGAGACTCGCGATATTGTTCGTCAGTGCCCGGGACGTTGACATCGAATAAATGGATCTTGTCGTAACGGCCCACCTGCTCGCCTCGGTCATTGAAAATGAGGCTGGTGGCGTGAACCTTGCCCGCATTGGCCCGAATAGGAATCGTGCCGCCGACCATCCAAAGCTTGAGCCTTTCTGCCGTTTGCGCCAGAAATTCCTGGATGCGACCGACGCCTTCAACCTCGGCAACCTCCAGTTTATCCGACTCCGCCATACCCATCAGAGCGAAATTTTCCGGCAGGACCACCAGGGAAGCTCCTTGGGCAGCGGCTTTCTCGATCAACCGTCCCGCCTCGATCAAGTTGGCGCTGACATTCGGACTGGATGCCATCTGCACGGCGGCGCATAGCGTTTTAGTCATTCCTGTTTACCTCGTCTTTCGCTCCAAAACCGGTTCGCCGTTAGCCAGATGGAAGCGTCATTCCATACTGTCATAAGCCAGTCCCTTGCCGAAAAGATCGCTGACATCCAGCAGCAAGATCCTACGCACAGTGTTTAAGTTTAACACGCCCAAGGCTCGACCTAGGCCCGCATCCGTTTTATGTTCATGCCCTGCGTCCGGCGTTCGGTCTCCATTTCGAAAGCGCCCAGATCAATGCCCTGCCACAACAACAGTCTTGCAGCAATCTGCAAGGTGGGGTCGCTGGCTGGATCAAGGCGCACGGCGCCTGCCGGCGCTGGTTTGTCTGTGGAAAGCCTGGGC
>Ga0209254_10002522_pt1 | contig 16653 bp, 11 predicted proteins | sample FrelakmetDIP11DI_FD_187148 | JGI IMG/M metagenome (GOLD analysis project Ga0209254, IMG submission 187148) | Freshwater lake sediment microbial communities from the University of Notre Dame, USA, for methane emissions studies - DIP11 DI (SPAdes)... | ecosystem: Environmental > Aquatic >... | reverse complement strand
GGTACCCAAAATCCCGGGTTTATGGGTATAGGCAGGAATTTTATCGTCAGCAAGAAATTTCTCTCAGGCGACGGCGGGATAAAACGGATCGTCTGGATGACAAAAAACCTGAAGGAAAGCCTGAAGGAGGCATTCAACCAGCGGGCGGTGGATGAAGGGGTCCCCGACCTCCTCGACAAGATCGCGGACGAAACAGTCTGTGAGGATTCGGAGAAACTTCTGGAGTTCCTCGCAGGGGTCGGCCACCCGGCGCTTGAGATGGAGCCGATATTATAGGATATTGGATATTGTTGAATATTTCACCGTCGCAGACAGGAATAGCATTTAAGCTCATTCTCGGGCCGCCTTCAACGGCCCTCCGAGGTACCCGCTTTCAGCGGCTAAATCCGCTTAAATTCTATTCCTGTCTGCAGAACGAATTTCGCAGAGGTAACGATCGAGGTAGCCGCACCCTTTAGGAGGCGTTGGACGCAGGCTAAAGCCTGCGGCTATCGAAGGGAATGAAGACGGAGGTTATATGGATAAAGTGGTAAAAAGCGCAAACGCCCAGGCGGAACAGATTATAGAGTGGGGTGAATCTCACAAGATAGAGACGTGTTTTGACAGGGCGCAGAGGATGAAGCCGTGCCCTGTCGGCGCTGCCGGCGCATGCTGCAAGGTTTGCCATATGGGGCCATGCCGACTTATCGGACCGAACGCAGAGGAAAATGCGAGGGGAGTATGCGGGGCTACGCTTCCGACTGTCTCAGCCCGGAATTTTCTCAGAATGGCCGCAGCCGGCTCTGCAGCACATTCAGACCATGCCCGCGATATGGCGTTTACTCTTCTGGCGGTCGCAAACGGTGAAACGAGAGACTTTAAGATAACAGACGTGAAAAAACTCTATAAGGCAGCCGGAATCCTTGAAATAGAATTTGAAGGTCGTCCCGTCAATGATGTCGCAAGAGACGTGGCCACGAAACTCATAGAGGACTTCGGGAGACAGAAGGGAGCTTTGAATTATATAAGGAGGGCCCCAAAAAAGACACGCGAACGATGGGAGAAATGGGGCATTGTCCCCCGCGGGGTCGACAGGGAAATAACCGAAGCGATGCATCGTACCCATATGGGCGTTGATCATGAGCCCGATAACCTCCTTTTAAGCGTGTTGAAGGTTTCCCTTGCTGACGGCTGGGGCGGATCGATGATTTCGACCGACATTACCGACATTCTCTTCGGCACCCCGAGACCGGTCAAGGCAGAGGCGAGTTTCGGGATATTCAAAGAGGACGAGGTGAATCTCGTTGTCCATGGACACGAGCCGTCATTGGCAGAGATGATCGTGGACGTGGTGAACGAACCCGAACTTGTTGCCTATGCGCAATCGAAAGGGGCGAAAGGCATCAATCTCGGGGGGATGTGCTGCACGGCGAACGAGGTTTTGATGAGGCACGGCATTCCGACGGCAGGCGGTTTTACCAATCAGGAACTCGCAATCATGACCGGGCTCGTTGACGCGATAACAGTGGATGTGCAGTGCATCATGCCCGCGTTAACGGAGCTGTCGAAGAAATTCCATACCAAAGTGATTACCACATCTCATAAAGCGAAAATTCAGGGAGCAGTGCACATCGAGTACGATGAACACAGGGCCCGGGAAATCGCCCGCCGGATTGTGAAGACAGCAGCCGATAATTTTGTGAACAGGAAGAAAGAAGGGAGTCATATCACCGAGACATTCCCGGTTATTGCCGGGTTCTCGCACGAGTATATAGAGTACATGCAGGGAGGACAGTGGAGGGCTTCGTTCAGGCCGCTGAATGACGCGATCATTGCGGGGAGAATCCGCGGGGTCGTCGGGCTTGCAGGATGTGACAATCCGAGAGTGCCCTCACAGGGGCTCCACCGTTTCCTCGCGACCGAGCTGATCAGGCAGGATGTGCTTATCGTCTCGACCGGGTGCGGTTCCGCTGCATGCGGCACTGCGGGGTATTTAATACCCGAGATGGCGCTGGAGAACGCGGGGCCGGGCCTTCGGGAGGTATGTGAGGCGATAGGGATACCGCCGATACTGCATCTCGGCTCATGCGTGGACAATTCGAGGATACTGACGATAGTGACGGCGATGGCTGAAGAGGGAGGTCTGTCTGACGAGATAGGAGGCATGCCGGCAGTCGGTATTGCGCCGGAGTGGATGTCCGAGAAAGCAATTGCCATAGGCTGTTATTTTGCGGCTTCGGGTATTCCTGTGATCTTTGGAGGGGAATCGCCTGTTGGGGCGAGCAGGGAAGTCACGAGGATAATGACTGAGGTCTGGTTCGAGCGGTTCAGAGGGGCGCTCCATTTTGAGCCGGATCCGGAAAAGATACTCGCGTTAACGCTGGACTATATCGATAAGGCCAGGGAAGCATTGAAATTGAGAAAATACGAACTCGGTAAGTTCGGCGCTGAAAGGGTTCTGATGGATATGGCTGCGAGACGTGAAATTGAAAGGGCGGCAAAGCCGCACATCGGGATATATTGATGTAGCCGCACCCTTCAGGGTGCGTTGTATTCCCGCTGGTTTCAGCCTGCGGCTGCATTGTGGAGGAGCTATGGAGACGGAGACTATCGATATTGATGAACAGATGGGTGAAGTAGGCAGGATACTTGCTCATAAAGAGAAGAACAGGGGAGTATTAATACATGTTCTGCATCAGATTCAGGAAGACAATGGTTATTTGCCGGAAGACATATTAAAGAAACTCTCAAAAAACCTGAATATATCACTCTCTGAAATATATAGTGTGGCAAGTTTTTATAAAATGTTTCATTTCAAGCAGAGGGGAAAGAAAATAGTAAAAGTCTGCCTCGGCACAGCCTGTTATGTAAGAGGAGCAAAAAAAGTTCTCACGTCACTCGAAACTATGTTTGATGTCAGGAGCGGTGAAACTGCCGCAGACCTTAGCATAACTCTTGAGACAGTAGGATGCGTGGGATGCTGCGGACTTGCACCCGTAGCTACAATCAACCAGGATGTTGTGGGTGAGATCATCGGCGAAAAAAAAATGGAAACATTGATAAGGTCTATAAAAGAAGACTGACGCGAAACAATGGTTTAAGCAGGGCAGGGGGAGAGAGCAGGAATGGAGAGGCTAAGGAATATAGAAGAACTGAAAAATCACAGGGGCCTCCTTGTCCGGGAAACATTCCGGCCCGGGAAAAACATGATAAAGGTGTGCTGCGGACTTCCCTGCAGTACCTTAGGCTCACATAATGTTGCGAAGGCGTTGCAGGAAGAGACAGAAAAGAGCGATATCCAAATTGATATCGTAAAGACAGGCTGCCAGGGGCTTTGCCAGAAGGGGCCGCTTTTGCAGATTGAGCCGCACGGTTTTTTGTATCAGAAGGCCCGTCCGGAAACGGCAAGAGAAATAATTCATACCACATACTCCACTGGTACACCTGTGAGGGATTTGATTTACAGAGATTCTTTTCTTGATAAACCCAGGGAAATGTTGAGAGACGTCCCTTTCTATAAAAAGCAGATGAAGATAGCCCTCAGGAATACCGGCAATATCGATCCCTTCAATATCCATCATTATATAGCTCAGGGCGGCTACAGAGCCGTTGAGAAGATGTTTTCCTCCTTAAGTCCTGAACAGATACTTGATGAGGTAAAGAAATCCAATCTCAGAGGCAGGGGAGGCGCAGGCTTCCCTGCCGGTGTCAAATGGGCACATACGAAAAGGGCGCCCGGTAAAATCAAGATGGTTATTGCAAATGGCGACGAGGGTGACCCCGGCGCTTTTATGGACAGGTCAATTATGGAAGGCGATCCGCATAGCCTGATCGAGGGGATGCTCGTCTGTGCTTATGCAATAGATGCACGTTATGGATTTATCTATGTGCGTCATGAATATCCTCTTGCAATCAAGACTCTGCACAATGCTATTAAACAGGCAGAGGAAACAGGTTTGTTAGGAATAAATATCCTCGGTACGGGTTTTGATTTTACAGTGCTTATAAGGGAAGGTGCAGGAGCCTTTGTATGTGGCGAGGCTACCGCGCTTGTTGCCTCTATTGAGGGCAACAGAGGTTTCCCTCATGCGCGGCCACCAAGGGTTTCAGAGATAGGTGGCGGGCCGTGGGGTTATCCGGCCAACCTTAATAATGTGGAGACTTATGCCTGTGTGCCCCAGATAATAGAGAACGGCGCAGATTGGTTCTTAAGTATCGGGACTCAGGGTTCTCCCGGCACAAAGGTTTTTTCTCTTGCAGGAAAAGTGAAAAATACCGGGCTTGTTGAAGTCCCGATGGGGATAACCTTAAGGGAGATTATTTTTGATATCGGTGGAGGCATCATAGGGAATAGAAAGTTCAAAGCGATTCAGACAGGAGGCCCTTCAGGCGGCTGTATACCCGAGCAGCACCTTGATCTGCCTATAGATTTTGACTCTCTCTGGAAGGTTGGCTCTATCATGGGGTCCGGCGGGATGGTTGTTATGGACGAGGACAACTGTATGATAGATATTGCCAAATTTTTTCTCTCATTTATCCAGGCTGAATCATGCGGTAAATGCCCGCCATGCAGGATAGGCACTTACCAGATGCTCCAGATACTCGAGAGGATAACATCAGGGCACGGTGAGGAAGGCGACATAGAGAAGATCGAGAATATCGGGAAACTGATAAAAATGGGTTCTCTCTGCGGTCTTGGACAGAGCGCTCCAAATCCTGTCCTCACAACAATAAGGTTTTTCCGTGAAGAATATGAAGAGCATGTGAAAGATAAATACTGCAGGGCGAAAGTATGCAACCTCGGTATCTTTTTAATAAATCAGGAAGAATGTATTCTCTGCGGACTCTGTAAGCAGGCGTGTGCTGTTGGCGCAGTGAAAGAGACAAGAAGGACTTTCTTTATTGACAGAGATGCCTGCACAAAATGCAAGGCATGTTATTATGCCTGTCCTGTCAATGCCGTGAAGATAGTGAAGCAGAAGTTCGCAAGACTTGAAGAAGAACTGAAGATGCCATCTGAAGAAATAGCAGTCATTGAAAGGAGGACCAGGATGAGACTGAAAGATATACTGGATTCAAAACCCTATGAGATAATAAAAATTAACAGAAACTGCTGTATTGCGGACGCAGTGAGACTGATGAGTGAGAAGAATGTGAGCGGAATATTCGTGGTTGACGAAAATGACAAGCTGGTGAGCATATTTACCGAAAGGGATATTGTCCGTTGTGTATTCAATAATACACCGACAGACGAGTCATTGGAAAATCTGTTAATGCGTGACATTACATCCTTTGACCCTTCGACAGAAGTTAGCGTAGCCATATCCATTGCTTCAAGAAAGAGGATCAGACATTTGCCTGTTGTTGAAGGAGATAAAATTGTAGGGATGATTACTTTCAGAGACCTGGTTTCATATCTGCTTCCGGAGATCTGTTTCATGGCAGAAACCATGTATTAAAAAAACGAAGAGCAGAGAGCAAACTCCATATACAGGGATTAATAATGAGTGAAGAGATAAGAACAGAAGAAAAAGGGAAGAAACTCGAAGATATAAGAAAAGAGTCTGAAGAAAAGGCTTGTCCTGTCCAAAAGGCAGTCTATTTTATTGATGAATTCATCGCCGGACCGATGTGCAGTAAGTGTTATCCCTGTTCTTTGGGAACCGGGGAGGCAAAGATCAGACTGATAAGGATAAGCAGTCATCATAAAAACGTCAGTAAAAGAGATGTTCAGGCACTGAAAAGAATCGGTTTGAATATGATCGAAGGCTCTTTTTGCAAGAAAGGCAGGGAGACAGGCAGGTTTCTCATCGAAACCCTTGCTGCTTCAGAAGATGAATTCATCCGGCACATTTCCGGATTTTGCCTGCAAAAGGAATGTATCAGCCTTGTTGAATACAAAATACATCCCGGACAGTGCGTTATGTGTGGAAAATGTTTAGAGGCATGTACGCATGAGGCCATAATAGGTGAAAAGAGAGAATCGTATCTGACCGGGTACCTGCCTTTTGAGATACTGCAGAAGAAATGCACAAAATGTGGTGAGTGTATTAAGGTCTGTCAGATAATGGCTATCAAGAGATTATCAACAGAACTGCCTGAATTGATCGCCAAATAGATTACGAACAGGAGGTTTCTATGGAGAAACTTGTAAAACTTCAGATAGATGGAACAATGGTTGAGGCGCCGGCAGGCATGAACCTCATCGATGCAGCAGAACTTGCAGGCATTCATATACCGAACCTCTGTTATCTTAAGGGCATGAAAGGTATAGGGGCATGCAGGCTTTGCCTTATAGAGGTGGAAGGACTAAAGGCGCCGGTAATAGCCTGCAATACAAAGGTAAGGGATGGAATGGTTATCCATACAAAGAATGATAAACTGAATGAAGTCAGGAAGTTTGTCATAGACCTTATTCTCTCCATGCATCCTCTCGACTGCATGACATGCACGAAGGCCGGGATGTGCAACCTTCAAAAGTATGCGTATGATTTCGAGCTGAAAGAATCCTCGTTCACGCGAAAGAAGTTCGGCTATCCCACTGACACGGCAAATCCGTTTATCAAGAGGGACCCCGACTATTGCATCCTCTGCGGGAGGTGCGTCAGGGTCTGCAAAGAACAGGGGACGAACGTCCTCGAATTCATGGGGAGGGGCATCGAATCAAAGGTAGTTACCGCTGTCGATAAACCGCTCCAGGAATCGGGGTGTACATTCTGCGGAAGTTGCGTGGACGTGTGTCCGGTCAACGCCCTCCTTGAATCCGACAGGCTGCACAAGGGAAGAGAATGGGAATACGAGAAACTAAAATCGGTCTGCCTCTTATGCGGAAACGGTTGTGACATCACCGTGAGCACAAAAGAGGGCAGCATTCAGAAGATCAATGCCGGAGCAGAGATTGGTTCTGCTGAGCGCTATATCTGCGCATACGGCAGGTTCGGGTTTGACTGCATCGAGGCGGAAACGCGCCTTACTGCTCCGCTGAAGAGGGTGAACGGCGAACTGAAGGAGACGAACTGGCAGGACGCCCTTGGCATTGTTGCCGATAAACTGAAACAGGCGGGCAGGGAAGCGGGGTTTATCAGCATAGCAGGTATCGGGAACGAAGACGCCCTGACCCTGAGAAAGCTTGCGCGGGATGTTGTTAAAACGAAGAATTTCGATACAACGCTGAGCCTCTATGCGGGAAGCGATTCGCTGAAAAATTCACAGACGGCGGATATCGATACAGCAGACCTTATTATCCTCGTGGGACTCAATCCCTCCCAATGGAAAAGGATATTGCCGGCGCTCGACGCCATGGTGAGGAGGAGGGTGGGCAGAGGAGCAAAGCTCATCGTTGTTAATTCCGAAGACACAAGGCTGGAGGAGGTGGCAACGCTCAGTCTCAAGGGGGATGAACTGACTGCCCTCAAAGGCATTGCAAATGCCCTGATAGGAAAAGGGATGAAGGCTGACAAAAAACTCGCATCCGCCGTGAAGGATGCCGAAATTACAGAATCAACTGAAAAAGCTGCAAGCCTCATTGCCGGGGCCCGATCTCCCGTTATCTTTTCTTCTCCGGCGCTGTTTAACGCGTCGGCCAATATCGCACTGCTTAAAGGGAAAATCATTTCAATCGGACTCGAGAGCAATGCACGCGGCGTGGCGATCATGGGTTTGACTACGGACGGGAAGACCTATAAAGAGATGATAAAGGACAAGATGGCGGTCCTCTATGCCGTCGGTGAAGTTCCTCTGACGAAAAGGCCGGATGCCGGTTTCCTTGTAGTCCAGAATTCACATCTGACAGAGCTCGCGAAACAGGCGGATGTCGTGCTTCCATCCGCAATCTTCCTCGAATCCGCCGGAACGATTATCGATTATATGGGCAGGGTAAAGTATCTCCCGAAAGCGGTGGAGCCCCAGGGAGAAGCGAAAAGTCATACGGACATTTTTATAGCCCTCGCCAAGGCCATGGGATCTGTTATAAAAAGACCGACCGAGGCCGAGGTTACCAGGGCTGCTAAGGTAAAGACGAAGCTGGCATTCAGCCCCTTTGACAGGGAACAGGGGCTTGAGGTAGCGCCGGAAGAACTGATCGAATCCGTGAACGCATCGGTTATCAATGGTTCGCGACTTTTGTGGCTGAAGGAGACGGAAAAGACGGTAGCATTGTAGTATTTATAAGCGGGGATGAGCGCCGGAGAGAGAGTATGTTCGCTCATTCTCGACCCCGATACAGCCGGGGTCTCCGAGGCTTTTGCCTCTTTATTATCGTATATGATGCATTGACTATCGGCAAAAAATCCGCTCACATACTCTCTCTCCGCCGCTTGAAAAAATATAATAATATGAGATAGAAATGTTCTTGTGTCTCTGCCGTTTTTTGCGCTCATTAGACCTTATCTATCGCTGCCTCAAACAGTTTGATGTTCTCCTGCGAGTCCGGCGCCTGTTTTGCCTTTTCCAGGGACATCTTTGTAATCATCGCAAGTTTTACCTGCGCTACGAGGCCTCCCTTGGCCTTGGCTATTGCGAAATAGCCAGCGAGAATATTCCCCATTGCCTGTTTATCCTCTATTTGTTCTGCTCAATATTTTTTTCTGCTGCAGCGTCTTTGAGAAACTCTACCGCTGCTACAACACTCTTGAGTCCTTCGTTCAACTCGTAGATTTCGTTCCTTGATTTGATCTCCGGCAACTGAACGTCAAGCTCTCCCTGGGAGATTCTGCTGGTAGCCTTCGTGAGGTTTGTGATGTCTTTGATAATTGTCCTTGAGAAGAACAGTATGATGAGGCCGGCTATCACGATAGACAGGCCTATAATGATATAGAGCAGTGAACCGATAAATTTCTGTTTATCAAGGACTTTTTCGACCGCCATATCTACCCCTATCACCGCTACAGTTTTCCCTGTTTCATCTTTGAGCGGGGCATAGCCTGACAGGAATGTCCCCCACTTGTCTGTATAGAACTCAGGAGATGCAGTTGCCGCAGTAAACCCCTGTATGAGCGCTTCGTCATTGTCGGTGTATTCTTCTCCGATTTTTGCAAAGTCATCCGGTGTTTCAAGATAGGCATCGTCGGCAAGGAAGAACATCTTGTCTCCTTCCCTTCGCAGGACATAGAAGTTCGCAAGGTCTTTGCTGTTCTTCCTCAACCCCAGGAGAAAACCTGTTATTTCTTTATACTCTGTCGTCTCCTCATCGCCTGTTTTCAACAGGAGCATTTTTTTCAGAATGTCTCCTTTTACCTGAGTCGAAGCAATTCCTATGACTTCTATTAACTCTTCCCTGACCGTTTCTTTCAGGGCTTTTTTGGCCTCGTTATACGTAGAAAAATAGGTGAGTCCGGTTATAAGGAGGATTAAAAGAATAAAACTGACGGTCAGTCTGAACTGTAAGCTGTTATAAAACCTTACCATGTTGATCACCTCGCAAGTAGTGATAAGAATTATACCAGATCAGGGGCAGCGATAGGAAAAATATCCTGGCACAGAGCGCTTAGAAATCCGACAGGAAATGTCGTATAAACCTGTTAGTAACTGCATCCCTTCGTGTATACTATTTAGCATCCGATGGAAGATATTATCAACATTAAAATACCTGCATTCGAGGGGCCGTTCGATCTTCTTTTACACCTGATCAGGGAAAACAAGCTCGACATCTACGATATCCCCATTTCTGTTATTACCAGCCAGTACCTTGAGTACATTGAGATCATGAAGGAACTCAATCTCGAAATAGCCGGGGACTTTCTCGTGATGGCTGCAACACTTATACAGATAAAATCGAGGATGCTCCTTCCGCCTGACGAAGAGGCCGCTGCCGAGGAACAGGAAGACCCGCGGCTCGATCTTGTCCAGCGGCTGCTCGACTATCAGAAATACAAGGAAGCTGCGTCTGACCTGAGGACGAAAGAAGAAGAGTGGATGAAGGTATTCCATAAGGAACCACTGGCCGAGGAAGGAGAGGAAGAAGGAGAACTCTACCTTTTTGACCTGAGCCTCTTCGATCTTCTGGATGCGTTTAAAAAGATACTCGATAAAGCACCCCCCGAAATTGTCTCCATCACAAGAGAAACCCTGACGGTTAAAGACAAGATATCGATGATCATGGAAATTATCGAGGGAAAGGAAGCGGTCCGGTTCGAGGACCTCTTCAGGGACGGCATATCGAGAGTGCAGCTCATCATTACCTTCATCTCCCTCCTTGAGCTCATCAGGCTCGGTCTCGCGAGGGTGTACCAGGAGAAGGACTTCGGGAATATCTGGGTGATAAACCCTTCCAATCAGCCTACCGCAGTTCAAGAGCCGTAAATCCGGATAAAAAAAATGACTTGACCTCTCTTCCGGAGGTTCAAGACCTCTATCTTAGGAGAGAGTGACCAAAGGAAAAATCAGAAGAGATATGAAGGACATACAGAGAGAAATTGGGCGTCTCAATCCGAGACAGAAAGAGGCGGTCTTGCATGCGGAGGGACCGCTCCTGATCCTCGCCGGAGCAGGTTCGGGAAAGACGAGAGTCATCACCATGAGGACCGCCTACCTTATACACACGGGTATCAAGGCCGGGTCTGTCATGGCGGTGACCTTTACCAATAAGGCTGCCGGGGAGATGAAGGGAAGGGTGAAGTCCCTGGTGAGGGACGGGACGCCCATTATCTCTACCTTTCATTCCCTCTGCCTCAGGATTCTGAGATCCGAGATCGAACGTCTCGGTTACAGAAAGGACTTCACCATCTACGATACCTCCGAGCAGGTTTCGCTTCTCAGAAACATCCTGTCGGAGATCAAATTCGGCGACAAAAATTTCAAGGTAGAATCCATTCTGGAGAGCATCAGCAAAACGAAGAATGACCTCTCTCCGACCGACGCCGTCCAATCGGAGAATCCCCTGGAAGAGGTATCAGCAATGCTTTATCCGAGGTATCGCGAGGCGCTGAAGTCGCTGAACGCCCTCGATTTCGATGATCTTCTCCTGCTCACACTGAAGCTTTTCAGGGAACATCCCGGCGTTCTCGAAAAATACAGAGAGCGGTTCCGCTATATCATGGTTGACGAGTATCAGGATACAAACCGCGTTCAGTATCAATTCATAAAGCTCCTTGCAGGGGAAAGAAGAAACCTTTGTGTGGTCGGGGATGACGATCAGTCTATTTACGGATGGAGGGGGGCAGACCTCGGCAATATCCTCGATTTCGGGAAAGACTTTCCCGGTGCCGTCACGGTGAGGCTCGAACAGAACTACCGCTCCTTTAACCACATCCTCAAGGCTGCAAACGGGGTGATAAGGAACAACAGGAGGAGGATGGAAAAGACCCTCTGGAGCGATAGGGGGATGGGGCCGAAAGTGAATATTTTTAAGGCTGCGGACACGGAGAGCGAGGCGGAATGGGTGGCTGATAGGATATCCATGACAAAGTTCGAGAGGGATGTCCCCTACGAGGATTTCGCGGTCATTTACAGGGCAAATATTTTTTCAAGGCCCTTCGAGGCTGCTCTGAGGAGCCGGAAAATCCCCTATTCGGTCGTGGGCGGGACAAGTTATTTCGAACACAAAGAGGTCAAGGACATCGCGGCCTATCTCAAGATAATCGCAAACCCTTCCGACGACCTGAGCCTTCTGAGGGCTGCTGCCGCGCCGAAGAGGGGACTGGGGCCTACAGCCCTGTCCGCGCTTTCGGATTTCGCGCGCTCCAATTCCCTTAGTCTGCTCGATGCATTCGGGAAAGCGGCCGACTTGCCGGGCCTTGGCCAAAAGGTTGCTGCCTCTGCAAAAACTTTTTTCGATTTGATCGGCCGTTATCGGGACATGTTCAGGAAAGGCCGGAGAATGGGTTATACCCTGAAAGCATTGATTGAGGAGATTAATTACAGGGATTACATCAGCGCACTCTATAAGACTCCTGAAGCCGCATTCAGGAGAATGGAAAATCTGGACGGTTTTGTCGATTCCATCGCCCACTATGAATCAGCCGAAGAATCACCTTCTCTCCTCGGGTTTCTCGAAACAATGGCGCTCACGGACTTGCTGAAAGAGAAGGAGGAAAAAAGCCTACGGGGAGTTACCCTCATATCCTTCCACTCGTCGAAAGGCCTGGAATTTCCGGTGGTATTCATCGCGGGCGTAGAAGAGGATATACTGCCGCACAAGAAATCGGCGGGCACGGAGGAAAGTGTCGAGGAGGAAAGAAGACTTTTCTATGTGGGAATAACCAGGGCGATGAACGAGCTCTTCATTACCCATACGGACCATAGATTAAAGTACGGAAGGGACAAGGTTTCTATTCCTTCCAGGTTTCTCGATGAGCTTCCGGAGGAGTCAATCAAGAGAGTCGACAGGTTCGAGAAACTTTCCCCCGAAGAGGAAAAGGTCTACGCGAAGAAATTCTTTGCCGGCATAAAGAATATTCTCGGAGACTGATTCCGCCCGATATCCAGCCGGTTACTTCTTTCTGAACGCTTCGGAGAAGGGAGTATTTACAAACCTCTTCGGTCTGCTTTCCCTGCTCTCAGCCGGGGCTTCATCTTTTTTTGCACTTCTTTTTCCCACTTCTTTCAGCGACCCGTCAGAACTTACCTGCCTGCTTTTCATTGACAGGGAGATGCGTTTTCTCTGGAGGTCCACCTCAAGGACTGTCACGAAAACCTTTTGATGGACCTTCACAACATCCGCAGGGTTTTTCACGTATTTGTCCGAAAGCTCGCTTATATGGACAAGACCATCCTGGTGAACACCGATATCCACAAACACGCCGAAAGCCGTGATATTTGTGATGATGCCCGGAAGCCTCATTCCGCTTCTGACGTCCCCGATCTTTTCAACTCCCTCTGCAAATCTGAAGGACTCGTATTGTTCCCTGGGGTCCCGGCCCGGCCGGGAGAGTTCGACCATGATATCGCTTAAGGTAGGGATGCCTACCGTATCGGTCACATACCGGCTGAGATCAATGGTCTTCCTGATGTCATCTTCGTTCATGAGGTCGGCAACGGAGCACCCCCTGTCTTTAGCCATCGCATCCACGATGTGATAACTTTCGGGATGCACGGCGCTTCCGTCAAGAGGATTTTCTCCGTCCCTGATGCGCAGGAAGCCGGCTGACTGCTCAAAGGCCTTGGGTCCGAGGCGCGGGACCTTCCTGAACTCCTGCCTCGATCTGAACGGGCCGTGGTCATTTCTGAATTCGATGATTTTTTTTGCAAGCTGCGGGCCCAGGCCCGATACATAGGTGAGCAATTCTTTGCTGGCGGTATTCACCTCAACCCCCACGCCGTTCACGCAACTGACCACGACGTCATCGAGGCTCTGCTTCAAAGCCGGCTGGTCGACATCGTGCTGGTACTGTCCGACGCCGATGGCCTTCGGGTCTATTTTTACCAACTCCGCAAGGGGGTCCATCAGCCGTCTGCCGATAGATACAGAGCCCCGCACCGTTACATCCTGGTCCGGGAATTCTTCACGCGCCACTCCGGAAGCTGAATATATGGAAGCGCCGCTTTCGTTCACCATCACGACAGCGATATTTTCCGGCAGGCCGATGCTTCTCACAAAGGTCTCTGTCTCCCTGCCCGCGGTCCCGTTTCCTATGGCGATCGCCTCTATCCCTAGCCGTCCGCAGAGGTCTTTGATTTTTTCCGCTGCTTCTGACGCGCCCTTCTCAGAGAAATGCGGATAAACGGTATCGCTTTCAATAAGCTTTCCCTGTCTGTCGAGGCAGACAACCTTGCAGCCTGTCCTGAAGCCCGGGTCTATTGCGAGGACGTTTTTCCTTCCGAGGGGAGGCGCAAGGAGGAGCTGCCTCAGGTTTTCAACGAATACCCTGATGGCTTCTTCATCCGCCCGCTTTTTGGCGGCAAGGCGCGTCTCGGCTTCGATAGATAATGAGAGAAGCCTTTTATAGCTGTCGTGCACAGCGGCTTTCACCTGCTCCGATGCCGGAGAAGATCCCCTTATAAACAGCCCCTCAAGGAGTGCGAGCGCCTCATCTTCGGGCGGCGTGGTCCTGAGAATGAGAAAACCCTCTTTCTCAGCGCGGCGGATCGCGAGGACCCTGTGCGAAGGGGCGTTCGAAACCGGCTCTTCCCATTCGTAATAGTCCCGGTACTTGATCCCGTCTTCTTCTTTCCCTGTTATGACTTTCGACTTCATCACGCCCTTGCGCATATAGAGTTCTCTCATCCTCTCACGGGCGCCCTGGTCTTCACTCACCCATTCGGCAATGATGTCGCGTGCGCCTGCGAGTGCATCCGCGATGGTCTCAACCCCTTTTTCGGGATCGACAAAGGCAGAGGCTTCGCCTTCGGGGTCCACTTCTCCCTGTTCGAAAATCCTTGCCGCAAGCGGTTCAAGTCCTTTCTCTTTGGCTATCATTGCCCTTGTGCGCCGCTTTGGCCTGAAGGGAAGATAGATATCCTCCAGTTCAGTCATGGAAGAGGCTTTGTCGACCTTCTCTTTCAACTCGTCCGTCATGAGACCGCGTTCGTCGAGAGATTTCAGGACCGCATCACGCCGCTTGTCCAGTTCCGCCAACTGATCGAGCCTGTCCCTGATCGCCGTGATCGCAACCTCGTCAAGGCTCCACGTTGCCTCTTTTCTGTACCTCGCAATGAAAGGCACTGTTGCTCCTTCCCCGAGCAGCTGTGCAGTCGCCTTCACCTGTGCGGGGTTTATTTTAAGTTCATTTGCGATAATCAATATGTGTATTTCCTGCATCCTGTTCTTTTCTCCTTATTTTTTGCTTTTACCGGCTCCGGTAATTCATCTTCTCATTCATTTGTTGCCCCTATAGTTTAACATTACCCGATCCACAATCTTCCCGCATCCTGGCGTCGGGGTTTGATAATGTATTTTGTCATTCCCGCTCTACGAGTCGTAGACTTGTCGGTCCCGAAATCTTTCGGGATGATTCCCCCTTAGAAAATGGGGTGAATGGGTTGTGCTTCAGAAAGATTCTCTCCTCGGCGAGTCGCGTGAGGCGATCGGACAAGCCGGAATGACGACGTCTTTGATACCTCGCAGCTCTTCTGCGGGGTTGTTCATTGTGTCATTTATTGTGATATACTTTTGGCAGAAAAAAACCAATTGGGCATAGTAAATGTTGGGGGATTTATGAGATTTAAATTGATAGTAATTACTCTGTTATTGGTAGCATCATCTAATAAAGCGTTTTCAGATGATTTCGAAATGAGATTGACTGCAGGGAATAAAGCGCTCTCTTCTCCTGAAGGGAAACCCTATGAACAGTCACTCAGCCCTGCAATTCATTCTGCAATGATGAAATGTCTGCCGCCCGCATCACAATATACCGGGCAATTTGCATTGATAGGTAATGTAGTAAGGTCAGGTAAGGTTACCTCTGTTGAAGTACGACCAATTGATGATATCTCTCAATGTTTTGCGGAGCGCATAAAGGAGTCTACTCTGCCAGTTCCACCTTTGTCTTTATTTCCCATTACTATTGAGATGAACATAATACCGTGACTGTAATTAATCCTAATGATAACAGAACCTGACCCCAATCGCGTCAAGACAATAACCATGTCTTCGCTGGGGACAAGTGGACGTTTTGCGAATCAGATTTTTCAATATGCCTTTTTAAGAATATATGCTAAAGAATATGATCTTGCGATAGAAACTTCTGCATGGATTGGGCAATATCTTTTCGGGCATACCGACCAGCCAATTTCCCGGGAATTACCTCAAGTTCACGTTGAAGGAAGCGCAGCGGATCTTCTGGCTGATGCTCTTATTTCCAGGGCAAAGGCGCCCTTCACAGATGTAGATTTCAGTGGTTATTTTCAATTCCACACCAGAGATTATGCTCCTCACAAGGAATATTTTCGTTCACTTTTCCAGCCTGTCTCAGAAATTGAAGTAATAATGAAAAAAGCTCTCGACAAACTATATTCCATGGGAAAAACAATTGTGGGTCTTCATCTTCGGCGTAACGACTATGGATATGGGCCTTTCTTTATTGCTCCAAGTAAATGGTATAACGAGTGTCTTGAAAATCTGTGGAAGAACCTCGATGAACCAGTACTATTTATAGCGAGTGATGAATTCAAAAAAGTATTGAAGGATTTTGCCAACTATAACCCTGTAACATCTCAAGATTTGGGGATAGAGCCGTTAAAAGCGGACTTTTATCCTGATTTTTATCTTTTAAGTAAATGCGATGTTGCGGCGATATCAAATAGTTCATATTCATTTGCGTCCTGCATGTTAAATGATCGGTGTAAACTCTTTCTTCGACCGGATTTGTCGGCAGGGAAACTTATATCATTTGATCCCTGGGATAGTGAAGTATCATTAAGACAAGAAGAAAAAATACAATCAGCTCTTGATTACCTGAATGCGCGAGACTGGGAGCAAGCAGCTGTTATCTGCAGGGAACTTATAAAGACCCATCCCTTTGATGCTGCAATTCTTGCCGACATCAGCATGAACAGAATCATGTCGCATTCATGGTCGAATGATGTGATGCTTCCTGAAATGAATGTGGACGAATTACTGCGTGACGATCAGGTGGTACACAGTTTTTTTCATATAAAAGAAATCGCCTTGCAGGAAATAGGAGAACTTGATATGGCAAAACATTTTACCTACTATGCCCGGCTCCTGCAACTGGATCCGCAAAATCAGGAAGCTAAATTAATACTTGATAACACGCTGCTTTTTAAGAAACAGTGATA
>Ga0209254_10002521_pt1 | contig 16655 bp, 12 predicted proteins | sample FrelakmetDIP11DI_FD_187148 | JGI IMG/M metagenome (GOLD analysis project Ga0209254, IMG submission 187148) | Freshwater lake sediment microbial communities from the University of Notre Dame, USA, for methane emissions studies - DIP11 DI (SPAdes)... | ecosystem: Environmental > Aquatic >... | reverse complement strand
TGTCGTCCCGTCCGAACGCTGCCGATCGTGCACGCTACTGCTGACACCGTTCGTTTCGCGCAGCGCCGCCGGGGCAGACCGCTGGACGTCTGGCCGGCGCGGCTGGACCTGCTGCAGAGCGCCACCGGCTTGGCCCTGGGCCTCTTCATGTGGGTCCACATGCTGTTCGTCGCGTCGATCCTGCTCGGCAAGGACGCCATGTGGGTCGTCGCACGGTTCTTCGAGGGCTATTTCTTCTTCGGCCGAAGTTACCCGGGTATCGTGGCCGCCCTGGTCGGCGCGGTCGTCGTCCTGTTCGTCGCGCACGCGGCGCTGGCCCTGCGCAAGCTCCCGTCCAGCGCCCGGCAGTACCGCGCCTTCCGCGCGCACCAGGGGGCGATGCGCCACGCCGACACGCGCCTCTGGTGGTGGCAGGCGGCAACGGGCTTTGCGCTCCTCTTCCTCGCCTCGGTGCATCTGTACACCATGCTCACCCATCCCGGGGCGATCGGGCCCTACGCCTCGGCGGACCGGGTGTGGAGTGGGCGCCTCTGGCCGCTGTACCTCGTGCTGCTCCTCGTCGTCGAGATTCACGGCGGCATCGGGCTCTACCGGGTCGCGGTCAAGTGGGGCTGGCTCGGCAGCGCCGCCCCGCCCGGGCGTAGCCGGCTGTTCCGCCTCAAGACCGGGCTGACGGCGTTCTTCATTGCGCTCGGCCTGCTCACGCTGGCGGCCTACATGCGGATCGGCTTCGAGCACCGGGACCGGGCCGGGGAGCGCTACGTGCCGTCCTTCCTCGCCGCGCCGCCGGGCCACGCGTCGTGAAGGTGACCTGGACCGAGGTCCTGGTGATCGGCGGCGGCCTGGCTGGCCTGCGGACCGCGCTCGGCGTCGCGCACCGCGGCCACGCGGTGAGCGTCCTCTCGCTGGTCCCGCCCAAGCGCTCGCACTCCGCCGCTGCCCAGGGCGGCATGCAGGCCAGCCTCGGCAACACGCTGCGGGGCGCGGGCGACAACGAGGACGTGCACTTCGAGGACACGGTGCGCGGCAGCGACTGGGGAGCCGATCAGCGGGTGGTGCGGATGTTCGCGCACACGGCGCCCAAGGCAGTGCGCGAACTCGCGGCCTGGGGCGTGCCCTGGAACCGCGTCCGCGCCGGAGCGCACGAGGTCGTCAGCAACGGCGCCCGCGTCACCCTCGAGGAGCCTGCCGGCGCGCACGGGCTCATCGCCGCGCGCGACTTCGGCGGCACCAAGAAGTGGCGCACCGCCTTCGTCTCGGACGGCACCGGCCACTCGATGCTGTACACCGTCGGCGACCGTGCGATCGCCGAGGGAATCAGCGTGCTGGAGCGCACCGAGGCGCTGGCGCTGATCCATGACGGCAGCCGGTGCTACGGCGCGATCGTGCGCGACCTCGTCACCGGCGAGCTGGCCGCCCACGTCGCCATCGCCACCTGCGTCGCCACCGGGGGCTACGGGCGGCTCTACCAGGTGACCACCAACGCGGTTAACAGCCAGGGGATCGGCGCGGCCGTCGCCCTCGACACCGGCGTGATCGCGCTCGGCAACATGGAGGCCGTGCAGTTCCATCCCACCGCGATCGTTCCGGCCGGCATCCTGGTGACCGAGGGCTGTCGCGGCGACGGCGGCCTGCTGCGCGACGTCGACGGCCACCGCTTCATGCCCGACTACGAGCCCGAGAAGAAGGAGCTCGCGTCGCGCGACGTCGTGTCCCGCCGCATGGAGGAGCACATGCGCCAGGGCAAGAGCGTGAAGACGCGGCACGGCGATCATCTGTGGCTCGACATCACGCTGCTCGGCGCCGAGCACATCCGCAAGCGCCTGCGCGAGGTGTACGAGATCTGCCAGAGCTTCCTCGGCATCGATCCGACGCGGGAGTGGATCCCGGTGCGGCCGGCGCAGCACTACTCGATGGGCGGCATCCGCACCGACCCGAGCGGCCACAGCCCGCAGCTGCGGGGCCTCTTCGCCTGCGGCGAGGCGGCGTGCTGGGACCTGCACGGCTTCAATCGGCTGGGTGGCAACTCCGTCGCCGAGACGGTGGTCGCCGGCATGATCGTCGGCGAGTCGATCGCCGATTGGTGCGAAGGTGCCGGGGCCGATGGCAGCGTGCCGATGGGTCTGGTGCGCGAGCATTGGGAGCAGGTTCAGGGCGAGCTCGCCGGCATCCTCGGGCGCAGCAGCGGCGAGAGCGCCACCCAGCTCATGGAGCAGATGCAGCGCATCATGGGGGATCACGCCTGCGTGTTCCGCTCCGGGCCGGTGCTGCAGCTGGCGCTCGACGAGCTGCAGGGGCTGCTGCAGCGCAGCGCGCGGATTGCCGTGCGCAGCCCGGCGCCCGGCGCGAGTCCCGAGCTCGTCGATGCCTACCGGGTGCGCCGCATGCTGCGGCTCGCCCTGTGCGTGGTCGCGGGGGCGCTGGCCCGGACCGAGAGCCGCGGGGCGCATTTCCGCGAGGACTTCCCACGGCGCGACGACAGCGCCTGGCTGAAGCGCACGCTGGCCTTCTGGCGCAATCCGGACGACACCCTGCCGACGCTTGATTACGAGCCCCTCGACGTCATGCAGATGGAGCTGCCACCGGGCTGGCGTGGGTATGGCAGCAAGGACCACATCGCGCATCCGGACACGGCGCGGCGCGCCGCCGAGGTCGCCGCGGTCCGCAATGGCCACACTGCCGCCGATCGCCACGAGGCACAAGAGCGGCTGATGCCTTTCCGGCACCTGCTGCCGGCGCGCCTGCAGGGGCGCAACGAGCGTCTCGACGAGCCCTTCGGTATGCCCTCATGAGCGACGACCTCGTGCCCGGGCGCCAGCTGCGGTTCCACGTGCTGCGCCACAATCCCCAGGATCCCGCATCGGTGCCGCGTCTCGCGACGTTCCAGATCACCGAGTCCGACGGCATGACCCTGTTCGTCGCACTGAACGACATCCGCGCGACGCTCGATCCGTCGCTGCAGTTCGATTTCGTCTGTCGCGCCGGCATCTGCGGCAGCTGCGGCATGTTGATCAACGGCCGGCCGGGGCTGGCGTGCCGCACCCTGACGAAGGACCTGGGGCCCGACATCACGCTCGCGCCGCTGCCGGTGTTCGAGCTCATCGGCGACCTGTCGGTCAACACCGGCAAGTGGATGCGCGCCCTCGCCGAGCGGCTCGAGACCTGGGTGCATGCCCCAGACCCCGTGGATTGCGACCGGATCGAGCCCGCGATGGACCCGGGCCTCGCCGAGCAGATCTACGAGCTGGACCGCTGCATCGAGTGCGGCTGCTGCGTCGCCGGCTGCGGCACGGCACGCATGCGCCCGGATTTCGTCGGCGCGGTAGGCGTCAACAAGGTCGCCCGCTTCCGGCTCGACCCGCGCGACCAGCGGACCGACGCGGACCATTACGCGCTCGTCGGCACCGACGACGGCGTGTTCGGCTGCATGACGCTGCTGGGCTGCGAGGACGTCTGTCCGAAGGGTCTGCCGCTGGCGGCGCAGCTGGCGTTCATCCGCCGCAAGATGGCGATGCTGGGCCTGCGGGGCGACCGCGCCGCCGGCTAGCGCGGATCAGGCCCCGGCCGAGCCGCGGCCCTTTGCATCGCCCGGCGGCGTTTGAAACAATTCCTGCCCCTCTCCGCACCCCGCCGGACGTCTCATGCCTCTCGTGAAAGCCTTTGCCGGCCTGCGCCCCGTGACGGCGCGCGCCGCAGACGTGGTCGCGCCGCCCTACGACGTCGTCAGCGAGGCCGAGGCCCGGGCCTTGGCCGAAGGCCGGCCCTACAGCTTCCTGCACGTGTCCCGTCCCGAGATCGACTTGCCGCCGGGCACCGATCCCTATTCGCCGGCGGTCTATGCCAGGGCCGCCGCGAACCTCGCGGCGATGGTGAGCGCGCACGTGCTCGCGCGCGACCCGGCGCCCTGTTTCTACGTCTACCGCCTGACGATGGGGTCGCACGTGCAGACCGGCCTCGTCGGCGCGGCCGCGGTGGCCGCCTACGATGCCGGCCGCATCAAGAAGCACGAGTTCACGCGGCCGGTGAAGGAGGACGACCGCGTGCGCCAGATCGAGGCGCTCAACGCGCAGACCGGCCCCGTGTTCCTCGTCTACCGCAGTGAGCCGACGATCGACGGTGAGCTGGCGCGCGCGGCGGGTGCGGCGCCCGAGGTCGACGTCACCGCGCGCGACGGCGTGCGGCACGAGGTCTGGACCATTCGCGATGGGGCGACGCTGGCTCGGCTCACCGCGGCCTTCGACCGCCTGCCGGCGCTGTACGTCGCCGACGGCCACCACCGCTCGGCCGCGGCCTCAAGGGTCTGCGCCGCCCACCGCGCCGCCAATCCCGCGCACACCGGCGACGAGTCCTACAACTACTTCCTCGCCGTGATCTTTCCCCACGACCAGATGCAGATCCTCGACTACAACCGCCTGGTCAGGGATCTCAACGGCCACGAGGCCACGGAGTTCCTCGCGACAGTCCGCCGCAGCTTCGCCGTCGAGGCGGTGGCCGGCGCGGTGCGGCCCGCGCGCAGCGGCGAGGTGGGAATGTACCTGGATGGGCGCTGGTACCGCCTCGCGATCGACCCGGCCCGCGTGCCGGTCGAGGACCCCGTCGGGCGCCTCGACGTCAGCCTGCTGCAGGACAACCTGCTCGGCCCGGTGCTCGGCATCGACGATCCGCGGCGCGACGAGCGCATCGACTTCGTCGGCGGCATCCGCGGACTCGGGGAGCTCGAACGCCGGGTCGCCAGCGGCGGCTGGCGCGTCGCCTTCGCGCTCTATCCGACCAGCATGGAGATGCTGATGGCCGTCGCCGATGCGGGCGAGGTCATGCCACCCAAGTCCACCTGGTTCGAGCCCAAGCTGGCGGACGGCCTGGTCAGCCACGTCCTCGACTGAGGCCGCGCGGCCGGCAGCGATGGTCAGCATCAGCTCAGTCCTGCCGAACGAGGGCGCTGCCGATCAGGCGGTCATCGACGCCTGGCTGGCCAGCATGGCGGGGCCGCGCGGCGAGGACGACATCGCCTACCTGCGCGGGGCCTGCACGACGGCGGCAGCGCTGTTCGGCGATAGCCTCGAGCCCACCGGCCAGCGGCGCTGCCTGCATCGGCTGCACGTGGCGGAGATCCTCAACGGCCTGGCGCTGGACAGCAAGACCCTCGCCGCGGCCATCCTGCACGGGGCGGGCGCCTGCCCGGGCTTCGACGAGAAGCAGCTGCGGGCCCGGGTCGGCGACGGCGTGGTGCAGATGCTTCGCGACCTCGACCGGATCGGCGCGGTGGCGGCGATCGGCGGCCCGGGACCGGACCAGCCCGAGTCCGAGCACACCGAGAACCTGCGGCGCATGCTGCTCAGCATCGCCGAGGACGTGCGGGTGGTGCTGGTGGTGCTGGCCGAGCGCCTGCAGGCGATGCGGACGCTCAAGCGGCTGTCGCCCGAGGAGCAGGTGCGGATCGCGCGCGAGACCCGCGACATCTATGCCCCGCTCGCCAACCGGCTGGGCATCTGGCAGGTCAAGTGGGAGCTCGAGGACCTGGCGCTGCGCTACCTCGCGCCCGAGGACTACAAGCGCATCGCCGGCCTGCTCGAGGGCCGCCGGCGCGAGCGCGAGGCGTTCATCGGCGCGGCGCTGCAGCGCCTGCAGGAGGAGTTCGCGCGCCACGGGATCGAGGCGAACGTGTCGGGGAGGCCCAAGCACATCTTCAGCATCTGGCGGAAGATGCAGCGCAAGGGCGTCGACTTCGACCGCATCTTCGACGTGCGCGCGGTGCGCGTCCTGGTCGACAGCATCGCCGACTGCTACGCGGTGCTCGGCATCGTCCACGGCCTGTGGCCGCACATCCCGGGCGAGTTCGACGACTACATCGCCACGCCGAAGACGAACATGTATCGCTCGCTGCACACTGCGGTGATCGGTCCCGACGAACGTCCGCTGGAGGTGCAGATCCGCACCTACGAGATGCACGACCACGCCGAGCGTGGTGTCGCGTCGCACTGGCGCTACAAGGAGGACCAGCGTCACGATGGCGAGCTGGAGCGGCGGGTGCAGTGGATGCGTCACTGGCTCGAGCTGAAGGAGGGCGCCGACGATCCCGCCTTCCTCGAGCGCTTCAAGAGCGAGTTCCAGCCGGAGCGCATCTACGTGCTGACCCCGCAGGGTCGTGTGATCGAGCTGCCGCGTGGCGGCACGCCGCTCGACTTCGCCTACGCGATCCACACCGACATCGGTCACCGCTGCCGCGGCGCCAAGGTGGACGGGCGCATCGTGCCTTTGACCCAGGCGCTGCGCAGCGGCCAGACGGTGGAGATCCTCACGACGAAGGAGGGCGGCCCGAGCCGGGACTGGCTGAGCCCCCACCAGGGCTACCTCAAGACGGCCAAGGCGCTGAATCGCGTCCGCGCCTGGTTCAAGCAGCAGGACTACGAGCTGCACGTCGCGGCGGGCCGTTCGGCCATCGAACGGGAAGTCGTGCGACTGTCGGCGCTCCGGCCCGATCTCGACAAGGCGGCCGCGCAGCTGAACTTCCGGGCGCCGACCGACCTGTTCGCGGCGATCGGCCGGGGCGAGGTGTCGGCGCAGCACGTCGTCCACAGCGCGCAGGAGGCGCGGCGGGCGGCGGAGGCCGAGTCGCTGGCGCCCCCCGAGCGGCCGCGCAAGGCGCCACAGCGCCCGCCGGACGCCGGGGCGGCCCACGGGCTCGTGATCGTGGAGGGTGTCGGCGACCTGATGACCCACATGGCCCGCTGCTGCAAGCCGCTGCCCGCCGACCCCATCGTCGGCTACATCACCCGGGGGCGGGGCATCACCGTGCACCGCCGCGACTGCCGGACGATTACCGAGATCCCGGCGGACCAGCGGGCCCGGCTGGTGGCCGTGCGTTGGAACGACGAGGGACTGGCGGCGGCCCGCGCCTTCGACGTCGACGTGGTGATCGTCGCGGGCGACCGCAAGGGCCTCCTGCGCGACGTGTCGTCGGTGTTCAGCGACGAGGAGGTCACCGTCGTCGCCGTCCAGACGCAGTCGGACCGCCGGACGGACCAGGCCAGCATGCGCTTTACCGCGGAGATCACCGACCTGGCACAGTTGCGCCGCATCATGACCCGACTCGCCCAGCTGCCGGACGTCATGGACGTGCGGCGTGGCAGCTGAGGATCGCCGGATTTGCCAGCCGGTTGTGCGAAAGGTAAATTAAACGCCCGTTTTGTAAAAAGAATTCAACTCGGCTGCGGCGTCGCGGCGCCGCCGCGGCCGCCGCGTCTGGCGGATCGGTTTCGACCGACGGCCCACCCGCCGAGCCATCCTGTGCCGGCGTTTAAAAAGATCCTCTAACGAATTGAAAAAAAGGAGTTTAATTATGGCGATCGAGCGCACGCTTTCCATCATCAAGCCCGATGCGGTCGGCAAGAACGTCATCGGCGAGATCTACAGCCGGTTCGAGAAGGCTGGCCTGCGGATCGTCGCGGCCAGGATGCTGCATCTCTCCAGAGAGCTGGCCGGAGCCTTCTATGCGGTCCACAAGGAGCGGCCCTTCTATGCCGACCTGGTCGCCTTCATGACCTCGGGCCCGGTGATGGTCCAGGTCCTCGAGGGCGAGGGCGCGATCGCGAAGAACCGCGAGGTGATGGGTGCGACCGACCCGGCGAAGGCCGCGCCCGGCACCATCCGCGCGGACTTTGCCAAGACGGTCGACGAGAACGCCGTCCACGGCTCGGACGGCCCCGAAACCGCGAAGGCGGAGATCGCGTTCTTCTTCCCCGAGGGCGTGTGCGAGCGCACGCGCTGAGGTCGCCGGCTTGACGTCGACGCCCAAGACCGACCTGCTGGACTTGGACCGGAAGGCCATGGAGGCCTTCTTCCAGGCGCTCGGGCACAAGGCGTTCCATGGCCGCAACGTGCTCAAGTGGATTCACAAGCACGGCGTGACCGATTTCGACGCCATGACCGACCTGCCGAAGGCGCTGCGCGCGACGCTCGGGGAGATCGCCGAGGTCCGGCTCCCCAGCGTCGTGTTCGAGCAGCCCGCCGCGGACGGCACTCGCAAGTGGGTGCTCGAGCTCGTCGACGGTCAGCGCATCGAGAGCGTGCTCATTCCCGACGGCGACCGAACCACGCTCTGCGTGTCCTCGCAGGTCGGGTGTGCCCTCGACTGCAGCTTCTGCTCGACCGCGCGACAGGGTTTCAACCGCAATCTCAGTGTCGGCGAGATCGTCGCCCAGGTCTGGGTGGGGTGGCGCCGTTCCGCCCGGCCGCTCTCCAACGTCGTGCTGATGGGCATGGGCGAGCCGCTGGCCAACTTCGATGCGGTGGTGAGTGCGATGGACGTCATGCAGGACGACCTCGCCTATGGCCTGTCGAAGTACCGCGTCACGCTCAGCACGTCCGGGATCGTGCCGGCCATCCGGCGGTTGCGCGAGTTGAGCGACGTCAGCCTGGCGGTGTCGCTGCACGCGCCCGACAATGCGCTGCGCGACCAGCTCGTGCCGATCAACCGCAAGTATCCGCTCGAGGAGCTGCTGCCCGCCTGCGCGGACTACGTTGCGGGCGACCGGCGACGCAAGGTCACCTTCGAGTATGTGATGCTCGACGGCGTGAACGACAGCGACGCGCACGCCAAGGCGCTGATCCGGCTGCTCGAGGGGGTCCCGGCGAAGATGAACCTGATCCCCTTCAACCCCTTCCCCGGCACCGGCTACCGGACCTCGGCGCCCGAGCGCGTCGAGCAGTTCCGGCAGCGCCTGTTGCGGTCGGGGCTGATGGCAATGACGCGCAAGACGCGCGGCGACGACATCGATGCCGCCTGTGGGCAGCTGGTCGGCCGCGTGCAGGATCGCAGCCGCCGGCACCTCCAGGGCCGGCCCGTACCCCTGGTGTGGAGGACCGATGAACATGTCGCGTGAACGGCTACTGTTCGCACTCGCTCTCGCAGTGAGCACGCTGGCTCTCGCCGGCTGCCAGCGCGCCGGCATGCTGCGTGACGAGAGCGGAGAGGGGGTCGTACCCGGTGCGCAGGCACCGGGCCGCGAGCAGGTCTACATCGAGCTCGCCGCGGCGTACCTCCAGGAAGGGCAGCTCGGGATCGCGCTCGCCAAGGCGCAGCAGGCTGTCGCCGTGAACTCGAGCAGCACGAACGCGCACAACGTGCTCGGCCTGGTGTACGAGCGGATGGGGGAAGCGACCAAGGCCGAGGCGGAATACCAGGAGTCCATCCGGCTCTCGCCGGACAACTACTTCGCGCACAACGCCTACGGCGCCTTCCTCTGCAAGCAACGACGGTTCGCCGAATCGGACCGGGAATTCCAGGCGGCGATCGGCAATCCCCTAAACCAGACCCCCTGGGTCGCGATGACCAACGCGGCGATCTGCGCCCAGGACCAGGGTGACCGTGCCGGTGCCGAGCGGTACTACCGCGACGCGCTGCAGCGCAACCCGCGATTCGCGCTCGGGCTGTTGCGGATGGCGCGCTTCAGTGTCGACGGCGGCGACCTGCAGAGCGCCCGGCAATACCTCGACCGCTATGCGGCGGTAGCGCCGCCCACGGCGGAGAGTCTGGCCCTCGGGGCGCGCGTCGAACGGCAGCTGGGCAACCGCAACAAGGCCGCCAGCTACGAGCGGATGCTGCGCGAGCGTTTCCCTGACTCGGTCGAGATTCAGCGTCTGAGGTGACTGTAATGGAGAAGCACGGCATGGGTGCGGAACCGACCAACGTCGTCGAGCTACCGATCGTCCGGGGGCCTGGTGAACGGCTGCGCGCCGCCCGCAACGTGGCCGGCCTGACGCTGCAGAGCGTGGCCGAGGAGCTGCACCTCAGTCCGAAGCGGCTGGAGGCCCTGGAACGCGACGACTATTCGCAGATGCCGGATCGGGTCTTCGTGCGCGGCTACCTGCGCAACTACGCGCGGCTGATGGATCTGCCGGCCGATGGTGTCCTCGCCGCCTTCGATGCACATGCGCCTGCGGAGCAGGAGGCCGGCAGCGGCCTGCGGACGGTGGTGTCGGCGCCGCAGATCCGTTCCCAGCTGCGCAGCAGCCACAGCGCCGTGCGGGCGGTCACCTGGATCATCGTGCTCGCGCTCGCGGCCTTGTTGCTGACCTGGTGGCAGGGCTACCTCGAGTGGCCGTCCGGCACGCCGCTGACGGGCGATGCCCCTGGGGGCGCACCCATCGTCGTCCTGCCGATGGAGGACGCCATCCCCCAGCCGGTCCAGCGTGAGGCGGTCGCCTTCCCGCCGGAGCCCAAGCCGAATGCTGCGGCGGTGGACGAGAGGTCCGCGGCCGTGTCCGCCGGCGCGCACGGACCTGCCGCCGCGCCCGCCGACCCGGTCGCCGCCGAACCGGCGGTGACGCCGTCGCCGGCCGTGGTGCTCGAGCTGACGGGCCGGAGCTGGCTCGAGGTCGTCGACAGCACCGGCGTGTTCAAGCTCAATGGCACCTTCGAGAAGGGCTACCGGACGACCTTCGGGGGCGAGCCGCCGTATCGGATCGCCATCGGCAACCTCAACGCCGCGCGCCTGCTCGTCGGCGGCAAGCCGGTGGACCTGCTGCCGCACTTCAATGGCCGCCTCGCGCGGCTGACGCTCGATCCGCGGGGTGCCACGCAGTGACCCGCCAACGCGCGGCCACGGCGGCCGGCGCGCCGGCGGCGGAACGGGTCCGGGGCGACACCGAGCGATGACCCAGAACCTTCAGGCCGTGCGCGGCATGCGCGACCTGCTGCCCGGGCAGACCCCGCTCTGGCAGTGGATGGAGCGCGAGATCGCACGCGTGATCGGCGCCTACGGGTATCAGGAGATGCGCCTGCCGTTGCTGGAGTCGACGGAACTGTTCAAGCGGTCGATCGGCGAGGTCACTGACATCGTCGAGAAGGAGATGTACACCTTCGAGGACCGCAACGGCGACAGCCTGACGTTGCGCCCGGAAGGGACGGCCGGCTGCGTCCGGGCGGGCATCGAGCACGGCCTCCTCCACAACCAGGTGCAGCGGCTGTGGTACCAGGGCCCGATGTTCCGCCACGAGCGGCCGCAGAAGGGCCGTTACCGGCAGTTTCATCAGGTCGGCGTGGAGGCCTTCGGTCTGCCGGGGCCGGACGTCGACATCGAGCAGATCCTGATGACCCGGCGTATCTGGCGCGCGCTCGGGCTCGAGGGCCTCGAGCTCCAGGTCAACTCGCTGGGCACGGCGGCCGAGCGCGTCGCCTACCGCGAGCAGCTGGTGGCGTACCTGCGCGAGCACGAGGCGTTGCTCGATGACGACAGCCGACGGCGGCTGACCACCAATCCGCTGCGTGTGCTCGACTCCAAGAACCCGGCGCTGGCCGAGGTCATTGCCGCGGCGCCGAGCCTCCTCGACTTCCTCGGCCCCGAGTCGCGCGCCCACTTCGACGCCGTCTGCGCCGGTCTGCGCGCGGCGGAGCTGCAATTCGTCGTCAACCCGCGGCTCGTACGCGGCCTCGACTACTATGCCCGCACCGTATTCGAGTGGGTCACCACGGAGCTCGGTGCCCAGGGCACCGTGTGCGCCGGTGGCCGATACGACGGCCTCGTGGAGCAGCTCGGGGGGCGGCCGACACCGGGCGTGGGCTTCGCCGTCGGGCTGGAGCGGATCGCCGCGCTGCTGGAGGCAGAGGGCGAGCGGGATGGGCTCGGCGCTCCGCACGCCTACCTCTTGGCCTTCGGCGAGGGTGCCGAGGCGGCGGCCCTGCTGCTCGCCGAGCGCCTGCGCGATCGCTTGCCCTGGCTGCGGCTGGTCATGCACTGTGGCGGTGGCGGAGCGAAGGCGCAGTTCAAGCGCGCGGACCGCAGCGGGGCGGCCTACGCGCTCGTGCTGGGTGATGCCGAGCTGGCGGGCGGTGTCGTTGGGCTGAAACCGCTGCGCGGTGGTGGCGACCAGGAAAACGTCTCCAACCAAGGTCTGGCCGCGGTGCTGGCAGCGCGGCTGCAGGCGAATTGACCAGGATCGTTAAGAGGATCACGCATGGCCGAGCATCTCAACGACGAGGAGCAGTTGGAGGCCCTCAAGAAGTGGTGGAGCGAGAACGGCAAGTCGGTGGTCGGCGGCGTGGTGCTCGGCTTGTTGCTGGTGGGCGGCTGGCGCGGCTGGCAGCACTACGAGCAGAACCGGTCCGAGACGGCGGGCACGCGCTACGACGAGCTGCTGGTTGCGGTCGAAACCCGGCAGTCCGATCGCGCCATTCAGCTTGCCGACGGCTTGCGCGCGGAGCATGCCGACACGGCATACGCCAGCCTCGCCGCCCTGCACGCAGCGAAGCTGAAGCTCGAGGCGGGTGATCGCGGCGCGGCGCAGGTGCATCTGGCCTGGGTGCGGGCCAATGCGCCTGATGCGGGGCTGCAACAGATCGCGGCGTTGCGACTCACGCAGATCCTGATCGAGGACGGTGAGCTCGACGCCGCACAGCGCATCGTCGACGCGGCGCCGCGCGACGCCTTCGCGCCCGAGTTCGCCGAGCTGCGCGGCGACCTTGCGCGCGCGCGCGGCGACGTGCAGGCGGCGCGCGCCGCCTACGAGGAGGCACTGGCCGGGAAACCGGAGGGCAGTGCCGTGCTGCGCATGAAGCTCGAGGACCTGCCCGCTGCGGCTGGCAGGTCGTGACCGGTCTGACGGACGAGGCGAGACATGGCGAACTGGCGAATCACCCCTGCAGTGCTGGTCCTGACGCTCGCCGGTTGCGGAGGCGGCGACTGGACGAACTGGTTCGGCAGCTACTCCAAGGAGAAGCCTGCCGAGCTCGTGCCGCTCGCCAACGAGATCGCCGTCAGCACGGTCTGGAGCGCTGATGTCGGCGCGGGTCGGGGCGGCAGGGGCGCGAACCTGCGTCCGAGGGTCGAGGGCGGGACCCTCTATGCCGCGGACGTCAAGGGCCGTGTCAGCGCCCTCGACGCGGCCACGGGGCGCGAGATCTGGAAGGTGGACGTCGACGACGAGCTGTCCGGCGGTCCGGGCTCGGGCGAGGGTCTGGTGCTGGTCGGCACGGTCGACGGCGACGTGGTCGCGCTGGACGCCTCGACGGGGGCCAAGCGCTGGACCTCGCGGGTCAGCAGCGAGGTGCTCTCGACGCCGGCGGTGGCGCAGGGCGTCGTCGTGGTGCACAGCCTCGATGGGCACCTGACCGGTCTCGATGTCTCGGATGGCAAGCAGCGCTGGCTGTACGAGCGGGTCGCCTCGGGGCTCGGGCTGCGTGGCAGCAGCTCGCCCGTCGTCAGCGGCGGCAACGTGATCTGCGGGCTCGCCGGCGGCAAGGTCGTCGCGGTCGAGGCGGCGACCGGCTTCCCGGCCTGGGAGACGACGATCACCCTGCCGGCCGGGCGGACCGAGCTCGAGCGCGTCGTCGACATCCTCGGTGATCCGCTGCTGCTCTCCGGGCAGGTCTTTGTCGGCACCTATCAGGGCGAGGTCGCGGCGCTCTACGAGAGCAGCGGCCAGGTCGCCTGGCGGCGCAAGGTGTCCTCTTTCGGCGATCTGGCCACGGACGGTAGCGCGTTGTACCTGAGCGACGATCAGAGCTTGGTGTGGGCAGTCGATTCGCGCGACGGGGCGGCGTTGTGGAAGCAGGACGCGCTGCGCGGCCGCAAGCTGTCGGCGCCGGCCGCCGTCGGCGGGTGGGTAGTCGTCGGCGATTTCGAGGGCTACCTGCACTGGCTGTCCCCCCAGGACGGTCGGCTGGTCGGCCGCACGCGGGTCGGCAGCGCGCCGATCGGCGCGCAGCCCAAGGCCGTGGACGGCACCCTCTATGTGCTCGGCGACGACGGTGATCTCGCCGCGCTGCGCGTCGCCGGCGGGGCCGCGCCCTGATCGAACGCCCGCGATGCTGCCGGTCATCGTCCTGGTGGGGCGGCCCAACGTCGGCAAGTCGACGCTGTTCAACCGGCTCACACGCACCCGCGATGCGCTCGTCGCCGATATTCCCGGGCTGACCCGGGACCGCCAGTACGGCGTGGGGCGGGTCGGCCCGCGGCCCTACATCGTGGTCGACACCGGCGGCATCGCCGGGGCGATCGAGGGTGTGGAGGCCCTGATGGAGCGGCAGGTGCAGCGGGCAATCGCCGAGGCGGACGCCATCGTCTTCATCGTCGACGCCAAGGACGGCCGCACCGCGGTGGACGAGTCGATCGCGGCCGAGCTGCGGCGCACGGGACGCGCGGTGCAGCTGGTGGTCAACAAGAGCGAGCACCTCGATCGGACGACCGCCAACGCGGACTTCTATGCCCTCGGGCTCGGCGAGCCGGTGCCGATCTCGGCGGCGCATGGCCGCGGCGTCAAGCCGCTGATGGACGAGGTCCTCGGCGCCTTCGCGCCGGACGAGGCGGCGGAGGCGGAGCCGGCCGAGCAGGGCGTCATGGTCGCCGTCGTCGGCCGGCCCAACGTCGGCAAGTCCACGCTCGTCAACCGCCTGATCGGCGAGGAGCGGGTCGTCGTGTTCGATCAGCCCGGCACGACCCGCGACAGCATCCACATACCGTTCGAGCGTGATGGCACGCGCTACACCCTGATCGACACGGCCGGCGTGCGGCGGCGCTCGCGCATCGACGAGGCCATCGAGAAGTTCAGCGTGATCAAGACGCTGCAGGCCATCGAGGAGGCGAACGTCGTGTTGTTCGTGCTCGACGCGCAGGCGGGGGTGACGGAGCAGGACGCGAGTCTGGCGGGCCACATCGTGGACAGCGGCCGGTCGCTGGTGATCGTGGTGAACAAGTGGGACGGGCTGGAGCCGGATCAACGGGAGCGGGTCAAGGCGGAGTTCGACCGGCGCCTCGCCTTTCTCGGGTTCGCGGAGCGTCGATTCGTCTCCGCACTGCACGGCTCCGGCGTCGGCAACCTGCTGGCGGCGGTGAGCACGGCGTACGAGAGCGCGGTGCGCGACCTGAAGACGCCGGTGCTGACGCGTATTCTGGAAGAGGCGGTGCAGGCCCATCAGCCGCCATTGGTGCATGGGCGGCGCATCAAGCTGCGCTATGCTCATCAGGGTGGCCGCAACCCACCGCTGATCGTGGTTCACGGCAACCAGACCGAGCACGTGCCCGCCGCCTACCGCCGCTACCTGGAGCAGCGCTTCGCCAGTGCGCTGCGGTTGCGTGGTACGCCGGTGCGGGTCGAATTCCGCACGGGCGCGAATCCGTTCGAGGGCCGGAAGAATCCGCTCACCGCGCGCCAGGTGCGCAAGCGCCAGCGCCTCGTGAGATTCGTGAAAGGCAAACGCTGATTGGCACGTCGATGCGAGGAGAGTCAGCCATGAAGGTCCGGTCGCTGCTGTTTGCGTTGGTGGCGGGGGTCGCGGCCCAGCCGGCTCAGGCGCTCGATGCCCGCTGTCCGCAGCTGCCCGAGGATCCCGCGGCGGAGGTTCCGACCGACCCGCCCTGGGTGCTCCTCGACTGGCCGCGCCTGATCGAGGCCTGTGTGCCCCAAATGCAGCACGACCGCGGCAAGCGCTGGCCTCTGATGATCTGGGAGGTGCGCAGCGGCGAGGCCTTCACCGACAGGGACGCGAAGGCGCTGCTCGAGCGCGGCATCGTCGCGCCCGTGCGACTCGACCCCGCGGCGATCCCGATGGCCCAGCAGGTGCAGAAGTCGGGTGCGCCGGTGATCCTGCTCGATGTCCGCACCGGCAGCTGGCCCTATGACCTGGCGGGCGACGCCGCGAAGTGGGCCTTGACGTTCGCGAAAGACGCCCAGGTCAACGAGGCGTGGCGCCGGGTGCCGGTCCCCGGCCGGCTGGAGGGCTGGGAGCTGGCGGCGCAACGGTTGCGGCAGATCCTGCGCGAGTTCCGCGATGCCGGCGTTCGCGTCGACGCCGTGTGGTTCGACTACGAGAACGCGCCGGCCAACGTGCCTTACGATGCCGCCAAGGCCTCGCGGGAGGCGGGCAAGGAGATTCCGGCAGCGGCGCTGGCGAATGCCGAGGCATTCGACCGCTATCGCCGGCAGCTGTGGACCCAGCTGCTGTCCACCTACATCGCGGCCCCGGTGCGTGAGCTCTACCCGGCGGCCTCCGTCACCAATTGGATGGCGCTGCTGTCGTCGCCGGAGATTCCGGCGATCGGCTGGAACAACAAGCCGATGCCGCCGACCGGCCCGACGCTGCTGTCGGCGTCCAACCCGGTCGCCTATGGCGTCGATGCCGCCTTTCTCGCGCTCTGGGACAAGGAAGTGCCCACCGAGCGGCACGAGATCGACCGTGCCTACTTGCACATACTCCTGCGCCAGGTGTCGGCCGATTCGGCGAACCGCCGCCGCGTCGCTCCGCAGGTCGATGCGGTCGTCTGGGTTGCGCGCGACCACAAGACCCTGACCGATCGCACGGCCCCGAGCATGAGCCGAACCGCCTACCGCGAGGCGCTCCGCCACCTCTGGTTGCGCGGCGCAGATGGCATGCAGATCTACAACGGCCTGCGCGCCGGCCAGTCCGCGATCGCGCTGGCCGAGGTCCAGGACGCCGCGACCGTGTTCGACGAACTCTTGAAGCATCGCGACTTCCTCGATCAGGGCGAGGTGATGAACCTCGAGACACCGCCGCCGAAGCTCGACGGCCCCCTGTGGTCCGGGCTGCGCCTGGGAGACCACGCGATCGTGCGGGCAGTGTCGCTCTCAGGTGCCGACGCGACTGTCGAGATCGGCGGCTGGCAGGGCTTCAGCCTGCCGGTCACGGCCACCGCCGCGGG
>Ga0209254_10002520_pt1 | contig 16662 bp, 8 predicted proteins | sample FrelakmetDIP11DI_FD_187148 | JGI IMG/M metagenome (GOLD analysis project Ga0209254, IMG submission 187148) | Freshwater lake sediment microbial communities from the University of Notre Dame, USA, for methane emissions studies - DIP11 DI (SPAdes)... | ecosystem: Environmental > Aquatic >... | reverse complement strand
TTATTCCCGCAGCCTGCGACTCCCGCCAAACAATAAGGCTAATAAAATCCCGGCTGCAAACCCGCCAACGTGTGCCATATAAGCCACACCGCCCGTATCGGTTGTGCTTGCAAGTGTACCCACCCCGATAAAAAGCTGGAGAACGATCCAAAACCCAATGACAACCAGTGCAGGCATCTGGACAATACTTCTACCCAGCAATACCCTTACTTTTCCCTGCGGAAACATCAAAATGTAAGCCCCGAGAACACCGGCAATCGCTCCGGAGGCCCCCAAATTTGGTATGGACGACCCGGAACTGAAAGCCAACTGTGCAAAAGTTGCCGCAATACCACAAACCAGGTAGAAGATAGTGAATAGTAAATGCCCTAATCGATCTTCCACATTATCTCCAAAGATCCACAGGTAAAGCATGTTGCTGCCAAGATGAACCCACCCGGCATGCATGAACATGGAAGTGAATAACGTCACGAAACCAGCAGCGGGATTGGCAAGGAAACGGCTGGGAATAAAAGCCCATTTCAGAATAAATGCCTCACCACCGGTTAATTCTAAAAGGAATACCAGGACATTCAGGACTATCAAGGTATAGACAACCAGCGGAACAGTTCTACGGGAGCTATTATCATCACCAATTGGTAACATAAGGTTTTCCTTCTCTAATCATCTACCCGGTCACTTAATGCAGCAAGAATCCGTTTATTGAGGATGCTCATCCTTATAACCGGTGTTAATGTTTGGGACGCCAACCGAGCACCCAGCCCGGGAAAAATCTGGGATGCAGCGGCCAGCTCACCTTGCTTTCAAGGAACGGAATATGGTTGGTGCGGGCGACGCAGTTAATCCACACCCGGGTGAAGAGCGATTCCACGAAACAACCGGAGTGTATTAACAGCGGTTGTTGCGTCCGGCATGGGCGTTAGCCTCATTAGGAGTTTGAAACCAAGCTTACCCATTTTTCAGGATGGGTACTATCCGGCTCGATGTATGAGCGCAGCATCCAGGCCATCTTTTCGTGGATACGCATAACGCTTACCAGCAGCTCGAATGTGCCTTCATCCTCGTACTCCTCGGTGCATTTCCTGGCGTCCTCACGCAAGAAACGGATCGAGATTTCGTGATCGGCTAAAAGGCGGAGAATGTCCGGAACAATCCCGGGCTGTTCCTCCAGCCGGGTGTAATGGAGAAATTCCTGGAGGCTGCCAATGGCAATACCTCCCATCATGCGGGCGCGCTCTGCGATCTTGTCGGAAATATCATTCAGCTGTTTGTATTGGGAATCAAAAAGGATATGCAGCTCGTAAAAACCAGCTCCGCGCACATTCCAATGGGCTCCGCGGGTCTTGATTGTCAGCACTGCCTCATTGGCAAGAATATGGTTAAGGATTTCTACAACCAAACTGCGGACATCGCTATCCAACCCGATGTTTGGCTGGATGTGAACTTGCGGTTGTGGTTTGTGCCCGTCATTACCCTGGACGGGTGTATGTGGTTGTGATTTGTGCCCGTCATTACCCTGGATGGGAATTTGTGGTTGTGATTTGTGTGGGTCGTTATGTCCTGGTTCCATTTGGTAGGCTCCTTTCAATGGATAGCTTTCGCCTACGATATCATGCTATCGATATGGATGTATCGATGTCCCTAACAGAACCTGTTAAATACCTGAATAATAAATGGGCCAAAGCAGCCGTCCTCACAGCACATGCCCTACGGCGTTGCCAGGCTTAAAAAGTATCAATTTGGATTAATAAATTTTCCTGGAGTGCAGGTTGTATCCCATCCCGGGCACTGTTTCAAGAAGCTCGCCATAATCCCCCAATTTTTTGCGCAGGCGGCCGAGATAGGTATGCAGATAGTGGTTCGACCCGCGGTACTCCGGCCCCCAAACGCGGGTTAACAGCTCATTATGGGTGACAATGGCGTCCAGGCGGGACGCCAGTTCGGCCAGCAGGGCATACTCCGTGCGAGTAAGGTGCAGATCACTCCCACCAATAAAGACCCGGCGCGCTTCCAGGTCAATGAGGAGTTCTCCGATTTGAATTTTGCTATCATCCATTTTCGCCGTTACATAAGAGCGGCGCAGGAAAGCGCGTACGCGTGCCAGCAATTCTTCCGATCCGAAGGGTTTGGTCACGTAATCATCTGCCCCGGCATCGAGGGCAGCCACCTTCAGGTCCTCTTCCAGGCGGGCGCTCAATACGATGATGGGCACATCCGAGCGCGCCCGGATCCAGGCGCATACATCCACCCCTGAAAGCCCGGGCAGCATCAGGTCAAGCAAAACCAGGTCTACCGGCACCTCTTGAAAGAGGGCAATAGCCTGGTGGCTGTCCCCCGCTTCGCTGACGGTATAGCCGCGTTTCACCAGGTTGACCCGCACCAGCTTGCGGATATTTGGGTCATCTTCAACAATTAATATATTTCCCATATCTTATCGCTCTTTCTCCGCCTGTTTTTTAGGGGCATAGAGTGGAACAAGCGGGATAGTAAAGGAAATGGTCGCTCCCGGGGTGGATTTCTTCATGATCCAGATGCGGCCGCCGTGGGCTTCGACCAGCCCTTTACAGATAGCCAATCCCAACCCTGCCCCTTGTGCCAGGCTTTTCTCAACATTTGCATCCCTTCGAAATGCCTTGAATACCCACTTATGGTCAGTTGGTGAAATACCCGGTCCCTGATCAGCAACATTAATTTGCACAAAACCTCCCCGTACGCTGGCTGAGATGTTGATTTCAGTCCCTTCGGGGGCATAGGTAGAGGCATTTCGCACCAGGTTGACCAGGACCTGGGCAATGCGCCTGGCATCCACATAAACCGGCGGCAGGCTGGCAGGCAGATGGGTGGTTAACCTGTGTCCGCTGGTGAGGATTTGAAACTGCGGCAACACATCGTCCAAAATTTCGTGGAAGGTGACAGGTTCCGGCGAAATCGGCAGCATGCCCGCTTCCAGGCGGGAGAGAACCAGCAGGTGATCAATGAGTTCCTCGAGCCGCCTGGCTTCGCGTTGAATGGTCTGGATGAAATCACTTTGTTCATCCGGTTCCCAGGCGACATCTTCGGCCAGCAGGGTGGTGGTATACCCGATTATGGACGTCAATGGGGTGCGCAGCTCGTGCGAGATCATCGCCAGGAACCCGGTCTTTATCTCATTAGCACGCTCGGCCTCATGGCGGGATTCTTCCTCCACCTCGAGCAGCCGGAGGTTATAAAGGGTGATGGTGGCCTGGTCTACCAGCACTTTAAGATGGCGCAGTTCAATATGATCGAAATGGATCTCCTGCTTATAATAAACCAGCAGGCAGCCGAGCCAATCTCCCGAAGCAACCAGAGGGAAGATTACCAGGGTCTGGATTTGTCCTTCCTGCAGGAAATCCCGTACCAGGGGCATCAAACGAGGGTCGGATGGTATCCCTGTGATGACCACTGGCCGGTTTGGGTTGAGCAGCTCCCAAAAAGCAGGTTCTTCATACAGGCTGGATTCGCTTAACCAGGGGGAAAGATGATGGCTGGGCAGCCAGGAAGCCAACCATTCCACCCCGCCAACAGGACCTGTTTTGGGATTATCGAAGAAAAACAGGGCAGCCCGCCGGGCAGAGCGCAGCTCATGGGCAGACATCAGGGTTTTAAGGACTGCTTCAGGTTTACGGGCCAGGCTCATTTTGCGGCTGAGATCAAACTGTTCGCGGGAACGCTCCAGGGTTTTTTCCAGCTGCAGTTCGACCTGCTTCTGACCGGTGATGTCCTGGGCAACACAAAAAAGACTGGAAGGCTCTCCGCTTTCATCACAGAGGATGAACGAGCGTGCAAAAATCCAGCGCAAGCTGCCGTCAAGACGCAGGATGCGGTAGGCCTGGTTGAGTGGTTTGAGGCTACTGCGGGGACTGGCAACCAGCACCTGCACCCGGTCTTCCGGGTGCACGCTTTCGATGAGGATGGACGGGTCGGCATACATGCTTTCCCTGGAATAACCCCACACCGTCTCAAATGCCGGGCTGACATAGAGAATACGGCCGGAAAGAAACTCACGCAGCCAGAAAACCTGTTCGAGGTTCTCCGCTATCTGCCCGAGTTGGAGTCCGCTCTCAACCAGGGTTTGGATATCCGGCAAGGGAAAAAGCGGCTGGTTGTTCGCATGGAACGACTCAGAGATGGTTAACGGGGTTTGTTGGGAGTCTTCTGGTACGTCCCCGGTGTCATTTTGCGGATTCTGTGAACCATCATTCATTCTATTTATTATAGAACCAATCTGGCATTATACAAAGGTTGCATATTCTGAGAGGGTTTCCGTGCTTTGGCAGAATCATCATGAATGATTTGTTAGATATTTTACAGGTTATATCAGGGACATTGATAGGAACTTAATCTTAAAATAAAAATAGGGTTTTACCAAAGGACCAATTAAACCTATTTTGGAGGAAAAATGAAATTCAAATCACCAATGAAAATCACATGGATCATCGCAGTTATTCTGGGTGTACTTGGCACACTCCCTGTGCTCGGGGTTGATATTCCTTTAGCCGGTGAATATCAAACACTATTACTAATCGCCGCCTGGGTATTATTGGCATTGGCCACAGTAATAAAAGGCTTATAAAAACATTACCGCTAAGGGACAGGAGAATATCACGATCTAAAAAAACTATATCTTTGGCGACCTCCTTATTGAAGATTGAAAATGGGAACACTCCATTAAACTGACTTGAAGACAACCATTTCAAGTTTCATTTCAGCCTTCCCGGGTTAAGCCAGATCTTCTGGTAAGACAAAGTGCAGATGGTATTTTTTTATAGTTTAACCAACTGAAAAAAAGTTGGTTAACTATATTGTATTTTTAATGGAGCACCGCATAAACGACTCTTCCTTGGAGAGTTTTTGGCTTGATGAACCTGCTCTTCCCCCTTTAAAGGAACATGACTCTCCTGGTAAAGGCGGAGGACGCAGCCTAACTGGTAGTCTGGCTGAGTTCCAGTCAAGCCTGCTTTGTCACAGGCGCTTATTATGCAGTAGATGGCGGTTCCCTGGCACACTGAACAGCCAACCCCATTCTGCATTGCCTTTTCGCACAATCTAATAAGAAGGAGGATTTTTTATGTTTAACCGAATCCTTGTCCCGCTGGATGGATCAAAACTTGCAGAGCGGGCAATCCCGCACGCTGAAGAGTTTGCCCGCATTTTTGGGTCAAGCATTATTCTCTTGCAGGTCCTTGATCCGACTTCATACCACGAAAATCCCAATCCCGTAGACCCACTGAGCTGGCAAATCCGCAAGACTGAAGCCGATATGTATATGAATGGGATCGCGGCACAGATACAGGAAGATTTGCAGCAAAGCTCGCCACAAATCCGGGGAATCGCTAAAAAAAATGTCCGAGTGGAATATGCAATTCGGGAGGGGAAAACAGCGGAAAATATTGTCAACTTCGCCCACAGCGAAAATATTGACCTGCTCGTGATCAGCACTCACGGCTCAGGCGGTTTAAGCCGCTGGAACATAAGCAGTGTCACCCAAAAGGTAATCAACCTGGTTTATCTGCCTGTACTCATCATCCGCACCTATCACCAGCCTGTGATAGCAGATAACAGGGTCCACTACCGCCGTATCCTCCTCCCAATTGACAGTTCCCGCCGCGCAGAGAGTTCCCTTTCCGCGGGAATTGCCCTGGCACGGGGGGAATTTTCCGGGGAGTTGGTATCGAAAACAGATAATCAATTGAATCATTCCATGGCGCCGGTTCCATCTTTACTTCCAACCAAGCTCATCCTGGCGGCGGTGATCAAGCCTCCGGAAATTCCCATACCCGAACCCTACCCCTTTGAGATCGAGCAGCTCTCCCAACAGTTAATGGATGTCAGCCGCCTGGCGGTTGGCAATTATCTGAACGAGATGAAAGAGCGTTTACCTGTAGAATGCGAGACTTTTGTACTTGAGGATATCGGCGTATCCTCCGCCATTCAGGAACTGGCAAACCGGGAGGAGGACATCGACCTGGTGGTACTTTGTGCTCACGGTTATACCGGGCTGTTCGCATGGCCTTACGGAAGCATCGCCCGCAATTATATTGAACATGGCACTAAACCCGTACTTGTCATCCAGGACGTGCCGCGTTCCCAGGTTCAGCCAACTGCTGCGGAGATGGCTGCTGAAAAATCCGGGGGACGTTAATCATGCTGGAGGAGCCCATCAACCAGGTATGGGAACAGGACGATGTTTCCAACTTGAATTCTTCTACCTCCAAAACAGAACAGATCCGGGAACTGGTGAACATCCTGGTAATCAATTACCAGCAAACAGGCGGGAGGGAAAAACCCGGCCGGGTTTTGAAATCAGGCTTGCCAGAACGGAACCTGGTCGGGCACGACCTGGAGAACTATGAATCCTGGCTGGCAGAGGCCCATCTTACATTCCGGAAAGCATCCCAACAAAAAATGCCGCTTACCTATGCCTCTGAGTGGGTGTTGGACAACTACTATATCATCCGGCAGGCTCTTCATCAAATTAAAGAGGATATGCCAGTCTCTTTTTACAAACAGCTGCCCAGGCTTGGCAGTGGGCCGTTGAAAGATTTTCCGCGCATTTATGCCATTGCCCGGACAGTACTCTCCTACCAGCACCTCTTATTAGACCCGGTTGACTTGCAAACCATCCTGATTCAATTCCAGGAACGTGTCTCGCTGACGATGGGTGAGTTGTGGGCATTTCCAACCTTCCTGAGGTATGGCCTGATTGAGTTCCTTGCACATGTGCTTATTTCAACGATTCGCCCAACCAATCCGCCCGATTTGCCTGCGGAGTTCCCACTACCTCCGGAAGCCAGGGACCCAATTAGTGACGGTGAAGCTGCCGGAGGAGCCAGCGCAAACAATGACGGTATCGCCAATATCATCCTCAGCCTGAGAACAATCACCGAACAGGACTGGAGCAACTTCTTTGAAACCGTAAGCCGCCTGGAACAAACACTGCGAAAGGATCCGGCCGGGATATATTCCCGGATGGACTTCAAAACCCGCGACCTGTACCGCAAAGAGATCGAAAAACTCTCCATGGCAACCGGCCGGGACGAGAACGAGCTGGCCGAGATCACGGTGGAGCAGGCTCGTTCCAACATGGCGGATCAATCTGCTTCCTTACAGGAAGAGGCGCGCCTGGCGCAAGGCTCAAATGTTGTTACAGACATTCCATACCGAACAGATCAACGCCCGGGCATCCACAGCAATCCCTATCTGGCACATCCTGGCACGCATATCGGCGAAGTTCTGCTCGGGAAAGGCCGCAATGCCCTGGAACAGCACATTGGCTACAAGCCCAACCTGAAAACATCCGTCAAGCGCGGCGTGTTGCGGCATGCCAGTGTTTATTATCTATCCAGCATCTTGCTGCTAACCATCCTGATTCTTGTTACCTTTTCGCTGGCATGGCTCCCCTCAACTCTTTTGGCATCAGGCAGCTCTCCCTGGAGTATTGCGCAAATTGCCGGAAACACCCCGCTGCAATGGATCACCGGTGTTTTACTCATACTCGCTTTGCTGATCCCGGTACTGACGATTGCCACCAGCCTGGTCAACTGGATGATCACACTGGTTATCCAGCCGAGCATTCTGCCCAAGTTAAACTTCAGGGGAGAGATACCCGACCCATTCCAAACCCTGGTTGTCATCCCGGCAATGATCACCAGACGCAAAGACATTGAATCACTCTCTCAACAGCTCGAATTACACTATCTGCGCAACCCTGAGCCCGGGCTGAGCTTTGCCCTGCTGACCGACTTCGGCGATGCAGATAGTGAATCCCTACCCGAGGACGAAAGCCTGATCCAATACGCCATGGCGGAGATCGAGGGACTAAATCGAAAATACAGATCCCCTGCTTCCACAGAGGATACAGGCAGCGGTGCGGATGAGGGGAACAATAATGATAGCGGGCTCTTTTACTTCCTGCACCGTAAGCGGTTGTGGAATCCTTCTGAAAAAAAATGGATGGGCTGGGAGCGCAAGCGAGGCAAGCTGCATGAGCTAAATCTGCTGCTGCGCGGCGCTAAAAATCTATCATTTTCCACTATCACCAACGGCATGCGTGTCAGCCGTACAATCCTTGAAGCGCTGCAGCAGGTGCGCTTCGTCATTACTCTCGACACAGACACCATCCTGCCGCGAGGAGCAGCGCGCCGCCTGGCCGGCACGCTGGCCCATCCCCTCAACCGGGCTGTGTTCGATGAAAAAACCGGGCAGGTTGTATCCGGCTACACGGTTCTGCAGCCGCGCATGGAGATTCACCCCAGGAGTGCCAATAACTCCTGGTTCACCCGATTCTTTGCAGGTGATGCCGGATTGGACCTATACACCCTGGCCGTCTCCGATGCTTACCAGGATCTTTTCGGGGAAGGAATCTATGTTGGCAAAGGCATTTACGATGTGGACGCCTTCATGCGCAGTTTGGAAAAACATATTCCTGAAAACACCGTGCTCAGCCACGACCTCCTGGAAGGATTAATAGGGCGGGCTGCGCTGGTTACTGATATCAGCATGATCGAGGACTACCCTCAAAATTACATTACTCAGGCCATGCGCCAGAGGCGTTGGATCCGCGGAGACTGGCAGCTCCTGCCGTATTTGTTCATGCCCGGACGATTTGAGCTGACCTTCTCGCTGATCGATTGCTGGAAAATGTTTGACAACCTGCGCCGCGCAATGCTTGCTCCAGCACTATTATTGATCTATATCCTGGGCATGATTTTACTGCCCGGCCTCGCCAGTCTTTGGACAGCAATTGTTTTTCTTGCTCTTGGTATCCCCCTGTTAACCGGACTGGCACGCAGCGCGCTGCAAATCCTTGGCGGCGAAGTTGCGGGGATTGCCCTGCGCCCATTGGCCTGGAATTTCATACGCTGGCTGCTGGCGATTGCTTTCCTGCCCTATGAAGCATATTTCTCCATTGACGCGATTCTTACCACACTCTACCGCCTGCTCATCAGCCGCCGCAACCTCTTACAATGGACGACTGCTGCCCAAACAGCCCGGGCGTTCGGCTTGCAAGCCCGCCGAAATGTCTCATGGCAGAAAATGGCTGCAGCTGCTGTCCTGGCGGTGATGCTCACAGTGTCTGTGCAGTTTATTTCAAGCCTAAACAAAAGCGGGATAGCCCCGGCGCTGACCTACGCTTCCCCGGTGCTGCTGCTGTGGGTGTTCTCTCCCATGATTGCCTGGTGGATTAATCGGCCGATCAGCGATCATTTCAATCCCTTGAACGAAGAACAGGTGAACCTCCTGCGCCAGGTTACCCGGCGGACCTGGGGTTTCTTCGAACGATTTGTCGGCCCGGAAGATCACTGGCTGCCACCCGACCACTACCAGGAATCACCCGTCGGAACGATTGCTCACCGCACTTCACCAACCAATATCGGCATGCTGCTCACCTCAACCCTGGCAGCCTACGAACTTGGCTATCTGGACCAACTCGGGCTGGCAACCCGCCTGGACACCACCATGCAGACGCTTGACCAGTTGGAGCGCTTCCGCGGGCATTTTTTGAACTGGTATGATACCCTGACCCTTCAACCGCTCCAACCGCGCTATATCTCCACAGTGGACAGCGGCAACCTGGCTGCCAGCCTCATAGTCACCGCCCAGGCGTGCAAGGCACTGCCCGACGAACCTGTTTTCCGTTGGGATTTATGGCAGGGTTATCTGGACACCCTTTCAAACCTGACTGAAACGCTGACAGGGATGCGCAAAGCCGAGTTCGAAGAACAGGTTGAAGAAATAAACCAACAAATCTCGGCGATTCATGCCGAAATTCTGTCAATAAAATATCAACCAGAGCGCTGGTACCCCCTTTATATCAAGGTTAGCGGACCGTTCTGGCAGGATCTTTCGCGGCGCCTGATGGAACTGGTAATGGTAGGTCACTCTGCTTTTGATCTTGAAACACTGGGTAAGCTGCAGGAAGTTACCGCACAGACTGAGCGGCATCACCTGGCCGTGCAGCGCACCATCACTGAGCTGGTGCCATGGATTCCCTTGTTTGAAAATCCCCCCGAGCGGTTCAATGAGCCCCTGTTTATAAAGACATTGATCGCCCTGAGAGCGTCTTTACCCTACAACATTGCCTTTGGGCAGGTTCACGTTCATGTCAAGCGGGCATTACGACACATTTCCATCCTGCGCAATTTACTAACGGAAGCGGACCTGGTGATAGAAGCCGAAGGGATACCTGACCAATTATCATGGAACGCAACGCAGGAATGGCTTGAGAAGTTGGTGCAGGCGCTGGCACATGCAGATGTAAATGCGGGTTCGCTGGTATCAAAATATGATCAAATCGTGGAGCGAGCCGAACAGTATGTCAACGGGATGGATTTCTGCTTCCTTTATCATTCGCAGCGGCGCGTCTTCCACATCGGATTTAACCTCGTCACGGGTCAGCTCGATCAAAACTATTACGATCTTCTGGCTTCAGAGGCGCGCATATCCTCAATCATCGCCATTGCCAAGGGAGATGTGCCGCAATCTCACTGGCTGCACCTTGGCCGGCCGGTAACACAGGTGAATAATTCGTATGTCTTGCTCTCCTGGAGCGGGACAATGTTCGAATACCTGATGCCACCCCTGTTTTTACGCTCCTACCCTGGAACCCTGCTGGCAAATAGCGCCCGTGGTGCGGTCCTCCGCCAGATAGCATATGGGAAAGCAAAGGGGATCCCCTGGGGCATCTCCGAGTCCGGTTTTTTCCGCTTTGACGGTAATCAAAACTACCAGTACCGCGCTTTTGGTGTGCCAGGACTGGGCTTTAAGCGTGGTTTGGGGGACGACCTGGTCATTGCCCCTTATGCCTCGCTCATGGCAATTGCTTATCATCCCCATGCTGTCGTTCAAAACCTTGCCAGCCTGATAGAACATAAAATGATCGGCTTATATGGTGTTTACGAGTCGATTGATTTCACCGCCGACCGCTTACATCTGGATCAAACCTCAGCGGTGGTGGGCGAATACATGGCACATCACCAGGGTATGATCTTAATGGCGATGGTAAACTTCCTCAACGAGGATATCATGGTGCGAAGGATGCACAGCGACCCGCGCATACAGAGTGTTGAGCTGCTTCTGCAGGAGCAGGTACCCCACGCTGTTCCGCCGCAAGATCCCTATGCAGAGGACGTTAAAGGGGTGCAGCGTCTAACAGCCGTTTCCGAAGAAATCATCCCCTGGAGGGTACCCGTACAGACACCCATTCCGCAGATGAACCTTCTCTCCAACGGCAGTTACAACGTGCTTCTTTCCAACATGGGCGGTGGGTACAGCTCCTGGCGGGATATTGACCTGACACGCTGGCAGCCTGACGGCGTATTGGATCCGTGGGGAACCTGGATCTACATCCAGGAGCAGGGGGTGGACCCGCAGAAACAGGGCAGGCTCTGGTCGGCTGGCCACCAACCCATTCCCGGAGACGCAGCGAATATGCAGGTCACTTACTTTGCCCATATGGCTGTCTATCGCCGCACAGAAAATGGGTTCACCTCAACCATGGAGGTTACGGTTGCCCCGGATGACCCGCTTGAGATCCGGCGGATACACCTGCATAATAACAACGAAACCGCCCACAACCTCCGCCTGACATCCTATGGCGAAGTGATCCTGGCACCCCAGGCAGCCGATGCCCGCCATCCGGCCTTCAATAAGCTGTTTATCGAAAGCGAGTTCGTACCTGAGCTGAATCTGCAAATCTTCAAGCGCCGTCCGCGCTCCGACCAGGAGGCTGCCATTTACATGGGGCATATGCTGGTAGTCAAAGGAAGCCGGGAAACAGCACGGCATGAAGCAGACCGTTATGCCTTTATTGGCCGTAACCGACCCTTGTCCAGTCCGGCTGCATTGACTTCGGAGCAGTATCTCACTGGCACTACGGGTGCTACCCTCGATCCGATCTTCTCCCTTGGACAGGAGATCTGGCTTGATCCTCACGCCAACGCAGATCTGGCTTACCTGACCTTCGCCGCTGATAGCCAGGCGGACATTCTTGCACTGGCCAGACGCTACCGAAATTGGACCCTGGTTGAACATTCCTTTCACCAGGCTAATATCGCCGCCCAGGCCTGGCTTGGTAAGCAGGATATTACCACCCAGGCATTCATGGATACCCTGCAGCTGCTCTCGGCGCTGATCTATTCATTCAAGGAAGTCCGCGCCGCTCCAGAAACGATCGCAGCCAACCGGCTTGGCCAGCCCGGGTTGTGGCGCTTTGGAATCTCCGGCGACTATCCCATCCTGCTGGTGGAGCTGGACAAGCCCGAACAGATCGACTTGGTACACGAAGCACTGCAGGTGCACAAATTTCTGCGCAGCCGCCGGTTTAAGATGGATGTGGTTATCCTCAACCGCCAGGCAACCGATTACGGTGCGGAATTGAATGGGATGCTTTACCGCCTGGTCAGCAAAATTCACGGGGAAGAGTGGCTGCACCAGCGCGGCGGAATCTTCATCCTTTATGGTGACCAGATGGGGATTGAGGAAAACACCCTGCTGCGGACAGCAGCGAACGTTCTTCTAAACGGAGACAACGGATCGTTAGGCGATCAAATGCCCGGGTACTCCATTCCGGTACACCATTTACCAGATTTAACACCAACCCGCCAGGCAGAAGGGATATCGCACGCAAGCCAACCTCCCCAAACTTTCCCGCTGGAGGAAAAGGGTGACTTGAAGTTCTACAATGGTTACGGCGGCTTCAGTGCCGATGGGCGTGAATATATCATCGACTTGAACACGCCCGAACGCAGCCAGGAGGGATCGCCGCCCGGCAGAACCACCCCAGCCCCGTGGGTGAATGTGATTGGATATCCAGAGTTTGGTTTCATGGTCAGCGAAGCCGGCAGCCAGCACACCTGGGCATCCAACAGCGGTGAAAACCGCCTCACGCCCTGGTCCAACGACCCGGTTCGCGATCCAGGCGGCGAAGCGCTTTATCTGCGGGATGAGGAAACCGGCGAGGTATGGACCCCTACACCGCTGCCTGCCGGATCAATCCTGCCATACCGGGTTACACACGGAGCAGGTTATACCATCTTCGAACACAACTCGCATGGACTCCGCCAAATTCTGACGCTTTTTGCCAGCCCGGAAGACCCGGTTAAAATAATCCATCTAAAAGTTGAGAATACCCTGGACCATACCCGGCGGATTACCGCCACGCAGTACATTGAGTGGGTGTTGGGCACCACCCATGCTGCCAGTATGGCAACGATTATCCCGGAGTTTGACTCATCCCAGGGATGCCTTCTGGCCACCAACCCCTATAACACTGAATTCGGAATGCGGACGGCATTCCTGATTGCCAGCAAGGCGCTCCACGGCCTGACGGCTGACCGTGCTGAGTTTTTCGGCCGCGGCGGAAACCCCGCCTTCCCTGCCGCCCTGCACCGCCTGGGACTGGAAACCCGCATCACCCCCGGCGAAGATCCCTGTGCCGTGCTTCAAATTCACCTTGACCTGCTTCCCGGTGCAGTTGAGGAGATCTATTTTGTCCTCGGACAGGGAAATAATAAGGAACACACCCTTTCACTGGCCAGGAAATACCATGACCCCGCCTATGTAAGTGAAGCCTACAAACGTACCCACGTGTTCTGGGACAGGCTGCTTGACACTGTCCAGGTACATACCCCTGAACCGGCTGCTGACTTGATCCTGAACCGTTGGATGCTTTATCAGGCGCTTTCCAGCCGTATCTGGGGCCGAACAGGCTTCTACCAATCCAGCGGGGCGTTTGGTTTCCGCGATCAGCTTCAGGACGTTTTAGCCCTGCTGTCCATCGACCCGGCTATTACCCGCGGCCAGATTCTCAACGCCGCCCAACGCCAGTTCGAGGAAGGTGACGTGCTGCATTGGTGGCATCCGCCTTCCGGCCGCGGGGTGCGCACCCGATTTTCAGATGACCTGTTGTGGCTGCCTTATGTCACTGCCCTTTACATCGAAGCAACCGGCGACACGAACCTGCTGCTGGAAGAGGTTCCTTTTCTCAATGCCCCGATCCTCGCAGAAGGTGAAGACGAGCATTATGGTGAATTCCCGCTAACAGAGCAGTCGTATTCCCTGATGGAACACTGTCTTCGAGCAATTGAGAAGGGTGCCACCAGCGGTCCCCACGGTCTGCCATTGATTGGAAGCGGTGACTGGAATGACGGTATGAACCGCGTCGGAGAAAACGGCCAGGGGGAAAGTGTCTGGTTGGCCTGGTTTCTTTGCGACGTACTGGAACGCTTTGGCATGATCTGTGAACATTCCGGCGACATTGAAACTGCGCAGCGCTACAGGTCCCGGGCAAAGGAATACGCGGCTGCCGTGGAGCGATCCGCCTGGGATGGTGAATGGTACCGCCGGGCGTACTATGACGATGGGGCGCCGCTGGGCTCCATCCTGGAAGCGGAATGCCAGATTGATGCAATCGCCCAATCCTGGGCTGTGCTGAGCGGGGCGGGTGACCCGCAACGCAGCCGCCGGGCAATGCATTCGGTGCTGGAACGCTTGGTGCTTCCACAGGACCGGCTCGCCCTGCTCTTTACGCCACCATTCGACAAGACCACGCACAATCCGGGCTACATCAAGGGTTACCTTCCCGGTACCCGCGAGAACGGCGGGCAGTACACCCATGCTTCCATCTGGACTGCCTGGGCTTTTTCCAATCTCGGGGATGGCAGGCAGGCGGGGTCGCTTTTTGATATGCTCAACCCCGTCTTTCAGTCCGACACGCCAGAAAAGGCTTCCGTTTACCGCGTAGAACCGTACGTGATTTGCGCTGACATTTACAGCAAGTCACCCTATGTACGCCGCGGGGGGTGGACCTGGTACACGGGTTCAGCCGCCTGGATGTACCGGCTCGGCCTGGAGGCCATACTCGGCTTCCGGAAAATTGGGGATACTCTGCAGATTGACCCGGTCATTCCCCCCAATTGGGATGGATTTGAGATACGTTATCAGTTCGGGGAATCCGTGTACCTTATCCAGGTGAACAACCCCGGGCACGTGGCACACCATGTCCGGGAAATAATCCTGGATGGACAGCTGCTGGATAATGAGTCCATTGCCCTGGTTGATGATCACGATGAACACCGGGTCGTTGTAACGATGGGACATACGGATAAATAAAATTCCGCCTAATCAATAGCCAGGTCAACCAATCCGTTCGCTCAACAACCTGTTACATCGAATGCCAGATTAAGATATTTTTATATAATCATCCATATGGACATTCTTTCATAACATAACCCTGGAACGCAAAAAAGGCTAATGCATCAAAGGATAAAAACACATGGGAAATGATCAGCTGCTGAAGAAATTTCTGGAAGAAGATACAATCGCTTTGAACGAGGATGAACTCTTATGGCAGTCTCCCCGGACCTTGCCGGAAACAACCGCTTTCGACCGGATCGATGGTATGCTGCTCGGCCTAGCCATTGGCGATGCCCTGGGTAATACCAGTGAGAGTATAAATCCGGATGACCGGGGTCTGCGTTTTGGAGAAATTACCGGCTATCTTCCCAACCGGTATGCCGATGATCGCAAGGTTGGCCTGCCCTCGGATGATACCCAGATGGCCTTCTGGGCAGTAGAAGTCCTGTTAACGGATGGACATTTAATACCTGATCACATGGCAAGCCGTTTTTCTTGCGAGCAAATTTTCGGCATGGGTAGCTCTGTACGCCAATTCATGAGAAATTACAAGGATCAGCAGTTGCCATGGCACCAGGCCGGGGCAGCATCAGCCGGAAACGGGGCATTGATGCGCATCGCCCCGGTTGTTTTACCCCATCTCCGCCATCCGAGCTGTGAACTGTGGGCGGATGCAGCATTTCTGGGGATGGTCACCCATAATGATCGGGCATCCACTGCAGCCTGCGTGGCATTCACAGCCATACTATGGGAGGTGTTTTGTATGGATCATGCTCCAGAACCAACCTGGTGGCTGGAAAAGTACTGCCAGATTGCCGCGCCCCTGGAAGGCAGCGGCACCAGGTACCCTTCCAGAAGAACAAATCTGCACTATAACGGACCCATCTGGAAGTTCACCCTGGAACAGGTTCAGCGAGCCTGGGATGAGAATTGGACCTCGCTGCAGGCCTCCAACACCTGGGGGTCTGGCGCCTACCTCCTGGAAACAATTCCCAATGTTTTATTGATCTTGATGAACTATGCGCATGATCCGGAACAGGCTATCATCCGCGCCGTCAACGATACCCGTGATAACGATACGGTTGCAGCAATTGTCGGCGCGGCGGTTGGTGCGCTGCACGGAAAGTCATCCATTCCGGAAAGATGGATCAAGGGGCTGCTTGGCCGGACCAATGCCAGCAATGATGGGCATGTCTTTGGGCTCATTCAACAAGTCAAACAAAAGTTCTGGGGACTTCAATAAATTCCAGGACTGAAAAATTATCGTTCAGAATCTCTTCATTCATTCGGCAGTTGAAAATCCTGTCTTCCGCCTGGCGATTGCTGCATTTTTACAAAAACGCAAAGATCATGGTGTGCTACGAGGTTGCCCCCTGTACAGTTGTTCGGTTTTGGCGGCCATGATGAAGTCATTCTGGTGCAGACCTTTAATCCTGTGGGTCCACCAGGTGACCGTCACTTTACCCCATTCAGTGAGGATATCGGGATGATGGTCCTGTTTATTGG
>Ga0209254_10002519_pt1 | contig 16662 bp, 15 predicted proteins | sample FrelakmetDIP11DI_FD_187148 | JGI IMG/M metagenome (GOLD analysis project Ga0209254, IMG submission 187148) | Freshwater lake sediment microbial communities from the University of Notre Dame, USA, for methane emissions studies - DIP11 DI (SPAdes)... | ecosystem: Environmental > Aquatic >... | reverse complement strand
GTTCGATCACAAGGATTACGACCGGTTGCGGGAGCAGCTGCCGTATTGCCTGCAAGCGTTCGACGAGGTTTACGATAAGGTGTCCTCGCGAGGAAGGGTTTCGCCCGTGGAAATGAGGATGCTGGAGAGGGAAAGCTGAATCCCCAGCTTCCTAGTGGGGGGAGTTCAGCGCCTGTGAATGGGCCTCGTCGCAAGGTCCGGAGGTTATCGCCCGGGGAACTCGGGCTTCAATGTTTCTTCACCGAGAACACTTAATTAATGTCGCAAGTTAAGCCGTCGGGAACCAGAGCCCGGCCTTACCGATTTGATACCGGAGATTCCGCACCTTTATGAGTAGTCCGAAGCCACATGACATGACGCGCCCGGCCGACCTGCTGCAACACGGCCGTGGCACGGGACCCTTCCGATCACAACGTCCGACATACCTCGATCTTCTTCCGCCGTGCAATCACGCGTGTCCAGCGGGGGAAAACATCCAGCTTTGGTTGTCCCATGTCCAAGCTGGACGCTATGAGCGAGCATGGCGGGCCTTGATGCGGGACAATCCGATGCCCGCAGTGCACGGACGGGTCTGCTATCACCCTTGCGAAAGCAACTGCAATCGAGGTTTCGTGGATTCTTCGGTCAGCATCCATGCCGTGGAGCGCTATTTGGGCGACTTGGCGCTTAGGGAGGGCTGGAAAGTGCAACCGGAAGCACCGGCCAGCGGCCGGCGGGTGCTGGTCGTGGGGGCAGGTCCCAGTGGTCTATCGGCGGCCTATCATCTGTCTCGCTTGGGCCACAGCGTGGAGATTCGTGAGGCGGGGCCCATGGCTGGCGGCATGATGCACTTCGGAATACCCGCTTACCGCCTGCCTCGGGATGAGCTGATGGGAGAGATCCGCCGCATCGAGGAGATGGGTGTGCGCATCGTGCTCGACCACAAGGTCGAGCACGTTCTCGAAGAAAAGGAACAGGGAGGATTCGATGCCGTGTTCGTTGCGATCGGCGCGCACCTCAGCAAACGCGTCGACATTCCAGCACGGGATGCGGGCAAAATGCTGGACGCCGTGACCTTTCTCCGCCAGGCGTCTTCCGGCCAGGCGCCGAAGCTGGGACGCCGCGTCGCGGTTTACGGCGGAGGCAACACGGCAATGGATGCGGCCCGCACCGCCAAGCGGCTCGGAGCCGAAGAAGCTTTGATCATTTACCGCCGCGACCGCGAACACATGCCAGCGCACCCCTTCGAGGCTGACGAGGCGATGGAGGAAGGGGTCAAGATCAACTGGCTGCGTACCATCAAGGAGATCGATCAAACACGCATCACCGTCGAGATCATGCAGATCAACGCCGAGGGCTACCCGGAGCCGACGGGCCAGTTTGAAACCTTGGAGGCGGATGGGCTCATTCTCGCCCTCGGCCAGGACACTGACTCCGGCTTCCTGCGTCAGGTGCCGGGAATCGACTTCAAGAAGGATGGCACCGTTATCGTCGACACCAACATGATGACCGGCTATGCAGGCATTTTCGCGGGCGGCGACATGGTGCCCAGTGAACGAACCGTGACGGTCGCGGTGGGGCATGGCAAGAAAGCGGCGCGTCACATCGACGCCTATCTTCGCGGTATGACTTACGCCAAGCCGTCGCAGCACGAGCTCGCGACGTTCGAAAAGCTGAACCTCTGGTTTTTCACTGAGGCAGAACAGCGACAACAAGCCGAGCTTGATCCGGCCACGCGAGCCTACGGTTTCTCCGAGGTTCTGGCCGGGCTCGGCGAGAGGGAGGCGGTTTTCGAAGCCAAACGCTGCTTTTCGTGCGGCAATTGCTTCGAATGCGACGGTTGCTATGGGGCCTGCCCGGAACAGGCCATCGTCAAGCTAGGACCGGGAAAGCGCTACCGATACGATTACGATCGGTGCACCGGGTGTGCCGTGTGTTTCGAACAGTGCCCGTGCCATGCCATCGAAATGATCCCGGAAGGAGCCTGAGACATGACCGAACGAAAAGTCATGACCCTGGAGGGAAACGAGGCAGTTGCCTACGTTGCCTATCGCGTCAATGAAGTGTGTGCCATTTACCCGATCACTCCCTCGTCGACGATGGCCGAACTGGCCGATCAGTGGGCAGCCGAGGGCAAGACGAACATCTGGGGAGAAGTTCCGCTGGTGGTGGAGATGCAGAGCGAGGGCGGTGCCGCCGGCGCGGTGCACGGCGCACTGCAGACGGGTGCTCTGACGACCACGTTCACCGCCTCCCAGGGACTGTTGTTGATGATTCCGAACATGTATAAGATCGCTGGCGAGCTTACGCCGGCGGTCCTGCATGTTGCTGCGCGATCCCTGGCAGCGCAGGGGCTGTCCATTTTCGGGGATCATTCGGACGTCGCTGCGGTCCGCGACACCGGTTTCGCTCAACTTGCCTCCGCATCGGTCCAGGAGGCGCACGATATGGCCCTCATCGCGCAAGCGGCAACCCTGGCCTCGCGCGTGCCCTTCGTTCATTTTTTCGACGGTTTCCGCACTTCGCACGAGGTGAGCAAGATCGCGTTGCTCTCGGACCAGCAGATTCGCGCGATGATCGACGAAAATCTGATTCGTGCGCATCGAGCTCGGGCGCTGAACCCCGATCACCCGTTTATTCGCGGAACGGCGCAAAACCCGGATGTGTATTTTCAGGGCCGGGAGAGTGCCAATCCGTTCTACGCGCGCCTGCCGGCTATCGTACAACAGACCATGCGGCGTTTCGGTGAACTGACCGGACGTGCCTATCGGCTGTTCGAATACTACGGTGACCCGGCGGCCGAGCGCCTCATCGTGATCATGGGGTCCGGCGCCTACACCGTTCGCGCAACCGTCGCTGCTCTGCAGCGGACGGGCGAGAAGGTCGGCGCGATTCAGGTCCATCTGTGCTTGCCCTTCTCGGCGGAAGACTTCCTCGCCACGATTCCGGAGACAGTGAAGGCGATCGCGGTGCTCGACCGGACGAAGAGCCCCGGAGGCGTGGGCGAGCCGCTCTACACCGATGTCCTGGCTACGCTGAGCGAAGCGTACCTGCAAGGCGTGCTGCCTAGTGGTACGCTGCCTCGCATCATCGGCGGGCGTTACGGGCTTTCGTCCAAGGAGTTCAGTCCAGCCATGGCGCGGGCCGTGTTCGATGAGCTGGCGAAGGAACGACCCAAGAACCACTTCACGGTGGGGATTCACGACGATGTGTCCCACACCAGTCTGGACTATGACCCGGCCTTCGACATCGAACCGGAGGGCGTGGTGCGCGCCCTGTTTTTCGGTCTTGGTGCGGACGGGACGGTGGGTGCCAACAAGAACAGCATCAAGATTATCGGCGAGTCGACCGATCTTTACGCTCAAGGCTATTTCGTCTATGACTCGAAGAAGTCGGGTTCCCAGACCGTTTCGCACGTCCGCTTCGGGGCCGATCCGATCCAGGCGCCTTACCTGATCGAGTCGGCCAACTTCATCGGTTGCCATCAGTTCAATTTCGTCGAGAAAGTGGACGTCTTGGCGAAAGCCAAGCGCGGTGGAACGTTTCTCCTCAATAGCCCGTTTGGGGCGGACGCAGTATGGGACGAATTGCCGCGCGAAATGCAGCGTCAGATCATCGACAAGAAACTCAAGCTCTACGTCATTGACGCGTCCAGGGTCGCACTGGAGACGGGCATGGGCGGTCGCACCAATACCATCATGCAGACCTGCTTCTTTGCCCTGTCCGGGGTTCTTCCGCGCGAGGACGCGATCGCTAAGATTAAGGAGTCGATCCGCAAGACCTATGGCAAGAAGGGCGAGGAGGTGGTGCAGAAGAACTTCCGAGCCGTCGATCAGACCCTCGAACATCTGCACGAGGTCCAGGTTCCGGAATCCGTGAGCAGTGCCAAGGAACGCCCCGCTGTTGCCCCGTCGGGAGCGCCCGAGTTCGTACAACGGGTCACGGCGATGATGATGGCCGGGTTGGGCGACGAGTTGCCGGTGAGTGCCGTGCCAGTGGACGGCACCTACCCGTCGGGCACGACACAGTGGGAGAAGCGGAATATCGCGCTGTCGGTTCCGGTCTGGGAGCCGGATCTCTGCATCCAATGCGGCAACTGCAGTTTTGTCTGTCCGCACAGCGTTATTCGCGCGAAGTTCTACCATGAAACACGCCTTCAGAAGGCACCGAGTGCCTTCAAGTCGGCGCCGATCAGTGCCCGCGGGTTTCCCGAGACCCGCTATACCCTGCAGATCTACGCCGAGGACTGCACCGGGTGCGGTCTGTGCGTCGAAGTCTGTCCGGCCCAGAGCCTTCAGCAGAGCGGCGTCAAGGCGATCAATATGGCACCTAAGCCGGAGTTGGTATCGGAGCGGGAGAGCATCGCTTTCTTTGAGAGGCTCCCGGTGAACGATCGCTCGCGGGTGGACTTTTCTTCCGTCCGCGGGGCGCAGTTCCTCGAACCCTTGTTCGAATTTTCGGGTGCCTGTGCCGGTTGCGGTGAAACGCCCTATGTGAAGCTGCTGTCTCAGTTGTTTGGCGATCGGCTCCTGGTGGCCAATGCCACCGGATGTTCTTCCATCTATGGCGGTAATTTGCCGACGACCCCCTGGTCCGTCAATCAGGAGGGTAGGGGGCCAGCATGGTCCAACTCCCTCTTCGAGGACAATGCCGAGTTTGGCTTCGGTTTTCGCCTCACCGCCGATCAACATCTCAATCTAGCGCGGCGACTCGCGCGGGAGCTACAGGACAAGGTCGACGCGCAACTGGTCGATGCCATCATCAGCGCACCGCAACTGACCGAGTCGCAGATTCGTGTGCAACGGGAGCGCGTGGCGCGGCTCAAGGCCCTCCTTCTGCTCCTGGATGACGAAAAGGCGAAAGATCTCCTGTCGGTGGTCGACCACTTGGTACGGAGAAGCATTTGGATGGTGGGCGGTGATGGCTGGGCCTACGACATTGGTTCGGGTGGCCTCGACCACGTCCTGGCCAGCGGCCGTGACATCAACGTCCTGGTGTTGGACACCGAGGTCTACTCGAACACCGGCGGCCAGATGTCAAAGGCGACCCCGCTGGGTGCGGTGGCAAAATTTGCCGCAGCCGGGAAGCCGGTGGCGAAGAAGGATCTTGCCCTGCAAGCGATCGCTTATGGTAATGTTTACGTGGCCCGCGTGGCCATGGGCGCGAATCCCCAGCAAACGTTGCTGGCCTTCCGCGAAGCCGAGGCCTATCCGGGTCCCTCGCTGATCCTCGCATACAGCCACTGCATCGCGCACGGTATCAACATGCAACACGGCATGCGTCAGCAGGACCTGGCGGTTACGAGCGGTTACTGGCCGCTGGTCCGCTATAACCCGGCTCTGCGTGAGTCGGCCAAGAATCCTTTTGTACTGGATTCGCCTCGGCCGCGCGTCAAGTTCAAGGATTACGCCTTCAACGAACTGCGCTACAAGATGTTAAGTCGAACGAATCCCAAGGAATCTGAGCGTCTCATGGCCATGGCGCAGCAGGTGGTCGAGCAAAAGTGGCAGATCTACGAGGAAATGGCGAGCCGCAACGGCACTCGTTTTCATCCCGACGCCAGCGTCAAATTCCGATAATTGGGAAGGCCGAAAATGGATCTAACAACACGCTATATGGGTCTCGAACTCAAGCATCCGATCGTTGCGTCGGCATCCCCGTTATCCGAATCGCTCGATGGCATCAAGCAACTCGAGGATGCCAATGCCGCGGCAGTGGTGATGTTCTCGCTTTACGAGGAACAAATTCGTCAAGAAAGCGAGGCCTTCGATTACTTCATGGAGCATGGCACGCTCAGCTTCGCCGAGTCGCTCAGCTACTTTCCTGAGATCGATGATCAGCCAGCCGGTCCCGATAACTATCTGGATTTGGTTCGACGCGCTTCGGAAGCTGTGGATATCCCCGTCATCGCGAGCCTGAATTGCGTCTCCAGCGAAGGCTGGATCGATTACGCCAGGCAACTGCAGGGAGCCGGGGCAAGCGGTTTGGAACTCAACATCTATGCCATCGAGGCCAACCTGGCGGTATCTGGCCGCGAAGTCGAGCAGTGCTACCTGGACATCCTGCGGCTGGTTAAGAGCAGCGTCTCGATTCCGGTCGCACTGAAGTTGAGTCCTTTTTTCAGCGCCATCGGCCATATGGCCAAGCAACTCGATGACGCCGGGGCGGACGCGTTAGTTTTGTTCAATCGGTTCTATCAGCCCGATCTCGACATCGATCATCTCGAAGTGGCTCCGACCCTGAGGTTGAGCCAAGCAGGCGAGATTCGTCTGCCCTTGCTGTGGATTGCATTGCTGCACGGCAATGTCAGCGCCTCTTTGGGTGCGACGCGAGGCGTCGAAACGGCCGTCGAGGTCATCAAGTATATCCTCGCAGGTGCTGACGTCGTCATGAGTGCTTCGGCCCTGCTGCGTAATGGTCCGCGCTACCTTGGCAATCTGGTGGATGGACTCTCTGAATGGATGGATGAGCGTGGCTTTCGCTCCCTCGGACAGATGCGAGGCGTCATGAGCCGTGGCAAGGTCAAGAACCCCAAGGCCTTTGAGCGCGCCAACTACATCAAGGTATTGGAAAGTTACAAGTGACAACTCTTAGCAACTGAACATGCAGACAGAACAATTGCTTCAGGTCGTGCTCGCTGCTCTAGATGCGGGAAAGGGCCAGAATGTCAAGGTTATCGATGTCCGCGGCAAAACGAGTATTGCCGACTACATGATCGTTGCCAGCGGAACGTCAGACCGGCATGTGAAGTCATTGGCTTCGCGCGTGGTCGAGGATGCCAAGGAACATGGCGTACAACCCCTCGGTGTGGAAGGCGAAACCGCTGGTGAGTGGGTGCTCGTGGATCTGGCCGACATCATCGTTCATGTGATGATCCCGCGGATCCGAGAGTTCTATCAGCTGGAGAAGTTCTGGCAAGGCGATTACGCTCCGCTGCAGGCAGCCTCTGGGTGAGCGGCGGTAACCGGGATTCATGTCGGTCCGTTTAAGTCGCGGCTGGCCTTGGCTCGGAAAGCCTTCCACATAGCCTGACGCGCCGGTTCATGCCCATGCCAAGAAAGGGCTCGCCCAGATCCGCCGGCCTGTTTGCCGAAGGGAGAGTCATTCTGACGCTAGGTTGAGGCGCAAGCGCCGTTGCGCCCAACTTCTGGAAGCGAGTCTCACACTACGCGTACCCGCCGCACAGTCCGATCATGATTCCGGAATCGCCGAGAACATTGCGGTTGCGACTGGTTATTCCGTTCACGCTGGTGGCGGTCGTGACGGCGATTGGAACGATCGGTTACAGCTGGTTGGGCAAGGAGCAGGGCGCGACAGTATTGGACGCCCTGTATATGACCATCATCACCATCACCACGATCGGTTACGGTGAGGTCATCAAGCTCGATGAATGGGGGCGGCTCTTTACGATCATCGTCGCGCTGACGGGCATCGGGAGTCTCTTCTACAGCCTGACGGTCATGATGGATCATTTGGTTACGCTCCGAGTGATGGATCCTTCGGGAAAACGAAGAATGCAACGCGAAATCGACAGGTTGGAAAACCACGTCATGATTGCCGGCCTCGGGCGGGTCGGGAAGCAGGCTGCACTGGAGTTGGCCGAGTCGCGAGTGCCGTTCGTGATCGTCGACCCGCGTCCCGAGTCTCTCACTTACGCCCAACAGCACGGTTACCTGTTGGTTCCGGGTGATGCCACCGATGACGAAGTTCTCCAGGCGGCCGGTATAGGGTGCGCCAATGGGTTGATCGTAACGACAGGGGACGATGCCAGTAATCTCTACATTGTCCTTTCGGCGCGCGTCTTGCGATCCGATCTTTATATCGTTTCCAGGGCGGTCGATGATTCCAGTATTCCGAAACTGATCCGCGCCGGAGCCAATCGCGCCATTAGCCCCTATGCGATCGGCGGCCGGCGTCTCGCGCATCTCATCTTGAGTCCTGCGGTTGTCGACTTTTTTGACACCGTGATCAAACGCGGCGATGAAAGCCTCAATCTAGAAGGGATCAAGGTATATGAAGGCGCTCAGGTGGTCGGGCAGAGCATCGCCGAGCTCAAGCTGCGCGAGGTGACCGGTGCCAGCGTGCTGGTGGTGCTCCGCGAGAGCCGGGTATTGCCGAACCCGGATCCCGAGTTGGTGCTGAATGTCGGCGACCAGCTTCTCGCTTTGGGCACCATGGAGCAATTGGATCGGCTGGAGGAACTTGTTTCTGCGTGAGCTTCCCGGGCTCGGTTGAATCAAGAGCGTTTGATTTGGTGCGTGATTTGCAGCGCGCCGCCCTCATGTTTACGGCTGTATTCTTCGAGAGCGGACAGACCGCCGGCGGTGTAAGCGGCGACTGCTCCGAGAAGCTCTCGCAACTGTGACGCGCTGCCGGCATCGAAGCGGCAGAATGCACCCTGCGTGAGTTTGGCGATCTGGCGAAATGCCCTCTCCGCCGCGGCGTCATGGCCTTCCTGAAAGACGAAGGCGCGAATACCCATGAGTCCGAGTTCCCCGGCGCGTCGGCAAAGTAAGTCAACGTTCTCTTCCATGCAATCCCCGACGAACACAAGGGCGCGGATTTGTTGGTGTCCAGCCTCCCGCTCGATATGCTCGAGAACCCGCGAGATCTGGGTATAACCACCGATGCACTGCACTCTTGCCATTTCCTTCCTCAGCGCATCTGCCCCAAGCGTCCATGGACTGGCGTAGAATTCATTCAGCCCCCGGTAATAGCAGAGCTGGATCTCGATTCCGCCCAAAGATGCGGCGACGTCGAACATCTCGCTTTGCATCCGTTGAGCTGATTGCCAGGTAGGTTCGCGACTGGCCGTGGCGTCCAGCGCAAAAACCAATCGGCCAGCACTTGCCTTCGGAGTAATAGTCGGCAGTTTGGCCAACTGATCCAGGAAGGAACGAACTTGGCTAGGCTCAGAGCGTGTCAGTTTCTTGTCGGTCATGACGATAAGGGCTTGTAGTCGAGCGGACGCTTCGGATATGGGGACGCTGTTCCGCCCGATCAAGCAGGCGTTTCTTCGGAAGGGGTGTGCGTGCCGATTGTATATCGTGGATCGAGCAAGCCCCGCGTAGAGCAACAATCTTGCCGCTTGGGTCGCCGGGAAGCGGGAAGTGGCGGCGCTGGTTCGTGAGAGGGTCGGCATAGCGTGGGTGTCCTTCTCCGGCCTAAAGCAAAAAACCAGTTAGCTGTTTGCAACCCAGGCACAACATGGTAACGTGCGCGTACCCCCGTGGTGGTGGGGTTCTGTACACCCCGTGGGAAAAACATAAATCGAAAGAGGAGGTAATCCAGCATGTCCGACGAAAAGAATAATCCCGGCACCGACGAAAAGAAGAATCCCGGCAACGCGGTGCAGAACATCATTGCAACCCTGAAGGACAATCCGAAAGCAATTTACGCGGTGATCGGGGCGCTCGCCGTGATCGGCCTGGTTATGGCCCTCGGCGGTGGCGGCGGGCAAGTGCAGGTCAAGACTGCCGCTGCGCCGGGGCAAACCATCGTTTTACAAAATCCCAATGGCGGTGACACGCAGCTCAACGCGATTCCCGGGTTGGTAAGTGTTGCCCAGTCGGAGGAAGACGAAAAGCAGATTGTTTGCCACGTGGCGGCGGGTACGCCGGCGGTCGTGGAAGAGGAACAATCCGTGGTGGGTCTGCCTTTCGTCAAAGTGCAAGTGAAGGACGGGCCTTGTCAAGGAAAGAGTGGCTGGGCCTCCAAGATCAACATTCAGGCCAGGTGATCGCTCGGGGGAATGAGCGGGTGACCCGTCCAACCGTTCATCTTGCCTCATTCCCGCCTTACAACTCGCGAAACGCGCTCACCGGGCTTTTGCGTAGAAGGGAGCGCGCGTTCAGATAACCGGCCAACCCGACTGCCGCCGCCGCAAGCGGAGGCGTTATCAGCCAGAACTTGCCGTGCAGATGGACGGGCAAGTCAAAAATCCGATCGAACAACACCCACGTGATTCCCTCAGCCACGGCGGCCGCCAGGATGCCGGCGAGGAACCCGAGGCTGACGAACTCGAGCCAGAGGCTGCGGCGCAGCAAGCGGTTGGACGCGCCGAGGGCTCGCAGTACCGCGTCGTGATAGAGACGCTCGTCGAGGGAGGCGCGAACGGCGGCGAACAGGACCGTAAAACCTGCTCCTAACGCGAACAACAAGACGTACTCGATGGCTCCGGCCACCTGTTTCAGAACCGACTGGAGCTGCAGCAGCAAACGGTCGACGTCCAGCAGACTCACGCTGGGAAATTGCTTCACCAAGTGGTTCAGGATGATCTTTTTTTCCGCAGGGACGTAGAAACTGGTCAGATAAGTGTGCGGATGTTTGTTCAGGCTCCCGGGTTCGAAAATCATGAAGAAATTCGGCATCATCGTATCCCAGCGGACCTTTCGCAGACTGGCTACCGTAGCTTCTTCGTCGACGCCGGCGATATTGAACGTGAGACGATCACCCAACCGGAGACCTAGGCTCTTGGCGAGTTGTTCTTCGACCGAAACCTGTGGCGTGTTCGCACCCGTCCACCACTGCCCCTCAGTCACAACATTCTCCTCCGGCAGTTCCGCCGACCAGGTCAAGCTGAGGTCGCGATTGATTGCGGAGTCGGCTGTGGAATCTTTGATGACGCGTTGTCTGACGTCGGTGCCGTTTACCGCCGTCAGTCGCCCGCGAACGATCGGATAGAAGGCGCTGCCACGAACCTGTTCGGTTCGCAGGAACTCTCCGAAGCGTGTTCGGTCTGCCTCGAACAGGTTGAGGGCGAAGTGGTTCGGTGCATCCCCCGGTAATTGTCTCTGCCATTCCTGGATCAGTTCGGTTCGTACCAGCACGGTGAGGAGCATGGCAACGAAGGTAATGCTAAAGGCGAGGGTCTGTCCAATGGCGAGCCGCGGAGCATGGCTGAGGTTTCTTAACGCGAGGCGCCAGGAGAGCCCAAGTCGCCCGGTGAACATCCCCACCAGGCGCAGGAATATCCACGTGACTCCCGCCAGCAGCGAGACGGCAACGGCGCCACCGGCCATGATCGCTGCCGTCATTCGGCCATCAGCCGTGCAGCGCCACAACAGGATGCCGAGAACTGCCAGCGCAATCCCGTAGACGGTCCAGGCACTGTTGGGGGAGGGCTCGAGGTCGCGGCGCAGAACCCGGAGCGGTGTGCAGCGGCCGAGCCGCAGGATGGGCGGCATGGCGAACCCGAGGAGAATCAGGAGACCCGTGGCGACGCCGAATAGCAAGGCGAATGCGCTGGGTGAGGCAAGATGCTGCGGCAACAGGTCCCGTAGCAGAAAGGCGGCGATCTCTTGCAACAACCATCCCAGGGTACAGCCCACGGCGCTTGCGGCCGTGCCGATGACGAGGAACTGCACGGCGTAGAGATACAAGATCGAACGCCCGCTGACCCCGAAGCACTTCAGCATCGCCGTAAGGTCATAATGTCTTTCCGTATAGCGACGTACGCTCATCGCGATGGCGCATCCGGCGATCAAGACCACGGCGATCGTCGTCAACCCGAGATATCTCTGCGCTCGCTTGAGGGCATTACCGACCTCGGGCCGGTCTTCGTGCACATCGATGATCCGCTGACCGGGATGAAGTTGGGGTTTTAGCCAGCTCTTGAAACGCCGAATCTGTGCCTCGTCGCCGGAGAACAACTCGTAGCGATGCACACGACTTCCCGGCTGGATTACGCGCGTCGCAGCCAGATCCTGAACATTGATGAGCACTCGGGGCGACAGGCTGTACAGGTCGCCTCGCGGGTCCGGTTCACGGGTGATGATGCGATCGAGAGTGAAGGTTTTTTCACCGACCTCGATTTGCTGTCCCAGGCTGAGACCCAGGCTCGTCAAAACGCGCGCCTCCACCCAGGCCCTTCCTGATGGGGGAATATCGGCTGCTTCGCTTTCAGCGGACCGATCCTGTGTGGTCAGCAGCCGGCCGCGCAGAGGATAGCCGTCGCTCACGGCTTTAATGCCGGCTAAGAGAATCTCATCACGCTCCATCAGCACGTTCGAGAACTCTACCGTTTGAGCGTGGTGAAGGCCGAGTTCCGCGGCCTTGCTTGCCCATTCGTCCGGCGCGAGATCGCGACTGGCTACGACGAGATCAGCGGCAAGAAACTCGGCTGCTTGAATCGTCATCGTCCTCGTCAGGCGGTCGCCGAGGATGCTGACCGTGGTGCTGCTCGCTACGGCGATGATCAAAGCGGCGATCAAGACCGATAGCTCCCCGGACCTCAGTTCGCGTAGCCCGATCTTCAGAGACAAGAGAAACAGATTGACCATGCTCGCTCAGTGATGAAATCTAGACGTGGACAATGCACCCGCCGTCGAGGCGAATCAGCCGCTGGCAGCGACCGGCGAGGGCTTCATCGTGGGTGACGAGGACCAGCGTTGTGCGCTTCTCGCTATTCAGCGTGAAAAGAAGGTCAATGATCGTTTGCCCGGTCTTGCGATCGAGATTCCCCGTGGGTTCATCAGCGAACAGGATCTTGGGCTCGGTGACGAAGGCTCGAGCCAACGCGACGCGCTGCTGTTCGCCCCCCGACAATTGCCTCGGGTAATGATTGAGACGATGCTGCAAGCCCACCCGCTCCAGCATCGCGACCGCATCCGCCCGCGCGGATGGTTTCCCGGCAAGTTCCAGGGGCAACATGGTGTTCTCGATCGCTGTTAAGGTCGGTATCAATTGGAACGATTGAAAGACAAAGCCAACGAGACGTCGGCGGAGGTCGGCCCGGCCATCTTCGCTCAAGGCGCTCAGCGAGACATTCTCGATGACCACCGACCCCTCCGATGGCAGATCCAGGCCGGCCAGCAATCCGAGCAGCGTCGATTTTCCCGAGCCCGAGGCGCCGACCACGGCCACGGTCTCCCCCTCATTGATCGCGAGCTCGACAGCTGTCAAGATATCTAAACGACCTTCGGAGGTCTCGACCCACTTACTCAGTGCGGAGGTCGAAATCAAGGGCGTTGTTACCTTGGTCACGAAGGGTGCAGCCGCATACTCGTCCAACATGTTCAAGAAGCTTTGTTTCATTGTCGTATCATTGATCCCGGCCATCTCTGCCGCGCAAACGGTGCTGGTGTTGGGAGATAGTATCAGCGCAGCCTACGGCTTACCCAGCATAGACCGGGGATGGGTTGCTTTGTTGCAAGACCGGTTGGCGGAAAGGGGCGACCGGGTGGTTAACGCCAGCATCCCGGGCGAAACGACCGCTGGCGGACTCGGCCGGATCGACAAGCTGCTCGAGCAAGTGAAGCCGGCAGTCGTCGTCATCGAGTTGGGTGCCAATGATGGACTCCGGGGACTGCAGCCAGCGCAGATGAAGGCCAATCTGAGCGAGATCGTAGGCCGTGCTCACGGAGCTGGCGCAAAGGTCTTGATTCTGGGCATGAAATTGCCGCCGAACTACGGCAGGCAGTATACGGAAGCATTTGAGCAGGTTTTTTCCACTCTCGCCGCAGAGAGGCGGGTGGCTTACGTGCCATTCCTGATGCAAGGGGTGGGCGGCGAGAAGGAGTTGATGCAGCCAGATGGTCTGCACCCCAATGAGGCGGCGCAAGCCGTCCTGCTCGGTCATGTTTGGAATGCACTCCAGCCAGTGCTGCAGCAAGAGAAATCCCATCGAGCCCGCACGCGATGAGGAGATCTCGGCGCCGTTCTTTCCTTCTTGAGCGGAACAACGGTTCGCCGGGCTTGTGACCCGGTGCCGCAGGAGTATGACCGTCGATGTCTCCCGATGAACTGATAGACTTGCTGAAGCGCGGACAGCCCGTTACCTTCGCGCAAACCATCAGCGTCATCGACGCCTCTTATCGTTATTTGCCCACGCGTTTCCGCAACGGCATCGGGGCGGATGCAGTGGTGAACGAAGCCGGTGCCAACGAGGGTTCATGCAAGATATTCTATTTCGCCTATTTGCACGGTCTCGACGAAGGGCAAACCCTCTCTCTGTTTGGCGATTTCTATCGGAGCGATGTCCTGGGTCATCCCTCTGGACAGAACCACCCGAATATTCGACGCTTCATGCGCGACGGGTGGAAAGGCATTCGATACGACGGAACCCCGCTGGTGGTTCCCGAGGCGGAGTAATCGACAGCAAAGGCTCTTGCAACAAGCATCCTATCGGATTCAGTGATCATGCGATGCATCATCAACGTGACGACGATTTCCTTGAAGGAGTGAACAGACCATGAGCGACCCGGCAATTCCGCAGAAGAGTCCGTACGGCGTGGACCTTCAACCCGGCACCTATTGGTGGTGCGCTTGCGGCCAATCGGCCAATCAACCCTTCTGCGACGGGTCGCATAAGGGCACGAGCTTCGCGCCAATGCCTTACGCAGTGTCCGAGCCGAAAAAGGTGTGGTTTTGCGGCTGCAAACATAGCGGCAATGCACCCTTATGCGATGGGTCGCACAAGGCGCTCTGACGCATCGACCTTGCGCCAGGTTGCCGAAGTGGGTGTAGCGGTAGTGGCCTCTATCGGGTGAGCGTCGAGGAGCTCACGCTGGAAAATCGTTTACCGGTCCATTTCTCTTGAACCGGTTCACATGCAGCGAAACTGATCCGGCCAATCGCGATAATTGAAAACCTGGCCGGTCTTCCTGATTGGCTCGACGGACTCAAGATCAAGATTGGCGTACAGCCACTGGGGGCGATCCCGCTCACCCATCGCCAGGATGCCGTTGTCGGGAAACCCGTAATCGACCGGCGTGTACACGGCGGCTGCGCCGGTGTTGACGTCGACCGCCTCTGACCAAGAGGCTTGGCCGACCGTGGGCGACTGAACGACATAACATTGGTTTTCCAGGGCCCGTGCCTGACAGCCGATGCGCACCCGGAAATACCCCGCCAAGGTATCGGTGCAACTGGGTACGAGGATGAGGTTTGCCCCCAATTCCACCTGTCTGCGCGCGATCATCGGAAATTCACTGTCGTAACAGACGTTGACGCCGATTCGCCCCAGGCCGGTGTCGAAGACCTTGATTTCATCGCCCGCCGTGATCAGCCAGTGTTCGTTCTCGAAGCGGGTCATCATGAGCTTGTCCTGGTGGTCGCACCCGCCCTTGGGGTTGAACACGTAGCAGCGATTGCGGTACGAACCGTCCGCTTGCTGGACCGGAAAGGTGCCTGCGACGATGTAGAGGCCGTGCTGCTTGGCCAATGTGGCAAACAGACTTGTGAAGTCGTCCAGTAGTGTTTGCAGGGCGTCCAGTTGGCTGGAGAGCGACCGATAGACGTCTTCAGCAAACAGCGATGCCAGCTCCATGCTGAAGTATTCCGGAAACAGCAGGAGCCTCGACTGCTCGGCCGCAGCGGTGGCGACCCAGTGCCTTATCTTGGCGTCGTAGCAATCCCAGTCGCGGAGGAAGCTGATGTCGTATTGCGCCGCCGCGATCCGGAGCGGCTCGCTGCTGCTCATCAGGTGCCTTCTCGCAAGGATTTCAACCAAAACACCATCGGTTTGGCCGTCTCTTCCGATTGGTCGATGTCCTTCCAGGTATAGGTGGCGCAGAGTTCCGGATGACGGACATAGCCGAACTTGGTCCAGATCGGATCGAGCGGTGCGTAATCCGCCGGGCGCAGCGGATGATCCGCCGGCCTCTGGACGCAACAGAAGGAGCAATAGTCGAAGCGGCCCAGCGCGCGCGCATGACCCTCGCGGCCGGTGAAAAAGTGCTTGTAGATCCCGCGTCCCCGATAACCCTTCTGCAAGACCGATTCACCGCAGTAGAAAATCTTCCTGGGATTGTAGCCGTGATCGCTGAAAGGCTTCTTGAACTCCTCCGTCTCATGTTCCATCGGGATACCCGTCGAGGCGCCGATCACTTTCTCCCCGTCGAGCGCCAGAATGATGACGCTGTCCGCCGAGTTCACATAGGTTTGCAGGTAACGCTCCTCGTACTCACTTGTCCCGTCGTAGAGGTAGGGAAAATCGCGGAATACCTCGATGCGGAGACGCGCAAGATCAGACAGGTAGCGTTCAAGTTCCCGGCCAGAAAGCGCCTTGATCTGGATGTTCTCGCTCATTTCAAGCCTTCGATACCTGATCGATCCAGTCCTGGAGATTGTAGTAATTGGTGATGCGGGCCACTTTGCCGTCGCGGATGTCGAAGAAGGCGCCGGCCGGCAACCGATACTTTTGACCCTTGGCGGGCGGCAGTCCCTCATCGGTGCGTAGGTATTCGCCCAGCACCACGAACTCGGCGGCCGCACGCGAACCGTCGTCGGTGGTCATGATCACCATGTCCACGAGTTGCTCTTTGTAGTTGTGGTTCATGCGCGCCATGAATTGCCGAAACGCCTCCTTGCCGCTTTCCCGCTCCCCCTGATTGATGTCGTGAACGACGTCGTCGGTCAGGAGCTTCAGGAAAGTCTCCATATCCCCGCCATTGAAGGCGGTATAGTAATTCTCGATGAGTGCTTTCGCGTCTTGATTCATGGTCGCTTCGCTCCGTCAATTGAAAGAGTGCCGTTGTAACGATGGGGTGAACACGAAAGGGTTGCCCGGGGCCACCGGCCTTGTCACGGGTACCACCCTGCTGCCGCGGCTGTGGCTCCGCATGAAGCGACGCGAGGTGCGGGAGTATTCCCACGTTGCGCGGCCGGACCCAGTCGGTTGAAAAGGGCGCAAGAATACCTGAACTGGCACCCTGTGTCGATGAGGATGCTCTGTCTCTGCCA
>Ga0209254_10002518_pt1 | contig 16665 bp, 12 predicted proteins | sample FrelakmetDIP11DI_FD_187148 | JGI IMG/M metagenome (GOLD analysis project Ga0209254, IMG submission 187148) | Freshwater lake sediment microbial communities from the University of Notre Dame, USA, for methane emissions studies - DIP11 DI (SPAdes)... | ecosystem: Environmental > Aquatic >... | reverse complement strand
AGGCGCTCCTACGCGCGCCCGCGCTTGACGATGCATAGCAGCGGGTCTACCTTGCAGTCTGTTCCTGCCGGTGCCTGACGGTCAGCCAGACCGAAGGGTTTAACGGGAAGTGCGGTGCGTCGGCCTCTCCTCGAAAAAGGGCCGACAACGCCGCCGCTGCCCCCGCAACGGTAAGCGCAGGATCAGGGCCATCACACGAGCCACTGGGCACAAGCGCCTGGGAAGGCGATGGCTCCGGATGCGGCCATTCCCTCTCTAGACGGGTAATGACTGTATCCCCCGCGCGAGCCCGTATACCGGCCGGCAGGTGTCATCGAATCGTCAGGTCTCGGGTGGAGACCGCGTGACGGCACGAGCCCTGTTGGCTGCGTGTTTCTCCTGCGTCGACCCCTGTGTCGGCGCGGGCGTCACTTTTCTCCTCCTCACGGCCGGACGTTTCTCACGCTCGGGTGTGAGCGTGTCATGGGGAGAAGCTTGTGCGTATTTCAGTCTGTCTATCCGTATTCCTTGCAGCTGCGGCCATTACCACCACTGTCACTGCGGAGGATATCCGCGACATCCTCGTCGTCACCGCCTCCCGGATACCCGTCCCGCTAAGCGCGTCGGGCAGTTCCGTGTCCGTCATTGACCGGGAGCAGATCGAAGCCCGGCAATCCGTCTTCGCCGCGGATCTGCTGCAGGACGTGCCCGGCGTCGCCGTCAGCCGGTCCGGGAGCATAGGCTCCCAGGCGCAAGTCCGTATTCGGGGAGCCGAGGCGAACCAGGTTCTCGTCCTGATCGATGGCATCAGGGCCAATGACCCGGCCGGCAACGACGAATTCGGCTTCCAGGACCTGACCACCTGGGACGTGGAGCGCATCGAAGTGGTGCGTGGCCCCCAGAGCGCCCTGTGGGGCAGTGATGCGCTGGCCGGCGTGATCAATGTCATTACGCGTGAGCCAACGGAGGAGTTCTCAGCCGGGGGCTTTGCTGAAGGTGGGGCGTTCGACACATACAGCATTGGTGGCCGCGTGGCCGGCAAGGTTCTGGGTACTCGAACAGGCCTCTCGCTCTCGACAGTCAACTCCAACGGCTCCAACAGCTCGCGCTCAGGCGACGAAGACGATGGCTACGAGAATACGACGGGGTCGCTGACGCTCGCGGGCCGCCCGGCAGATCACGTGACCCTGGACTTTGTCGGCCGCTACACAAGCACCACCAAAGAGTTTGATACCAGCGACTTCTCCACGGGCTTGCCAGCAGACTCTGCCGATGAATCCGATGTGGACCTCGGTTATTTCCGGACCGGCGGCACACTGAAATTACTCGACGATCGCTGGACCCAATCGCTCCGCGCGGCGTGGACGACGACAGACACGAATAACTCGAATGACTTCGGCGATAACGGTTCTACAGGGGCGGACAAGTACGGCATCTACTACCAGACTTCCTGGCAGTTCACTCCCGGAAATTCGGACTCCCCGGGGGATTCGGCGACGGTGGCCCTCCTGCATGAAAAACAGGACTTCCGCCAAAGGGGCGATGTAATCGTTCTTGACCCGGATGACCCCAGCCAGAATCTGGACCCCAATCAGGACCAAGACCAACGGACCACCGCAGCGGTGCTTGAGGTCATTGTCAGCCCGCTTCGGCAAACCTCCATTTCTCTGAGCGCCCGGTACGATGACAACAGTGACTATGATGACGTCGCCACCTATCGCGCCACGACGGCCTGGACTACCGAACGCACCCGGACGCGTCTCCACGCCAGTTACGGCACCGGACAGAAGGCCCCCACCTTTGTTGAGCGCTTCGGTTTCTTCCCTGACCAGTTTGTCGGCAATCCGGACCTCGTTCCAGAAACCTCCACCGGCTGGGAGGCCGGCATTGAGCAACCCCTTTTCGATAGCAGGATTAGTCTGGGAGCCACGTATTTCCACGAGGATCTCCAGGACGAGATCAACGGCTTTGCCTTCGACCCGGTCACCGGCGGGTTTACCGCTGAGAATCTGGACGGCGAGAGCAAGCGCCGGGGCGTGGAGGTCACAGCCCGGGCGCGCGTCTCGGCAGGGTTACGGGTTTCAGGTTCCTACACCTATCTGGATGCCACCGAGCCCGATTCGTTTACTGGCGATAGCACACGGGAAATCCGCCGCCCCCGCCATGTCGCCAGCCTTAACGGCGACTGGCAGTTCTTTGATAGCCGGGCCGACGTGAACCTGAACCTGACCTACGTGGGGGACCGGACCGATGTTTTCTTTGGGCCGCCTACTTTCGATGAGACCGTAGACCTCGACTCCTACTATCTCGCCAGCGTGGCTGTCAGCTACCGTGCGACAGAGCAGGTCCGGGTGTACGCCCGGGTGGAGAACCTGCTGGACGACAACTACGAAGACGTCTATGGATATAGCACGCCGGGGCGCGGAGCCTATGCCGGCATCGGACTGAGCTTCTGACCCGGTTACACTCGACCAGCAGCACTGGACTTACAGAATCGGCTTCAGGACAACGCACCATGAGTAATCGGCTGACCAAGATCTACACGCGCACCGGCGACGACGGCACCACCGGTCTCGGTTCCGGTGAGCGCGTGGCGAAGGACTGCCCTCGGGTGGAAGCCTACGGCACGGTCGATGAACTGAATTCCTGCGTAGGGCTCGTGCTGGCCACCCCCACCCTGCCTCCTCAGATCCGGGACAGCCTCACCACGATCCAGCACCGCCTGTTCGATCTGGGCGGCGAGCTGGCCGTCCCAGGCCGCGATGTCCTCCTCGCTGCCGACAGTACCGGACTCGAAAAGGTGCTGGATGAGCTCAACTCCGATCTCCCTCCCCTGAAAGATTTCGTGCTCCCTGGTGGCACCCCCGGCGCCGCGGCCTGTCACCTGGCACGCGCCGTGTGCCGCCGCGCCGAGCGACGTGTGATCACATTGCAACAGCACGAACCCGTGAATCCGGAGTCTGTCCGCTACCTGAATCGCCTATCGGACCTGCTCTTCGTCATGTCCCGGGTTTTGTGCCGGCTGGATGGCAGCACCGAAGTCATCTGGAAGCCGCGACCAAAAGTGTAGAAGCGCATGTAGGAGCACCTTCAGGCGCGACACCGCAACGGTCGCGCCGGAAGGCGCTCTTACACGCCACCGTTAAGTGCGGCACAGAGCTGCGTGATGCCGGCCAACAGACGGGGACCCGGCACACTCATCAGGTCGGGATCGATCACGTACAGGCGGTTGCGGGCGACGGCGGGCAACTGAGCCCAGGACCTCCAGAGGTCGAGTGGCGACCCCTCGGCCGGACGACCGGGCCCGCGAGTGAAGTCGCTCGCCACGATCACCTCGGGCGCCTCGGCCACCACCGACTCCACACTGACGACCAGCGTGAGGCCGGGCACGGCAGCGTAGACGTTCTGGCCACCACACAGCTCGATGGCCTGGCCGATGAAGTGCTCCCGTGTGACCGTGATCAGAGGCTGGGGCGCAATCTGGAAGAACACCCGCCCGGGCCGGGAATTCCCGTACTGGGCCTGAAGGGCCGCGAGCCCATCTCGCCAGGCAGCGGCGGCCTTTTGCGCCACCAATTCCGTGCCGGCAAGACGGCCAATCGCCTCGATCTGGTCACCGACGTCCGTCAGCCGCCGGGGCTCCAGCTCGATGACCCGGTACCCCAGCCGACGCAGCCGTTCGAGGGCCGGTGGCGAGTTGCCACTGGGCCAGCCGAGAATCAGATCCGGTTTGACCGCGGCAAGCGCTTCCAGATCCAGGCGAAACGCATCGCCCACCCGGGGTAACGCGCCCGCCTCAGCCGGGTGATCACTGAACTCAACCACTCCTACCAGCTTTGGACCGGCACCGGCGGCAAAAGCAAGTTCGGTCAGGTGCGGGGACAGGGCAACGATGCGTTGCGCAGGTTGGTTGGTGGCGGTCGGCGGGGTGGCCGGCTGGCCGCAGGCGGCGAGCAGCAGAGCAGCGCAGAGAAAGGTCGCGCCTGAAGGCGCTCCTACGGTGACGGGTCGGTCAGGTGAGCCAGTCATAGAGCGTCAGAATGGCAATTACCGGGCACCAGATCATCCAGAGGGTCCGCATCACAAGGGAGCGGGCGCCCCGAATCCGGTCGAGCGCCTCAACCGAGTCGGCCGCGTCGAGGGCGCCTCGACCAGACGCCGCGATACCGATGCGGGCCACGACTTCCGTGGTGCCTTCTGCAAAGGACAGCGTGGCTTCCCGGCCGCTGTTCCGCCAGCTCGCCATGGCTTCCTCGAAATTTCCCGCCAGCACGTAGCCCAGCGCCAGCAGACGGGACGGAATCCAGGCCATCAGGCCATGCAGTGTGCGGACGGCGTCCATGGTTGGCGTGGCAGCCTCCTCATCGCCCTCCTTCAGCTCGGCGCGGTGCCTTAGCAGGTCCAGCACCCGAAAGGCCCAGGCGCCGGTTGGCCCAAGTAGCAGGAACCAGAACACGACACCGAAGATCCGGTTATTGGCCTGAACGTAGATCGCCCGTTCAACGGCCCTGTTCCGATCGGCCGGCATGTCTGGTGGCAGCCTTTCCAGCAACACCTCGGCCACGCTCCGCTGGGTGCTGGCATCGCCAGACTGCAGGGCGTCTCCGTAGTCCTCCACCTCGTCGTCCAGATCGCGCGGTCCGAGTGAAAACAGGAGTACAAGGACGGCGAACAGGAAGTAAGGAATCTGCAGGAGCTCTCCCTGGAGCGCTCCGGACACGAGGGCCACGGGCGCCACGAGGAGCGCCACCAGCAGACTGGTGAGTGTCATGGCTACCCAGCGGCGGCCCATGCCGCCGGCGGCCGAGCGAAGGCGGCGCAGGTGCGCATCGAACAGGGGATCGAGCCAGCGGAACTCCCGCAGGTGAAAGAGGTGTGTCAGCACACGCTCCAGAGCAAGGCCCAGCAACAACGCAAGGAAATTCATGTCGCTAGTCTACCGGCGCCGGGCTCTGCGCGGCATTAGCAGCGCGCGGAGTCGGGCCCAGTCGAATGCCGACCCCGGATCCGTCTTGCGCCCGGGGGCTACGTCGCTGTGGCCGACAATCGGCGCCTTGGCCAGAGATGGCACACCCCGCCGAAGAATACGAATCACTGTGGAGAGACGCCGGTACTGCGCCTGGGTGTAAGCCTGCCCATCAGTGCCCTCCAGTTCGATTCCCACCGAGAAGTCGTTGCACCGGTGCCGGCCCCGGTAGCTCGATTTGCCGGCATGCCAGGCACGCCGGTGCAGGGGCACGTACTGCACAACGTCGCCGGAACGACGAATGAGCAGATGACTGGACACCTTCAACCCGGCAATTTCCCGAAAGTAGGGGTGGCCGGCCGGATCGAGCGTGTTGGTGAAGAGCTGGTCGATGTACGAGCCGCCGAATTTCCCGGGTGGCAGTGAAATCCCGTGGACGATAATGAGCGTCGGCAGTACGTCGTCAGGCCGATCATCGCAGTTTGGGGACAAGACCTGGCGCGCGCCTCGCAGCAAACCGGTACCAGCCTCGAGGCCCAGTCGGCCGTTCAGGGCGGTCGCCCGTGCCCGCGCTGGTCTCCGTATCGGTAGTATTCGCCCCATGCAACGTCCCCGCATCTACACACCGGATGCCCTGCGTACCGGAATGACGCACACGCTGGCCGAGTCGGCTGCTGTTCACGTCACACGGGTGCTACGGCTGGCCGCGGGCGATCCTATCACCCTGTTTGACGGCTCCGGCATGGACTACGACGCTGTCCTCCGGATTGTTGCCCGCACTGGCGTGTCGGTCGAAGTGGGCACGAGCCGGCGCGTGGACTGCGAATCGCCTCTGGCCATCACCCTGCTCCAGGGCGTGAGCCGGGGCCCCCGCATGGATCTGGTCATGCAAAAGGCCACGGAGCTCGGCGTGCGCATGGTCCTGCCGGTGCTGACCGAAAGGACTGTGGTGCGGCTTGACGCCGAGCGTGGCCCGGGGCGCCGGTCGCACTGGCAGCGCATTGTCATCAGTGCCTGCGAGCAGTGCGGGCGCTCCGTCGTGCCGGAGGTCAGGGGGGCGTGCTCGCTGGAGGAGGCCCTGGCTGGTCTTGAACCAGGCACCGTAGGCCTGACGCTGGACCCCCAGGGCGAGGCCCAGCTGGGCCAGCTGCTGGGCGCGGCGCAACGGGTGGCGCTTGCCATCGGACCGGAAGGCGGCTTTACCGGCAACGAGATCCGGACACTCCGCCAGGCGGGCTTCCACGGCCTGAGGCTTGGGCCACGAATCCTGCGTACCGAAACTGCGCCGCTTGCCGCGCTCGCGATCCTGCAGTATGCGGGGGGGGATCTCGGATTCCGCCTGTAGGAGCGGCCTGTAGGAGCGCCTTCAGGCGCGATTTCGCTTTGATCGCGCCTAAAGGCGCTCCTACAGGCCGCTCCTACAGGCCGCTCCTACGAGAGTAGTTCCTCGCGCGGGCGAAGGGCATCCTCGATCAGGTCCTCTATGACCTCGAGATCCGGAATCAGCGGATACTCGTTGATCATCCGGATCTGACAGATGACTGGCCCGTTCTCGGGCCAGGCCTGCCGGGCAGCGGGCTGCACCACGGCGCGATTTACCCGCACCAGCTGCGGGAATCCTTCGGTCAGCACGCCGAAGAAGCCATTGGCAAGCCGGCCACTGATCGCGTTCAGAATCGCTACTCGGGTGCGGCCGCCAGGCTCGGCTGGCGTCAGACCGGCGAGCTCCTCGAAGGAAATTACGGGCACCCGAAGTCCGTTCCAGGCGACATGGCCCCGTAACCAGGGTACTGCCGACTCGTCCGCTTGCAGCGGCGCATAGCGAACCACCTCCGCCACACAGACCCGGGGCAGTATCAGCCGCTCCTGATTCAGCGGTACCAGCAGACTGTAGAGCTCATCGCTGGCTGCGGTCATAGCGGATTCAGCTGGTGCTGGACGGCTTCCAGCAGCTCGCGCTCCTGATAGGGCTTGCCCAGGTAGTCGTTGACCCCAATCTCGATGGCCCGGGACCGGTGCTTCTCGCTGACCCGCGACGTGACCATGATGATTGGCACCCGTGCGACATCAGGGTCGTTGCGAACGTGCCGGGCGAATTCGTAGCCATCCATTCTTGGCATTTCCACGTCCAGCAGGATGATGTCGGGCCGGTGATCCTGCAGCACGCTGATCGCCTCCACGCCATCCTTGGCGGTGACTACGCGAAAGCCGTTACGTTCGAGAAGTCGCTGGGTCACGCGACGCATGGTGATCGAATCGTCCACCACCAGAGCAAGAGTCTGCTTCTGCTCCGGCTCGGCTACCGGGGCAGGCGCGTCCGGTGCCGGCCGGGACGAGCGCACCAGGGCGCCGACATCCAGAATGACGACGATGCGCCCGTCGCCCAGAATTGTCGCGCCCGAAATGCCGCGGATCGTGGCGAGCTGGGCGCCGACAGGCTTCACGACAATCTCACGGCTATCCTGCATTTCGTCCGTAATGAGCGCCGTCGAGTTATCGCCGGCGCGGACGAGGATGATAGACACGCGCTCCTGTTCGTCAGGCAGGCGTGAGGGGCCAAGACCGAGGAACTGCCCGAGATGGCGAAAGAAGTAGCGCTGTCCGCCATACTCGATGGCGGGTTCGGGCCGCGCGAGCCGTTCCTCGAACTCGCTACGCGCGATGCGAATGATGCCCTCCACCGTGGGCAATGGCAGCGCGTAAAGCTCATGGGCTGCCCGGACGATCAGCGCCTGGGTAACCGCGAGCGTGAACGGCAGCCGCAGCGTAAACGTGGTGCCCTTCCCACGCTGGGAGGCGATGGACAGCGTACCCCCGAGCTTTGCCACCTGGTTGGCCACCACGTCCATACCGATGCCGCGACCTGCGGCCTGGGTAAGCTGATCCGCGGTACTGAACCCTGAGCGCAGGATGAACTGCATCGCCTCCTCGTCGGTCAAGGTCGCATCGCGCCTCACGAAACCGAGCTCGATTGCCTTGCGCAGGATGGCGGTGACGTCCAGACCACGGCCGTCGTCAGAGATGTCAATAACGACTTCGGCGCCTTCGCGCCGAATGGCAATGCAGATGGTGCCAACCACCGGCTTGCCCAAGGCCTCGCGCTCGGCGGGCGACTCGAGGCCATGAATGACCGCGTTACGGAGCATGTGCTCGAATGGCGGCAGCATTTTCTCCAGCACCTGCCGATCGAGATCGCCGCTACCAACAATGCTGAGTTCGGCAAGCTTCCCCTGATCCTTCGCTGTCTGGCGCACCAGCCGGGAAAGCCGCGAACTGTGCTGATCGAAGGGCACCATGCGGGTGCGCATCAGCTGGTCCTGAAGCTCAGTCGTAGTGCGACCCTGCTGAACCAGCAGCCCCTCCGTATCGGCGCTGAGGTTCTGCAAGAGATCCTTGATGCTGCTGACGTCGCTGGCGGTCTCCGCGAGGCCGCGCGACAGCTGCTGAATACTGGAGTAACGGTCCAGTTCCAGTGGATCGAAGCCAGACTCTTTCTGCGGTTCTGCCTGATGGCGGTAGAGAATCTGCGCTTCGGTCTCCATCTCGAGGTTGCGCAGCTGGTCACGCAGGCGAACGACTGTCTGGTTCAACTCTTCCAGGTTGAACTGGATCTGGGAAAGCTGCTGGGTAAGCCGCGAATTGGCGATGCTGATCTCCCCGGCGCCATTCAGCAGCTGCTCGAGGAGGCTCGCGTCGACCCGGGCAAAGTCACGGGGCTCGGCCGGACGCTCACGGGGGGCGCCGAGGCGGGAGGGCTCGGCATCCGAAGCTGGCAGCGGAACGGGCGTCGGCGGTGCCGACAACGCCCGGGCCAATTCGCCGAGACGTTCCAGCGCCGGCGGAATTGACGGCGCGAGTGGCGGCATGAACGGTTCGACAGCCACGACGATAGCGGGCTCGGACTCAGGAACCGGCTCTGGCTCCGGCTCCGGCTCCGGCTCCGGCTCCGGCTCCGGCTCCGGTAGCAGGAATTCGGGGTATACCTCGTCCGGAACCAGGGCCGGGGGCAACAGATCGTCAATTTGCGCTTCAGCGACGAATTCAGTACCGAGTTCAGCTGCGTGTTCGGCGGCGGGGACTTCAGCCTCGGGCGCCGGCAGCGCGTCACCACGCAGGGCAGCCACCAGGCGCATCAGCACGGCTGACGACGGCGCCGCCGCGCTGCCCGCAGGGATCGCGTCACGGAGGACATGCAATTCATCGAGCGCTGCCTGAACGAGAGCGTAGGTCTCCGTTGCTCGTGGCAGCAGGCCGTCAGCCATGCGCAGCAACAGTGTCTCCAGATCGTGACTGAGGTCACCCATCGCGAAAAGGCCCGCCATCCGGGCGCCCCCCTTCAGCGTGTGCAACCCGCGCTGCAGTTCCGCGAGTGACCGCTCTTCGTCGAGGCGCGCAGCCAGCTGGCTCACGGCGTGATCGCAGACCTCGAGGATTTCGCTGGCCTCCTCGGCAAAGATGTCGGCGACCTCCGCATCCCAGCCTGCGGCAGTCGCAACAGCGGAAACCTCCGGTTCGTCCACAGGCGCCCCATCGCCTGCAAACTCAAGTTCGGCCGCTTGCTCTGGCTCTGGCTCTGGCTTGGTCTCTCCTTCAGGCTCCAACGCTGGAACTTCGACCTCCATTTCCTGGATGGCAAAGACCTCCGTCAGATCCATACCGGAGTCCGGCAGCTCGGCCTCGAGAGGGGCCAACGGGACCGATGCAGCCCACGGTGACGCTTCTGCCAGCTCATCTCCAGCGGCAGCAAGATCCTCCTCGGTCAGCGCCGGCACCGGCATGGACGCCGTACCAGGATCAACCGCCTCGGCCGACAAGACCGCCGCCCGCTCCCCAGCCTGGACCAACAGGTCGTCGAGACGCGCCGTGAGTTCCCGAACGACCGCCAGTACATCAGCTGTCGCGGACCAGGGAGGTGACTCCGTTGCCCGCAGCTGCTCGATGATCCTGGCAACCACGGTGGCGGTCTCGCCGGTAGCTGCAATGATGGCCGCGTCCGCCGGAAGTCGTGCTGTGTACAACACGCCCATGAGGTCATTCAGTGGGGCAGCCACTTCGACCGCAGTGCCCACGCCAGCCATGGTCAGACTGCCGTGGAGCGTGTGACAGGCGCGGAAGATGTGCTCGGGCAGGGGCTGCAACGCGGCCTCCCCGGCCTTGGCCACGAACTCCCGGATGGCACCGAGATGGACCGCCACTTCGCGGGACAGGATATCCAGGAGTACCGGGTCCATGGATGGCGCCGCGGATAGCGGCGGTGCCAGCATCGTGGCGTCGTCCGGACCCAGAGCCGGTGGGCCGAACGGGGGCAGACGGACCACCAGGGTGGCATCGTTCGGACCGAGCACAAGCGTGGGTGCGGAGCTGGGTGGCACATCGGCGACCAGTGGCTCGTCGGGCCTCGCGCCCGATGACGGCGCCAGCATGGCATCCAGCTCAATCATCGGCAGCACTTCGGTGGCATCACCGCTGTCGGGGGTCGCATCGGCCTCCACAGGCACCACAGCCCGGCCCAGCAGGTCGGCTTCGGCCATGAGGGCGCGAATGTCACTGACGGGTGTGGACCCGACCTCCAGCTGCTCCAGTAGCTCGCCGACAACTGGAATAGCCCGACGCAGATAGCTCATCAACTCTGGCGTGCGCGGCACCGTGGCATCGATCACGCGGTTCAGAAGACGCTCGACGCTCCAGCAGTAATCGCCGATCAGCTCAGCGCCGACCATGCGGCCACTACCCTTCAGGGTGTGGCAGGCACGGCGAACTGTAAGCAGCGATGCCCTGTCGCCCTCATCGAGCTCCCATGCCGGGAAATTCACGTTGATGGCAGCGATAGCTTCGCGTGCTTCCTCGATGAATAGCTCGAGAATGTCCGGATCGATGTCCTGGCCTTTATCGGTCACGACCGGCCGGTCGGGCGACGGGCCCTGCCATGTGGATGCGGACCAGGGTGAAAGCGGCGGCGATGCCGTCACTGGCAACGGGAAATCGATCGGGAATTCGGCGTCCGACCGGTCGATGACCAGCGTGGAGGGCAGGTCTTCCCGGGATACACGGCCCGTCCCTTCCAGTTCGGTGGGCCGGGAAGGAACCGGCAAGACGAGGGCATCGAGTGAGCGGGCAGCGTTGTCCAGCATCCAGCCGGGTTCCCGCCGACCAGCCTGGAGCGTCTCCATGTAGTACTCCAGGCTGACGATGGCATCGGCGAGCCGCTCAAGCGCCGCCCGAGCCTCGGGCCCCGCACCGCGCTGGACCACTTCGCTGGCCGCCGCAGCGATGCGCTCGGCCACGCGGCCGGCGCGCTCCTTTTCCACCATCAGCAGGGCCGCAGTGATGCCCCGGAGCAGGGCCGGGATGGAATCCAGGGCCGCGCCATCACCGGCGCGCTCCGTCACAAGGCTGATGGCTTCCTTCACGCGGGCCAGGTTGGCCAGGCACTCCCGCATCACGGCCTGGGTCACCACGATTCGGTCGGCGTCGTCATGCTCCTCGGGCGTTCCGGAGCCCGCGGCACTGTCCGGAGTGATCAGTCCGATCAGCTGGTGCTCCAACCGGTCTTCCACCTCCAGCAACGCGGTGGCTATGGCCACCATCGTGGGCTCGTCGGGCTGCTGGCTACCCGCAATCAGCTCCTCGAGGTCTGCTCGTCGGGCCTGCACGATTTCGCGCAAATCACCAAGGCCGAGCACGCCCAGGGTGTCACCGATCTTCTTCAGGAGGTCGATCTGCGGCGCCAGCTCCTCGACGCGCTCCATGCCGGTGCGGACGTAGATATCCAGCACATCCTTGACCCGGGCCAGGTCCTCCCGGATTGCGGCGGCCACCGTCTGCATCAGTTTGACGCTGGGCGCCGCGAGACTCTGTCGCGCCACCTCGATCTGCTCATCACCCGGGATCAGGCCGGACAGGTTGAACGCTTCGCGGATGGCTGCAATCTGCGGCCCGGAGCTGGTGGCCCGGGCGACGTAATAGAGCAGATTGTTGACGAGTTCAACCGGCGGCTGGGCGGCAAACTTGCGCTCACCCTGAGTCAGCAGCCGCTTCATCTCGCGGTCTGCCTGGCCGACGAGCCGCTTTATTGAGATGCCGGGCTCAAGACCCCGATCCGCGAGGGCCTCGAGCACCCCGCCGGTAACCCACCACAATTGATGCACTACCTCGCTACCCGCCGCGGCCTCGAGCCTGCTCACCACGTCCTGCAAGCGGGCCAGGGAGTCGGTCCCGCCCTCCCCGCGGATCCAGCCAAGCAGGGCCAACTGAAAGCGGGGCCGAAGGATCTTGGCAAGCGCTGCAGAGTCTTCCGCAGCCGCCGGTCGCGCCGTCGCCGGCGCATTCATGGAGGTAGCGGCCCGGCGGGCTCCACCCACCGCACCCGGGGCGATGTTCAACAGGAGCAATGTGCTTTCGGAGAGCAGGGGCCGGCCCCGTGCCGCCCGGAGATCGTTCAACAGCGGCAGCAACACGAGCGGCACGTCGCGGCCCCCGTCGCGAATGCGCTCCACATACGCTGGCAGCTGTACCGCCGCCCTGGACAGCGCCTCGATCCCGTCGTCAGTCTGCACGTCCCGTCGCGTCTTCATCAGATGCCGGCAAGTCTGTTCCATTTCCTCGGCAAGCAGGCTGGCGCCCCAGGTCTCAGTGATCTGCAAAACGCCACGGGCCGTGTGCAACAGGCCCGCGCACCGCTCCAGCGGCTGATTGCCAACCTCGCCTTCTGCGTACTGCTCAAGCGCTGCCCGGACGTCATTCAGCGTTACGGCCAGCTCGTCCGCAACGAGCAGCAGCGGCTCGCGAACCGGATCGACGGCGCCTGGAAAGCTAAGGGAGTCGGGGAAAGCGGCCACGGTCAGGCGGAGCGCTTGCTCACGAAGGACACGGGCTCGGTAAACCGTGCTGTCTGGGCATGGGTCTGACCATGAGTCTGGGCGTGCGCTCCCTCAGGCGTCTCATCGGGAGAGCCCGGGTCGAAGACGTCGGCAGGCTCGACTAACGCGGGATATCCGCCCGTCAGGCCGCTAACACCGGCCCGCGCGGCCGACGTCACTGGCGGCAGCCGGAAGCCGGCAACGGACCGACGCAGCTGCGTGGCGAGCTCGGCCAGCTTGCTGATTGCGTGGGTGGTTGCACTGGTATTTGCAGCAGTCTCGGAGTTGATCTCCTGCAACACATCCATGCCGCGGGTGACGGCTGAGGCTGCCTTGCCCTGCTCGTGAGCAGAGCTGGAGATGTTCTGGACAAGCGCCGCGATCTGGTTCGAGACCTGCTCAATCTCCTCGAGCGCCGCGCCAGCGTTCTCGGCCAGTAATGCCCCCCCGACTACGTCGGTCGTGCTGCGCTCCATAGAGACGATGGCTTCATTGGTGTCTGCCTGGATCGTGCGGACCAGGAATTCGATCTGCTTGGTGGCGTTGGCAGAGCGCTCGGCGAGTCGCTGAACTTCGTCGGCGACCACCGCAAAACCGCGCCCAGCCTCGCCAGCCATGGAAGCCTGAATGGCCGCATTAAGGGCGAGAATATTGGTCTGGTCGGCAATATCGTTGATCAACTCGACGATGTTGCCGATCTCCTGGGAGCTCTCGCCGAGACGCTTGATGCGCTTGGAGGTCTCCTGGATCGTCTCCCGAATCGCGTTCATGCCCTCGATCGTGCGGCGCACGGCTTCACCGCCCTTGTGAGCTACATCGACCGAGTGACGGGCGACGTCCGACGAGCGTTCCGCATTGCCCGACACGCCCTCGATGGACGAGGCCATGCGGCCGATGGCGCGGGAGGCGGACTCGATCTGCTTGGACTGGGCCTCACTGGCCGCGGCAAGCTGGCGGGCTGAGCCTTCCGTTTGCTTGGCGGCACCGTCAACCAATATCGCGCTCTCATTGATGGTGGTTACCAGTTCACGGAGTGCCTCGATGGCGTAATTGATGGAATCCGCAATGGCGCCCGTGATGTCCTCAGTGACTGTGGCGTGGACCGTCAGATCCCCGTCGGCGAGGCTGCTCATCTCGTCAAGCAGCGTCAGAATGGCCTGCTGATTGCGCTCATTCTGGGCCGTCTGCTGGGCGGCGGCGCGGCCCGTATCCGCAACACGCCGATAGATCCAGACCATTGCCAGCGCCAGCGCGATCGCGAGTGCCAGCAGTGCGGTGGCAATCAGACTGGCGACGCTTGCGGGACCGCCGACCGCAGCAGCCACAACTTCGACCGGCAACTGGCCGACGAGCCCTTCGAGCTGGTCCATGGACTGACGCAGGGCCCCGAGCCGGTCGCTGCTGGCCAGGACGTCGCGCAGCGTCTTGCTGAGGTCGCCGGTCTGTTGCCGCAGACCGTCAAGAGCGCGAATGGCGTCTGCTCCGGCTAGCGGCCGGAGGCCAAGCTCAGCATCGCCCTCGCTGAGCCCCCGGACGATCTGGGTCAGGCTCAGATCCGCATCGAGCATCGCCGGGTTACGGGCATCAGCCCCCACCGTTCCCTGGGACAGGCCACGGACATCGCGGCGCAGGCCGTCGGCCAGCAACCGCAGGCGCTCCAGCTGGGCAAGCGTGCCCGGTTGGCCGCGGACGGCGCCAGTGGTCTCCAGTGCGTCAATCTCGTCGGTCAGCCGCGGCAGCATGCGATCCAGGCGATCCGCCGCCGACCGCAGCCCAACCAATTCGACCCGGCCCGCCTCGATCGTGCCGAGGCTTGCACGGATCTGCTCCAGGCGGCGCTGGGTCTCGTCCGCCACGCCGTCGACATCCGCAGCAGCTAGCCGGCGATTGGCAGCCGCGAGTGCCGGGAACGCCCGGGAGTCGCCGCGCATCGCCCCGGCCGCGAGCCGGTAAGCGGCATGCGCTTCCGTGAACGCAGTGGCGCCGGGCACCGGACCCACACCACGCGCCGAATCCCCCGGCTTCAGGGCAAGCAGCGCGAGGGCCGCGATCAGCACCAGGATCAAGGCGACACCCAGAGTGGGCAGTAGTCGCATTCCGCCAGATTGTTCTGTCATTTTTAACTCGCTGAGGTGTACGCGTGCTTCACTCGCCCGCAGCCCGCTGAAAGTCCCGCGCATCCAGCAATCGCGTCAGGCTGAAAACCGGCCATACTTCCCCGCCGCGGCGGAAGCAGCCAGCCAGAAATCGATCGGCGCGGATCACGGTTGCCGGCGCCTCGTCGGCCAGCTCCCGGTCCACGAAACGCCGGAAGCCGAAGACCTCGTCGACCACGAGGCCGACAGGAAACTCACTACTGTTGGCGACCAGCGCCCGCGCGCTGCGCTCGGTGCCGCCGATACCCGAGCCTAAGAACTCTCGCAGATCCACCAACGGCAAGAGGTGGCCCCGCACATTCGCGAGCCCGCGCACCCAGGATTTCGCCCCAGGCACCCGCGTTAGGGCCGGCGGCACCATCAGGACCTCGCGAACTTCGTCCCGGGGCACCACGAACCGCTCGTTACCGAGTCGAAAACCCACGCCAACCCATTCAACCAGGCCGGCGTCGTCAACCTGTGCACCGGCGGCGGCAGCCCGGGTACGGCGCTCGATTTCCTGAAGTAGATCAAAAGGATGCTCCCGGAGTGTGCGGAGACTGCCTTGCCTGGCGACGACCATCAGCGATCCATTAACGAGTGAGGGCGTCACGCACGGCAGCCACCAGTTCGTCATCTGACACTGGCTTGGTCAGGTAACGCACAGCGCCCTGTCGCAAGCCATACACCCGATCAGCTTCCTGGGTCTTTGTGGAGACGATGACGATCGGAATCGCAGCGGTGGACGGGTTCTGTGCCAGGTGCCGGGTTGCCTGGTAGCCGTTCATGCCGGGCATCACGATGTCCATGAGAATGACATCAGGTGCCCGCTGCTCAGCGAGCCGGATCGCCTCCTCCCCATCCTTCGCCACCAGGGTCTCAAAGCCGTACTTTTCGAGTGCCCGCGAGAGGATGTGCTGATCCGTGGGCGAATCGTCAGCAATCAATACCAGTGCCATATCTGTTCCTTGGCCATCGGGGGCCGCCTGGTTCAGCGCGCCGCCTTGAGGGTTATGGCGCCGAGCAATTCGTCCTTGGTAAAAGGCTTGGTCAGATAGTGCTCGGAGCCAACGATGCGGCCCCGCGCCCGGTCGAACAGCCCGTCCTTGCTAGACAGCATAATCACCGGCGTATCCCGGAAAGTGCGGTTGTGCTTGATCAGCGAGCAGGTCTGATACCCATCCAGGCGGGGCATCATGATGTCGACAAAGATGATGTCGGGCCGGTAGTCAGCAATCTTGGCCAGCGCATCGAAACCGTCCACGGCGGTATACACGGTGCACCCTTCCTTTGAGAGGAGGGTTTCCGCGGTACGCCGGATGGTCTTGCTGTCGTCGATCACGAGCACCTTCAGCCCGTGTAGTGCCGGCGCGGCGTCATTGGTCACAGGGTTCTCCCGGCCGGGCGCACTGGCGCCCCCCGCATCATGAACTTTTAACATAACCGTCGGGAACCAGCCATGCGGAAGACGCCAAATGCAGCTCCAAGACCCGCCGCCATGATACTCCCGGCCTCCGTGCCATTTCAGCACTGGCGGGCCAGAATAGGCACAGCGTCGCAAAATGCGCGACCAGCCACGGCCAGAATGTCGCGGGCGACCACATTTGACTTAAGAACGGAGCAACGACGATGCGGAAGCGGCAACTTGGCGTGGTGATGGACCCGATCGCAGGCATCAATCCCGCCAAGGACAGTTCGCTGGCCATGCTGGTGGAAGCCCAGCGCC
>Ga0209254_10002517_pt1 | contig 16666 bp, 13 predicted proteins | sample FrelakmetDIP11DI_FD_187148 | JGI IMG/M metagenome (GOLD analysis project Ga0209254, IMG submission 187148) | Freshwater lake sediment microbial communities from the University of Notre Dame, USA, for methane emissions studies - DIP11 DI (SPAdes)... | ecosystem: Environmental > Aquatic >... | reverse complement strand
CAGCCGAACTTCGACGGCACGCTCGAGGAGCCGAAGCTCCTGCCGGCGCGGCTGCCCAACGTACTGCTGAACGGAACCCAGGGCATCGCGGTCGGCATGGCAACGGACATTCCCCCGCACAACCTGCGCGAAGTCACGGCCGCCTGCGTGCACTTGCTGGACGATCCCGACGCAACGGTCGCGGAGCTCTGCAAGCACGTGCACGGGCCGGACTTCCCGACCGGCGCGGAGATCATCACGCCGAAGCCGGAATTGCGGGCGATCTACAAGACCGGCAACGGCACGTTCCGCGCGCGCGCCGTGTACGAGATCGAGGACGGGGAAATCGTGATCACGGCGCTGCCGTACCAGGTCTCGGGCGCCAAGGTGCTCGAGCAGATCGCCGGGCAGATGCGCGCGAAGAAGCTGCCGATGGTCGAGGACCTGCGCGACGAGAGCGACCACGAGCACCCGACGCGCCTCGTCATCACGCCGCGCTCCAACCGCGTGGACGTCGAGCAGGTGATGGCGCACCTGTTCGCGACCACCGACCTCGAGCGCAGCTACCGCGTGAACATCAACGTGATCGCGCTCGACGGCCGGCCGCGGGTGTTCGGGATCAGGGAGTTGCTCACCGAATGGCTCGGCTATCGCAAGGAGACTGTCAGGCGCCGACTGCGGTATCGGCTGGACAAGGTCACCGCGCGGCTGCACATCCTCGATGGCATGCTCATCGCGTTCCTGAACCTGGACGAAGTGATCCGCATCGTCCGGCGCGAGGAAGAGCCGAAGCCGGTCCTCATGAAGCGCTTCAAGCTTTCGGACCTGCAGGCGGAGGCAATCCTCGAGACCAAGCTCCGCCACCTCGCGAAGCTCGAGGAAATGAAGATCCGCGGCGAACAGAAAGAACTCGCCGAGGAGCAGGACCTGCTCGAGAAGACGCTGAAGAGCGCGACCAAGCTGACCCGGCTGGTTCGCGACGAACTCGTGGCAGACGCCGCCCAGTACGGGGACGCACGGCGCACGAAGATCGTCGAGCGCGCGGCGGCCCAGGCGATCTCGGAGGAGGAGCTTGTCACGGCCGAGCCGGTCACCGTCGTGCTGTCGACGCTCGGCTGGGTACGGCAGGCACGCGGGCACGACGTCGATGCGACGGCGCTCTCATACAAGACCGGCGACGCCTTCCAGGCCGCGGCACCTGGCCGCAGCACGCAGCAGGCCGTATTCATCGACTCGACCGGCCGCGCGTACTCGCTGCCGGCCCACACGCTGCCCTCGGCGCGCGGGCAGGGCGAGCCGCTCTCGGGGCGCCTCGACCCGCCGGAAGGCGCGACCTTCGCTGCGGTGCTGATCGGTGATCCGGACGACCGATGGCTGCTCGCCTGCGACGCCGGCCACGGCTTCATCGCCCGCCTCGAGGCGCTGACCGGCCGCAACCGTGCTGGCAAGACGGTGTTCCGCCTGCCGGAGAATGCGAAAGTGCTGCCTGCCTCGCCGGTGCCCGCGGCCGGCGGCGCGCTGGTCGCGGCCGTGAACAGCGACGGGCGCCTGCTGGCGTTCCCGGTCGCGGACCTGCCCGAAATGGAGAAAGGCCGCGGCAACCTGATTTTCGGCATTCCCGGCAAGAAATCACGCGCCGGCGAGGAGCTCATGGTCGCGGCCGTCGTCGTCGCGCCCGATCGGTCGCTCGTCGTCCACTGCGACGACCGCAAGATGACTCTCACCTGGAAGGAACTCCAGCACCACCTCGGCGCCCGCGGCCAGCGCGGCGCCGTGCTCTCCCGCAACTACCGAAAAGTCACCCGCCTGACTGTCGAGTAGCTCCGTTCCGGCGACCTGGCCGCGCCTACAAAAATGGGACGTTCACCTTTTCGCATTCCGGGGATCCAACGGAAAAGGTGAACGTCCCATTTTTGTCAACCGAGTACGACTTCCTCGGGCGCGTTGACGAAGTAACCCTGGATGAACTCGACGCCCAGCTGCCACAGCACCGCCATGGTGTTTGCATCCTGCACGCGTTCCCCGATCGTGATCGCCTTGCACTTGCGCGCGAGTTCGACCGTTGCCTTGACCCGCGCCTGCTTGTCCTGGTCCGCCGAGAGGCCCTGCATCAGGGCGCCGTGGATCTTCACGAAGTCGGGCTTCAGGTGATTGAGCAGCTGTTCGGTGTCGCGCCCCATGCCGAAGCCCTCGAGCGCAAACCGGAACCCGCGAGCCGAGAGCGCCTTGTGCAGGGCAACCGCCTCCTTGATCTGCTGGGCGGCGGTTTCCTCGCGGATCTGGAACACGATCCGGGCCGGCTCGATGCGGATTTTCTTGAGTTGATCCGCGAGCCATCCCGGAAGCGCGGTGTCCGCAAGCGTGTCCTGCGAGAGTCGGACGAAGAGCGCACCCGGCTTGCGCGCCGCGCAGAACGACATTGCGGCGCCGATCACCCAGCGGTCGATGTTCTTCATGAGGTCGTTGCGCTCCGCAGCCGGCATGAATACCGACGGGAGGACCTCCTGGCCCTGCGCGTCCAGCATGCGGACCAGGACGTCGTACATGCCGAGGTCGTCGCCGACCAGGCTGGCGATCGGCTGCTGCACCAGGCGGAAGCGGTTTTCGATCAGCGCTGACTTGATCTGCTGCACCCAGAGGCGGTCCTGGTCCTGCAGCCGCAGCATGGCGCCCGTGTGCTCGAGGAGCTGCACGCGGTTTCCGCCCATCTCGCGGCCCTGGCGGTGCGCGTGGTAAGCGTCGTTCGCCGGCCCCTCGGGCGTACGCACCTCGGCCGGGACGGGTCCGAGGCCGACGGTGCAGGTGGTCGACATCGACTTGGCGCCCGCCTGGAACACTTCGGTCGCGACCTTGTGCACGACGTGCTCGGACCAGGCTTCGACGTCCTGCGTGTTGCCGCGTTCGACGAGTAGCATCAATCCATGTCCGCCAAAGCGGCCCGCCAGGTCGCCGGGCTGCAACTGCTCGCGCAGCAGGCGCGCGAAGTCGGCGAGGAAATCCTCGCCGGAAAGGACGCCGAGCTCTTCGTGCAGCGCCTCGTATTTGTCGGGCTCGATGTACACCAGGCAGCGCACGCCTCCCCGGACTGGCTCGGAGAACCGGGAGCGCAGCTTGTCGATGAAGTGCCCGCGATGCATGAAGCCGGTGGTCGGGTCACTGTGCATCGCATCCTCGAGCTTGCGCTCGTACTCGCCTGCGTCCGCGACCTTGGCCGGGACCACGACCTGGACGCAAGGCTCGCCGTCGAACTCGGCGCGCACCAGCTGGAACTCGAGCGAAGGTTGATGGCCGCTGACGACCAGCGCCGAGGCGTGCAAGGTGTGCCCGGACCACTTGCCCTGCATGCAGGCGACCAGCGCGCCCTTGATCGCGGCATGGTCGTCGGGATCGAAGGCGTCCATCAACGGCGTGCCTACGACTTCCTCGGAGTTCGAGTAGCCGAAAAGCGTGAGCCAGGCGGGATTCGCGTCGACGATGATGCCTTCCTGCACCAGTGCGATGGCGTCGGTCGATCCCTCGACGATATGCTGCAACTGCTTCTTCGCCTCGCGAGCCGAGGCGAGCGTGGTGGATAGCGCGCGGTCGAGGCGATAGGTACGCAGCTCCCGGCCGACGACGAGCTGCAGCCGCGGCACGTTGGCCAGCGTCACCGCGTCCTGTGCGCCGAGGGCGAGGGCCTCGGCAATGACGACCTCGTCGACATTGTCGCGCACGATCAGGACTGGCACATCCGGCGCGAAGCGCGCGCGGAAGTCCATGGCGCTCGTGAGGTCGACGATACCCTCGTCGGCGAACAGCATGAGCATCTCGGCCGAGGCCTGGGTCAGGACATCGCCCAGATCGCGGGCATCGGGCAACCAGGTGACGTGGACCGGGTGACCTGCGTTCCGCAGCGCCTTGTTGATCGCCTCGACGTTGTCCTGACTGCGCGTCAGGGCAATCATTGGCACGGCGGAAATGGGCTTCATCGGGCTCCGGGGGCGTCCTGCCGCGGGGGTGGCGGCGGGGATAGTAACACCCTGAAAACGCCCAAAATCGCGACCCGCGTCATGCTACGGCACAGGGTGGCCGCTAACGAGGTCAGCGGCTATGATACGCGGCCCTGAAGCACCACCCGCCCGGCTGCACCGGGCTCCGCGACGGCGATCCCCGATGTCCAGCTACAACACCAATGATTTCAAGTCGGGCCTGAAGATCCTGCTCGACAAGGACCCGTGCTCGATCGTCGAGAACGAGTTCGTGAAGCCCGGAAAGGGCCAGGCCTTCAGCCGCGTGCGCATCCGGAACCTGCGCACCGGGCGCGTCATCGAGCGCACGTTCAAGTCGGGCGATACGGTCGAGGCGGCAGACGTCATCGATGCGGACATGCAGTTCCTGTATTCCGACGGGCAGTTCTGGCACTTCATGAATCCCGAGTCCTACGAACAGCTCGCGGCGGGCGAGACCGCGGTCGGTGATGCGGCCCAGTGGCTCAAGGACGGCACCATCTGCATCGTGACGCTCTGGAACGGCCAGCCGCTGACGGTGACGCCGCCGCCGCACGTCGAGCTCAAGATTGTCGAGACGGATCCCGGAATGCGCGGCGACACCGTTACCGGCGGGACGAAGACCGCAAAGCTCGAGACCGGTGCCGTCGTCAAGGTCCCGCTCTTCCTCAACCAGGGCGAAGTCATCAGGGTCGACACGCGCAGCGCCGCGTATATCGCGAGAGCGAAGTAGACAGGTAGACGGTAAACAGGTGCCGGGTCGTAGGTTTCGTAGTTTGCGAATCTTGCAAACTACGAAACCTACGACCCGGCACCAATCAGAAGCCGTCGATGCCGGCGAGTTTCCAATCGCAGGCGGCGACGACCAGCACGGCCAGCGCCTCGAGCAGCTGCGCATCGTCCGCGGTGAAGCGGTCGAGCCGCGTGCTGTCGAGATCGAGAACGCCGATGAGACGTTCGCCTGCGACGAGCGGCACGACGATTTCCGAGTTCGAGGCGCTGTCACAGGCGATGTGCCCGGGAAACGCGTGCACGTCCGGCACGATCACCGTTGTGCGCTGGAGCGCTGCGCTGCCGCAGACGCCCGCACCGACGGGTATCCGCACGCAGGCGACGCGGCCCTGGAACGGCCCGACCACCAGTTCGCCGCCGCGCAGGAAATAGAATCCCGCCCAGTTGAGGTCCGGCAGCAACTCGAACACCAGCGCCGCCGCGTTCGCCGCGTTCGCCCAGGGGTCGCGCTCGCCGGCAAATGCGCCCGCCGCAAGTTTCAGTAGGTCCGCTGCGCTGTTCTTGATCATCTGCATCCGCTCCTCTCAGGCCCGTGCGGCCGTAAATGCCATGGCAGCCTCCAGCGCGGGCAGCCGGTGGGCGGCCATCACCAGGCGGTCGAATCCCAACGCGACGCCCGCGCAGTCCGGCAACCCGCTCGCGAGCCCGGCGAGCAGCCGCTCGTCAAGCGGACGTTGCGGTTGTCCGCGCCGGCGCCGTGTCTCCTGGTCCTGCTCGAAACGCCGGCGCTGTTCCGCCGCGTCGCCGAGCTCGTGAAAGCCGTTCGCGAGTTCCAGCCCGTCCACGTATAGCTCGAATCGCTCGGCGACCTGCGAGCCATCGGGCAACTCGCGCAGGCGCGCGAGCGCCGCCTGCGAAGGCGGATAGTCGTTCACGAAAACGGGCGCTCCGTGACCGAGCCCGGGACCAACGACGGCGCCCATCAGCAGATCGAGCCACTCGTCCCGTTCCCAACCCTCGGCCTGCACGGGCACGACGCCACGCGCCGCGAGGGCGGCGCGAATCTCCGGGATCGTCGCCGACTCGCAGTCGATACCGCAGCTTTCGAGCATCGCAGCGCGGTAGCTGACGGCGCGCGCGGGCGGGAAGTCGCGGATCTCCGCGCAGGCGACACGCAGGACGCGGTCGACGTCGTGCTGCATCTCGCCGACGCCGAAATCCAGGCGATACCACTCGATCATCGTGAATTCCGGGTTGTGCAGGCGGCCCGACTCACCGTCGCGGAATACCGGGCAGACCTGGTAGCAGTCGCCGAAGCCCGCGGCGAGCAGGCGCTTCATCGGGTACTCGGGCGAAGTCTGCAGGTAGAGGCGGGTGCCGTGCGCGGTGATCGCCGCGATCGATTCGATCGCCGGGTCGCTGACGGCGGCCGTGGAAAGCACTGGCGTCTCGACCTCGCGCACTTCCTGCGCCGCGAAATACGCACGGATCCGCCCGAGCATGTCGGCGCGGGCGCGAAGCACTTCGATCGTCGCCGACGGCTGCCAGTCGGCACCGGTCATCGCGACAGCGCGAGTCGTTCGCCGACCCGCAGCGCCCAGCCGGGCGCCAGTGCCTCGACCAGGGCCGGCCCGCGCGGCCCGAACAGCAGGACGACGGTCGAGCCCATGTTGAACCAGCCAAGCTCGGCGCCGCGGTCGAGCGCGATGATCGGGTCGTGCGCGGGCAGTTCGAACACGCGGCGTCCGCCGACGGGGCGGATACGGTTCGCCCAGGCGAGGCTCATGCTGCCCACGAACAGCGCCCCGACGAGCACGACGGCCATGGGTCCCGACGCCGTGTCGAAGACGCAGGCGACGCGCTCGTTGCGCGTGAACAGGCCTGGCACGCTGGCGGCGGTTGCTGCATTGACGCTGAACAGGTCGCCCGGCACGAATCGCGCGAGCCGCAGCGTCCCGGCGAGCGGCATGTGCACGCGATGGTAATTGTGCGGGGCGAGGTAGATGGTTACGAACGCGCCACCGGAGAACTCCGCCGCCAGTGACGAATCGCCGCCCAGGAGCGCAGTCGCGGAATAGTCGATGTCCTTGGCCTGCAGCAGCGTATCGCCCACGATCGGGCCGGCCTGGCTCAGGATGCCGTCCGCCGGGCACAGCGCGGCGCGCGGGTCCGCATCGAAGGTCCGCGCGCCCGCCTTGAGGCGGCGCGTGAAGAAATCGTTGAAGCTTGCGTACGCCGCGGGGTCGGGCCGCGCCGCCTCGGCGAGGTCCACGCGGTACCGGTTCAGGAACAGGCGGATCAGTGCCATGCGGACGATGCCGATGCGGCTCTCGGCGATCCAGCCGACGAGTCGCGACAGCAGGTTCTGCGGCAGCAGGTACTGGAGCCCGATGAATGCGCGCTCGCCCAGGCTTCTTCCGCTCATCGCGCGCCTCGGCTCAGCGCGCCGCGGCGATGCGCCGGAAGTCGCGCGCGATCGTCCCGGCCTCGTGCGGCGTGCCGAACAGGGCGGCGATACGCCCCTCCGGGTCGACGAGGAAGATGGCTGCCGAATGATCGACCGCGTAGCTGCCGTCGGCCGCAGCCGGCCCGATGATCACGGCGACGCCGAACGCGCTCGCCAGGCCGTTGATCTCCTCAGCGCTGCCGGTGATCCCACTGAAAGATGGATCGAAGTGCGCGACGTAGTGCGCCAGGACCGCCGGTGTATCGCGGCCGGGATCGACGCTCACCAGGGTCACTGTCGGCCGTTCGGCGTCCGGCAGGTCCGCAAGCGACTCGCGGACGGCGGCAAGCGTCGCGAGCGTCGTCGGGCAGACGTCCGGGCAGTTCACGAAGCCGAAGAAGAGCAATGTCCAGTGCCCGCGCAGCTGCTCCGGACCGAACGGGTGTCCCGCCTGGTCGATGAGCGCGAACCCGGGCAGGACGCGCGTCTCGGAGAACAGCACTGCCTGTTCGAGATCCGGCGGCGCGCCCTTCGTGCGCAAGAAAAACTGAGCGGCGGCAGCACCGGCAAGGACCCCCGCGAGGACAATGGCGACAACGAGCAGGCGCGGCATGGGCCAGATTATTCCACGGCCGCGCCCGGACCGTGCGGCCGGTTAGACTGCCGCCAATGACTGCCAGGCCGCGCGGCGCCGCCCGCTCTTTTGCGAACGTCGGTGAGTTGCTCGCCTGTGCGACTTTGCGCCTCGCGCGGGCTCGCCTGCACTATGGCCACGGGACCGACAATCCGCGCGACGATGCCGCCGCGCTCGTCTTCCATGCGCTCGGGCTCGCGCACGAGTCAGCGCCCGTCAGCTACCGGTTGCCGGTGACCCCGCAGGGCGCCCGGCGCGCACTCGCGCTCATCGAGCGGCGGGTGCGCGAACGCCTGCCATCGGCTTACCTGACCGGCATCAGCTGGTTTGCGGGCCACGCGTTCCGGGTGACGCCGGACGTGCTGGTGCCGCGCTCGCCCATTGCGGAGCTGTGCAGCGCGGGCTTCGCGCCCTGGGTGGAACCCGGGCGCGTGAAACGGGTGCTCGACGTGGGTACGGGGTCAGGATGCATCGCCATCGCGACGGCACTGGCGTTGCCGAGGGCGAGGGTGGACGCTACGGACGTCTCGAGGGCTGCGCTCGCGGTGGCCCGCGGGAACGTCCGGCGGCACGGCCTGGGCGGCCGGGTGCGTGTCCTCGCCGCCGACGTTTATGACGGCCTCGGAGCGCGGCGCTACGATATCGTCGTGAGCAACCCGCCCTACGTCTCCGCCGCGGCAATGCGGCGCCTGCCGCGCGAGCATCGTGCCGAGCCCGCAACCAGCCTGCGCGCCCCCCGCCACGGCCTTGACGTCATCGAGCGCATCGTCGCCGGCGCCAGGCGCCACCTGACGCCTCGGGGCATCCTGGTGGTCGAGGTCGGCAACGCTGCGCCACGCGTGCGCCGACGCTTTCGCGAGCTGCCGCTCACCTGGCTCGAGTTCGAGCATGGCCATGCCGAGGTCTTCCTCCTGCATGCCGCGGACCTTGCCTAGCATGTCCGGGAACACCATCGGCCGCTCGTTCTGCGTGACGACCTTCGGCGAGAGTCACGGTCCCGCACTCGGCGCCATCGTCGACGGCTGCCCGCCGGGTCTCGAGCTCGCGGAAGCCGACCTCCAGGCGGACCTCGAGCCGCGACGCACGGGCACCTCGAAGCACACCAGCCAGCGCCAGGAGCCTGACCGTGTGCGCATCCTGTCCGGCGTCTTCGAAGGGCGCACGACCGGAACCGCGATCGGGCTCATCATCGACAACGTCGATGCGCGATCGCGCGACTACGAGAAGACCAAGGACCGTTTCCGTCCCGGACACGCCGACTACGCCTACCAGCAGAAATACGGCTTCCGCGACTACCGCGGCGGCGGGCGCGCCTCGGCCCGCATCACCGTTGCAACGGTCGCGGCGGGCGCGATTGCGCGCAAGTACCTGCGCGAGTCACTCGGCATCACCGTCACCGGATACCTGTCGCAGGCAGGCCCGCACCGCCTCGACTGCGTGGATCTCGAGGCGGCGCGAAGCAATCCGTTCTACTGCGCCGACCCGGCCAAGCTGGCGGTTCTCGAGGACTACCTGCGGCAACTGCGCCGTGACGGCGATTCCGCCGGCGCACGCGTCACGGTGCGGGCCACGCACGTTCCGCCGGGACTGGGCGAGCCGATGTTCGACCGCCTCGACGCCGACATCGCCTACGCCATGATGGGTATCAACGCCGCGAAGGCGGTCGAGATCGGCGACGGCGTCGCGGTTGCGGGCCAACGCGGGACCGAGCATCGCGACGAGCTCACGCCCGGCGGGTTCCGCTCCAACCATTCCGGCGGAACCCTGGGCGGCATCAGCTCCGGCCAGGACGTGATCGTGCACGTGTCGTTCAAGCCGACCTCGAGTATCCCGGTGGCGGGCGGCACCATCGACGTGGACGGACGGCCCGCCGAGATCGTCACGACCGGCCGGCACGATCCCTGCGTGGGTCTGCGGGCGGTACCGATCGTCGAGGCGATGTTGTTGCTCGTGCTCATGGACCACGTCCTCAGGCACCGGGCCCAATGTGCCGACGTCGCATCGCAGACCCCGGTCATTACGGCCTGATGACCGACGAATCAACGCATTGCGTCGGCCGCACCGAGGGTCGCCCGTTGCCCGTCATTGCGTGACGCGAGGCAAGATTTTGGTAAATACGGCGTGTAAGCTATAGTCCCAAAGGATCAGGGACTTGTGACCGGATTCACACCCAATTCGCAAGCTCGCGGCCATCTTTTGGCGTGCCGCGGCCTTGGGGAGTCATGATGATTGGTAAATTGCGCGTCCTCATTTCGGCGCTTCTCCTGTCGCCGGCAGTGGCCCTCGGCCTCGGTCTCGGCGAGATCCGCCTCAATTCGGCGCTCAACGAGCCACTCTCGGCCGAAATCGATCTGGTCGCCGCGACCGCCGAGGAGCTCGGCGCACTCGAAGCGAACCTTGCCTCGAACGAGGTCTTCGCCCGCTACGGCCTTGACCGCCCTGCATTCCTGAGCTCGCTCGAGTTCGCCGTCGGTCGCGGACAGGACGGCCGCAGCGTCCTGCTGGTTCGATCGCGCGACGCGATCAGCGAACCGTTCGTGTCGTTCCTCATCGACGTCAGCTGGCCGCGCGGACGCCTGCTGCGCGAGTACACCGTCCTGCTCGATCCCCCGGCGATGCTCTCCGCCGCGGACAGCCCGGCAGCCGCGCCCATCGCCGCACCGATGACGACCCAGGCGGCGCCGGTTCGCGCCGCTGAGCCTGCGCCCGCGCCGGCGCCGCAGGTTTCGCCGCCCGCGCCGGTAGCGCAGTCCACACCGGCCATGGCGGACGGTTCGACTTACCAGGTCGCGCGCGGCGACACGCTCTACGGCATTGCCAGCAACGTTGCCGGCGGCGACCGCCAGGCCGTCCAGCGCACGATGATCGCGATCTTCCGCGCGAATCCCGAAGCCTTCAGCGGAAACATCAACATGCTTCGCGCCGGTGCGATCCTGCGCGTGCCCTCATCCGCGGAAGTGGCAAACATCACGGCGAGCGAGGCGGCGGGCGAAGTGCGCCAGCAGACGGCCTCCTGGCGCGCCGCGGGCGGGGGCCAGGAGCCGGGACGATTGCAGCTCGTCACGCCGCCGGAAGGCGAGACTGAAGCCGCCGCCGCGCCTGACGCGAGCGGTCGTGTGGAATCCCAGATCGGCTCGTTGCAGGGCGACATCGCCGAACAGAAGCGACTCCTTGAATTGCGCAATCAGGAGCTCGCCGACCTGCAGCGCAAGCTCGCGGAATCGCGCGCCAGGGAAGCTGCGGCTGCGCAGCCGCCCGTGGCGAAACCGGTGCCGCAACCCGCGCCGGTCGAGACCGCCGAACCTGCCGGAGAGACCGCCGTCGCGCCCGAGGACGACATGGGGCAGGCGACCTCACCGCCGCCGGAAGCCGCAAAGCCGACGCCGGCCAAGCCGAAGCCCGCGCCCAAGGCGGACACCGGGCCGTCGTTCTTCGACACCCTCGCCGACAATTGGCTGATCCTGCTCGGCGCAGCCGCGCTCGTCATCCTCGGCATGCTGGGTTTCAACTTCGTGCGCCGTCGGCGCGAAGAAGACGTAGACGGCGCGTTGAGGGGCTTCGACCTGCCGCAAACGGCCCCGATCCCGACCGAGACCATGCGCTTGCGGGCGCTCGCCACCGGCGACAAGACGGCCGAGATGATCCGCCCGCCGGTGTTCGACGAAAGCGACGACGACGACCAGGACATCGTGGTCGAAGAGCGGCCGATCGCGCGCCCGAAGACCGAGACGACGCGCCCGAGCGTCAGTCACGAGGAAACGATCAGCACCGAGGCGGCGCTCGACCTCGATACCGCGGACCCGCTGGCCGAGGCCGATTTCCACATGGCCTACGGCCTCTACGACCAGGCCGTGGACCTGGTGCGCATGGCGCTGCAGAGAGAGCCGCAGCGCAGCGACCTCAAGCTCAAGCTCGCGGAGATCCATTTCGTCGCGGGCGATACCAACCAGTTCCTGACCGTCGCGCGTGACCTCAAGCGCTCGATCGGCGCCGGCGGCGACTGGGACCGCATCGTGATCATGGGCCGGCAACTCGCGCCTGACGAGCCGCTGTTTGCAGGGGCGGTGCACGACGCGAGCGTGGACCTTTCGCTCGAGGGCGGGGATAACCTCGTCGACCTCGACCTGTTGTCGACGCCGGATGGCGACGAGGGACTCGACCTCGACCTCGGCAGCGTGGCCGCCGAGGCGGAAGCGACGGGCGAGAACGAAGCGCTCGAGTTCGACCTCGGCGACGGCTCGGTGTCGTTCAGCACGACCCAGGAGATCAGCGGGCGCGAGGGTGGCGGCACGGTCGAGATGCCGACCCTCGAGCTGCCCTCGTCGGAGACTCCGACGATCGAGACCCCGGCACTCAAGGCCGGGCAGGCGGCACGCGACCGCATGCAGCCGGCGACCCCGGATTCCACCGCCGAGATGGCGATCGATGACCTCGGCCTCGACCTTGGGAATCTCGACAACCTGCCGGATATCGACGACGCCACGGCGATCGCGACTGGCATGCACGACGAAGTCACCCAGATTGCGCAACGCAGCCACGAGGCGACTGAGGTGCTGCCGCGGCAGGACGACGACAATACCGCCCTGATGCCAGGCGGCGCCGACGGTGCGACTGCCGTGATGCCGGCGATCGACTTCAACGAGATCGACCTCGACGTCGGATCGTTCGACGCCCCTGACAGTTCGCCGACGAAGCGCGACACGCTGGCGACCGAGCAGATGCCGCATCTCGAACCGGTGACGATGAGCGAAGTCGGCACCAAGCTGGACCTGGCTCGCGCTTACATGGACATGGGCGACCCTGACGGCGCCCGGAACATACTGCAGGAGGTGCTGGCCGAAGGCAGCAGCTCGCAGAAGCAGGAGGCGCGCCGGCTGATCGATTCCCTGCCGGGAGCGTGAGCAGCCCGGTTCGGCGCCTGGCCGTCGGTATCGAGTACGACGGCACCCAGTATGCCGGCTGGCAACACCAGCCCGGCCTGCAGACGATCCAGGATTGCGTGCAGAAGGCGCTGTCGGCAGTCGCCGACCATCCGGTCACGGTAACGGCCGCGGGCCGCACCGACGCCGGCGTTCATGCATTCGCCCAGGTCGTGCACTTCGAGACCACTGCCTCGCGTCCGGTCCGCGGCTGGGTGCTCGGCGCCAACGGCCACCTGCCGCCAGACATCGCCATCAACTGGGCGATGGTGGTCGAGCCTTCCTTCCATGCACGTTATACGGCCCAGGGCCGCAGCTACCGCTACTGCATCCTGAGGCGCGCCACCCGGCCGGCGATCCTGCGACACCAGGTGTGCTGGACACGGGCTGCGCTCAATGCCGAGGCCATGCACGAGGGCGCCCAGGCACTGGTCGGCGAGCACGATTTCTCCTCCTTTCGTGCCGTCGAATGCCAGTCGACCACCGCGCTGCGCCACGTGGACTCGATCTCGGTCAAGGCCGACGGACCGCTCATCACCCTCGACATCAGCGCCAATTCCTACCTGCATCACATGGTCCGGAACATTGCCGGAACCCTGATGACGGTCGGCGCCGGCGAGAAACCGCCGGCCTGGATCGCCGAGACGCTGGCGGCCCGGGACCGGAACCGCGCCGGGATCACGGCCCCGGCTAGCGGCCTCTACCTTACGCGGGTGCGCTACCCGAAGTCGCTGCAGATCCCTGAAACCGCGCCGAATCACCCTTGGGCTATGATCACGGGCCTGACCGGGGAGTAGGCGCCAAGTTGACCTGGTTCGAGAAGATCATCCCGTCGCGGATCAAGACGGAGCGACGCACGCGTTCCGTGCCGGAAGGCCTGTGGATGAAGTGCCCGGCCTGCGATTCGGTGCTGTACCGGCCCGAGGTCGAGCGCAACCTGCAGGTCTGCCCCAAGTGCGCCCACCACATGCGCATGGGCGCGCGCGAGCGACTGCTGCAGTTCCTGGACCCGGAAAGCGCCACGGAGATCGGCGCCGGCGTAGCGCCCGAGGACCCGCTGCGGTTTCGCGACACCAAGCGCTACCGCGACCGCCTCGCCGCGGCGCAGAAATCCGTTGACGAGCGCGACGCGCTGATCGTGCTCAGCGGCACGCTCGAGGGCATGGACATCGTGGCCGGGGCCTTCGAGTTCTCGTTCATGGGCGGCTCGATGGGCTCGGTGGTCGGCGAGCGTTTCGTGCGTGGCGTCGAGCACGCGATCGCCCACCGGACGCCGCTCGTGTGCTTCTCGGCAAGCGGCGGCGCGCGCATGCAGGAGGGGCTGCTCTCGCTGCTGCAGATGGCCAAGACCAGCGCGTCGCTCGCGGCACTCGCCGCCGAGCGGCTGCCATTCATCTCCGTGCAGACCGACCCGACCACCGGCGGCGTGTCCGCGAGCCTCGCCATGCTCGGTGACGTCAACATCGCCGAACCGAAGGCCCTGATCGGCTTCGCCGGGCCGAGAGTCATCCAGCAGACCGTGCGCGAGACCTTGCCCGAAGGCTTCCAGCGCAGCGAGTTCCTGCTCGACCACGGCGCCATCGACATGATTCTCGACCGGCGGGAACTACGCGAACGCATCGCCTCGATGCTCAGGATCCTGCTGCGCCGTCCCGCGGCCTCCGGCTGAGCGTGAGATTCCAGGAGCTTGCGGGCTGGCTCGCCTGGCAGCAGGTCGCTCATCCCGTCGAGGTGGATCCCGGTCTCGAGCGCGTAGGCGCTGTCTGGCGCCGGATGCGGTTACCGCTGGCGGCGACGGTGCTCACCATCGGCGGCACCAACGGCAAGGGCTCGGCCTGCGCTTACCTCGATTCGATCCTCCGTGCGGCGGGTTACGAGACCGGCCTGTTTACCTCGCCGCATCTCGCGCGCTACAACGAGCGCATCCGCGTGAACGGCCGCGAGATCGGGGACCAGGCCCTGCTTGCGGCCTTTGCCGAGATTGATGCCGCCCGCGGCGATGTTTCCCTGACGTTCTTCGAGTGGAACACGCTGGCAGCGTTCGCCGCATTTGCGCGCGCACGGGTGGACGTCGCCGTGCTGGAGGTCGGCATGGGAGGGCGGCTCGATGCGGTCAACCTGCTCGACGCCGACGCGGCGGCCGTGGTCTCGGTCGGTCTTGATCACTGCGAATGGCTCGGCAGCACGATCGAGGCGATCGGCTTGGAGAAGGCGGGCATTTTCCGGGCCGGGCGACCTGCCGTCTTTGGCGGCAGGCACATGCCGCGCAGCGTCGCCGCCCATGCCGCCGCGATCGGCGCCAGGTTGCGCAGGATCGGCACGGACTTCGACTACGTGGAGCGTGCGGACGGCTGGGATTACGTTGGCTTCGGGTCGCGTCGCCGGGAGCTGCCGCTGCCTGCGCTCGCGGGCGTGAGCCAGCTCGGCAATGCATCGGTCGCTCTCGCCGTGCTCGAGTCAGTCGAACCCGCACTGCTGGTGCCCGACGAGGCCGTGCGAATGGGCCTCGGCAAGGTACGCCTGGCGGGCCGATTCCAGGTGATCCCGGGCTCGCCGGAATGGATCCTCGACGTTGCGCACAACGCCGAAGCGGCCGCGTCACTCGCCGCGAGTCTTGCCGCGCGGCCCCATGCCGGGCGTACCATCGCCGTCTGCGGAATTCTCGCCGACAAGGATGTCGAGGCGATCGTCGCGGCGATGGCGCCGCAAGTGCGCCGCTGGATCGCCGTCGGACTCGACGGACCGCGGGCGCTGGCGCCGGCGGAACTGGCACACCGGATCGGGCAGGCGGGGGCACAGTCGGTGGTCGCCGTCGCGGACGTCGCGGCAGGTCTCGCGCAGGCACGCGTCGACTGCGGCCCTGGCGATCGGGCCGTTGTATTCGGCTCCTTCCTGGCAGTCGGGCCGGCGCTGGCCGCGCTCGGCGCAGATTCGTAACCGGCCGAGGAGCTACAATCGATCGCCATGGAAGTGCGAGTTCGCGAGCGTCTGGTCGGGGCATTGGTGCTGGTCGCCTTCGTGGTGCTGCTCGTGCCGGCCATCCTCACGGGTCGTGGCAGTGCGCCTTCGGAGCCACCCGCACAGCTCACGCGACGCGTGGAAGTTCCCCTCGGCGACGCCGTGCCCGAGCAGGAGGAGCAGGTCCTCGTGCCGGAACCGGTCGCTGACATGCCTGCGCAGCGCACCCTGGCGGAATCCGCGGTGCCTGCCGGTCCGGGCAGTGAGCCGAAGGACGAGGAACCTCGAGCGGTCGCACCGAAGTCACCTGCGCCGCCGCCGCAAGTCGTCCCCCAGACTCCTGCCTGGGCGGTCCAGCTTGGCGCATTCTCGAACCGGGAGAAGGCCGAGCGACTGGTCGCGGACCTGCGCAAGCGGCGTTACTCGGCGTTCCTGCTCGAGTACCGCGCGTCCGGCCAGGTGCTCTATCGCGTGCGCGTCGGGCCGGAGCAGGACCGCGCGCGTGCCGAGGAGATCGCTGCGCGGCTCGCCAAGGACGGTTTCCAGCCGGTCGTCGCGCGCCACCCCTGATCGGATAGAATGCCGCACCTCGCGGGAGACCGAAAACCGATGGGCGGCGCCGACCATATCTTCGCCATCATCCTGATGATTTCGGGTGCCGTCGGGTACTTCCGGGGATTCATCCGCGAGTCCATTGCGCTCGCCAGCTGGCTGATCGGGCTCTGGCTCGCCTGGCACTTCGCCTACCTCGTCAATCCCTGGCTCGGCGGCGCGCTGGCTGAGCCGGGCGTGCGCGAATGGACCGGAAGGGCGATCGTGCTGCTGATCGTGCTGCTCGCCGGCTCGCTGGTCGGCAGTATCGTTTCGCACTACGCACGGCGGGCAGTCGGCCTGGCCGCGATGGACCGCTTGCTTGGCGCCGTATTCGGCCTCGTGCGTGGCGCAGTCATCGTCGGCCTGGTCGTGCTCGCAGGACGCGCGGCGAAGCTCGACGATGAACCCTGGTGGAGTG
>Ga0209254_10002516_pt1 | contig 16666 bp, 14 predicted proteins | sample FrelakmetDIP11DI_FD_187148 | JGI IMG/M metagenome (GOLD analysis project Ga0209254, IMG submission 187148) | Freshwater lake sediment microbial communities from the University of Notre Dame, USA, for methane emissions studies - DIP11 DI (SPAdes)... | ecosystem: Environmental > Aquatic >... | reverse complement strand
AGCCGTCGGGAGATTTTGCTCATCCGCTTCTCATTAAGGATCCTCAGCAACAGACCTTCCCTCAAGTGAATACGTCTTTTCCCGTCCGGCCGCCGATAAATGGGCCGGGCCGACCAGGCCGGCCGATGCCGGCCGCGGCGAGGCGATGATCAATTCAATGGATCAGTCCACAACCTTGAGCACGACCGCGGCAAAATTCCAGCTCTGGCCTACAGAAAGGACGGAATCCGGGCTGAGGATGTCCGGACGGTCCCAGACGATGGGCCCCAAGTCTCTCCCAAAAAATATAATGATACGGCCCCCCTGGCCGCGGGGAACCTGGGCAAGAGACAACGTCAGTCCATTGCCATTCACCATTTGAAGATCAAAAAGCATAAAGCACGAGCTGGGGATACCTTCCGAACAATACTTCACCCCAAGCCGGATGGGTACGTGTGCGCCGTTGAACGACCAGCCGATCCCGAGCCACTTCTTTTGACTGAGCGAGATCGTATCTCCGTCCCGGGGATGATCCAATATCGCGACCGTGTCGATCGGGGTGCTGGTTCCGGTGTAGGCGAAGCCGTTGACGCTCACCGATACGGAGAACCTATGGCCTGGAGAAAAATCAAGACCCTGGGCATTCGCCTCAGCGGGACCCCCATCGGGGGGGATGACATGACCGTCGACTGTGACAACCGGGTTTGGTACCCATATTGAATTTACTGTGACATTAGTCCATACGTCGGCGCTCGGCGGAACACGAGACGGAAAGCAGTCGATCCAACCCGTTATGGAAGGCCTTGTCATCTGCATGATCGATCCAGGGACCGGCGCTCCGGCTTGCGCCGGAGTCGGCTCTTTCCCCTTCTTGGCCTCGCCAAGAATCTTCACGAATTCGGCGGCAGAGAAGGGAAAAGGCTTGACTATGATGGGCCCGCCGGAGAGCGACGACTGCCTCTGAAGGAAGCCCTGGAATACGGGGATCTTGGCACGGGATGGATTGACGCCCTCGAAGATGATCGGGGCGTATGTCTTGGTCAGATACAGGGACAGGGAATATGGATACGAGGAGGACGGAATGAGGGAGATGGGGAAAGCATAATGGTCGCTGGTCACGTCGGTCTGAAAAAGGGTATAGCCTGGGGTCACGAGCGGGTCATGGTATTCGACCCTGAAATAGACGGGCGCGACGCCATTTTCGAACGTCCACTGGCAATCGATGCTCGGTTTAGACGTATCGATCCGCTGCCCGCCCGTCGGCTGGGCCCATCGGAAGAAATTGTCGATCTGGCCGCCCTTCCCTATATACGTGATCCCGTTAACAGTGACGGAAACCGTAAACTGATGCCCGACGGGAAGGTCCATATTCAACCGGGCCTGATAGTTGAGGGATGTCGGGCTTTGCTCGGGCACATCCATGCCGTCGACTTTGACCACGGCGCCGGTCACCGCTTGGACATCCGGATTTTCTCCAAGGGTAAGCTGGACCAGCACATCCACATAGGGTGGCGTGGCGTCGGGATAGCAGTCAAATTGGCCGCCGATGCGAGGGACCACGGCGATCATCACCTGGCCGGGACCGTTCGTTTGCCCGTACTCGTTCCGGGCCATCACCGCCCTAGCTCCCATACGCGCGGTCGGCGCCACGAAGACGATCACCTGCGCCCGCGTCGGCGAGAGAATGACCGCTTTCTTGACCACCGCCAGGGGCGCCGGAAAGCTGATCTCCGTCCCCGGCGTCAGGTCCGTCCCTTCCAGGTCGAGCTTGTACTGGGACCCCGGCGCCAGCCTGTCCGGCGTCACCTTCCGCACCATCGGCGCCGGACCCTTGACCGCCACAAAATAGCTGATGGCCGGAATGGCGAAGCTCGCCGCCGGCTGCGGCACGAAGCGCATCGTCACCCGATGATCCCCGGGCACCGAGGTGGGCAGACCTGGCACCTTGCCAGAATCCAACGTGTACTTATTGCCGAAGCTGACCGTCATCGTATCCGATTTGACTACCAGACCATCAACGAGCCATTGCCACTGCAAGAGGCCCGCGCCCGTCACCTGGATGTCCGCAAACGCCTGCAGCGGAGTAAAATCCTTGGCCACACTGACTTCCGCCTTGCCGCCCGCAAAGTACAGGTTGACGAAGGTCACGGCCAGGGTGGGTTGGGTCGGCGGCGTGATCCCCTGGGACGCCACATTCACCGTCACCGAGGCCCCGTAGGCCGTGCCGCACTCCTCGTAGGCTCGGATCGTGTACGTGCCGGCGTTGGCATAGGTGTGGCTCTCACTCGTCGTCCCGTTCTTCACCGTGCCGTCCCCAAATTCCCAATGGATGCAGCTCGAAAAGTAGTTCTGGGCCGAAAACATCACCGCCTGCCCCGCCTTGGGCTGCGGCGGAGCAAAGCTGATCTGCCGCGGGTTCGTCACCTGAACCGTCGCCTGGTCGGTCACAGGAATGGCACTCTGGATGACCCCGTAGGTCGCCTTGGCCACAAAGCTCCCCGCTGCCGCATAGACGTGGGTCACCGTCAAGCTCGTGCCCGACTGCCCCGGGCTCCCGTCGCCAAAGTCCCAAGTGATCGAACCGACCGGCGGGCTGGACGGGTTGAGGGTGAAGGTCACCGTCTCGCCCGTCCGCGGCGAGGACGGCGAATAGCTCAGAGAGGCAGACAGCCCCTTGGCTGCAACCAGAAGAACGAAAACCAGCGTGAGAAGTTTTTTTGTGCTCATGTCTTCTCCAAAGTAAAATCACACTTGAGATAAATCCGATACTCATCGGTTGGGACATTTCCCGTCGCATTCCTAATCCAGTTCGCCCGCAGTGAAACCGTGACCAGCGCCCACTTCCAGGCGGGAGGCGTCTGCAACACCAGTCCGCCGTCGACGTTGGCCAATTGTTGGTTGTCCCCGACGCCAGGTTCGCTCCGGCTGTAGCCCGCGATCAGCGACAGCGAGAGCAACCGCACAATGGCCAGGTCCCCATTGATGAAGGCATAGTAGAACCTGGCGTCCTTCTGCGTGGCGGGATAGCGGGCCAACGTCATCCCCAGCTGGCCGCCCAGCATCCCGCGCTCAGGAATCTGAATATTAGTTCCGCCGTTGAGGATTAGGGAGTGCCCATCCAGGTCCGGGTTTGTGGTGCCCTTAAGCTCGTCGCGCTGGACCGAGAACTGAAGGCTGGCTCCCCGGCTAGGCCGCAAGAACAGGGAGCCAAAATACCCGCTTTTTTTGACTCCTCCAGCGATGGGTGACAAGACCGTTCCCGGCAGGTCCAGGGTGCTGTGGGAATAGCCCAGCTGGAGGTTGCCGGCGTCCGAAAAGCTCAAGCCCAGCGAAGCGTTCACCTGAGTATCCTTGGCCGTAGAGACGGCAGGATCGTTTTTGACATTGTCGCGTTGTGTTTGATATGCAGCATTAAGGCTGAGCTTGCCGAGGCGCAGGCCGACGCCGGTGTCCAGGATGCGGCGGTCACTCACCGTGAATTGCTGGCCGATCGAGTTGAAATCCTTGCCGATGGTCTTCAGCGTAGCGTGCAGCTCCAGGATTCCCCGGGAAAATTGTCCCCCCACCCGCCAGGCGGCATCGTTCGCGGCCGGCTGACTGTCCGTCGTGTCAGGGTCGTAGCGGCTGAGGGCCAGCTCGGAGTCCATCGTCAGGGAATCTTGCCATAGCGAGGCCTTGCCGGCCAGGGAGAAGAGGTCGCCCCGGCGGCTCTTGAACCAAGTCGCGAAGCCGGTGTTGAGTCCCAACGCCGGATTGTCTTTTCCCGTCAAGCCGGTGGCCTGAAGGCTGAGAGCATTATCCAGGAAAGAAAGGGTCAGGATGCCGCCGACGAGGCCGGCGCCTGACTTGGGCGCAATCAAGCCGGCAAACCCCGGCAACTGCTGAGTGCTGAGCGTGAACAGCTTTAGACCCATATTTCGGCCCGTCCAGGTATACGCCAATCCCCGGCGGCTCAAGGGTTGCAGACTCAACTCTGTTCCGGCAAGGACAATATTGCCGGCCTGGAGAGAGTGCTCGTCCAGTCTGACAGTCATCTGTCCGTCGGCAAAATTGAATTCGCTCTGGTTGCCGAGGGGCAGGCTGTTGTATTGCAGCCAGGCGTTGAAAGCGACCTGCAGCTTGTCATGGCTGGTTTGGAAGCTCAGGCGAAGGTTTTCAGTCTGCTGGAAGCGGGGATGGGCCAGGACATCGCTGGAACCCGCCAGCCAGTCCGAGGCGCTGCCGTCGATGCCAACGGAATAAGATGTGGCACCAACCGCTGGTGCGGCCGGTTGCGGTTGAGCTGCGGCAGGCGGAGCGGCGCCGCTGCCCTGCGCGTGAAAGACGCGGGCTGGGACATCCTCGGGAAGGTAGGCAATCCTGTCCTTGCAATTGAAGGCCAGATAATACTCTAGGCGATTGGAAGCCAGCTCATCGGCGGCCAACACGGCTCGGTAGGTCCCCTTGTCATCCGGGGTCATCGGCCTGGCGCTAAACTCAGACGTTTCAGAAAAGCGATAAAAAAGGGTCAGCCATTCGATGCGTTCCGTAGCGATAGCGCTGAATTCCAGCAGCTGGCCGAATTGATAGACCATGCTAGGTTGGTGAACCACAATGGCGGACTGAGCTCTATTGGCGGCAGTCAGCATTGCCACCGCAGAAAGGATGGCCAGACCGAAGGATAAGAATTTTCTTTTCCGCTCTGGGCCTGGGTCGCGTTCGGAATCGGCTTGAATCCCCATCCTGGCCTCGTCAACGAGGATATTCCGGCCCGCGCGTGATGTCAAATGCGGCCGGGAGCGCCAGAAATCGGTCCGCACAAGTAAAAGCAGCCGGATCCGGCAGCCGCGAGGCGATGTTCCGGACGCACTTAGCCGCCCAGCCCAACGATCACGGAACATGATCGGCCGGGGGATCGGGAAAATAACCGGCCGTAGTACCGGACGGTGAAGCCCCGCGCCTTCAGGCCGTAGCGCCGCCGGGCTACCGCCCGAGCTTCTTCATCTCGTCATCCAGGCCGGTCATCTCCCAGCGGATGAGGGACTGGGGAATGAGCCCGCGGGAAAAGAAATCGTCCAGGAAGTCCTTCAGCTGGAACGCCTCGCCCTTCCGGGCCGTCTCGTCGGCCATCAGCCGCTCAACCTGGAGCTTGCCTACGACGTAGCTCGTGCCATACCCCGGCTGGGGCAGGTAGATGGACATGTCCCCCCAGATCGTCGGCCCGTCGGGCAGGACCCAGCCGCCGGGCGTCACCCGAGCCGCGTATTCCACCGCCTGCTCGAGGGTGAACTCACGGCTGTGGAGCTTGAGGTCGGCCATGGCCCTGGCGCAACGGAAAGCCAGGAGGATGTAGACGAGCTCGCGGGCCCGGGGGTTCCGGTCGAAGAGCCCCGCCTGGAGCATCATCTCCTCGAAGGCCGTAGCCATGCCCTCGGCCCGGCTGTCCCAGATGTTGTAGAGGAGCGGGACGCCCCGGATGGGATGGGCGTTCCGGGCCTCGCGCTGCTTCTCCAGCCAATGAAGGGAATGGCAGAGCAGGGGCAGGTTGTCGCGATAATCCACCTGAGTGAAGAAGTCGCGCCTGTCGGGCGGGAGGAGGGGCCCGGCCACGTCGTTGAGGCGCATGGTGCCGGGAACGGTGAAGATCTCCTCCGTCCGTAGGAAATCCATGAAGTACGCGACGTTCGCCTTCAGCCGCCGTCCAAGCTCTTCGGCCGTGGCCGGCGGAAGAAGCGGCGGCTTCGTTCGGTTGCGCTGTCTCTCGAGCCCGAGGAAGGCGACGGAGCGCTCGAGCTCCCGCTCCACGAGCTCGACCTGCTCGGCCCAGGTGTAGGGGACGAGGTGAACGTTCTTTTGGTACCAGTCGAACTCGGCGACACCGACTCCGGACGGGACGGACTCCGCCGGTCGCGTCCGCTCGAGCCAACCGCGGAAATCGTCCACGGCGGCCCGGGCTTTTTCGGCGAGGGGGACGAGTTCCGGGTAGGGGCCGGCCAAGCGGCGGCCGAGGTCGGCCAGGTCGGCGCTCTCCTCGGCCTTCTGGCGGATGCCGAGCGTCCAAAGGTCCCGTGTCCTCTCGGTCAGGTTCGACTTGGCCCGGACCAGGAGCTCCGGGACGGCGGCCAGCTTGTCCCGGAAGGCGGCCTTCTTCGCCGCGTCGAGGGGGAAGGGGAAATCGGAAAGGCACAGGGCGCCGGAGACCTCGGGGCCCTCGCGGGCCGGGACGTCGGGCCCGGAGACCTGGAGGGCGGTGTAGAAGGTCGGGACGCGGGACCAGGGGCGGAGCACGCGGTGGTCGAACCGGAGGCCGTTCATCTCGGCCCGGACGATCTCGCAGTCGACGCGTTGGGCGGCCGGCCAGCCGCGGGTGTCGATCGCGGCCAGGCGCCTCTCGAACTCGGGAAGCCGGTCCTTCTGGGCGGCCATGGCGGCGGCCGAATGATCCGGGACGCCGCCCCGGAGGGGCGGTTTCTGGAACTCGCGGAAATCGGCGAAGAGCTTCAGCAGGGCCTTATAGCCGTCGTCGGGTCCGGCCGCTGGCGGCGCCTGGAGGGCCCGGACGGCGACGCCCGCGGGGATCATCAATACCAGAAGGGTCACGGACAGCTTTCTTCGACTCATCGTCCCCTCCTCATGATGACACTTCTATATTACACATCCGGGCAAAAGACAATTCCGGCCGGACGGCGAAAATAACTGTCGTAAACCTACGGATAATACGGCCAAATAGCAAGTATCTGATAAGTCAGGCAATTACTTCAGAATGTGAAGGATAAGGGAACCTGATTGCCCTTCGGAGCCGGGGCTCATCCCGTTTTTCCTGAGAGACGTGGTCCGAATCAAAATTGGAATGAAGCCTCGAGTTGACAAACACGTCGTCTCGGGCAAGGAACGGCGGCGGATGATTTATCCTTCCCAAACGTAGCGGGGGTTGCAGCAATCGTCCCCGGCCATTAGGGACTCCATAGGAAATTGCTTTTCGGCTGAGCCGCTTTGCGGCCGCGCTGTCGACTCGATAATCCCCTCCAACCATCATGAGGGAGTATAGAAGAGGGCGCGGGATGCGTCAAGGGCGGCCGGAGGAAGGTGCAAGCGGCCCGGAGGGCGTCTGAAACATCCGTTGTAAAGGGATTCAAGCGGACTTCCTCCCCCTCTGAAACTATCTCCCTAACAATAATCAGCCTGGGGATCGGCGTCCATTAGATATTCTTGATAAGCGATATGAGACGGCGGTGGCCTGTCCGCAACGAAAGTCAGCCTGAGGTGGTCGATGATCCGGTCCACGACGGCGTGCTCCGTGAGGAAGGCGATGACGCGCATCGTGCTGCCGCAGCGGGGGCAGAGCATGGGGTCAACCTCGTAAACCTTGCGGATCATGGCCGCCCAACCCTTGGAGGGGACGCGCCGCAGCTCCTCTTCGACAATCCGGAAAGGAAAAGCCGTCAAACTCGCCTTGCGGACCTTGCCCCGGTGGGCGTTGGCGTACAGGCCGTAATAGCGCACCATGACCTGGCCCTTGTCAGAGATGTGGGACGTCACCCGAGCGATGAACTCCAGGTAGTCCATGCGCTCAAGCTCTGAGCCGTTCTGCCCGTGCCGGTAGCCGACCTTGCCCTCCGGCTCGAGGAACGAAAGTCGTTCCAGGGCCAGGAGCGGACGGATCATGTATTTGCCCACCCGCTCGGCCTCGGACTTGGTCTCAGCCCGGACCTGGCTGTGGACCGAAAATCCCGTATGAGGCCAGGAGAGGAACCTCGCCTGGGAGATTGGGTTCCCGGTCGGGGAAACAAACGTCCTGGAGCCCCTGAAGGTCAAGCAGTGGACCTTCACCACGGTCGTGGAGGGCATCCACACCGGCCCCTATGAGGGATCGGGCGCCATGTACGGAGAGATGATGACCTGGATCGAGGCCAGCGGCTACGCCGTGGCCGGCCCGATCATGGAAAAATACCTCTCCGACCCCAACTCGACGAAACCGGAGGACTTGAAGACCGAGATCTGGGTCCCCGTCACGAAAAAATAGGCGAGAGCCGGCCTTTTCCCCTCCTGGCGTAACCGGCCTTGTTGACAAAGGGCCGGAACAAGCCTATATTTATCCTGCAGGGGGAAAACATGAAAAAAACTCTTTGTGCAGTGGTATCGTTTGTCCTGGCATGCGGTCTTGTTTTCGGGCAGGCGCAAAATCTCTCGCCGCAGCCCGACCCGCCCGGCAGATCTCTCGTCTTGCCGATAGGCACAAAACTGCTGAAGCCGGGCCCCAGCCTGTTCAAGTTCACTCTTCCCGACGGACAAGCCTTGCAGGCCATGATCGTCCAGAAGACAAGCCCCGGGAACTATCTTCTCGGGGAAAGCAGTGTTTTCGACAAAGCTGGGAAGCTCCTCTTCAAGGCCAAGGGAGGGTCGCTGGCCGGGTCAATAAAGCCCACCGAGGCTAATAAGCAGGCCGACCCTAAAAATTATATAAAGATCGACGACGATATGACCTGGCTTCCCGTCCGCGCCAACCTGACCGGGATCGTCAACCCCGACCCTCCCCCGAGGACCGTTGACATGGCGCCGGGCACCACGGCTCAGAAGCTGAGTGCCGGCCTGTTCAAGTTCACTCTGCCCGATAAGCAGTCCTTACAGGCCAAGATCCTCCAAAAAAGCGGCCCGGGCAACTATGTTCTCGGCGAAAGCAGTTTTTTCGACAAGTCCGGAAAGCTCCTTTATAGGGCCAAGGGCGGAACTCTGGTGGGGTCGCAGAAACCCCTAGAGCCGGATAAGCAGGCCGACCCTAAAAATTACATAAAAATCGATGACGATATTTCCTGGCTGCCCGTCCGCGCCACCCTGACCGGGGTCATCAATCCCGACCCTCCCGACATTCCTTAGATCGTATAGCTTTCTAGATAGAACGAAGGTAACCAATACAACGCTTTTTCTAGCTGCGAAGCTAGCCCCGACCGAGGGCAGGGCCGCGGCAGGCCTTGACGCACACGCCGCAGACTCCATAGGAAATTGCTTTTCGGCTGAGCCGCTTTGCGGCCGCGCTGTCGACTCGATAATCCCCTCCAACCATCATGAGGGAGTATAGAAAAGGGCGGAGGAAGGCGATGACCTTCATCGTCGCTCCACATTTTGGGCAGACCATGGGGTCGACCTCGTAAACCTTTCTATAGATTTGTGACCATCCTAGGTATACCTCGGCATACTTTCGTATACCTACGGATACCACGGCTAAATTGTAAGTCTCTGATAAATCAGGCTATTACTTCAGAGTGTGGAGGTTACGGGAGTCGGTTTCCTGCATCCGGAGTCCGTCGCTTGAATTGAGCTGGATGGGATCTCCCATTTTCGACTGTGCAGTAATTGAACACTTTTTGGGTTGAACGCTGCAGAAAATTGAGTAAATTTGCGATATGCTCAGACGAGGAGCCGCCTCATAAAATTGTCATATTGTATCGATATCTCAGGAAAAACGGAATGACCCGTGTAGGACTCGAACCTACAACCAGCGGATTAAGAGTCCGCTGCTCTACCAATTGAGCTAACGGGCCAAAAAAGCCTCACTATATTAGATAAAACGGCCCCGAAAGTCAATTGGGCGATCGGCTGTCAATGGCAGAGGAAGAGATTGCCGCGTCGCTTCGCCCGGTGAAGCTCCTCGCAAAGACGATCGCGCCCGGCCTCGCATTGTAATGACCTGGGCGATTCTTTATAATCGAGCCAAAGGCGGAACCTTCATGACCATTAACATCATTCTCCTTGTCCTGGTCGCGGCGGCCATCGTCCTCATCATCATCCTGGCCATGTCCCTCAGCCGGAACACGGCCCGGATCGAGGAGCTCCGGCGCGACCAGAAGGACAACTCGGCCCTGACCCTGATGCAGCAGCAGATCGGCCAGCTCACCGGCCGGCTCGACAGCCAGCTCCAGGGCATGAGCGACCAGTTCCTCAAGACGACCGGCACCCTCAACCAGCAAATCCAGGGCATGGCCGCCCAGTTCCGGGACACCACCGGGCGCATTGGCGACAACCTGGGCGACGTCCGCTCGCACCTGGCCAAGGTCGAGGAGGTCACCAAGCAGGTCCTGGAAAAATCCAAGGACATCGCCTCGCTCGACAGCCTCCTCCGGGCTCCCAAGTTCCGGGGGGGGCTGGGCGAGCTGTTCCTGGGCGACCTCCTCAGCCAGATCCTCGGCCCGGCGAACTTCACCCTCCAGCACAAGTTCAAGAGCGGCGAGATCGTGGACGCGGTGGTCCGCATCGGAGGGAACCTGGTCCCGGTCGATTCCAAGTTCCCCCTGGAGAACTTCCAGAAATCCATCCAGACGGAGGACGAGAAGGAGCGTCTCGCCTTCCGGAAGAAGTTCGCCGCCGACGTCCGGAAGCACATCGACGCCATCGCCTCCAAGTACATCCTGCCCGACGAGGGCACCTTCGATTTCGCCCTGATGTACGTCCCGGCCGAAAACATCTACTACGAGACGATCATCAAGGACGAGAACCTGGGCGAGGAGCGCAGCCTCTTCTCCTATGCCGCGGCGAAGCGGGTCATCCCCGTCTCCCCCAATTCGTTCTACGCCTACCTGGAAGTCATCGTCCTGGGGCTGAAAGGCCTGCAGATCGAAAAATCCGCCCTGGAGATCTTCCGCGGCTTGGCCCGGCTGACGGGCGACCTGGAACGCTTCCGAAACGACTTCCAGGTTCTTGGCAGCCACTTGACCAACGCCCGGTCAAAGTACGAGGACGCCGAGAAGAGGCTGGATAAGCTCGACGACAAGCTGGAGCTGATGCAGGGCGAGTCACCGGCCAAGCTGCCGGAAGGCGAGGCCAAGAACGATTCGTGAGATCGCGAGGCGCAAAGCGCCTCGCGATGACAGAATAATATCAGTCGGAGCCGGCCAGCTTGCCCACCGCGGCCCGCATCTCCGGCCGGGCGATCAGGATCAAAACGTCGTTTTCCTTCAGTCGGTGGGATCCGCCCGGGTTGAACTCGTAGCCGGCCGCGCCGCCCGGACGAACGGCCACGAGCAGGGCGCCGGTCTTTTCCCCGATCCGGGCCTCTTCAACGGTCTTGCCCGCGAGCGTCGAGCCTGGCTCGATCGTCACCTCGTCCACCCGGAAGGCCTTCTCCCGGTCGCGGAGCATCATGTCCAGGAAGGTCGTGGCCGCCGGACGGACCATCTCCGAGACCATGCGCATTCCTCCGATGAACGTCGGCGAAATGACGATGTCCGCCCCGGCCTTGGCGATCTTCTTGTCCGAGCCGAGGTCGATGGCCTTGGCGATGATCCGCAGCTTGGGGTTGAGGCCCCGGGCCGAGATGGTGACGAACAGGTTGTCCTCGTCCGTGGCCAGGGACAGGAAGATGCCTTTCGCCCGGCGGATTCCCGCCGCCTCCAGCACCTCGTCGTCGGCCGGGTCGCCCTGGAGAAAGACGAGGTCTCCGTCGACGTCCAGCTTGGAGGCGATGTCCGGGGACGAATCGACCACCACGAATTTCCTCCGGGTCTGGACGAGCTCCCGGACGATGGCCCCGGCGGTTTCGTCCGCCCCGCAGACGATGAAGTGGTCCTTGAGCCGCGCGATCTTCTTGTTCATGCGTCGTCTCCCGAGGATGTTCTTGAGCTCGCCCTCGACGATGAAGGCCGTGATGGAGGTGATGGCGAAGGCGATCGTGCCCAGACAGACGAGGTTGAAGACGATGGCGAAAACCCGGGCCGCCGGTTTTCCGGCCAGGTCGTGGGGCTCTCCGTAGCCGACGGTCGAGAGGGTGATGACCGTCATGAAGACGCTGTCCAGGATCGACCACTCGGACCCGCCCAGGATCTTGAATCCGACCGTGCCTGCGCAGAAGACGAGCAAGAACAGCCCGAACGCGGTGTAGATCCTTCGCCGGTTGGCGCTCGCGTCCTTGTCCGGATCGAACATCAGCGACTCCCCTCCCCTGTCCGGAAACCCGGCCCGAAGCGGAGACCGATCTCTGTCATCACTTCGAAGAATGCGGAGAGCGGATGATCAGGACCGGGACGGTGGAGTGCCTCATGACCTTCTCCGCGACCGACCCGAACAGGAGGTGCCTGAATCCGGCCTGTCCGTGGGTGGCGATGACGATCAGGTCGAACCGCTTCTTGCGGGCGACCTCGGTGATCTCGTGGGCCGGCGAGCCCGGGACGATGAGCGACCGGACCTTGACCCCCCGGGGGATCCGCTTTTTCTTCACGTTCTCCATGGAGCTCAGCGCCGATTTTTCCAGGGCGCTCTGGAACCGCCCCGCGTCGAAGCTGCCCGGGAGCTCCGGCCCGGAGAGCGAGGGCATGGGCGGGATCACATGCATCAAAGTGAGCTCGGCCTTGTAGGTCCGGGCCAGGTCCAGGGCGGCTTCCAGGGCTTTATAGGAAGGGTTGCTGAAGTCGGTCGGCCACAGGATCTTCTGGAATTTTTTCATGCCCATCCTCCTCAGCCTCGTTCGACCTCGGCCAGCGAGACGAAGACCTTGGGGCCCTCTTCCCGGTAGGCGATCTTGTTCTCGCGGGCCAGCCAGCCCAGGGCTTGATGGACGACCAAGGGTTTTTCCTTGACGAGCTTGGCCAGCTGGGTGAGGCTGACCTCATGCTTTTTCTTGAGGATGTCCCAGATGCTGCCTGCGGTCAGGCCGACCCGCTCTTTCATGGTGATCTTCGTCATTTTTACCTCCGGGGTCGCGTCTACACTTTCCACTTTTTGCCGGCTCCGCGACCCTCCGCCCCTTCCCCGGGGACGTGCCTAATATAAGAGGAAACGGGAGGGTAATTCAACATCTTTTCAGCCGGACCACGGTAGCCCCCCAGCCTCCCTCGAGCTCGCCGGCCAGCTCGAAGGACTCGACTTCGGGCATCTTCTTGAGGATCGAATGGACGGTGCGCAGCAGAGCCCCGCTCCCCCTCCCGTGCACGATCCTGACTCGCAGGATCCCCTTCTCTAGGCAGGCGGCGAGATAGTCCCGGACGAGGTCCTTGACCTCGGCGGGCTGGAACGTGTGAAGGTCCAGCTCTCCCTCGATAGGCATCCGGAGCGGCGCCGCCCCGAAAGGATCGACGACGGCCCCGCAGTCGCAGGCTACGCTCTGGCCAAACTCGAAGAGCGTGACATCGTATTCCTTCCCGCACCGGGGGCACAGGATGGCCATCAGCTCAGCATCAAGAAGCGCTCTTCCCCCCGATCGACATCACGGCCGTCTTGACCGTCGGCCCGGCGGTCGTGTCGTTGAGCTCCAGGTCGTCCCCGACCATCTCCACGCCCTTGAGGACGTCGGCCAAGTTGCCGGAGATCGTGATCTCGGCCACGGGGAAGGCGATCTCGCCCTTTTCGATCCACAGTCCGAAAGCGCCCGTGGAGATGTCGCCCGTGGTGGGCACGCGGCCGAAGCCGATCGTCCCGGTCACGAGCAGGCCCTTGTCCACGGACTTGATGATGTCCGCGGCCGGGGTCGCGCCCTTGGCCATGTAGAAGTTCGTCGTTCCGCCGGCGTTGCCCGTCGAGGCGAGCTTCAGCTTCCGGCCGTAATACGTGTTGAGGATGTAGCTTTTGAGCAGGCCCTTGTCCATGACCAGCGTCTTGCGGGCGGGCACGCCCTCGATATCGAACGGGCTCGTGCCGAGGCCGCCCGGGAGCAGCCCGTCGTCATAGATAGTGATGAGGTCGCTCCCGATCTTCTGGCCCAGCTTGTCCAGGAGGAACGTCTGGCGGCGGTCGAGCGCCGGCCCGGAGAGGCACTGGGACAGGAACCCGAGGAGGAGGCTCCCGGTGACGGACGGCTCGAACACGACCGGGACGTTCTGGCTCTCGACCTTGCGGGCGCCGATGAGCCGCGTCACGCGTTCCACGGCCTTCTTGGCAACGGCTTCGGGCGCCGGCAGTCCGGCCGCCGAGCTCGAGGCCTCGTACCAGCCGTCCTGAAGGAGGTTGTCCCCCGACCCGGCCTGGAAGCCCACGCCGATGACGACGAACGTCCGCTGGTACGACCCGGAGAACCCCTTGGAATTGGCCACGGTGATATTGGCCACGATGGAATTGTACAGGGAGCCCGTAGAGACCTTGATCCTCTTGTCGGCCAGGCCGATGGCCTCGGCCTTCTTGGCCGCCGTGATCTTGCTCTCGGGCGTCAGGGCCGGGATGGCCGGGTCGTAGATCTTGAGGTCCTCCGCCTTGACCGTCACCGGCTGGAACTCGGGCAGCCCGGCGAACGGGTCCGTCCCGCCCAATCGGGCGCGGGCGATGGCGTTGTCCATGAGGCGCCGGAGCGGCTCCTCACCGACGTCCTGCGACCCGGCCGTGGCCAGCTTGCCTTCGACGAAAACCCTCAGGCCCAGGTCGAAGTTGCCGGCTTCGATCAGGCGCTCGACGTTCTGTTCCCGGACGCTGACGCTGAACTGGGAGGTCTCCTGGACGATGACCTCGACCTCCGAGGCGCCCTTCCCGCGGCCATAGGCCACCAGGCTCTCGGCCAAACCCCTCAAATCTTTCGTCTGAGCGTTCATGCGCGGCCTCCCACGGTCATCTGCCGGATCTTGAAGGTCGGCGTCCCCGCGGACACGGCGGCCGACTGGCCGTCCTTGCCGCAGGTGCCGAGGAAGTAATCCATGTCGCTGCCGATGAGCTCGATGTCCTTGAGGACCTGGACGTTGGTCCCGATCAGGGTGGCGTTCTTCACCGGACGGGTCAGCTTCCCGTCCTCGATGAGGAAGCCGAGGTTGACGGAGAAGGTGAACTTGCCCGTGTCCTCGACCTGGCCGCCCTGGTAGGTGTCGGCGTAGAACCCGCGCTTGACGCTCTTGATGACGTCCTCCGGCGAGGCCTCGCCCCGGGCGAGCATGGTGTTGCCCATCCGGCAGATGGGGACGACCCGGTAGGACTCGCGGCGGCCGTGGCCGTTGGGCTCGACGCCCAGGACCCGGGACGACAGCCGGTCGTGCAGGAACCCGACCAGCTTGCCGTTCTCGATCATCATCGCCTTGCGGGTGGAGGTCCCCTCGTCGTCGATGTTCATGCTGCCGCGCAGGTGCGGGAGGGTGGGGTCCTCATAGATCGTGACGATGGGGCTGGCCACCATCTGGCCCATCCGGTCCCAGAAGATCGAGGTCTTCTGCCAGACGCCCTCGGCCTCGAAGGGATGGCCCACGGCCTCGTGGATCATCACTCCGGACTGGCGGCTGCCCAGGACCACGGGCTGGTCGCCGGCCACCGGGTCGACGGCGCCGAGAAGCGTGACCGCCTCCCAGGCGGCGCGTTCGCCCACATCCTTGGGCGTCTTGCCTTGCGTGTGGAAGAAGGTCATGCCTACTCGCCCGCCCGCGCTGCCGCTGCCAGTGTTGCGGACCGAGCCCTCCTGGGCCGTAGCCGATACGCTCAGGCGGACCTGGGGACGGGCGTCCGAGATGAGCAGGCCGTCGCTGTTGACGATGGTCACGTACTGCATCTCGTCCGCGAAGTTGGCCACGACCTTGACGATGCGCTTGTCGTAGGCCAAGGCCGCGGCGTAGGCCGCCTTGACCAGGGCGATGCGGTCGTCGAGCGGGGCGTCGGCGAAGGGCTTCTCCAGGAGGTAGACCTGTTTGTCGGGCTTGGCCGGCTTGAACGAGGGCATCCGCCTGGCCGGGCCCGAAGCGATGGCCGCGGCGGTCAGGGCGGCCTGCTTCATGCTCTCCGGGGTGAAGATGCTCGTGTAGCCGAAGCCCGTCTGCTTGCCCTTGAGGACTCGGATGCCGACCCCGCGGACGACGTTCTCCGAGGACTGGCGGATGATGTCGTTTTCCATGACGACGCTCGTCACGACCTTGTGCTCGAAGAACAGGTCGGCGAATTCGCCGCCCTTGGACAGGGCCGCCTCGAGGACCTTGGCCATATCCCCGTACGGGACGCCGAAGCGCTCGATGTAGCCGCTGCCCTGGGCGGCCGCCGTCCCGGCCCGAAGCCGGTTGGGGAGCAGGCCCGCGGTCACGGCGGCCCCCAGGCCCGTCCCAGCCAACTTGAGGAATTCACGACGCTCGATGTTTGCCATGCATTCTCCTTCTCATCATTAAACGCACATCGGAGATAATCTGTTCTCTCCGGAAACAGCAGAAGGGGAATGATAGAATCGGACGGAATTGATGTCAAGGAGAGAACAGCCGCTTCATCGGCCTAGCCCCGCTATTTCGGCTGTTCCGCTCCGGAGCCAAGGGCCAGCGCGATCTCCTGGGAGAGCTTCGCGGCGAGCGCTGGGAGGTTGTCGCGGCTCCCTTCGACCTCGACCGTCGCGACCTTCTGCCCGTCCCGCCTGAGCGTCAGCCTGACTTTAACCTTCTGTCCCTCGACAGCATAGGTGCCGGTCGGCCGGACCGCTCCCGGAAGCTCATCGGTGTCGACAAAGACCGCCTTGAGCTCCTTCGCCATCCGGCGCGCCGCCAAATAGGAATCAGCCTCCAAGGCTCGGCGCAGCTCGACCGACAGGTTCAGGCTGTCGTCGTTCTCCTGCGGGTCGATGAGCAGCGGCCTTAAAACCAAGGGCCGGATCATCGCCAGCGGGACTTTCGGCTTGTCCTCCCTGGTCAATCGTCCCACATCGAAGCTCGAACCCCGGGGAGACGCGATCTGCGGCCGCTGGATCCCGCCGATGTTGCGGGCTCGGTTCAGCCTCGATGGGCGAGTGCTGCCAGTTCGGCGGCGCTGAAGCCGGCGGCGAGGCGCGCGCTTTCGTTGAGCG
>Ga0209254_10002515_pt1 | contig 16670 bp, 16 predicted proteins | sample FrelakmetDIP11DI_FD_187148 | JGI IMG/M metagenome (GOLD analysis project Ga0209254, IMG submission 187148) | Freshwater lake sediment microbial communities from the University of Notre Dame, USA, for methane emissions studies - DIP11 DI (SPAdes)... | ecosystem: Environmental > Aquatic >... | reverse complement strand
GCTGCCTTGACAGGGAGCCGCCCTGCCTGCGGCAGCGCGCCTCGATTGCGAACTTTCTGGGGGGCACGCATGTGCGATCCAAGCGTTAACAGGCCCTAGAGAACCGTGACCGGCGACCGGTTTCCCGGGACCGTGACGGCGCGATGAGCAAGTCGGGTCAACCATCGGTTCGAGCCCGGCGCTTTTTTTCTGGTCACTGGTCACTGGTCACTGGTCACTGGTCACTGGTCACTGGTCACGGGTCACGGGTCACTGGTTCCCGGTCACCACGCAAACATCCGGCCCGGGTTGAAGATCCCCGCCGGATCGAACTCGGCCTTCAGCCGCTTGTGAATAGCGGCGACAGGCAGAGGCAGCGGCGTGAAGACGTCGTGGCGCTCGCCGCCGCGGAACAGCGTCGCGTGGCCGCCGCAGGCCGCCGCGCGGGCGCGGATCTCCGCCGCCGGCGAATCGCTGCGCAGCCAGCGCTCGGCGCCGCCCCACTCGATCAGTTGCGCGCCGGCGAGGTCGAGCGCCGGCGCGGTGGAAGGCAGGGCGAGCCGCCACAGCGGCGCGCTGCCGGCGAAGAAAGGATCGGTCTGCTCGCGCAGGCCGTGCCACAGGGCGGCGCCATCGACCGCCTGGCCGCCGAGCCGGGTCTGCGCTTCGGCCACCGCGGCGCGCGCGCCGGACAGCCGAACGTGCAGCACGCCGTCGCGCCAGGCGGTGGCCGACACCGGCAACGGCTGGCCGGCCCATTCGTTCATCCGCTTCAGCGCCGCCGCCTCGTCGAATTCGAGACGCAGCGTCGCCTCCGCTACCGGCTTCGGCAGCACTTTCAGCGACACCTCGGTGATCACGCCGAGCACGCCGAGGCTGCCTGCGGCCAGCCGGGCGACGTCGTAGCCGGCGACGTTCTTCATCACCGTGCCGCCGAAGGCGAGCACGTCGCCGCGGCCGGTCAGCAGCTTCGCGCCGAGCACGTAGTCGCGAACGCCGCCCGCGCTTGCCCGTCGCGGACCGGCGAGACCGGCGGCGACACAGCCGCCGACGGTGGCCCCGGTGCCGAAGTGCGGCGGCTCGAACGGCAGCATCTGCCCGGCGGCATCGAGCACGGCCTCGAGTTCGGCCAGTGGCGTGCCGCAGCGTGCGGTAACCACCAGTTCGGTCGGTTCGTGCGCAACGATGCCCGCGCAGCCGCGCGGGTCGAGCCGCTCGCCTTCGCCGGCGTTTCCGTAGAAGTCCTTGCTGCCGCCGGCGCGGATGACGAGCGGCGTGCGCGCTGCCGTGGCCGCGCGCACGCGCTCGACGAGTTCCTCGAGCGCGGTCGTCATCGTCCGCCGGCAGACGCCGGGAGCCCGCGCATCAGAACCGTTCCAGTTCGGCGTGCGGCAGCCTGCCGCCGCTGACCTTCATGCGGCCGTATTCGGCGCAGCGATGAAGCGTCGGTATCGCCTTGGCGGGGTTGAGGATCCCGGCCGGATCGAAGGCGCGCTTGACCGCGTGGAACATCGCCCGCTCGGCGTCGGTGAACTGCGAGCACATCTGGCTGATCTTCTCGACGCCGACGCCGTGCTCGCCGGTGATGGTGCCGCCGAGCGCCACCGACAGCTCGAGGATCTCGACGCCGAAGTCCTCGGCGCGCTTGACTTCCTCGGGATCGTTGTCGTTGAACAGGATCAGCGGGTGCAGGTTGCCGTCGCCGGCGTGGAACACGTTCGGGCAGCGCAGGCCGTACCGGCCTTCCATCTTCTGGATCGCGCGCAGCATCTCGCCGAGGCGCCGGCGCGGGATCGTGCCGTCCATGCAGTAGTAGGCGGGCGAGACGCGGCCGGCGGCCGGAAACGCGTTCTTCCGCCCCTTCCAGAATTTCAGCCGCTCGGCTTCCGATTTCGACACGGCGATCCGCGTCGCGCCGGCGCCGTTCAGCACCTCGGTCAGGCGGGCGATCTCCTCGTCGACCTCGGCCGGCGTGCCGTCGGACTCGACCAGCAGGATCGAGGCTGCGTCGAGGTCGTAGCCGGCCTTGACGAACGGCTCGACCATGCGCGCCGCAGGCTGGTCCATCATCTCCAGGCCGGCCGGGATGATGCCGGCGGCGATGATCGCCGCCACCGCCTCGCCGGCCACGCCGACGTCGTCGAAGCTGGCCATGATGCAGCGGGCCAGCGCCGGTTTCGGCACCAGCTTGACCGTCACTTCGGTGACGACCAGGAGCAGGCCTTCGGAACCGATCACCAGCGCCAGCAGATCGAGTCCCGGCACGTCGGGCGCGGTCGAGCCGAACTCGACCACGTCGCCTTCGCCGGTTACGCCGCGCACCGACAGGATGTTGTGGAACGTGAGCCCGTACTTCAGGCAGTGCACGCCGCCGGAGTTCTCCGCCACGTTGCCGGCGATCGTGCAGGCGATCTGGCTCGACGGATCGGGCGCGTAGTACAGGCCGTGCGGCGCCGCCGCCTCGGTGATCGCCAGGTTGCGCACGCCGGACTCGACCACGGCGGTGCGCGCGAAGGGATCGAGGCGGACGATGCGGTTCAGCTTGGCCGTCGACAGCAGCACGCCGCCCGCGTGCGGCAGCGCGCCCCCCGACAGCCCGGTGCCTGCGCCGCGCGGCACGATCGGCACGCCCATCTCGCGGCAGATCTTCACGATCCCGACGACCTGCGCCTGCGTCTCCGGCAGCACCGCGGCGAGCGGCAACTGCCGGTACAGCGTCAGGCCGTCGCATTCGTAGGGGCGGGTGTCCTCCTCGCGGAACAGCACGCAGTGCTCGGGCAGCACGGTGCGCAGCCGGGCCACGACCTCGCGCTGCCGGCCGGGATCGACCGGCCCTTCGCCCTCGAGCGGCAGGCGGCCGTAAGGGCTGGATTTCTCGACGGGGGCATTCATGGCAGCGAGCTTAAACGCAGGCGGGGCGGGCGGGGCCGCGCGACGGGCAAGTCCATTGACGCGAACCGGGGTAGGGCGCCGTCGAGCGGTTAGCATGCGCGCATGAAGATCCTGACCGTGGTCGTTGTCGCCGCCGCGTGCATCTGCCTGCCGGCGCTGGCGCAGGACGCCTCGCGCGGGGCGCGGCTGTATGCGGACACCGCCCGGTTGACCGGCAAGACGGTGGCGAACTGCGTCGGCTGCCACGCCGACATGCGAACGCTGCGCGAACTGATCGGCAACCGCGGCGGTCGTTGCGACGACCCGGCGGCGCTGGCGCGCTGGCTCGAGGCGGTGATCGCCGGCGCGCAGCCCGGCGCCGCCAACGCCAAGGCGCAGTACCGCGGCGTGTTCAAGCCGGCCGACCTGCGCGACCTGGCCGCCTACATCGCCTGCGCCAAGCAGGCGGCGGCCGACAGTACGGAATTGGCCGGCGCGCCGCCGCGCTGAATTGCGCGGTTCGCCTTGCCGTTTCCTTCGGGACCTCGCTGCGCCGCCCCGGCGCCCATGGCTGCGGTCGTCCGCCGGCAAGTCGCGGGCGCGCGGCCGGCCGCGCGACCATTCCGGCGCGGCCTATCTTGCGGTTCTGCGCATCAGGCCGGTGCAGTCTGCGCCGGCCGGCGAGGTGCACTGGATCATCGACTCGCGGGACTGGCTGAACAGCACGTAGACGACGCTCCGCCGCCCCGTGCCGTCTTCGGTGGAGCCGTCGCAGTCGCGCCCGCCGTCGTCCCTGGCCGTGACCACGGTCAACGGGTAGCGCCCGCCGGGCTCGGGGGACCAGGACATCCGGTAGGTGTTCTCCGTGAGCTTGTCGCCGCGCCGGATCGACACGGTGCCGTCGTCGCGGTAGACGTGCTGCTCCGGACAGCCGTCCTTCTTCCGCGCCCATTCCCAGGTGCCGACGATGCTGGGCTGCTGGGCGGAGGAAACCTCCCAGCATCCCGCGACCAGCAGGGCAACGGTGGCGACGACGGCAGTTCTTGCTGATCCGCGCACGGACTTTCCGCGTGAGTGTCGAATGGCACGGCCGGCGCGATTATCACGCAGCGCCCGATCGATCCGCCGGGCGTGACCCGCGGCGCCGCCGGCATCGGTACGGCGGCGAGCGAAGTTGACCCTCGGCAATGTCTTGTCGCGGAGGGGGCGCGTAATTGCCGTTGTCGGATCTCCCCAGCACAGTCCAGACCATGCTCTCGCGCCCGGCCCCGCTCCTGCTGCTCGCGGCGCTGTGCCTGGCAGCCTCGTTTCCGGCGGGCGCTGGTGTGTACAAATGGGTCGACGAGCAGGGGGTCGTGAACTACGGCGACACGCCGCCGCTGCGAGGCAGGGGTGTGCGGCCGCTGGATTCCTCGGCGGGGACGCTCAGCGTCGTTCCCGGGATGCCGAGGGAGGAACTCGAACGGCTGCGCGAGCGCGACGCCGACAGGCGCATTCGCCAGCTGGAGGCGGAAGTCGAGGAACTCCGCGCCCGGGAAGCCGCACAGGCCGCCGCGACGGTTGCCCAGCCGTCCGACCCGGGCTTCACCGGCTACCCCGTTTATCGCCGTCCGTTCTACGGATATGCCAGGAACTGGCACCGGCGTGCCGGTGCCGAGTGGGCGGATCGGCCGAAGCATCCGATGGCCAGACCGTGGCCGAGCGGTCGCGCGCCTCGACCTCACTCCGGCGGTCGCGCGCCGCTCGCCGGCGAGTTGCCCTTCGTTGCCGTGAAGCGTTGAGGTGCGGCGTTCGAGCGAAGCGATGCCCCGACCGGGGCGCGCGTCGCCGTCGGTTGCGGGTTGTCTTGCCGGAAAGCGACGCCGTCTGCAGCAGCCGTGCAGGGCGGCAGATCCGGGCCGCCGCCAGCGGCCGCGCGCGACTGACCGAGGCGGCCCATCGCTCCGCGGTCTCGCATCGCCGGCGGCCCGCTGCGCGGATGCGCCGCCGACCCGGCACGGCGGGCGCGCTTTGGCGCTGCCGTTCAGCTGGCGACGTCCTCGCGCGCCCTTTGCAGCGCCTCGCGGATCACAGCAAGGTCGCCGATTTGGTTGGCGAGCAGCAGCACCAGCTTGGCGTTGAGCAGGCTGCTTTGCTCGTCGGTGAGGTCGCGGTGGGCGTCGATCAGCAGCTGGTAGAAGTCGTCGCCGGGCGAGAAGTCGCGGAAGTAGCGCTGGCCGGGCTCGGCGAAATTCGGGTCGAGTTTCAGCGGCATCGTTCGATCCTGTCGCAGCGTTCAGTTGCAGGTGGCGCGGGCGAGCGCCGCGCGCACCGCCCGCGGCTCGAGCCGCCGCCAGCGCGCGGCGACGTGCTGGTCGGGACGCACGAGCCAGGCGCTGCCGGGCAGCGCGTCGTAGCGCTCGAGGAAGCGGCCGCGCGCATCGTGCAGCACGCGCAGTCGCGGGCGCCCGCCCGGCGCGGCGGTGACGAGCACTGTCTCGACCGGGATCGTGGCGTTCAGTTCGGCCGCCAGGTCGGCGTCGAAGTCGGCGGCGCGCTCGACGTAGACGAGCAACTGGAAGCGGCCGCCCAACTGGTCGAGCAGCCAGCTCGGCTCGCCGTCGACCTCGAGCGGCGCGTCGTCGAGCGGCGCGCCCGGCACCAGGTCGCCGGCGAAGGCGTCGACGTCCGGCGAACTCAGTGCCGACCCGGTGTAGATGCTCGGCACCGACAGCCGGCCGGAGTTGACCAGCCTGCGCGCGAACGCGTGGCGGCCCGCCAGCTGCAGCGCGGCGTTGCGGAAAATGCGGCTCGCCGCGCTCTTCGGCGTGATGAAGTCGGTCGAGCGCGTCGAGTTCAGGATGTTCTCGTCGGCGGCGAACACGCGCTCGTCCGAGTAGGTGTCGAGAAGAGCTTCCGGGGCCTGCCCGCCGAGCACCAGCGCCAGCTTCCAGGCAAGGTTGTCGGTGTCCTGCACGCCGGAGTTGGCGCCGCGCGCGCCGAACGGCGAGACCTGGTGCGCGGCGTCGCCGGCGAACAGCAGGCGGCCGTGACGGAACTTCTGCATCCGCCGGCAGCGGAACGTGTAGACACTGACCCATTCGAGCTCGAACGGCCTTTCTTTCCCCAGCATCGCCTGGATGCGCGGCACGACCCGTTCCGGCGCCTTCTCTTCCTCCGGGTCGGCATCCCAGCCGAGCTGAAAGTCGATCCGCCAGACGTTGTCGGCCTGCTTGTGCAGCAGCACCGACTGGTTGGGGTGAAACGGCGGGTCGAACCAGAACCAGCGCTCGGCCGGGAATTCGGCCTGCATCACGACGTCGGCGATCAGGAAGCGGTCGGTGAAGATCTTTCCCTCGACGTCGAGCCCCAGCATGTGGCGGATCGGGCTGCGCGCGCCGTCGGCGACGATCAGCCAGTCGCAGTCGATCGCGTAGCGCCCTTCCGGCGTCTCTGCCTCGAGGACGACGTGGCTGCCGGCGTCATGCACGGCGACGACCTTGTTCTTCCAGCGCATCTCGACGCCGACCGCGACGCAGCGCTCGACCAGCATCTCTTCCAGGTAGTACTGCTGCAGGTTGATCATGCCCGGCCGCTTGTGGTCGGCCTGCGGACGCAGGTTGAAGCGATAGACCTCGCGGTCGCGGAAGAAGGTGCGGCCGACGTCCCAGCTCACGCCCTTGCCGCACACCGCGTCGCCGATGCCGAGTCGGTCGAGGATCTCGAGCGTGCGCTTGGCATAGCAGACGCCGCGCGAGCCGATCGACACCGTGTCGTCCTCGTCGAGCAGCAGCACCGGCACGCCTTGCAGGGCGAGGTCGATCGCCGCGGCCATGCCGACCGGGCCGGCGCCGACGACGATCACCGGCCGGCGGCCCGCGCCCGGACCGTCCAGTTCCGGTGGACGCCGGTACTCGAACTTCGGATACGCGTAGGTCTTCAGCATCTTGCCTGCACCGTCATTGCCTGCTCCCCCCGGACGGAGAGGGGCAGGCGATCGGGGTCGCACAGCGCCCGGGCCGGCCTCATTTCAGGCCTTCCTCAACGCGATCTTCGGCACCACGTCGCCGGCGACCTTGATGCGCGGCCGGTTCGGCTCGGCGGCGGCGAGCGGTTCCACCTCGCGCATCGTTGTCATGCTGCGCACCGCCAGTTCCTGGTAGGTGCGCGTGCCGCTGCCTTTCCAGGCGATCTCCTCGTCGGTCAGCGGGCGCAGCACCTTGGCCGGCACGCCGGCGGCCAGCGAACGCGGCGCGATCACCATGCCGGCCTTGACGAAAGCGCAGGCGGCGATGATCGACGATTCGCCGACGACGGCCTCGTCCATCACCACCGCGTTCATGCCGACCATTGCGTTGCGCTTGACGATCGCGCCGTGCAGCACCGCGCCATGGCCGACGTGCCCGTCGACCTCGACCACCGTGTCGGTGCCGGGAAAGCCGTGCATCACGCAGGTGTCCTGCACGTTGGCCCCTTCCTCGAGGATGATGCGGCCATAGTCACCGCGCAGGCTGGCCAGCGGGCCGACGTAGCAGCGCGGTCCGACGATCACGTCGCCGATCAGCACCGCGCTCGGGTGCACGAAGGCGGTGGGGTCGACGACCGGCGTCAGGCCGTCGATCTCGTAGCACGGCATGGCGGCCCCTAGACGTGGTGCCGCCGCTGGATCACGCGGAAGCGGCTGGCGACGAAGGCCGAGTCGGTGTAGCTGGCATTCGCCGACGGATTGGCGCCGGTGCCGTGGTAGTCGGAGAAGCCGGCCGACTGGTTGACGAACACGCCGCTCGCGAGGTTGATCGACAGCGCCACGCCGGCACGCTGCGTGGCCGCGGTCATCTCGTCGATGAACTCCGGTTTCGTCGAGTACACGCCGACCGTCAGGGCGCCGTGCTCGCGCACGATGCGCTCCGACAGCGCGGCCAGCGCGTCGGTCCCGCCGGGCACGGCGACCACGGTGCTGATCGGGCCGAAGCGCTCCTGCATGTAGGCGGCCTCGTTGGCGGCGTCGGCCTTCAGCACGATCGGCGTGCGGATCTCGGCCTTCGGGAACTCCGGGTGGGCGAGCTTCTTCGACGCCAGCACCACGGTCGCCGCCTGCGGCGCCGCCTCGATGCGCTTCAGCGTGTCGGGCGACTGGATCGCGCCGAGCACCGCGGTCGCGGTGGCCGGGTCGGCGAGGAACTTGTCGATCGCGCTGCCCAGGTCGGCGGCCACCTCGTCGAACATCTTGTGGCCCTGGTCGGTGTCGATGCCGCCGGCGGGCACCAGCAGCGCCTTGGTCGTCGTGCACATCTGGCCCGAATACAGGCTCAGGGTAAAGGCCAGGTTGCGCAGCATGCCCTTGTAGTTGTCGGTCGACTCGATCACCACGTTGTTGACGCCGGCGAGTTCCGCGTAGACCTGCTTGCCCTTCGCGTTGTCGAGCAGCCAGCGGCCGAAGGTCGAGCCGCCGGTGTAGTCGATCGACGCCACACGGGGATCGAGGGCAAGCTTCTGCGTCGTCTCCGGCGCATCGACCACCGCCAGCGTGACCAGATTCGGATCGATGCCGGCCTCGCGCAGCACGTCGCGCGCGATGCGCACGCTGATCGCCGCCGGCAGCACGCTCCACGGGTGAGGCTTGACGATCACCGCATTGCCGGTGGCCAGCGCGGCGAACAGGCCGGGATAAGTGTTCCAGGTCGGGAAGGTCGCGCAGCCGATCACCAGCGCCGGGCCGCGGCCGACCACTTCGAACTGCTTCTTCATCACCAGCGGCGGGTTCTTGCCCTGCGGTTTTTCCCAGTGCGCCTCGCGCGGCACGAAGGCCATCTCGCGGTACGCGTAGGCCACCGCTTCGAGGCCGCGGTCCTGCGCATGCGGCCCGCCGGCCTGGAAGGCCATGCCGAAGCCCTGGCCGGTGGTGTACATCACCGCCCAGGCGATCTCGAAGCTCGCCTTGTTCAGGCGGTCGAGGACCTCCAGGCACACGCCGGTGCGGCCGTCGACGCCGAGCTTCTGCCAGGCCGGCATCGCCGCCTGCGCGGCAGCAATCAGCGCATCGGGGTCGCACACGGCGTACTCCACGGCGAGATCGACGCCATACGGCGAGCGGTCGCCGGCCAGCCAGCCGGTGACCCCGGGCTGGCCGAGGTCGAAGCGCTGGGCAAACAGCGCATGCACCGCCTGCTTGCGGGCTTCGTTGGCGCCTTCTCCGTAGAACTTGGGACTGGCCTGCTCGGGGTAAGGCGTCCAGTAGCCGCGGGTGGCGATCGCGTTCAGAGCGCCGTCGAGGGTGGCGCGGTGCCTTTCGAGCAGGGGGTGCGTCATGGCGATCCTCGGGTTATTGCGGTGCGTGACCGGGGCACGGACCGATTGCGCCGTCGTGCGCGGTGCAGCGCGGCGCGAAGAATATTGTCAGACGGGAAGCGGGGAAGCTACTATTGATTGACCGGTCGGTCAACGAATGCGCCGCGCGACAGCGCGGAGACGCCTTGGCGAGAAGGCGGTGCAGGCCGACGGCAGGAGACGGTGCCCATGGCGCAGGAGTTCGAGACCGTCCGCCTCGACGTGGCGGACGGCGTGGCCACGCTGACGTTGGCGCGGCCCGACCGGCTGAACAGCTTCACCGTGCAGATGCACGGCGAGGTGCAGGACGCGCTGGCGCAGGCGCGCGCCGACGACGCGGTGCGCTGCCTGGTGCTGACCGGCGCCGGGCGCGGCTTCTGCGCCGGTCAGGATCTCGCCGACAGAGCCGTCGATCCGGGCGGGGCAGCCGTCGACCTCGGCGAGTCGATCGAGCACTATTACCGGCCGCTGGTGACGGCGCTGCGCGAGATCGAGATGCCGACGATCGCCGCGGTCAACGGCGTCGCCGCGGGCGCCGGCGCCAGCATCGCCCTGGCCTGCGACCTCGTTTTCGCCGCCCGCTCGGCGAGCTTCATCCAGTCGTTCTCGAAGATCGGCCTCGTTCCCGACTGCGGCGGCACCTGGTGGCTGCCGCGGCTGCTCGGCCCGGCGCGCGCGATGGGGCTGGCGCTGACCGCCGAGAAACTCGGTGCCGAGCAGGCCGAGCAATGGGGCCTGATCTGGAAGTGCGTCGACGACGAGGCGCTGATGCCGACGGTGACGGCGCTGGCGAAGCAACTGGCGGCCGGGCCGACGCGCGGCTACGTGCGCACCCGGCAGGCGATCGAGGCGTCGGCCACGCTGACGCTCGACGCCAGCATCGAACTGGAGCGCGATTTCCAGCGCGAACTCGGCCACGGCGCCGACTATCGCGAGGGCGTGGCCGCGTTCATCGCCAAGCGCGCGCCGCAGTTCACGGGACGCTGAACGATGGCGGCCCTGGCGAAGGACGCGGTGATCGGGGTGATCGGCGCCGGCGTGATGGGCGCCGGAATCGCGCAGGTGGCGGCGGCTGCCGGGCACCCGGTGCTGCTGCTCGACGCGCAGCCCGAGGCGATCGCGCGCGCGCGGGCCGACGTCGAGAAGGACCTGCAGTCGCGGGTCGGCAAGGGCAGGCTCGCCGCCGAGGAAGCGCGCGCGACGCTGGCGCGGCTGCAGCCGGCCGACTGGGACGACCTGGGCCGCTGCGCGCTGGTGGTCGAGGCGATCGCCGAGGACCTGGAAGCCAAGCGCACGCTGGTGGCCCGGCTGCAGCAGGGGGTCGGCCGCCACTGCATCATCGCCACCAATACCTCTTCGCTGTCGGTGACCGCGATCGCCGCTGGCAGCCATCACCCCGAGCGCGTCGTCGGCATGCACTTCTTCAACCCGCCGACGCGGATGAAGCTGGTCGAGGTGATCAGCGGCGTCGACACGTCGGCGGAGGCGGCGCGCACGGTGTTCGACACCGCAGAGGCCTGGGGCAAGAAGGCGGCCACCGCCAGGAGCACGCCGGGTTTCATCGTCAACCGCATCGCGCGGCCGTTCTACGGCGAGGCCTGGCGGGTGCTGGCCGAGAGCGCCGCCTCGCCGGCCACGCTCGATGCGATCGTGCGCGACTGCGGCGGCTTCCCGATGGGCCCGTTCGAGCTGATGGACCTGATCGGGCACGATGTGAACTTCAAGGTCACGCAGTCGGTGTTCGAGGCGACCTTCGGCGACCGCCGCTATACGCCGTCGCTGGCGCAGCAGGAACTGGTGCGCGCCGGGCGCCTCGGCCGCAAGAGCGGCCGCGGCATCTACGACTTCCGCGACGGCGCGGCCCGGTCGCAGCCGACGGTCGAGGCCGGCTCCGATCCGGTCAGGCGCGTGGTCGCCGTCGGCTCGCTCGGCATCGCCACGCCGATCATCACCCGCCTGGAGCAGGCCGGCATCGACGTGGTGCGCGTGCAGGGCACCGGCGCCGCGGCCACCGCGGGCTGGCTGGAGATCGGCGGCGCGCGGCTGATGCTCACCGACGGCCGCCCGGCGACGCGCCGCGCCGCCGAAGAAGGGCACGAGCATCTGGTGCTGTTCGACCTGGCGCTCGATTACGCCGCGACGCCGCGGCTCGGCCTCGCTCCGGCCGACCAGTGCGGCCCGGCGGCGCTGCGCACGGTGTGCGCGACGCTGGCGAAGGGCGGCTTCGCCTGCTCGCCGATGGACGACGTCGCCGGCCTGATCGTCCTGCGCATCATCGCGATGCTGGTCAACGAGGCGGCCGACGCGGTGGCCTACGGCATCTGCACGGCGGACGCGATCGACGATGCGATGCGCTACGGCGTCAACTACCCGCGCGGGCCGATGGCCTGGGCCGAGAGCGTCGGCCTCGACTTCTTCGCCCGCGTGCTCGCCAACCTGCGCGAGCACTACGGCGGCGAGCGCTATCGCACCTCGGTGCTGATCCAGCGCCGCGGCTGGACGCGCAGCGGGTTCCGCGAGTAGGGCCTATGACGATGAGCGAAGCGCATCACCACAAGCCGGACCCGCAGACGGTCGCCGAACGGGTGCGCGACAAGCTGTGGGCCAACGACGCGGTGTCGCAGGGCCTCGGCATGCACATCGACGTGATCGGGCCCGGCTATGCGCGGGTGTCGATGACGGTGCGCCCCGACATGGTCAACGGCTTCGGCCTGTGCCACGGCGGCGTGATCACCACGCTGGCCGACACCGCCTTCGCCTTCGCCTGCAACAGCCACAACGAGCTGACGCTGGCCTCGGGCATCTTCATCGAGATCCTCAACCCGGGCAACGTCGGCGACCGGCTGGTGGCCGAGGCGCGCGAGGTCGTGATCAGCGGCCGCCTCGGCCTGTACGACATCGCCGTGACCAACCAGCACGGCAAACAGGTGGCGCAGATGCGCGGCCGCTCGCACACCCTCAAGGGCAAGCACATCGTCGAGTTCTGACAAGCCGTGAACACGCCTACTGCGCTCCCCGATCCTGCGCCTGCGGTGCTCACCGGACGCGTCTCCGCACGCGTCCGGCCCCGCTGCCGCGCATGCCGGCGCGGGCGGCTGCGGCGGCGCGAAGCGATGCTTCACGAAACCCCGCCGCCGCCCTCGGCGCAACCCCGGGGCGCACGCGACGGTCCGTTCACGGCGGGTGAGTGTGGAGGAAGGACATGACCGCCAGAGCACCTGCCCCCGGAGAACTGGAGCCGATCGAACGCGCCGGCCGCGACGAGTTGCGCGCGCTGCAGCTCGAGCGGCTGAAGTGGACGCTGGCGCACGCCTACGGGAACGTGCCGCACACCCGGCGCAAGTTCGACGCGGCGGGGGTGAAGCCTGCCGACCTGAAGTCGCTGGCCGATCTCGCGAAGTTCCCCTTCTCGACCAAGGCCGACCTGCGCGAGAACTATCCGTTCGGACTGTTCGCCGTGCCGCGCGAGCAGGTGGTGCGCCTGCACGCCTCGAGCGGCACCACCGGCAAGCCGACGGTGGTCGGCTACACGGCGAAGGACATCGACACCTGGGCCACGGTGATGGCGCGCTCGATCCGCGCCGCCGGCGGGCGGCGAGGCGACGTGCTGCACGTCGCCTACGGCTACGGCCTGTTCACCGGCGGGCTGGGCGCGCACTACGGCGCCGAGCGGCTGGGCTGCACCGTCATCCCGATGGGCGGCGGCATGACCGAGCGGCAGGTGCAGCTGATCCAGGACTTCAGGCCGAGCGTGATCATGGTCACGCCGTCGTACATGCTGGCGATCGCCGAGGAGATGGAGCGGCAGGGCATCGATCCGAAGTCGACCTCGCTGAAGATAGGCATCTTCGGCGCCGAGCCGTGGACGCCGGCGATGCGGCAGGCGATCGAGTCGAAGGTCGGCCTCGATGCGATCGACATCTACGGCCTCTCCGAGATCATCGGCCCGGGGGTGGCGCAGGAGTGCATCGAGACCAAGGACGGCCTGACGGTCTGGGAGGACCACTTCTACCCGGAGATCATCGACCCTGAAAGCGGCGCCGTGCTGCCCGAAGGCGAGAAGGGCGAGCTCGTCTTCACCACGCTGACCAAGGAGGCGCTGCCGATGATCCGCTACCGCACGCGCGACCTGACGCGCCTGCTGCCGCCCAGCGCGCGCAGCATGCGGCGGATGGAGAAGATCACCGGCCGCTCCGACGACATGCTGATCATCCGCGGCGTCAACCTGTTCCCGACCCAGGTCGAGGAACTGATCCTGAAGCAGCCGGAGCTGTCGCCGTACTACATGCTCGAGGTGACGCGGCCGGAGAACCTCGACGAACTGACGGTACATGTCGAGATGGGCTCGGACCTCGCCTATGGCGCGCAGGAGGCGCGCCACGCCGCGGCGCGCAAGCTGGAGCACAACATCAAGGCCTACGTCGGCGTCAGCACCACGGTGCGCCTGGCGCTGCCCGGCGGGGTCGAGCGTTCGGTCGGCAAGGCCAAGCGGATTCTCGACAAGCGACCCAAATAGTCATGATGAATGATGCTCGCTGCGCTCGCCATGACGCCCGCTGCGCGGGCTATGAGGCGGCTCCGCCGCTGGTGGTCATAGGCCCGCCGGGCCGTCATAGCCGCCGAAGGCGGCGTCACAGCGTGCGCAGCACGCGTCATTGCCCCTGAAAGGAGACCTATGTACACGCAGGCTATCGACATCCCGCAGGGCGGCAAGGACGACGCGCCGCGCGGGCCGCGTTCTCTGAAGGAGGCCGAGTACGAGGCCGAGTTCGACGCCGCCATCGCGCGCGGCGAGTTCGTCGAGCCGAAGGACTGGATGCCGGAGGGTTACCGCAGGACGCTGGTGCGGCAGATCAGCCAGCACGCGCACTCCGAGATCGTCGGCATGCTGCCCGAGGGCAACTGGATCACCCGCGCGCCGACGCTCAAGCGCAAGAGCATCCTGCTCGCCAAGGTGCAGGACGAGGGCGGTCACGGCATGTACCTGTACGCGGCGGCCGAAACGCTCGGCGTCTCGCGCGACGACCTCGTCGACGCGCTGCACTCGGGCAAGGCCAAGTACTCGTCGATCTTCAACTACCCGACGCTTTCCTGGGCCGACATCGGCGTGATCGGCTGGCTGGTCGACGGCGCGGCGATCATGAACCAGATTCCGCTCACCCGCTGCTCGTACGGCCCGTACGCGCGGGCGATGATCCGCATCTGCAAGGAGGAGTCGTTCCACCAGCGCCAGGGCTACGACCTGCTGCTGACGATGATGAAGGGCACCGCCGAGCAGCGCGAGATGGTGCAGGACGCGGTGAACCGCTGGTGGTGGCCGGCGCTGATGATGTTCGGGCCGCACGACTCGGAATCGAAGCACTCGGGCGACTCGAGCCGGTGGGGCATCAAGCGGATCAGCAACGACGACCTGCGGCAGAAGTTCGTCGACGCGACCGTGCCGCAGGCGAAGGTGCTCGGCGTGCGGCTCCCCGATCCGGAACTGAAGTTCAACGAATCGCGCGGCCACTGGGACTTCGGGCCGATCGACTGGCAGGAGTTCTGGAACGTCGTCAACGGCCATGGCCAGTGCAACCGCGACCGCCTGGCCGATCGGGTCAGGGCCTGGGAAGACGGCGCCTGGGTGCGCGAGGCGGCGCTGGCGCACGCCGACAAGCAGCGCCGCCGCGACCGGCTGGCGGCATGACCAGGCACACGGCGACGCCGCAGGCGCTGCCGTCCTGCGCGGGTTGCAAGGGGGCCGCGGCCCCTTGCGTCCGGACCTTGCCGCGCCGCCATTGGCGTCGATGAAGCTGCCGGCGGAAGTCAACCTGGGTGATTGATCGGAGGCGAGACACATGAGCAGAAGCGAATGGCCGCTATGGGAAGTGTTCATCCGCAGCAAGGGCGGACTGGACCACAAGCACTGCGGCAGCGTGCACGCGCCGGACGCGAAGATGGCGCTTCAGAACGCGCGCGACGTCTACACGCGTCGCCTGGAGGGGGTGAGCATCTGGGTGGTGCGGGCCGACCAGATCCACGCCTCGGACCCCGGCGCCAAGCCGGAGCTGTTCGACCCGGCCGAGGACAAGATCTACCGGCACCCGACCTTTTACACCTTGCCCGACGAAGTGAATCACATGTGACGGCGCTGTTCCCATGACGACGACAACCGCGGCTGCCGACGCCGCCCACATCGACTACGTGCTGCGCCTCGCCGACAGCGCGCTGATCCTCGGCCAGCGGCTCGCCGAGTGGTGCGGCCACGGGCCGGTGATCGAGGAGGACATCGCGCTCACCAACACGGCGCTCGACCTGGTCGGCCAGGCGCGCCTGCTGCTGACGCATGCCGGCGCGCTCGAAGGCCGGGATCGCGACGAGGATGCGCTCGCCTTCCTGCGCGCCGAGCACGACTACCGGAGCCTGACGATCTGCGAACTGCCGAACGAGGACTTCGCCCGCACGTGCCTGCGCAACTTCCTGTTCGCCGCCCTGCAGATGCAGCTGTGGCCGGCGCTGGCGGACTCCGCCGACGCGCAGCTCGCGGCGATCGCCGGCAAGAGCATCAAGGAGACGCGCTACCACCTGCAGCACGCCGCGGACTGGACCGTGCGGCTCGGCGACGGCACCGACGAGTCGCACGCGCGGATGCAGCGCGCGCTCGAGACCCTGTGGCCGTACACGGCGGAGTTCTTCTCGCCGACGGCGACCGACGCGCAGGCGCAGGCGGCCGGCGTCGGGCCGGCCTGGTCCTCGCTCGCCGCGGGGTGGGAGCAGGCGGTGCTGCCGGTGCTGGAAGTGGCGACGCTGAAGGTGCCGGAGCGCACGCCGTTCCTGTCGCGCGGCAAGGAAGGCCGGCACAGCGAACACATGGGGCATCTGCTGGCCGAGATGCAGTACCTGCAGCGCGCGTACCCGGGCGCGAAGTGGTGAGCGCCGCCCGGCCGCTCCGCAGGCGCTCGGCCTTGCCGGCCGCGCCCGCGCAAGCATCCGCTCGCCCGCTCGCCGGCACGGGTCATGCCGCCGGGCATGACGCCGTGCATCGCTCGCGCCCCCGCAGGGGGACAGCGCGAAGCGCGAAGGGGGCAGCGCTGCAATGCTGACCGCCGAACAGGCCTGGGACGTGCTGGCGCGCGTCGCCGATCCGGAAATCCCGGTGATCTCGGTCACCGAGCTGGGCATCGTGCGCGAGGTGCGCGCCGAAGGGCAGGGCATCGACGTGGTCGTCACGCCGACCTACTCCGGCTGCCCGGCCACCGAGGTGATCGAGCGTTCGATCGTCGAGGCGCTGCGCGAGGCGGGCGCTGCGGACGTGCGCGTCGAGACGCGGCTGGCGCCGGCCTGGACCACCGACTGGATCGCCCCCGAGGCGCAGGAGAAGCTGCGCCGCTACGGCATCGCGCCGCCGGGTGCCGCGGCCGCGGCGGCGGCGCAGCCGATCGCCTTCGTGCCGCGCGTCGACTGCCCGCTGTGCGGCAGCGGCAACACCGAGCGGCTGTCGGCGTTCGGCGCCACCGCCTGCAAGGCGCTCTATC
>Ga0209254_10002514_pt1 | contig 16672 bp, 14 predicted proteins | sample FrelakmetDIP11DI_FD_187148 | JGI IMG/M metagenome (GOLD analysis project Ga0209254, IMG submission 187148) | Freshwater lake sediment microbial communities from the University of Notre Dame, USA, for methane emissions studies - DIP11 DI (SPAdes)... | ecosystem: Environmental > Aquatic >... | reverse complement strand
CCCATACATTGACTGAAGAACGAGTAACTTGACCATCAGGATCTCATCGAAATTCGGCCTACCTCCTTGTTCAGTTGTATTGGAATACAAATCTCCGATTAGTGGACGAAACCGTTCCCATTCGATTAAGGTATCAAATTCTGCTACCTTATCCCCAAGCTCGCTTACCTTTTTATATTATATCGTTCCTGTAAGGCAAAATCAAGAAGACTTTCCATACTTGCTATCGTCTGTACTACGATAAAGTACTATCGGTGTTTTTCGAAATTCTCTACGATCTAAATGAAGAAGCTTATAAAAAAAAATTAATTTTTTTCTTTGGATTGAGTTGATAGAGATTTCACATTCCCAATGCGAGTTTAATATTTTTTAGAACTGATAATAGATAAACTCAGGACTTGCACCTGGAGTGCAACATAGAAGAATAAAAATCATTATTGTTAGATAAGCACTCCAGTATTTTAGTGGTAATGATGCAATATTTTGTATCCAATCGTGTGTCAAAATATATGTAATTTTTTGCATCCAATAGTCATTGAGAAGTACCAGCGTAATAAAAACGATAAATGCAACAATAGTGAAAATTCCAATATATATTCCAAGGTTACTAATCGTTTCTATTATAGCTGTTAAACCCCAAATGCCGGGTTTGGGTTTTGAAAAATTTAAATCAATAAAGACATATTTACTTATACAATACATCATATCGGATAAATTTCCTACCCTGAACATAATCCACCCAAGGAAAATAAAATACTGGGTAACAAGGATTTTTATGATAAGCCGGAAATTTTCTTTTAAAGAGGGTATTAATTTTGGAACGAATTTCAATCGTTTGGTAATGAATTTATGGAACAATAACAGTACACCGTGATACCCCCCCCATATAATGAAATTCCATGCAGCTCCATGCCATAAACCGCATAGAAGCATGGAAACTTCCAGATTGAAATATGTTCGAATTGTTCCTTTTCTATTCCCTCCCAATGAGATATAGATATAATCTCTTATAAAACTGGAGAGAGTGATGTTCCAGCGCCTCCAGAACTCAGTAGGGTTTTTTGATAGATACGGACGGAAAAAATTTTTCGGGAGATGAAATCCGATCAATTCTGCGATCCCCAGCGCTATATCAATATAACCTGAAAAGTCACAATAAATCTGAATCCCAAAAAGGATTGTTGCGAAAATAATGTAAACTGAATTAAAATCCGTAGGGTGGGAAAAAATCGCATTTACAAAAGGGGCACAGTTGTCAGCAATGACAAATTTTTTGATAAAACCCCACATCATAAGGGTAATCCCATTTTTCAGATTTTCTGGTCCTATCGAAACGCTCTTTTTCAGCTGTGGGAGAAACTGACCTGCTCTTACAATTGGCCCCGCTAATAGATGAGGAAAGTATGAGATGAAGACGGCATATTTGTAAAATTTCTTTTCAGGTTCAATCTTTCCTCTATAAATATCAACGACATAACTGATTGCCGAAAATGTGAAAAATGAGATTCCAATGGGTAAAATGAGATCTAGGTTAGGAAGATTTGGATAAAAAATTAAATATGTCTTAATTTGATTGAAAATTTCAATGCCAAAATTGTAGTATTTGAAAAAACCCAAAGGAATTAGGAGACTTATCAGTGCAATTGCCAAAATAACTTTTTTCCTTGCTGGATCAGACGCAGAATTAATAAATTCTCCAGATTGGTACGAAATGTATGTGATAAATAATAACAGAATTACAAAAAAATTACTGGTGGTATAATAAAATAGGTAGCTGGTAACGAGAAGAATTGCTTGTTGATACTGGGACTTTCTTAAACAATTAATAAGAAGCAGAACGGTTATTAAAAAAATGAAAAATTCAACACTATTAAACTGCATTTACATCCCCTTTTTGAAAAAACTGGTGAGTAATTCGGCCACCTTTGGGGAAAAATTAGTCCGACCTGCTACATTCATATGTTCAGTATCCGCAAAAAAGTCAGACGGGTATTCCCGTTCATAATCAAACCATGGCACACCAGTAGTATTGAGGAAATCGAAAAAATTTTGTCGGGTTGATTCATTTATATTATTTGAATAATAAGGATCTATTGGCATATTGACAATGATTACTTCGATATTATTTTGTTGAAGCTTATTTAATGTATATAGTAATGCCTTCTTTTGCGGATTCAAATCACTAAATACCGGGGTTGCATTTTTATTATATTTTTTTCCCACTTCTATTTTCTCACTTTCCGTCCAATTGGTCTTAAGGTTCCAGGGATCTTTGAAGTTTGTAGCAAATGTCTCCCCTCTGTTTAAATTTTCTCTTTTAAATAATATATCCCTGAGAAAGTGATATATTGATGTGAGTATGAATTTTCGATTATAAAATAAGTTTTCGGAAGGAGATTGTTTGAGTAGTTTTATTTGTGTATCGTTGAGAAGAGTCTGATATTCCTCATCTCTCGATATTCTCTGGGAGACGAGTGCAAGGCGATCATCGTAAATATTTGTTGAATTCGTCAAATCATCGTAATTTAATCCGATAACCACAACTTCCGGTTTTGAGGAGATTAGTTTCTCCAATTCAGGTAATCTGCTAAGAGGTTTGTCTGCGCTCATTCCCAAATTATATACCGACCGATTGATACCTTGTTTTTGTAGATAATCCTCGATCAAATAAGCATCAATACCCTCATACACTAAACTACTGCCAATAATAAAAAAATCTCCGTCATGAGGTTGTTCATAAAAATCCAGGATGGCAAGTTCTCGTTGATTTTTTTGCAGATCAACCTCAACAACGAAATGAATAAGCAAAAAATATGCTACTAGTGCAATAATAATAGAAAAGATAATTGATGCAATTATTACGTTTATTGAATTATTATTCATTCTGATTACTTCGCATAATTTATAGTCATTTTCCCTTTTTAGTCCTTTTTAAAAAAAAGGATATATTTTACCATATCTTTGCCGAATAAAATTAATTCCTTATGATCGATTTCGCAAATTTGGTATTGATATATTGTTTAGATTGAAAATGAAACATATCTGTTGAAATAATTTGACAATACGTTAGGGTAGGGTTTCTTAATTGGGATGAAATTTTATATTACATTTCATTTATCTATAATAACCGTTACTAGGATTTTCTGTAAAAATATTACTTGCTCCCTGTTGTTAATGTCACTCCATTTCTTTAATGAATAGAAATTTTTTCCGAATTAACAGTTGTGTTTCATCGAGGAATGTTTAGTGGTGGATTTTTGCAATCGCCTAATTTTTTAAATCCTTTCAATTATTTCATTATATCTCAGAAGGGTGGAATCGAATGAATATTCATTTTTTATAAGGTTATAGGCATTTTTGGAAATCTTTTCAAGATTTGGATGATTAAACACTCGTAAAATATTGTGTGTGATACATGGAATTGAGTTATTTTCCATAATAAATCCAGTTTCACTGTCAACGATCACACCAGGCACTCCTCCAACCGGCGTACTTAATACTATTGCACCACATGCCATCGCTTCAAGAATCGAATTAGGAAGCCCTTCGCGAGTGGATGGAAGAACAAATACTTTGATGGAATTCAAATATTCAGGAAATTTCTCATGCGGTATCCAATCGATCAAGTGAATATTCCGTTCAAGATTGTTTTTCTGGATAAACCGGATAATCTCTTCTTTTTGGTCCCCGTTACCGCCAATAACCACAGATATGTTAATATTACTTTTTACGAGTCTTAAGACAGATTCGACCAAATTCATCGTGCCTTTTGATTTCTTAAGCTGCCCGAAATATCCCAGATCATATACGCGGTCTGCAATAGGGGTTTTTCGTCTGAAAAGATCGGTATCAACTGGCAGATTAGCGACACCACTGTGCCCCGGTCTTTCCTGATAATTCTCTTTCAGCATAAAATTACATTCAGAAACTAGAAGATCCACTAAGTTGTAATTGATATATTCAATAATTCTAAAAAAATATATTTTTAAAATCGATTCTTCAAGATATTTTTCAATGACTAATGAAGGCCTGCCATCAGATCGGAGAATTATCTTTTTTCCCATAATTTTCGAGAATAATACCGGAATTAACTGAAGGTCTTGTCCAAATGCAAAAAAAACAACCTCGATTTTTTGATTTTTGAAAATTTTATACATTGCCTTCAGTTCCAGGAACTGATTTTTCACGAACTGTCCAGGTCCACTATGAAATGTCTGAATAGTAAAGATCTCGCTTTTTTTTAAGTTAATTAAATCCTTATCATAAGAAGATAATAAATAAACATTTTGAGATAATCTCGTAAATATTCCAATCAAATTATTGATATGTGTAGTAACAGTCTGATATTGTGGAGAACCGCCCGCTGCTATTAAAATATTATATCTCTTCTCAGTCATTGCCTAGATTCTCAAAATAATTAGACTTAAAGTCGATTATCAATATTTCCACCTTATTATTAATAATATAAGAGGATTTCTAATAACTGCTGAATTTATGGGGATATTTCATAAAACCTCGACTCTAATAAACTGATAAAAGAAAATATTTAGCTGAATTTAATTTCCTCCTAAGTTATCAAACCAGTTTTTTATCGTCATTTGCTGCAGAACTATTTATTGAATATTTTATAGCGGATACAAAACCATTTACACAAATTTCTTGATTAAATTTTGTCTTGATAATATCAAGTGATCTCTTACCCATCCTATCACGTTCTGTCGGATTTTCAATTACTTTTTTTATTGCATCTGCAAGCTCTTTACTATCACCTGTTTTAACTATAAATCCATTTTCTCCATTGAACACCATATCTGGAGCACAACCTGTTGCCTCCGTAGTTATAACTGGCAATCCACAACACATTGCTTCGTTTATAACTAATGGACATAAATCAAACAAAGTGGGTAACACAAAAATATCCGCAATTGAATAATATTTCACTTTTTCTTTTTCATCGATCCAACCTGTAAAAAAAACATTTTGGTGCTTTGAGACTTTGCACATGTTTTGCAATTCCGATTTTAATGGACCATCCCCCACAATGAGTAATATGATATCTGGATTGATTTCATTTAGACTATTAAACGCTTGAATGAGATGGGTCACTCCCTTTCTATTTATTAACTGGCCGACAAAAATAATGACTTTTTTTCCCTCAATTTTCATTTCTTTTGTTATTCGTTCTTTCTCTTGGGTAAAATAAGCACTTTGTGTAATGAAATAATCGTTATTCACAATATTTGGTGCGATAAAAATTTTATTTTTTGTTGCGCCAATACGGATATTATACTCTTTAGATATAGTCCCTGGCACAATTATCGCATTCGAATGATTTATTATATAATGAAATATTGGACTAGCCATCTTTCCAATTCGACCTTTTGGATTATCAACACTCTCAGACCAGAGCACGATTGGTGTGCCTACCAGTTTTGAAAGCAGAAATGCAATTTGAGTGGTAAAATCAGACCCCCCCCCGATAATGACTATGTCAAATTGTTTCTTTAAGATGATGGGAATTATATCATAGTTTATGTGATATATAAAGTCAAAAAATTCAATGGTGATTCCGGATAAAAAGCGGTATCTGTATTTGTCACTTCCAACAATTTCCCATTTTCTAATTTTATGTGTTTTAGCGCAATAAAATACTGTTAAATCTATTAAAGGATGGTTTGATAATCCTTCAAAAATTGGAATTCTATAAGGGGATACAATATTGTGTATCAAAGCTACTTTAACTTTAAAATTTTCTGACATTAAAATACAACCTAAATTTGATCAAATCATGATTTGTGTAAATATGAGAAATGAATTCTGCTAAATTTATGTATTAATTATTTATATTTATAATCACTCATATTTTTTCTGTATCTACCAGCCATTCACTCATCCATCAACCGAGATACCTTGATGGTCTTTCATAAAGCATCAGCAAAGATTAGCTTCTTATTGGATGTATAAAAAATTTTGATATCTAAGTATCTGTCGAACATTAAAGAGAGAATCAGTAGAAAAATGTATAGCAGTCGTTCAATCTATTAGTATATTTTATTGAAGACACATGGGGGGTAGGTCCTCAAAAAATATGGATTGGGATTTGTCGATTTTCATCAATCAGGTGTGAATGTATAGGTTCATGCCCGTTTATACAGAGTGCTATTCTATATCGTTTTGTATATTTCTTCAACTTTTTGAATAATTCTTGTCATACTGAAATTATCTTCAACAATTTTTTTACCTTTTAATCCTATCCTTTTTCGTTTTTCCTCATTATTTAACAGGTCAAGAATTGTATCCTTCATCTGAACAGAATCAAATTCCACAACAACATTATCATCAGTATCTTTGATGATATCAGAAATACAACAATTCATTGTTGCGATGACAGGAGTCCCACACGCCCATGCTTCTAATACTGTATTTGGAAAAGCCTCATATCGTGATGGTAATACAAATACATCTGCGTCAATGTATGCTTCGAGTTTATCCTTGCCATACAAAGGCCCAGTAACTATTACATCTTTCTCAAGATGTAATTCGCGAATCTGTTGTTGAATCTGGGATAATGATCCCCCATCGGGTCCTGCGATTACCAATTTTACATTACCCATTTGTCTACATAGCTGGGAAAATGCTGTCACCAATAAATCAATACCTTTGATTTTGTGAATTCTTCCAAGAGATAAAATAATTCGATCTTTTTCGGGGATTTGGTTTTTCAATCGGAATTGGCCACTTGGGGGTAAATTCGCATATTGAGAAATGTCAATTCCATTTGGGATAATTACAATCTTATTTTCCGGAACACCCCTTTTGATATATTGGTCTGATTCTATCTTAGTTAATGCGATGCAAACCGATGAATTTTTTAAAACGCTTTTTCCCCAAACAAAATCATATAATTTTTTTAGGTGTTGTTTCTCGAAAATCGGGAGAGAACCATGAGCCTGAATGATATAGGGAATCCCGAATTTCATCGAATAATTATAAACTTCGACATTCTGGTATGACCAATAATTATGGAAATGAATAATATCAAAATCCTTTAGGTTCTCTTCAAGCCATTTTTTTATTGAGGGAGAGTACAAAAAAAGCCCTATGTTAACAACACAGGGAAACGGGACAATAGAAACCCCTTCAGCTCGTATTGCATCCGCATAATGCGGATCAAAACTAAAATCAGTAGTGATTATTGTAACCTCATGTTTCCGCTTTGCGAATTCCTTTGATAAATTAGTGCAAACATTGACTTCCCCTCCAAATTTCTGACTAAAATAAGATATTACCTGTAAAATTTTCATTCATGCTCACCATTTCATTGATTCTTCACTTAGTTGCCATCATTGATTTACATTTTTTTCTACGTTACAATTATCGTTCACACGATTTGTGTTTTGTTAAATGTTCAATCTTGAATTGGGCAATCGAAAACTTGATTATATTGTTTTAATTTGAAAAACATCTGCTATATTTTTCAGAATATTGGGGTCTCCATATCCAATTTAAGGCGAAGGATCTAACATTCCAGATATTCATTAGTGCACTAGAGATGATTACTACTTAGAAATGCACTTTTTTTGAATAAGTTTATAGAAAATATGTTCGTATACGATGAGATTCTTTTCTAAATTCATATTGTACTCCAAATAATTCCTTCCATTTTTTCCCATAATCTTCCGTTCAAGAGTGTGTTCTTTGAGATAAAGAATCTTAGACGAAATGCTATCAATATCCCCTGGTTTAACTATCATTCCGCATCGTGCCTTTCTTATGACATCAGCAGTTTCGTAATTTTGTTGCAACACTGTAGATAATCGGTTTAAACGGAGAATCCATAACTAATTTTGCCATGCACTCACTATTAAAAAGGATTGTTGAACACCAGTCGATCATGGTTTTATTAACAGTAAATTGCATCTGATATTTTTTCCAGTCATCATTGAACTGAACCGCATCCAGAATTGTTGTCCCTAATCCCTCCTTTTCTGCCATTATTATATGTTCAACTCTTGAAACAGGAATTCCCATAATTGTTGAACCAAACGCGTCAGCAACAACCGGATTATTTGCTGCTATCAGGAGATCTGCCTTTACGGCTTCACCATACATCGGACCATGACCATTAAGTGCATACAATCCATCAATAAGAATAATCTTCGGATTGAGTAACTTTGTGAGGAGGGTTAGTCTCCGGCTTAAGTATTTATGATGCAGACCACGCATCGTATCAGGATAACATCCCCACAAATTCTTCATGCTCAAAGTGACCGTAGTCATTGCGTGCACCTTAAGGACAGGAACCGAAATGAAGCAATCAATTTCGTCAACAAGAAGATCCGGCACCTGAACTTTGACCTTCTTCCCTTGGATCGTATCCTCAATGTAACGTGAAGGAAGTTTTGATAAATTGATAAGTTCCGCACCGGTTTCTTTACAAATCTCGCTCATACCGTGACCTTTGAAAGCCTGATCTGCAGTGAATGAACGATTCCCACCATCAGATTCCCCGATAATAACCCGCCCTGCTCGGTCTTTGAGGATTCCAAGAATCTCTTTCAATAATAATGGGTTTGTGGTAATACCTTCCTGGTAGGAGGGAATAGTAAAATTGGGTTTGATAAAAACCGTGGAATCTGATTTGATGTTATCCATCCAATGAATATAGTCAAGGCTATCGATTATGTTTTGACGAATATCGGTCACTTTCGTGATATATGCGTGATATTTTTTCATTATAAACCCTCTCTAATATTATTACTCGAAATTTTCGTAATTATATTTTCATATGTTTTTACACTTTTTTCCAAGGCCATATTCTTTTCAAAAAAATTTCGTCCTCGCTTCCCATAGATAATTCTCTGTTCTGGTGATGAATATAACCGCAAAATTACTTCTTGTAATCCCGCTGCGTTATCGGGTTCGATCACTTCTCCGCATCCGGCTTCAGTGATAATTCTGGCAGTTTCACTCATTTTATCGGTTATCGCGATGATGGGTTTCTTTGCTGCAAGAAGATTGATTGTTTTGCCGGGAAAACAAGGAGCTTTCATCCGTTCATCGAGACAGATAAGACAGATATCGGAAGAATTAACGATATTGAAATATTCGTCCCTTGGTTGGAGAGGAAGGATACGTACATTATCGATACGTTCTTCCTTGATACGCTTCTCAAGATGAGATTTTATCATCCCGTCCCCAACGATATAAAAAATAATTTCTTTCTTGTCCATCAGTGCTTTTGCAGCTTCAAGGATGCGATCGAGACCCTGGAACGGGGACAAAATCCCGGCATACGATACAAGAAACTTATCCTGTATTCCTTCGCGTTCTTTAAAGTCATGTTTCGTAAATAATGTATCAATATCTGAGAGAATAACTCCGTTGTATATATGAGCTATTTTTTCAGGGTTTCCTCCGCGTTCAGTGATATAATCGATCCCGGCCGAAGATAATACCGTTATGAAATCTGATTTCTGGTATGCCTGACGCTCATTATGTTCAAGAATTTTTATAATAACTAGGTTTTTCAAAACCCCTACATCAGTAAGTTCCTGGGGATGGAAATCCTGGAAGTTTAATATGGAGGGAGTTCCATCATGCCGTTTGATTTTTTTCGCAAGATAGTAAAGAGGGAGCGGCGGGATGTACATCAGACATATATCGAATTTTTTTCCCAGTTCCCGATATTTTTTAAAATAATAATGGGGGAGGTAAAAATGCTCGAGACCTCGAACCAACATGCTATCTCTCATAGCAGGATGGCGACACCGATGAACGTGAATACCATCAATAGTCTCCTCTAGAGAAAATTCTTTCCGTTTATCCGATTGTACAAGGTTAAAATCGCGGGGATATGATGTGATTACATCCACTTCATGTCCATTGTGCACAAAGGCTTTCCCTAAATCACGGTACACGTGCGCAGCACTGCCTATTTCTGGGCTAAAATATGCAACAATCAGTAAAATTTTCATCTGTTCACCGATAGCAATGATAATAAAAAAAATTAAAACTCCGCACTTTTTTCAATATTCGTCCAATTATCCAAGAACCATTGATGAGTCTCTTTCAGCCCATTCTCAAACTTCATCTGCGGTTTATAACCAAGTTTATTCTCTGCTTTTGTTATACAGGAAAGCAGTCTCGTCTTGACATCCCAGTCACGGCGTTCCTTATAGATGATTCCTGCTTTATTTTTTGTCAGCTTGTTTATATTGTTTGCCATGTCAATGACACGTTGCTCTTTGCTTGCACCGAGATTGAAAGCCTCGCCAATGGCCTCATCTTTCACACCCATTGCTAAAAGCCCGTTGACTATATCGCCGACGTATGTCCAATCACGGGTCTCGGTTCCATCACCTGTAATGGGCAGTGGTTGTCCGTTCATGGCCCAGAAGAAGAAGTTGGGGATCACATTCCGGTATTTCCCTGGTACCTCTCCGGGGCCATATGAGTTAAAAAAACGTGCATTGACTATGGGGAGCTCATAAAGGTTGTAGAAATAATTGGTATAAAGCTCACCGAGTAATTTTGTGACCTGGTAGGGTGTGTGAAGATGGATGGAGACATCATGCTCTTCAAAGGGCATCTTTGACTCAAGCCCGTAGACACCACAGCCCGAGGAAGAATAGACAAATCGTTTGACATCCCCCAAATGCGCATACTGGAGTACCTTCAGGATACCCAGACCATTGATCATGAGGTCTTTTTCCGGATTATCGACAGAATTCTGGTTAGCAAAATGTGCGGCTAGATGGAAAACATAATCGGGTTTTTCCTTAAAAACCCGCTTAAGGATAGCATCATCGAGAATATCCCCCTGGACGAAAATAATGTTATCACCCTTCGGAATATTCCATTCATAGGATGAGGATAGGTTATCTAGTATAATCACTTTTTTCGCATCGAGTGAGGACAATTTCCTGCACAGATTTCCCCCAATTGCCCCGGCCCCCCCTGTCACTAAAATTGTGGACCCTTCATAAAATTCAGAGAAATTTTCCACTTCATTCACCTACTCGATAATAATCCTTCATCCATTGGACCGTACGTTTGATCCCTTCTTGTGGAGTTACTTTGGGATTATGGTTTAGATCCCTGACTGCTTTTGAAAAGTCCATGTGTTTTACTTTTGTGGTAAAGGGTTCTGCATCTTCGTAATTTACAAGAGAGTCATCCCTGCCAACGGATTGCAGGATTAGATTGGAGTATTCCTTAATCTCCATTTCCCACTCAGGCCTACCCCCTACATTATATACCTCACCGGGAATGAAATTGTTTACGATGTTTGCCCACGTCCGGCAGGAATCCTCAACATAATCGATTATGCGCATATGGCCTTTGAATACCGTATAGGGTTTATTGAAGAGTGCGTGGTAGATGAATTTGGGAATAAATCCACGATACGGGGTGTAGTGTTCATGGGGTCCGTAACAGTTTACCGGCCGAACCCGGACCGTTTCGGTTCCAAACATCTTGGCAGAGTTCATGCACATCAGCTCACCAGCCCATTTCGTGATAGCATAATCATTCATCTGGTAGGTGTCGCTGATAGGATTATTGACCATTACCTCCTCCGACATTTTTCCTTCGAAATCTCCGTACACCTCAGCACTGGAAAAAAAGATCATACGAAATTTCAGTTTTTCCTGAAGACGGAGTAAATTTTTTGTGCCGATACAGTTGGTCTGCCAGAGATTTTCGTAATAATCCTCCCCGTTCCAACGTCCATATTCTGCAGCAAGGTGATACACGTAATCAAAGGATTTTTTTTCAAAAACGCGTTCTAGCTGATGATAACTCCGGACATCAGTCCTTATATAATTCTCCCTCTCCGTATTGTAAAGATCAATGGCAAAGACCTCATGACCCCGATTGCGCAGTTCATTCACGAGATTGGTACCGATAAATCCCGCTCCGCCGGTGACAAGAATTTTTTGGTTATCCATTTTACTTCTCCTTGGTATATATTTTAATTGGAATACTTTGTTGTTTTCTGGTTTTCAACAAACATTACTAAATAATTCAGAATTAATGCTGTAATTAAAAGTAAAAGTCCCGTCATCACAAACACCCCACATACCATTGATAAAACAAACGGGAAAGTAGCTGTAGTATAGTATTCTGTAATTGCCCAGGATCCAAAGAGCAATCCGATTATTACAAGTACGAATCCAGGAATTCCAAATATGGGTAATGGTCTTTGGTAACTGATCATTCCGATTAGTTTGTATAATACCAAAACACCATGCATCACGGGATTTTGGGAAGAGGTTTCTTCGATATCATATCGAACATTTATGGGGACTTCTACAATACTGAGATTTTTGTCTTTGATTTGGATAAGGATTTCAGAACCCGCAGACATACCCGTACCACTGATGTTGATAACGCTTATGGCTTTTTTCCCGTATGCCCGGAACCCGCTCTGAGTATCTATCCCTTTTTTTACTCCCGTGGCAGCTGTTGCGGTGTCAAGCACTTTCATACCGATTTGCCGATACTTCGGGATGGCATTCTTTGTTTTGTCAAGGAATCGCGAACCAATTACCACATCAGCACCATTCAGCAAAGGTTCAAGGACTTTTTCTATATCTTTGGGATCGTGCTGGCCATCAGAATCCATGATGACCAGAGCATCGACATTGAATTGCCGTGCGGCGGAAAAGATGGTCTGCAATGCTGCTCCGTATCCCCGATTCTCCGGGTGCTTGATTACATATGCTCCCATCTGTTGAGAAATACTTGATGTCGCATCGGTCGAGCCATCATCGACGACGATAACGAGATCAACATACTGTTTTATCAGGGGAATAATTTTTGCAAGATAGGTCTCTTCATTGTATGCCGGGAGTGCAGCGATGATTGTTGCAGTGTTATCCCAGAGGTATTTCATGGTGTTACCGGATCCTCCAGTAATTCCAACTTCTTGTATAGAGAGATTTTTTGAGAGAAAATGCTTAATGAGATTTTGGTGAAAACGGGTTTTTTCGAAGGGGAAATCAAGGTGCTCCAAAGCCTTCCCACTGAATGCCATAAACCCGGAAACGGGGTCTGTCGGAATGAGATGATGAGGGGTGCCTGAAGGAAGTTGCAGCATCATTTGTTTAATGCGTTGTTTTAAAGGAATAGTTCCGCTTTTTTCGAGAAACCGGGATCCGATGACAAGATCCGCTTTACCTTCGATAATTAGTCCCGCTAATCGATGGATTTCCTTGGGATCGTGCTTGCCATCCGCATCAAGCATCACTGTAACGGGACATCTTGTTTCGTGAGCACGCCGGAGACCGAGGAGACTGGCATACTTTTTTCCCGTAGTGTGTTCGAGCTGGATCACTTCAGCACCGGCCAATTTTGCAACTTCAGCAGTGCGATCAGTAAATCCATCATCAACGACAATTACATGGCTGGTGTACTGCTTTGTGCGAAGCACAACGGAACCGATGACTAATTCATCATTATATGCAGGCAGGACTGCACAAAGACCTTTTTGTAAGATAATTCCAAAGTCAAGATCGTTTTGAGTAACTTCAATCAAATGTGCTTGAAATGATATTGGCGTGTTGGTTTCATTGATGGTTTGGTCCTCTATTTTGATTGATGGTTGAGTTGAGGTCATGATAATCGGAATTATTTTTTTATAATAATGGAGATGATTGTTTGAATAGTAAAAAGTATAAATTATTCTTTGTTTTTATTGTATCGTGTATTATCTTCATATATGCCACAAATATTTTCCACTCATGATATATTAATATCTGGCAAAGCAACGTTGCATTGCGTTTCATATGGCACGTTAATGCGATTGATGGTCAGAATAGAAGAGATTGTCTGGAACCAACCAGATTATTATTGAAGAAAAGTGGGTTTTGTCCAAAATGGTCACACCGTCAAGCAGGATACTAATCCATGGGAAATAGCCATTTCAGATCATTATAGCGTTCCTCTTTTCCTGCATGTATCAATGATGCGTTGTGCTGCATCACCATTCCCAAATGGATTGTCCCACGTACGGGGAATATCTGTCATATGGATTGCCGCTCCAAGCATCTTTCCCGGATTTGTACCTACAAGAATATTGGAGCCAACATCAATGGTTTCAGGTCTCTCTGTATTATCTCGCAGAGTCACACAAGGTACTTTTAAGATGCAACTCTCTTCCTGAACGCCCCCGGAATCAGTTAAGAGAAGAGCTGCCTTTGACTCCAGAATGAGAAATTCAAGATAACCGACCGGATCGATAACCTGGATTCCTTCGGTTGAAAGGGAAAATTCACGTATCATTTTCTGGGTCCGGGGATGCATGGGGAAGACCGCAGGGTATCCGAAATGCTCTGAAACCTTTTTTAGACCGATCAAAATCTCGGCAAGACGAAGGGGATCATCCACATTTTCTGCACGGTGGGCAGTAACAAGAAAATAGTTTCTGGGTTCGAGACCCAGCTCTTCAAGAGGGTGAACTTTTTGGTGTGCAATCATGATGTTCTGCTGCACCGCATCGACAACAGTATTGCCAGTTACTGTGATTTTCTCTGCTGGTATACCTTCATGCAGTAGGTTCTGACGAGAATTTTCTGTTGGAGCATATAACTGGTCGGACACATGGTCGGCAACAATACGGTTGATCTCTTCTGGCATGCTGCGGTCATTACTCCGTAAGCCTGCTTCGACATGCCCAACCGGGATGTGCAGCTTTACTGCGGCGAGCGCCCCGGCGCAGACAGTATTTGTGTCACCCTGAACAAGGACGATTCCCGGGGGATGTTTTAACAGAATATTCTCGATACCTCTAAGAATCGCTGCAGTCTGGGTACCCTGAGATCCAGATCCGACATCCAGATTATAATCTGGGGAAGAGAGGTTGAGTTGTTCAAAGAAAATTTTGTCCATTGCATAGGAATAATGCTGTCCGGTATGGAGCACCGAGAATTCAAGTCCCTGATTGGTACATTCACGGATAATCGGCGACATTTTGATAATTTCCGGACGCGTACCAATGACAATGAGAATCATGTGAACCTTAGAGAAGCTGAAATTCTTATCTGTCTCCTCTTTTTTTATCGTTATTAACAAATTCCGATATTTTTATTATTTTTATTCCTTTATTGTGCTTCTCTATTAATTATATCAGATCTTATCAGTATAAAGTAACAGGAACATATATTGAGGAACGATGATAGTGTTTCTGTAGCAGGAACCCTGAATGAGAAAACAACAGATCGCCATTATTGCCCTTGCTATATGGCTTACATTAATCACTATTTTCATGCTGCTTGCTCAAAGTGTCGACCTTGAGATATTCTTTGTCTTTTCTCTCATCGGTTTCCTTATCATTGTGGAGCTTATTGCACCAAAATATATCCAACCCGGTTATCTGCGGTACCTCCAGTATATACTTGCAGTGGCAATAGTGATATTCGGGTTGATTGTCGCACAGAAAGTAATGGAAATCCTTGGATGGGAAATTGTTTTTTGATGAAATTCCTGCTGCATAACGTTTGATTGTTACCTTGGCATACAATGTGTTGGGAGGACTCTTCGCATGTACTGAAGACCGTTCCTTTATGCAGCGGAGAGGTTCCAGTTCCATTTTGCAGGAAATCCTCGTCCGATCGAGCACGTTTCTTTAACAATCACGACAATTATTGGATAGTTAATACAAAAAATGATGAATACCGTACTCTTATTTCTCATGAAAGATATAAAAATCTTAAAATAACAATGACATCATCATCTTTTAAAGAATTTACATAATCATTTGTAATTCAACGTCACGGTAATTATAGAGAATGTAACCCGGGAAACAGTGGCAGGGTAGATCTTCAAGAGGAAAAATGAAACTAAAAATACCGGACAAGTATACCACTGCAGCAATTTTCCTCTTGGCCATGAGTGTTGCTCTTATCACGATCTCTCTTCTTTCCTATCTTGGGGATTTGACAAATGCCGCCTTTGTTATTTCCGGCATGGTCTGCGCGATGACCGGGATCTTTGCCCTGGCGTTTTCCGGAGGTGAACCAGTCGATCGACGGCTTATCGGGATCCTTCCTGCACAAGGGTTGTTAAATATCTGCAGTATAACTCATTATCTCGGCATCCATGGGGGTGCATATTTTGTTCCCCCTAATATTACGGGAGAAAAACGAGTCATGCAGTTCAACCCAACCTCAACTTACAATGGAATTAAAGGTTCCGCAAAGGGTTCCTTTCGGGAAACAGGACCGGAAGGGCTTGTCACCCCGCCGTCATGTGATCTGTTAATCCAGGACCTCATGGTGAAAAATGCGCTGGTCATTCCGGATAAAGAAGAAGAATTATCGTGGCTTCTCCAAGAAATAATCGAAGATGTTTTTAAATTCGCTCACAAGATTTCTGTCAGATGGGATGACAACAGGATCACTATCACGTTTCATGGGTACCTCTTATACGATGGTTGTAAAGTCATTGCCCAAAAATCCTCTCAGTGTTGTACCATGAGTCCATGTCCGGCATGCAGCCTCTGCGGGGCATTGATTGCCGAGGGGAGAGATAGGGTGGTCCGGCTAGACCAATGCTTAATAAGCTCTTCAACAAGGGAGGTCACTGCAGTTTTCTCGATAATGCCCTTAACTGAAAGTAATCCATAGATTAAGATCCCGGTAACTTGCGTTTATTCGATCACTGCCCTTTA
>Ga0209254_10002513_pt1 | contig 16672 bp, 15 predicted proteins | sample FrelakmetDIP11DI_FD_187148 | JGI IMG/M metagenome (GOLD analysis project Ga0209254, IMG submission 187148) | Freshwater lake sediment microbial communities from the University of Notre Dame, USA, for methane emissions studies - DIP11 DI (SPAdes)... | ecosystem: Environmental > Aquatic >... | reverse complement strand
CAGCAGGCCCGCGACCGACAACTGGCGGATCTTGCGGCACGCCTGCGCGTTCTCACGCAGCGGGATCGTGTCCGTCACCACCAGCTCGTCGAGCGCCGAAGCCTCGATGCGGTCCACCGCAGGGCCCGAAAGCACCGGGTGGGTGATGTAGGCCACGACGCGCTTCGCGCCGTGGTCCTTCAACGCCTTCGCCGCGTGGCATAGCGTGCCCGCGGTATCCACCATGTCGTCGACGAGGACGCAGCTCTTGCCCTCGACCTCGCCGATGATGTTCATCACTTCCGACACGTTGGCCCGCGCGCGACGCTTGTCGATGATCGCGAGGTCCGCATCGTCGAGACGCTTCGCGATTGCTCGTGCGCGCACCACGCCGCCGACGTCCGGCGAGACGACCACGAGGTCGTCGTACTTCTGCCGCCACACTTCGCCAAGCAGCACCGGTGACGAGTAGACGTTGTCCACGGGGATGTCGAAGAACCCCTGGATCTGGTCCGCGTGCAGGTCGACCGTCAGCACCCGATGCACGCCCACGCCGGCCACCATGTTGGCTATGACCTTCGCCGTGATCGCGACGCGCGTGGCGCGCGGACGGCGATCCTGGCGGGCATAACCGAAATACGGCATCACCGCGGTGATGCGGGCGGCCGACGCGCGCCGGCACGCATCCACCATCACCAGCAGTTCCATCAAGTGGTCGTTCGCCGGCGGGCACGTCGACTGCAGGATGAACACGTCGCGCCCGCGCACGTTCTCCATCAGTTCGACCGTGACTTCGCCGTCACTGAAGCGACCGACGTGGGCACGGCCCAGCGGCACCTGCAGGTATCGCGCAATGTCCTGCGCGAGCTGCGGGTTCGCGTTGCCGGTGAACACCGCCATCATGGGGCCGTCCATCTACGTGCCTCTCCCGTAATCTCGGTTGGCTGGGGTGGAAGGATTCGAACCTCCGAATGGCGGGATCAAAACCCGCTGCCTTACCACTTGGCGACACCCCAACGCATTCGTTGCTCAAGCCCGTCGTCGTACCGCCCGCAAGCCATCACCCGCCGCATCAGCCCCCGCCGACCTGCCGCTCGAACTGCAAACGTGCAGTGAGCGGCGACCGGTTGAGGCCGCGCGTAACCCATCCCTGCCACTCATGTGGCTTGCCCGCGAGCACCGCGGCCGCACGCGTCGCATCTGTCATCGGTGCGAAGACACAGGAGCCGGTGCCCGTGAGTCGTGCGGACCCATAACGACCGAGCCAGTCGAGCGCGCCCGCGACGACCGGGTACCGACGCCGGACCACGGGTTCGCAGTCATTCCGACCGCCGGCCTGCAGGAAGCCGGCAATTGTGATGACCGGAGAATCCCTTGTCAATTCAGGGGCTTTGAACACTTCAGCCGTGCTGATGGCGACGTTGGGCTGCAGCAGCAGGTAGACCGGCTCCGGGAAGTCGACCGGCACCAGCCGTTCGCCAACGCCTTCGGCCCAAGCCGCGTGGCCGTGCACGAAAACAGGCACGTCGGCGCCAAGACTCAGTCCGAGCTCGGCCAGGCGTCCGCTGTCGAAGCCGGTTCCCCATAACTGATTCAGCGCGACCAATACGGTGGCGGCATCGGAGCTACCGCCGCCCACACCGCCACCCATCGGCAGTCGTTTTTCAACCTCGATCGCCACTCCTTGCCTCAGGGGCACGCCGGTTTCCGCGGCGGCGGCCGCCAGACGACGGGCGGCTCGCACGACGAGGTCATCCTCGGCCGCGACCCCGGGGAGGGCGCCTAACCTTGCGATGACGCCGGGCGGCCGCTGGTAGAAGCGAATCGAGTCCCACAGGTCGATGAACTGAAACGCTGTCTGCAGCTCGTGATAGCCGTCGGGTCGGCTCCCCACGACGTGGAGGAACAGGTTCAGCTTGCCCGGAGCAGGCCACGACGCGGGGTATCCCAGCGACCGGTTCATGGAGTCGGCAGGATCCAGTCGTCGACGACGATCCTCACCCGTGCCCCGTTCGTCGTGGCCGTCAGGCGCGCGGGCAGGCTCCAGCCCGCCTGGGACTGCAGCTCCTCATAACTCACGACCCAGCCGCCCTGGACGAACCCGGGCACCGAACCCGTGCTGGTTTGCACGGGCCCGCTGCCCGGGCGGTCGGGCGCCGGCACGCCGAGCATCCAGTAACGCAGTTCGGCCAGGGGCAGCTTCACGCCGAGTCGGCGCTCGAGTTCGGCCCGCGCGGCCTCGCCATTGAGGGGCTGACCCGCGCCGTCAGACAGCTCGATCGTTGCGCCGTCCGTGACCAGTGCCAATCCACCCGCACCCAACGGCCCGCGAACGGTGAGCTCCGTGCGCTCGGAGCGCTGCTGCCAGACGAAGCTGCCGCTGCCGCCTTCACCTTGCGCAGCAAGGGCGATACGCCCCTTGGCCATCCATTGCGTGAGTTGCTCGGGGTCGGCCGTTCGCGCTTCGGGCGGGGTGCCGACCGGAGTCGTCGCACAGCCCGTCACGAGCAGTGCACAAGCCAGGACAGCAAGCAACGGACGCATGCGCAACATGGACCTGCCCGTGGCTCAGGGCCCGGCGCGCTCGATGCGCTCGCGAAGTTTCTCGTTCGCGGGCGCTTTCTCGAGCGCCGCTTGCCACGTTGCGCGGGCCGCCTTCTGGTCGCCCATCGCCCACTGCACCTCGCCAATGTGCAGGTCGATCTCAGGATCGGCGCCCGACTCGTTGGCGCGCTGCAGATGGTCGAGTGCTGCGGGGTAGTTGCCTTCCTTGTACAGCAGCCAACCCATGCTATCGAGCGTGGCTGCGTTGTCGGGCGACTGGGCCAGTGCAGCCGTGAGGAGCCCGCGCGCCTCGGGCAGACTCTTGCCGTTGTCGGCCAGCGTGTAGCCGAGCGCGTTCTGCACGTGCGCATCGCCGGGACGTTCGGCAAGCAACGCGCGCAGGTCGCGGATGGCCGCGTCTTCCTTGCCCGTGCGCTCGAGGAAAAACGCGCGGTTCAGCCGCAGCTCGAGTGCGTCCGGATACTGCGACAGACCTTCCTCATAGACCTGCGCAGCGCGGCGCGCATCGCCGCGATACTCCAGCAGGCCTGCCTTCGCCGAGAAGACGTCAGGCGCCAGCTGCGGCTGCGTGCGGGCGAGTTCGTCAAGGTGCGTGACGCCGGCGTCGGTGCCCGACTGCTCGGCCTTGATGCGCGCCACTCGCTGCTGCGCCGCGAGATTGTAGTCGCCGCCGGCAACGCGCGAGTAATAGCGCAGGGCACGGTCGGTATCCTTGCGTCGCTCGGCAATCACGCCGAGGAAATACAATGCTTCGTACGACTGCGCGCCCGTCGCCAACAGATTCTCGAACTGCGCCGTCGCCGCGTCGAGGTTGTCGGCATCGAGTTCCATCGCGCCCAGTGCGCGGATCGCTCCCGGCACCACGGTCTTGCCGGTGGTGTAAGGCGTGAGCATGGCCCTCGCCTCCTGGTCGCGGCCCGTCGCCGACAGCAGCAGCGCGTACTCGAGGTGGGTGCTGATGTCGGCATCGGGCTCGGTGACGAGATCGCGCGCCATGGCGAGACCCTGCTCGTCCTTGCCGTTGGCAATCCGCGTGCGCGCGAGCAGCATCTTCGCGGGTTTCCAGAACGGCGCCTTGGCGACGGCCGTCTCCGCCGCTTTCTCGGCCACCGCGAAATTATCGGCCCGCAGGGCCGCACTGCCGTACGCGTAATATCCTTCACCGACGTTGGGGTGCCGGGCCGAGAGGCGCCGGAAGAGTTCCATGACGTCGGTCGAGACGCCTTCGTCCCCAATCACGGGCAGCAACGCCAGGAACCCCGCGGCCGGGCTCATGTAAACAGTGTCGAGCAGGTAGCCGAACTGGGCTTCCGCGTCATCGAGCCGATGCAGCTTGAGCGCAGCAATGCCTGCGTAGCGATGCGCATTCTCGCTGGTCGGGTTGATCTCCAGCCAGCGGCCGGCGGCCAGCGCAGCCTCCCGCAGCTGGGTGTGATCGAACGCCGCGCGCGTGGCCTGCTCGGCGATCAGCTCGTCGTCTGAGCGCTGGGCGGCCTCGCGGTAGAGCCGCGCGCCGTCGGGATAGTCGCCCCGGTCGAACGCGGCTTCAGCTGCCGCCAGGCGGGCTTCGGGCAGCACCGCATCGTCCGTGGCACCCGGGCCCGTGGCACCCGGGCCCGTGGGACCCGTCGCGACGCAAGCCACGAGTAAACCGAGGAAGATCGCGCCGAGGGCGCTACGGGAGGCACGGATAATGCGGATTGGCATGGCCTCTCCACTATAGCCGAAGCTCACTGCAGCTTGTGTTGCGGGGTCCGTTCACCCAGAATTTCGCGACTTTCCAGACCAGGTCCCGGATGTCTCTCGTCGTTGTCGGCATCAACCACCGCACCGCTCCCGTCGAAGTTCGTGAGCGCGTGGTCTTCGAGCCGGCTCGCATCCCGGAAGCGTTGCAACAACTGCGAAACCTGCCGGACGTCCACGAGACCGTCATCGTCTCGACGTGCAACCGGACCGAGCTTTATTGCGTCACCGAAAACCTCGGCCAGGCCGAGCTAGGGGACTGGCTGCAGCGGTACCACGGAATCGGCGTCCCCTTGCACCACAGCCTTTACCACCACGACGAGGACAAGGCTGTCACCCACGCGTTCTCGGTCGCGTCGGGCCTCGACTCGATGGTGCTCGGCGAGCCGCAGATCCTTGGCCAGCTCAAGGATGCCTACCGGCTTGCGCAGGAAGCAGGCACCACTGGCCCGGTGTTGCACCGCCTGTTCCAGTCTGCCTTCTCGGTCGCGAAGCGCGTGCGCACCGAGACCAAGATCGGCGCGAATGCCGTTTCCGTAGCCTCGGCCGCCGTGGCGATGGCGCGCACCGTGTTTGCGAGTTTCGACAACCGTACCGCGCTGCTGGTAGGCGCAGGCGAGACCGTCGCACTCGCAGCACGGCACCTCTATGCCGACGGCCTGCGCCGGATGATCATCGCCAACCGCAGCGTCGACCGCGCGCGCGAACTGGCCGCCGAGTTCCACGGCTTCGCGATCGGCCTCGACGAGATTGCAAATCACCTCAAAGAAGCCGACATCGTCATTGCTTCCACGGCGGCCCCACACTCCATCATCACGCGGCACATGACGGAGCAGGCGCTGCGAGCCCGCAAGCGCCGTCCGATGTTCATGGTGGACATCGCGGTACCGCGCGACATCGACGCCGACGTGGCCGAGCTCGAGGACGTCTACCTGTTCACGGTTGACGACCTGCAGTCGGTCGTCAACGAAAATCTCGAGGGCCGGCGCCAGGCCGCGCGGGAAGCCGGCGCACTGATCGACGCCGAGGTCGAACGCTTCGCGCACCTGCTCCGCACGCGCGACGCCGCGCCGCTCATCCGCCGCCTGCGTGACGACGCGGACCGCACGCGCCAGCGCACGCTCGAACAGGCGCGGCTGATGCTGGCCCACGGCAAGAGCCAGGACGAAGTCCTGAGCTTCCTCGCCAACACGCTCACGAACCGGCTCATCCACGCGCCCAGCCAGCGGCTGCGCGACGCGGCGGAGACCGGCGATGGCGAGATCATCGAGACGATCGCCGACATCTACCGGCTCGATCAGCCGCACGATTGATGAAAGAGTCCATCCGACGCCGTCTCGAAAGGACGGTCGAGCGCTTCGAGGAAGTGGGCGCGCTGCTCGCCGACCCCGACGTGATCGCGAAACAGGGCCAGTTCCGCGACCTCTCGATGGAATACTCGCGGCTCGAGTCCGTCGCGCAGCGGTTCAGGGAATTTTCCCGGCTCGAAGCTGAACTGCGTGCCGCGGAAGAAATGGCCGCCGGCGCCGACGTCGAGATGCGCGAACTGGCCGCCGACGAAGCGCGCGAACTGCGCAGCCGCATCGACGCGGAAGGACTCGAACTCACGCACCTGCTGGTCCCAAAGGATCCGCGCGACGACTCCAATATCTTCCTGGAAATCCGCGCGGGCACGGGCGGTGACGAAGCCGCGATTTTCGCCGGTGACCTGTTCCGCATGTATTCGCGCTATGCCGAGCGGCAGGGCTGGAAGGTCGAAGTGCTGAGCGAAAGCACGGGCGAGCACGGCGGCTACAAGGAAATCATCAGCCGCGTGGTGGGCCGCGGCGCGTACTCGAAGCTCAAGTTCGAGTCGGGGGCGCATCGCGTGCAACGCGTGCCGGCGACGGAAGCACAGGGCCGCATTCACACCTCCGCGTGCACGGTCGCGATCCTGCCGGAACTCGACGAGATCGAGGACCTGCCGATCAATCCCGCCGAGCTGCGCGTCGATACGTTCCGCGCCTCGGGTGCCGGCGGCCAGCACGTCAACAAGACCGATTCGGCCATCCGCATCACTCACATCCCGACGGGCGTGGTGGTGGAATGCCAGGATGAACGCTCGCAGCACAAGAACCGCTCGCGCGCGATGTCGCTGCTGCGGGCGCGCCTGCTCGAAGCGCAACGGCAGCAACAGACGGCGCAGCAGGCGCAGGAGCGCAAGCTGCAGGTGGGCACGGGCGACCGCTCCGAGCGGATCCGCACCTACAATTATCCGCAGGGGCGCGTGACGGATCACCGCATCAACCTGACTTTGTACCAGCTGCCCTCGGTCATGGAAGGCGCGCTCGCCGACGTGATCGGCCCGCTGCAGCAGGAATGGCAGGCGGAGCAGCTCGCCAGCCTCGAGTGATTCGGGCGTGGCAACCGAAGTTTCACGACTGATCGACGAAGGCAGCGCGCGACTGCAGCGGGTCGCTGACGATCCGCGGCACGAAGCGGAGATATTGCTCGGCGCAGCACTGGACAAGACGCGGGGCTGGATTCTCGCGCACCCCGAGGAACGCATCCTCGACTGCGACGCCACCGACCGCTACGAGGCTTACGTCACGCGACGCTCACACGGCGAGCCGGTGGCCTATGTGCTGGGCGAGAAGGAATTCTGGTCGCTGCGGCTCGAGGTCACGCCGGACGTGCTCATTCCACGGCCCGAAACCGAACTCGTCGTCGAACTCGCTTTGGCTCACATGCCTCGCGACGCCGCGTTGCGGGTACTGGATCTCGCCACCGGCAGCGGCGCTATCGCGCTCGCCATCGCGCACGAACGACCGGCCGCGATCGTGGTCGGCGCCGACATCTCAGCGGCCGCGATCCGCGTTGCCGGCCGCAATGCGCTGCATCTGCGGCTCGGGAACGTCGAATTCGCCGTGGGCAACTGGCTTGATCCGGTGGCCGGGCAGCGGTTCGACCTGATCGTCAGCAACCCGCCTTACATTGCCGAGGACGACGATCGCATCGAACCTGGCGTGCGCCGGTTCGAACCCCATGGCGCGCTGCTTTCTGGAGCAGACGGACTGGGTGCGTTGCGCGTGATCGCCGACACCGCGGGCAGGCACCTTGCAGCCGGGGGCTGGCTGATCGTGGAGCACGGGGACCGGCAGGCTCCGGCGGTCCGCGCATTGTTCAGCGCCGCCCGCTTCGGCGAGGTGGCCACCCACCGTGACCTGGCCGGACTCGACCGTTGCACCATGGGTCGTTGGCCGGCGAGCCCCGGGGCGTGACATCAAGCCGCCGCGCGTTCACTATGCGCACCCTCTTTCGTTCCACTTTTCGCAGGCAGGTCACGCAGCCATGATCCGATTCGAAACTTCGCTCGGCGCTTTTACGATCGAGCTCTTCGACAAGGACGCGCCCGTCACGGTGCAGAATTTCCGCGACTACGTCGACGCCGGCCATTTCGACGGCACCGTCTTCCATCGCGTGATCCCGGGCTTCGTCGTACAGGGCGGCGGCATGACCGAGGACATGAAGCAGAAGTCGACGCGCGCCCCGATCAAGAACGAAGCCGACAATGGCGTGAAGAACCGGCGCGGCACGCTGTCGATGGCGCGCACCAACGATCCGAATAGCGCCACCTCACAGTTCTTCATTAACCTGGTCGACAACTCCAGCCTCGACCCGGGTCGCGGTGGTGCCGGGTATGCGGTGTTCGGCTGTGTTTCCGAAGGGATGCCGGTGATTGAGGCAATGGCCAAGGTCAAGACGGGCCGTCGCGGCATGCACGACGACGTGCCGGTCGAGCCGATCAAGGTCATCAGCGCGAAGCGCGTCGAAGCGGCCCAATAGTCCAAGCAGCAATCCGCACCCTTTTTCGGGGCGACACCGCATGGCGAAACGTCGGCGCGGGCGGGCGGGCCGGATCCTGCGCGGCCTGCTGCTCGCAGCTCTCGCCTGGGCGGCGCTGACGCTGGTCACCGTGCTCGCGTTCCGCTGGATCGATCCACCCTTCACGACCTTCATGCTCACGGACCGTGTGAGCGCGCTGTTCTCGCGCGAGCAAGGCTACGATTTCAGCCACGACTGGGTCGACTGGGACCATATCTCGAAGCACGCGGCCGTCGCGGTGATCGCTGCCGAGGACCAGAAGTTCCCCCACCACCGTGGGTTCGACTTCAAGCAGATCGACAAGGCGCTGGCGGACAGGGAACGCGGCCGCCGCGTGCGTGGCGCCAGCACCATCTCGCAGCAAGTCGCCAAGAACATTTTCCTGTGGCGCGGGCAGAGCTGGTTCCGCAAAGGACTCGAGGCCGGCATCACGGTGCTGATCGAGACCTGCTGGAGCAAACAGCGCATCCTCGAGGTCTACCTGAACATCGCCGAGTTCGGGCGCGGCACGTACGGCGTACAGGCCGCCAGCCGCCGTTTCTTCCACAAGGACGCGGCGCGGCTGAGCCGTTCCGAGGCCGCGCTGCTCGCGGCCGTGCTGCCTGCCCCCACGCGCTTCAAGGCCGAGGCGCCATCGAACTACGTCAGGAAACGACAGGCCTGGATCCAACGGCAGATGAACGCGCTCGGCGGAACGTCCTATCTGGCGGAGTTGCACTGACGGCGGCAAGCTTGGGCTGCCAACAGGAATAGACTTCAGCCGGGGACACCGCATGAACAAGACAACGGCAGCACGCCGCACCCACATCGCGATCATCGGCGCAGGACATTCGGGACTGTGCATGGGAATGCGCCTCAAGCTGGCCGGCCTGCACGATTTCGTGATCCTCGAAAAGGCCGCCACGCTCGGTGGCACGTGGCGCGACAACACGTACCCCGGCGCGTCCTGTGACGCACCCTCGTTCCTGTACAGCTTCTCGTTCGCGCAGAAGACCGACTGGAGCCGGCGTTTCGCCTGGCAGTCGGAGTTGCTCGGCTACTCGACCGAACTCGCGATCAAGCACGGCTTGCTGCCGCACTGCCGCTTCAATGCAGAGGTCACGCGGATCGCTTATGACGAGGCTGCCAATACGTGGACGCTGGCCTGTGCGGACGGCACCGAGATCGTCACAGACTTCGTGATCGCGGGCGTCGGCCAGCTCAATCGGCCGTCCACTCCGGCGATTGCCGGCCAGGCCACCTTCGCCGGCACGCAGTTTCATTCCGCGCAGTGGAACCATGCCGTGGATCTCGCCGGTAAGCGCATTGCCGTGATCGGCAACGCCGCGAGCGCAGTCCAGTTCGTGCCGCAGATCGCACCGCTCGCGGCGAAGCTCACGATCTTCCAGCGCTCGGCCAACTGGCTCATGCCGCGCAAGGACCGCCTTTATGCACCGCGCACGCAGCGGTTGCTCACGCGGTTCCCTGGTCTCGCCAGGCTCTACCACGACGCACAGTGGCTCTTCTTCGGCGAGATGCAGCTCACGCCGCTGATGAAGCAGGTGAAGCCGGTGCAGGCGCTCGCGCGCTGGAAATCGCTCGCGCACCTGCGTCGTCAGGTCAAGGATCCAGCACTGCGCGCGAAGCTGGTGCCGACGTTCCCGATCGGCGCCAAGCGCGTGCTGTTCAACGACGACTACTACCCGGCGCTGTCACGACCGAACGTCGAGCTGGTCACGGACAGCATCGAGCGCATCGAGCCCGAGGGAGTGCGCGCGCGCACCGGCGAACTGCACGTCGCCGACGTCATCATTTACGCGACAGGCTTCAAGAGCACCGACTTCCTCGCGCCGATGCAGATCACCGGCCGGGGTGGACTCGACCTGAAGCAGGAATGGGCGAACGGCGCGCGTGCGTACCTCGGCGTCACGGTCACCGGCTTCCCGAACTTCTTCATGCTGTACGGTCCCAATACCAACCTGGGTCACAACAGCATCCTGGTTATGATCGAAGCGCAGGTCGGTTACATCCTCGACGCCCTCGACAAGATGAAGACCCGGGGACTGCGGCGCATCGACGTCAAACGCGACGTGCTGGAAGCCTACAACCGCAGCCTGCAGCAGGACCTCGCCAGGTCCGTGTGGGCCGCTACCGGCGCCAGCTGGTACAAACTCGCTGACGGCACGATCACCAACAACTGGCCACACAGCACCATCCGCTACCGGCGCCTGCTGCGAGAAGCGAAGCTGGAGGATTACGACTCATGACGAAGACGGCATTCCGCCTGGGCATCGCGCTGCTGACCCTGCCGCTGCTGGTCACGACGTTCACGCAGGCCGCGACGCCGGCGAAGGACGTGCCGGCAGAGAACGCGATTGACGCACGGCGCCTGTCGGAATTCACACGCACCTTGTCGGCCGACGAGTTCGAAGGACGCGCACCGGGCTCGCCTGGCGAGACGAAAACCATCGCGTACCTCGTCGAGCAGTTCAAGGCCGTGGGACTCGAGCCCGCCGGACCGGATGGCTCGTACGTGCAGGTGGTGCCGCTGGTGCGCACGCAGGTGCCTGCGGACGCTGCAATGAGTTTCACCGTCGCCGGCAACAGGCGCCCGCTGGTGCAACAGCGGGACATGGCCGCCCTCGCCTTGCGTCCCGTCGATCACGTGCGCATCGAGAATGCGCCGCTGGTGTTCGTCGGCTACGGCGTCAGCGCGCCGGAGCGCGGCTGGGACGACTACAAGGACATCGACCTGCGCGGCAAGGTCGCCGTGTACCTGGTCAACGACCCGGACTTTGAAGCCGCGCCGGGTGAAGACGCGTACGGCAAGTTTGGCGGCAAGGCTGCCACCTATTACGCGCGCTGGACGTACAAGTACGAAGAGGCGGCGCGCCGTGGCGCGATCGCCGCGCTGATCGTGCACGAGACTGAGCCAGCCGCCTACGGTTGGAAGACGGCCATCGCACCGAACGGCGAAGGCTACGACATCGTCCGTCCCGACCCTGCGAAGGAAAAGCTGCTGCTGCAGTCGTGGCTGCACCGTGACGCGGCCGTCGAGATCTTCCGCGGCGCCGGCCTCGATTTCGAGGCGCTCAAAAAGAGCGCACGCAGCAAGTCGTTCCGCCCGGTCGAACTCAAGGACGCAACCTTCGCGGCAGACTTCCCGCTCGCCCACGCGCGCATCGACAGCCACAACGTGCTCGGCAGGATCACCGGCCAGAAGCATCCGCGCGAGAGCGTCATGATCGGCGCGCACTGGGACGCGTACGGCATCGGCGAGCCCGACGCCAACGGATTGCGGTTCCGCTCAGGCGCCCTGGACGACGCGATCGGCATCGCCAGCACGCTGGAAATCGCACGTGCATTCAAACAGGGTCCGCGTCCCGACCGCACGGTCTTGTTCTCGGCATGGACCGCGGAGGAACGCAACCTGCTGGGGTCGGAGTACTACGCGTCCACTCCCTGGCTGCCGCTGGAGACCACGGTCGCCAATTTCACGATGGACGTGCTGCAGCCGAACGGCCTCGCGCGCGACATCGTGCTGGTCGGTGCCGGGCAGAACGAGCTGGAGTCACTGCTGGCGCAGCAAGCCGCCGGCCAGGACCGCGTCGTCACACCGGATGCGAATCCCGAGCGTGGCCTCGCCTTCCGCGCCGATCACTTCCCCTTCGCGAAGCGCGGCGTACCGGCGCTGGTGCTCATGGGTCTCGGCGGCGGGCATGATCTCGTCAAGGGTGGGCGCGAAGCCGGTGATCGCTGGGTCTCCGAGTTCACTGCGCAGTGCTATCACCAGGCGTGCGATCGTTGGAATGAAGCGTGGGACCTGAGCGGTGCCGCGCAGGACGCCACGCTCGTCTACCAGATGGCCAGCCAGCTCGCAACCTCGCGCGCGTGGCCGCAGTGGAACCCGGGCAGCGAGTTCAAAGCGGTGCGGGATACGACCGCCGCACAACGCAAGTAGCGCGACAACGTCGGCGAGCTGGAATCCGGTTAAGCCGGTCTCTGTGAAGGTGGGCGGGACTGTCTGCTATCGAGTGCAGCCGGTGGATCTCGGCCAACAAGCAGACCTACGCCGGTCCGACCGGAACGCGGAAGCGTGTGAGTACAGGCGGCCCACCACGCAGTTGTTGTCGGTTCCGCTATGAAGCCCGGTGGCGCCCGCTCCGCTCAAACGTTAGCGTTTTGCGAAGTCTTGCGCAGGGCTGGAGTATCACTATAGTATCACTCTATGCGCACCGAACTCGTTACTACCCTGAAGCGTCAGGCGACCGAACTCCTGTCCGATCTGGAACGGGACAAGGAACCCATCCTGATTACCCAGCACGGTCTGCCCAGCGCCTACCTCGTCGATGTAGAAAGCTATGAGCTTCTGCAGCAGCGCATGGCAATCCTCGAAGGTATCGCTCGGGGTGAAATGGCCGTGGCCGAGGGCCGGGTCGTCACTCATGCCCAAGTCAAGGCCCGCATGGCCCGATGGCTCAAGTAATCTGGACCGAGCCAGCGCTAAACGACCTGGAGGCCATTGCCGACTACATCGCCATTGAGAATCCGGTGGCGGCAGCTGCCTTGGTGCAAAGGGTGCTTGGGCATGTCGAGCAACTTGAGGCCCACCCGGAGAGTGGCAGCCGGCCCTCCGAGTTGAAGCGCTCGCGCTACCGCCAAATCATCGAGCCGCCCGGTAGAGTCTTCTACCGTTACGACGGTAAGAAAGTATTTGTCCTGTTCGTCATGCGTTCCGAGCAGTTGCTTCGGGCCGGCATGCTCACTTCCCGTAAGTGCACGACTGGATGACTGAGCCATGGCAATTGCCGGCTGCGAGTCATCGGCAGACGGTCAGGCGCGGTCGATCAGGCGTTCATTCCCGGTCTTCCCCGGGCGAGCGTGTCTGCCTTTCCGCTCGCCCGGAGAAGACCGGGAACGAACGCCCTCACCGACCGCCCGCTCTGGTCGTGAGCAGGCATTGGTTAATGAAGGCATTTGTTAGACCAACTTGACGTTTCAGCTGAAACGTCAATCCACGGTGATCAATTCAAGACCCGTTGGCCGACTGCATCCAGGCCTTACGGTCGATATCCCGGCCCGCGCACCACGCGCCCGGGCTTGGCAGCCGTGTGCTCGCCATTTCGAATCACCGGCACACCGTTCACCAGCACGTGTTCGACACCCACGGCGTACTGCTTGGGCGCGTCGAACGTCGCCTTGTCCGCAATGGTCGCCGGGTCGAATACTACGACGTCCGCATAACAGTCAACGTCGAGGCATCCGCGATCCTGCAGCTTCCAGTTCGTCGCCGGCAGCCGCGTGATGCGGCGGACCGCCTCTTCGAGCGGCATCAGTTTCTCGTCGCGCGAGTACTTGCCGAGCAGGCGCGCAAAGTTGCCGTAGGCGCGCGGATGCGTGCTCGACTTCATGAACACGCCTTCCGGCGCCAGCGCTTCGGCGTCGGAACCGAGGCTTACCCACGGCTGCGACAGCCCAAGTTTCACGTTGTCCTCGCTCATCAGGAATTACACCGTCTGCACGCGTGAGTTGTCCTCGATCACGAGGTCGATGATCGTGTCTTCGGCGCTCGTGCCGCGCATCTTCATCACGTCCGCGAGCGTCTTGCCGGTGAGCGGCTTGAGTGCAGGGTTCTTGAAGCCGACGAATAGCACGCGGTCGGGCGAACCCGCCGTGCGGAAGAGATTCTCCTCCCCGGCGGGCGGATTGCGAATTTCCTCGATCACACGCGCGCGCTGCTGCGGATCCTTCAAGCGCGCGACCCACGCGTCAAGTCCGCCTGCCTGCACCCACAACGGCATCGCGGCATCGAGGCCGGTGGATCCCGCGGTGTACGTGTACATGTTTGCGCTGACGGCCACGCCCTGCTGGCGAGCCGCCTCTATCTTTGCGATCGCGCGCGCCATGTTCGGCCAGTTGCCTTCGCCCGCCGCCTTCAGGTGATAGGCCTCGCCGTGGCCCCCGGCGGCGTGGGTGATCTCGACCAGCTCGTCGATCGCCGCCTCGAGCCGGTAGCTTTCATTGCGCACGTGCGAGACGTACCCGCCGCCCGATTCCGCCGCGGCCTGCGCAAGCGTGATCAGTTCGGGCGTCTCGGCAAAGAATGCCGGCGCATAGATCAGCGAACTGCCGACACCCAGCGCGCCTTCACGCATGGCCTGCCGCACGAGATCCTGCATGCGGGCCAGTTCGGCAGGCGTGGGGTCACGGTCGTCTTCCCCGAGTACGTACACGCGCACGCTCGTCGCGCCGACGAAGGACGCCACGTTTGGCGAGATGCCGCGACGCACGAGTGAATCAAGAAACTCGCCGAGTGTCGTCCAGTCGATGGGGTACTTGATGTCGCCCTGGTGCTGGAGGATGTCGGCCTTCATCGCGTCGTTGAGCGGGCCGCCGGACTCGCCCTCGCCCATGATCTCGAGCGTGACCCCTTGCTTGAGGTCGCTCATGCCGCGGCCGTCCGCGATCAGGGACTGGTTGGCCCACGACAGCACGTTGATGAAGCCGGGCGCGACGGCCTTGCCGGTCGCGTCGATCGTGGTTGTCGCCTTGGCGCCGGAGAGGTCGCCGACCGACGCAACGCGGTCACCGCGGATGCCGACGTCCGCGCGCCGACCCGGCGTACCGGAGCCGTCGTAGAGCCTGCCGTTGCGGACGATGAGGTCGTAGGTATCGGCAGCCTGGGTAGCGATCGCTGCGGGCGAAGTGGCTCGTGGCGAGCTAGCGCAACCTGCGAGCACTGCCGCGCAGAAGAGGACGGACGCGATCGAAGAGCGGCGCATGGTGTTCACAGAGACTTGAACTCAGACTCCAACCGCAGCGGCGCGGCCGGCCGGCGCACGAACACCGAGCGCGTGGCAGATGGCCACGGTCAGTTCCGCGCGGTTCAGCGTGTAGAAGTGGAACTCTCGCACCCCGTTTTGCTGCAGGCGCTTAACCTGCTCGATCGCGCAGCTGGCCGCAATCAGGCGACGCGTTTCCGGGTCGTCCTCGAGTCCGTCGAAGCGGTGCACGAGCCAGTCCGGAACGCTGGTGCCGCAGCGCTTGGCAAACTTCAGCATGTGCGGGAAACGCGTGATCGGCAGGATGCCCGGCACGATCTCGGCATTGATGCCAGCCGCCGCGCACTGGTCGCGAAAACGCAGGAAGATGTCGGTGTCGAAGAAGAATTGCGTGATCGCGCGATTGGCGCCCGCGTCGACCTTGGCGCGCAGGTAGTCGAGGTCGAATTTCGCGCTCGGCGCTTCCGGGTGGACCTCCGGGTACGCCGCGACCGAGATGTCGAAATCGCCGATGCTGCGCAACCCACGCACCAGATCGACGGCGTACGCGAAACCCTCCGGATGCGGGCGGTACGTCGTCTGGCCGGGCGGCATGTCGCCACGCAGCGCCACGATGTGGCGCACCCCCGTGTCCCAGTAGCCGCGTGCAATGTCGAGGATCTCGCCAGCGGGAGCACCGACACAGGTGAGATGTGGCGCAGGAGTCAGCGCAGTCTCGCGGAGGATGCGTAAAACGACGTTGTGGGTGCGTTCGCGCGTGGACCCGTCGGCGCCGTAAGTCACCGAAACGAACCGCGGCTTCAGTGGCGCAAGCCGCTGGATCGACTCCCAGAGCAACTGCTCCATGCCATCGTCGTTGGGCGGGAAGAACTCGAACGAAACGGCAGGCGCGCCTCGGGGGGCGGCTTTATCCACGGTCGCGGCCATCATGGCGGTATCTGTCCCTGGAGTCATTGCCGCCATTTTCCCCGTTTTGCACCGCAAAGTCCCCTCCCCGCTGCAGCGGCCGAGGTCGAGCGCGTCAGTGCACCCCGGTCGCGGACGGACCCGGCCCGGCGAAGAGCGCAACGCAGTCGATCGCATCCAGACGGTACGCGCGGCTGCAGAATTCGCAACGCACCTCGACCTGGCCAAATTCGTCGACCACTGAGTCGACTTCGTCGCGGCCGAGCGCCCGCAGCATGTTCTCGACTCGCTCGCGCGAGCAGCGACAGCGGAAGAACACCGGCGTCGACTCGAACATCCGCACGTCGTCTTCGCTGAACAGGCGGCGCAGCAGCCTCTGGTCATCGAGCTCGGCCAGCTCGGCGCCCGTGACCGTGTCCGCCACCAGCTGCACGCGACGCCACGCGTCTTCGAGTTCGTCTTCCGGCACGGCTTGCCCGCCCGACTCGGTCACGCCGGGTGACTTCGACGTCACGGGCAGACGCTGCAGCAACAGCCCGCTGACGTTCTCGCCGTCCGCATGCAGCCAGAGCCGCGTGGGCAACTGCTCGGAGCTTTCGAAGTATTCACGCAGGCAGTCGCTCATCGACGCGCCGGCGAGCGGCACGACACCCTGGTAGCGATTCGCAGCGCCTTCGTTCTCGACCGTCACCGTGAGCGTGCCGTCACCCGACAGTTCGCGCAGGTCCTCGGTGACAGGCGGCTCACGGAACCGGGCGACGGCACGCAGGGCGAGCCCATCCGTGCATTCGACGACCATGAGGTGCATGGGGCCTGCGCCGCGCAGCTGCAGCGTGAGCAACCCGTGGAACTTG
>Ga0209254_10002512_pt1 | contig 16672 bp, 11 predicted proteins | sample FrelakmetDIP11DI_FD_187148 | JGI IMG/M metagenome (GOLD analysis project Ga0209254, IMG submission 187148) | Freshwater lake sediment microbial communities from the University of Notre Dame, USA, for methane emissions studies - DIP11 DI (SPAdes)... | ecosystem: Environmental > Aquatic >... | reverse complement strand
TCCGGCGCCGCCTCGCCCCGCTTCCGCAGCCCGGCCCGCACCAGCTCGCGCGAGTCGAGCGCCCCCTCGTCGAAGAACCCCTCCGGCCACTCGTCAAAGCCGCCGTAGCGGTTGGTCGGCAGCCGGCGGAAGCGGGTCCCATCGGCGTCGCGCTCGGCGAGCACCACGGCAACCGAGCCAACGAGCTCGTCGCCAGGGTCCTCCGCGATCCGCCGCCGCAACCTCGTCACGAGGTGGTCGCTGTGCGTCTCGACGATCACCTGCCGGCCGCTCGCCGCACAGGCGAGCAGGAAGTCGGCGAGCCGCTGCTGCACCGCCGGGTGCAGGTGCAGCTCGGGCTGCTCGAGCAGCAGCACCGACCCCGGTGCCGCGGCGAGCGCCATCACGAGCACCGGCAGCGCCTGACTGACCCCGACGCCGACCGCGGTCAGGCCGAGCGAGCGTGCCACCTCGGGCATGGTCAGCCGCGCCTCGAGACCGAGCCGGGCGCGATCCGAGGTGTCGATCGCCGCCGCGAGGCCGAGCGCGTCGAGCCAGTGATTGACCGCCTCGCCGAGCGCCACGGTTCGCACCGTGCCGTCGGGCAGCGGGCACGGCCGCTCGCGGGCGGCCTGGCGGTGCAGCGCGGCGATCGCGTACTCCCCCCGGGGGCCGACGAAGCCCGGCCTGCCGCTCGGCGCGTTCCGGTACAGCAGCTGCGGGTCCTGCCGTAGCGGACCGAGGTGGAGCAGGCGCGTCGACAGCAGCTCAACCACCGCCGCCGCCGCGCCCTCCACGCGGCGCGCCAGCTCCGCGGTCTCGGGGTCGTCGACGGCTGGTCGTGCCACGGCCGCTCCAGGCCCGACCCTGGCGGCAACCGCAGCCGCGAAGTCGCGGCCGTGCACGCACCCGGCGAGGGCGTCCCAGTAGCCGCGGCCCGCCGCGTCCTGGCGCAGCTCCTCGAACGCCGCGAAAACGGCGGCGATCTCGGCACCGCGCGGGCTCTCGCCCGACGCAGAGCGCTCGATCGCCCCAGCGACCAGCCCCACCAGGCGATCCACCGCGGCGCGCGCGAGCCCGGCGTCGCGGCTCTCCGCCGCCGCGGACGCTGCCGGGAGCGGCGGGCGGCGGCGATCGCCGAAGGCCTGTCGCACGCGACCCGTCCACAGGTCGACCGCAACCGCGTTGCGGTCCGAGCGGACCAGCAGCGACTCGGGAATGCCGCCGCGGAGCGTCAGGCCGACCACGGTCGAACGGCCGCCGTCGGCACCGGGCCGGCACCAGCGCACCCGCCCGGCGAGCGGCGATCCGGGCGGTCCCGAGATTCCTGCGCCCACCGGTGCCGGCTCGAGGCTCCAACGCGTGCGGCGGTCGGCCACCAGCTCGAGCCGGCCGCCCGCCTCGGCCGGGCAGGACAGGCGCACGCTGCGCACGCGGGCGATCCCGCTGCCCTCCCCCCGCGGACCGGGCGCCAGCTCAGCGTCCCACTCCAGCTCGCGCCCGCCCTCCGGACTGGCGCCGGCAGGAGCCAGCGTGCAGCCGAGCGCAACCGCCTCCCGGCTGCCCGCCCGAGCGCGCCGCACGTCAGCGAGCTCGCCGAGCTCGACCAGCGCTCCGTTGAGCGGAATGCCCGGCTCGCCGTGCGGGGCGCTCGCGGCCTGCGCCGCCAGCAACATCGACTGGATGAGGCTGCTCTTGCCGGTGGAGTTGGCGCCCACGAGGACGGTGAGCGGCGCCAGCTCGAGGTCGGCGGACGCGATCGGCTTGAAGTTGCGCAGCCGCCAGCGGAGCAGCGGATGGTGCGTCGCTCGGCTCACGGGTTCACCTCCAGGTTGTGGCGGATCAGCTGGAGAGCCCTGCCGCCGCTCCGGGCGATGGCCGCGGCGGGCGCTCCTGGCCGCTCTCCCGACCACGCGCTCGGCAGGGTGAGGACGCGGATCGACCGCGCGCCGCCCTCCAGCAGAACGCCGCAGGTCTCGGCGAGCGCGACATCCGACCACGTCGGCTGCCCGGCGCGCGGCGGTTCGAACGTGACCACCGGCTCGGCTGCGGCCGGCGCGGCAGCCAGCGCTCGCTCCAGGCACGGCTGCAGCGCCCGCCAGAGATCGGGATCGAGCCTGCTGCCGCCGGCGTCCCAGGCCTCGACCACCGCAGCCACGGCGCGTCCGGGTAGGAAGGAGCGCCCGGCGATCGTCAGCTCGCCGGCGACGGCGGCGAGCCGGCCGGCCCACGCGCGGGAGTCATCCCTCGGCAGGCCGGTGAACAGGCGCGGGTCGACCACCAGCGGCAGCGCGCGCAGGCCGCCCGCCACGGCCCGCTCGCAGTCCGCCGCCAGCGCGGCGAGACGGCGCCGCTCGCCGGCCTCGAACCCGCGCCGCGCATCCTGCTCGCCAACCACCGGCATGCCCCGCACCCCGGCGGGCGCGGCGGACGATCCACACCGGCAGGCGTCGCGGAGCCACTGCGCCAGCGTGGCGCCCAGCCGGCCGACCCGTTGCTCCACCTGCGACCACCATAGCCGTCCGGTGGCGTCGGTCGAGATCATCAGGTCGAAGGGCAGCCCGGTGTCCCTGGCCGGTGCCAGCAGGTGGGCGTCGGACGCGAGGTCGGTCTCCGGGCTCGCCAGCGCCACCTGCACGGTCGCCAGATTCTCATCCGCCTCGACGACGCAGACGATCGCCGGGTCCGCGCTGCCGCGGCCGGCCGGCTCCGCGACGCAGAGATCGCCGACCTCGGGAGCGCGCCGCGATCCGCCGGCCGGCGGCAGCAGCGGCCGAGAGCGCAGGCGCCGGTTGGCCTCCTCGACCCAGTCCGGCAGCGACCGCTCAGTTGTCGTCACGTCGCCCTCCCGGCAGTGCCGCGAGCCGCGCCTCGAGCTGATCGAGGACCGCCAGCCGGAGCTCCGGGCGGAGCCCGGCAAGACGCTCCTCCAGGCACGCCATCGCCTGTCGCTTCCGCTTCGAGATGGTCGGACGGCTGAGACCCAGCCTGCCGCCGATGTGCTCGTCCGACAGCCCCTCGAGCTTGAGCCGCAGCACCTGCAGGTCCTTGCTCGGGCAGCCGCTCAGAATCGCCACGGTGGCCTCCTCGACGATCGCCAGGTCCTCGGCGCTGAGTCCCTCCGCCGGGGCGTTGGCGATGGTCGCTTCAGCTTCCTTAAGGAAGCTTGGCAGCCAGGATGTCAAGAGCAGGCTGAAGACCCGGTCCAGATCGCCGGCGGCGACCGGGCACGGTGCGGCGGCGGCGACCTCCGCGAGGATCGTTCGCAGCGAGGCCTCCGAAAAGACAGCCGGCGCCCGCAGCGTCGGCGCGGCGCGGATAGTGGGGACCTCGGCAAGCCGGGCGGCGACGGTCCTGGCTGCGGCCTCGCTCACCCGGCCCGGCGTGACCTCCTTGCCGAGCAGGGTGTAACACCACTGGCTGCGATGGCCGAGCAGGCGGAACGGCGGCGCGTCCGCCATCCTGTGCGCCCGGTCGATCAGGTTATCGACGATCGTCCGCCGACGCCGGCGCGCCAACAGGTAGCGCACCTGGCGCGCCAGCAGGCGGCGGAAGTGCTGGTGGTCGGTGGCCATCAGCATGGCATAGTCGAGCTGCCCCTGCCCGACCAGAACCTCGAGGCCGAACTCCTGGACGAGGTCGTCGAGGCTCTCGTCCCAGCTCGAGGAGCCGCCATAGATCGCCGGGTCGTAACTTCGCGCCACAGCGCGGACGATCTCGCGAACCTGACCGAGGATGCGGGGCCCGATGCCCACCCGCCGGTACTCGTCGACGAGCTCGTCCAAGGTCACGGCGCGTCCGTTTCGCAAGGCCGAAAAGGCGGGGGGAGCCAGCATCGCGCGCTGGCGGGCGTGGGGTTCCAGTTCATGGTCGAGGTGGTCACGCCAGGCCCTCGGTTGCAAGCTGCCTCACACTCCCTCAAGGCGTGCTGCGCCGCACTCTGTCAAGCCCCGATTCAGGAACACACCATCGCACAGTGCGCAGCGTCTCCACAAGCCGCGGAGAGCAGCGCCGAGAGCAGGCTCCGGCGATTCTCGTCGCCCTGGCCGCGGCCGAAGGTCAGCGCCCTTTCCATGGCTAAAGTCTTTGACAATAAACACCTGCGCAACTAGACTTTACCGGCTGGTCGGGCGCTGCTCGAGGCCAGCAGCGCCCGCGCACGGCCCGGGGACGAGAACGAAGCCGGGGAGACGTCGCGTTTGATGACGAACCACGAGCGCCGCACGCAGATCCTCCGCCAGGCGGCGCTGACCTTCCTGCACAATGGCTACGACGCCACCTCGATGAGCCGGATCGCCGAGCGCTGCGGGATCACCAAGCCCGGTCTCTACTACCACTTCAAGGGCAAGCAGGACCTGCTGTACGCGATCATGAGCCATGCCATGGACCTGCTCGAGGAGCGCACGATGGCCGCCATGCTGGCGGCGGCCACCCACGAGGAGCAGCTGCGCGCCATTCTGCACAGCCATGTCCGCCTGATCACCGAGCTCGAGGAAGGCGCCCTCACCGTCCTCGTCGTCACTGCGCGCAACTCCCTGCGGCCCGAGGACCGCCGCATGATCGAGCAACGGGTCCAGTCCTACACCGGTTGGATCCGTGCCACCCTCGAAGGCCTGCGTGCCGAGGGCAGGCTGCGTGAGGTCGACAGCGCCGTCGCAGCCGCGAGCCTGCTCGGTCTGATGGTGTGGACGTCCCGCTGGTACCGCCAGAGCGGGCGGCTGAGCGGCGACGATGTCGCGGACCAGGTCGCCGAGCTCGGCATCGCCTCGGTGCTGCGCGAGCCGGTCTAGGAGCGTGTTGGGCATAGGCCCCTCGGCGCACGCGGGTCGTAGGCCTCGAGGTGTGCGTGAGGCGTCGCGGTCGCTGATTGGCCTACGCCCCACGCGCGCCGAGAAGGTTGCGCTGCGCGCATCCTAGGGAGTTCGTGCCGCAGTGGCCGTCTGCCAACACTTCGGTCCACCAGGCCCGCCGAAAGGCCAATGCGATGCGAACTCCTAGCCGGCAGCGCACGTTCCTCAGGCCCGCCGCCGACAGGCTTCCTGCGGACATCTCCCGACGCATTCAGGCCGAGCGCGCGGCCGCCGCGTCACGCACTCGCAGCGCCCCGCATCCCGCCGAGGCGCTCATCGACAATCGCCCGGGCCTCACGCATGATGCGGTCGATCAGCTCGCCGGCCGGTGGGGCGTCGCGAACCAGCCCGACGCACTGGCCGGCCGACATCAGGCCGCACTCGGTGTCGCCCTCGGTGACCATCTTGAGGCCGTTCTTGCCGGAGACCAGCGGCGCTAGCTTCCGGATGCCCGCGCCCCGCTGCTCGAGCTTGGCCACCTTCTCGGCCGTGGCGTTGCGCAGGACGCGCTCGGTGTTGCGCAGCGACCGCATGACGAACATCGTGTCGAGCTCGCTCGCGTCGATCAGCCACTGCTTGATGTTGGGGTGCACCGGCGACTCCTGGGTGGCGACGAACCGGGTGCCCATGTTCATGGCCTCGGCGCCGAGGGACAGCGCCGCCACCAGGCCGCGGGCGTCGGCGAAGCCGCCCGACGCGATGACCGGGATGTCAACCGCGTCGACGGTCAGCGGGATCAACACCAGCGACGTGATGTCGTCCTCGCCGGGATGGCCGGCGCACTCGCAGCCGTCGATGCTTACCATGTCGCAGCCGATCGACTGCGCCTTGCGCGCGTAGCGGACCGCGGTGCACTTGTGGATCACCAGCGCATTGCCGGCCTTGAGCCGCTCCAGGTAGGGCTCGGGGTTGCGGCCCGCGGTCTCGATGATCGCGATCCCCTCGCCCACCATGACGTCGATCAGGCTGCCGTAGTCCTTGGGCACCAGGGTCGGCAGGAAGGTCAGGTTGACGCCGAACGGGCGGTCGGTGAGCGCCCGGGTGGCCGCGATCGCGCGCTCGAGCCCCTGCGCGGTCTCGTAGGTCAGGGCGGTGAGGATGCCCAGCCCGCCGGCGTTCGAGATCGCGGCGACGAGCTCCGGCTGGGAGACCCACATCATGCCGCCCTGAATGATCGGGTGCTCGATGCCCAGCATGCGGGTCACCCGCGTCGAAAAGACCCTCGGCTCCATTCCACCCTCCTGCCCGGCGAACAGACCGCTGCGCCGCGTGGCACGGCCGATGGTCCGCGCCGGGGTCCCACCCCGCGGTCGCGCCCCCGGGACCGGACGGCCGCTCGCGACTCCCGGCCCGCCCTCAGTTGCCGGCGTACATCTCCGCGATGACCGGCGCGAAGCGCTCCATGGCCACGTTGCGCTTGACCTTGAGGGTCGGCGTGAGGAGCTCGTTGTCGATCGTGAACTCGTCCACGATCCGGAACTTCTTGATCGTCTCGTAGGAGGTGAACTCCTGGTTCTTCTCCTGGATCACCGATTGGATCAGGTCGACGATCTTCGGGTTGGTCTGGAGCTGCTTGGGGTCGTCGAAGACAATCCCCGCCTCCCGCGCGAAGGCCGCGACGTTCTCGAGATCGAGCGTCACCAGCGCCGTGAGGTACGGATGGCGGTCGCCGATCACGCAGACCTGGTTGATGTACTTGGAGGTCGCGACCGTGCCCTCGATCGCCGCCGGCGCGACGTTCTTGCCGCCCGCGGTGACGATCAGGTCCTTTTTGCGGCCGGTGATCCTCAGGAAGCCATGCTCGTCAATCTCGCCGAGGTCGCCGGTGTACTGCCAGCCGTCTGCAGTCAAGGTCTCGGCGGTCTCCGCCGGCATCTTGTAGTACTCCTTCATCACGTTGCGTCCGCGGTACATGACCTCGCCTTCCGCGGTGGTCTTCTGCTCGATGCCGGGGCCGGTCGGTCCGACCCAGCCGAAGCGGTAGTTGTCGACCCGGTTGACGTTGGTGAAGGAGGTGTTCTCGGTCATGCCGATGCCCTCCAGGATGAGCACCCCGGCGGCGTGGAAGAACCTGCCGATGTCCGGGTTCAGCGGCGCCGCACCGCTGATGCACCAGCGCACGCGACCGCCGAGCGCCGCGTGGACCTTGGAGAACACCAGCTTGGTCGCGACCTTGTACTTGAGGTTGGTGAGCGCGGGGATCGGGAGCTTCCGCTGCTTGAGGTCGCTGACCTCGGCCCCGACCGCGCAGGCCCACCTGAAGATCTTGAGCGCGAGACCGCCCTTGGCCTCGGCGCCGCTGATGATCTTGGAGTGAACCTTCTCGTAGATCCGCGGCACGCTCGGGAACCAGTCGGGGCGCGCGATCTTGAAGTCCTCGGCGATGGTGTCGAGGCTGCGCGCGCAGGTGGTGGTCGAACCCGGGTACAGCGACGCATAGACACAGGTCCTGGCGAAGATGTGGGCGAGCGGCAGGAACAGCAGGTTGACGTCACCGTCGTGGATGTCGGCGCTGTAGTAGACGGACTGGGCGGTGAAGGTAATGTTGTCGTTGGTGAGCACCGCGCCCTTGGGCACGCCGGTTGTGCCGGAGGTGTAGACGATGCCGGCCGGGTCCGAGGGATTGACCTGGTCAGCACGCTCCTGGAAGGCCTGGTCCGGCAGCCCGGCGCCCAGCTCGAGGAAGTGCTGGAACGAGATGATCCAGTCGTCCTTCGGGGGCGTCCCCCTGAACAGGACCACCTTGCGGACCTTGGGAATCTCGTGGCGAATGGACAGCACCTTTGCGAGCTGGACCTCGTTCTCGACGAACACCAGCACGGCGTCGGAGTGGCTGATGATGTAGCGGCAGTCCTTCGCCAGGTTCGAATGGTAGATGCCGACCGTGACCGAGCCGATCGACATCAGCGCCATGTCGGCCAGGATCCACTCGTAGCAGGTGTAGGACAGGATGCAGGCCTTGTCGTTCTTGCCGACGCCGAGCGCGATCAGGCTCTTGCCAGCCCTCTGGACCTGCTCCATGAACTCGTTCCAGGTGACCGAGTCCATGCTGAGGTCGCCCCGGATCGAGCGGTAGGCAAGCTGGCTGCCATACCGCGCAACGGTGTTCTTGAACATCTCGTACACGCTGCGAAAGTCCGTGAACTGCATCTCCGCCTCCCTCCGTTCGGCAGGCTCCTCGTGTCGTCATCTCAGGTTCGCGCCGGGCCAGTGTAGCAGAGGTCGCGGTGAGTTTCGCACCCCCGGGAGGTGGCGCAACCCTTGGGCCGCCGGCGATGCGGTGCTCGCCCTCCCGTGCGCGTGCCCGTATCCGTCACCGTATCCGACGCGTCCATCCCGTCTGCCCAGAGCACCATCGGGCACGGGGTCGAGCACGGAGACGGAGACGGAATGGGCGGGCGGATGCCGTGCCCCCTGGCATCCCGTTGCCGTCGTACACTGTCGAGCGACCGGCGGCATCGCGGGCACGGAGGACGGTGGCATGGAGCTGGTCATCCTGGCGGCCGGAGTCGGCAGCCGCTACGGCGGTCTCAAGCAGCTCGACGCGGTCGGGCCGTGCGGCGAGACCATCATGGAGTACTCGGCCTACGACGCGGCTCGGGCCGGCTTCGAGCGGGCGGTCCTGGTGGTCCGGCCGGAGACCGAGCCCGAGTTCCGGGACACCGTCGGGGCGCGCATCGGCGCCCACCTCGCCGTCGACTACGTCCACCAGACCCTGGACGCGAGCGCCCACGGTCGCCACCAGCCGGCCGCCGATCGACGCAAGCCCTGGGGCACTGGACACGCCGTGCTCGCGGCACGCACGGCCATCAGCGACCGATTCGCCGTCATCAACGCCGACGACTTCTACGGCGCAGAGTCCTACCTCTCCTTGGCCGGGTTTCTCCGCGACCCGACCGTCTCCCGGCCCACCGACTTCGCGCTCCAGGGCTTTCGGATCGGGCCGACGCTGTCGGCGGCCGGTGCGGTGTCGCGCGGGCTCTGCCGTGCCGACCGCGAGGGCTGGCTGCAGCACATCGTCGAGATCCCCGAGGTGCGCAAGCGTGACGGCGGGGGGTGCTACACCGAAGGCGAAGGCGTCGAACGCCGGCTCGCGGCCGACGAGCTGGTCTCGATGAACATGTGGGGCTTCACGCCGGCCGTGTTCGAGGAGCTGGCCCGCGAGTTCGCCGCGTTCCTGGAGCGCTCGGCGCAGGACCCTCGCGCCGAGTTCCTGCTCCCCGCCGCGATCCAGCGCCTGATCACCGACCGCAGGGTGCGCGTGCGAGTGCTGCCCGAGGCCGGCCAGTGGTGCGGCATCACCTACCGCGAGGATCGCGACCAGGTTGCGGCCCACATCGCCCGGCTGGTCGCACGCGGCGTCTACCCCGAGCGCCTTCGCGCCTGACCCTGTGCAGGGGATGCGAAGTCGCCGCCGCACCCGCCCCATCAGCCCTCGAGCAGGCGCGCGCCCGACGCCGGCAGGCAGGCGAAGACCGCACTCGGAAGATCGACCCGCGCGCGGTAGCCGGCGTGGATCTCCGCCATGAACCTCTCCGCGGCGCCCGCCGCGACCAGCGCGATCGCGCAGCCACCGAAGCCCGCGCCGGTGAGCCGCGCGCCAAAGCAGTCGGGGTGGCGCCTGGCCAGCTCGGTGAACAGGTCGAGCTCGTCGCTCGACACCTCGTAGAGCTCGCGCAGGCTGGCGTGGGACTCGTCCATCAGCCGGCCGGCGGCGGCGAGGTCGGATCTCGCGAGCGCCGCAGCCATGGCCAGCGGCCGCCGGTTCTCGGCGACGACGTGGCGTGCCCGGCGATGCTCGACCTCGCTCATCCTCCCCCGCGCCCGCTCGAGCAGCGCCTCGTCGACGTCGCGCAGCGCCCGCACCTCGGGGTCGAGCGTGCGAATGGCCTCGACCGCGAGCCGGCAGCTGCGGCTGCGCTCGTTGTAGGCGCTCGCCGCCAGCGACCGCGGGGCGCCGGTGTCCATGACGATCACGGCGGCCGCGTCCGGCAGCGGCACCATCTCGGCGACCAGCGTCCGGCAGTCGAGGAGCAGGGCGTGGCCCTCGCGCCCGAAGACGGCCGTGTACTGATCCATCATGCCGCCCTTGACCCCGACGAACTCCCCTTCCACCCGCTGGCCGAGCTGCGCCATCCGCAACGGCTCCCACGGCACGCCGGCCAGCGCGCAGAGCACCCTGGCGACGGCCATCTCGACCGCGGCGGAGGAGGACAACCCCGACCCCAGGGGCACGTCACCGTCGAGCACGAGATCGGCGCCGGGCACGTCGAGCCCGCCGGAGCGCATCGCCCAGGCCACACCGGCGACGTAGGACAGCCACTGCGATCCGCCGGGAGGATGGAGCTCGTCGATCGCGACTTCCCGCGTCTCGCCGAACACCGCCGCATGGGCGCGCAGCGTGCGGTCCGGCCGCGGCGCGGCGGCGACGCCGGCGCAGCGGTCGATCGCCATCGGCAGCACCCAGCCGTCGTTGTAGTCGGTGTGCTCGCCGATCAGGTTGACCCGCCCCGGCGCAACCGCGATCTGCGGCTCGGCGGTGGAGCCGAAGGCCGCCGCGAACCGGCTGCGGAGCCTCGCATCCCAGTCGGGCCAGCTCATGCGGGCGCCGCCGCGTCCATCACGTGCAGCGCCCTGGGCTCGCGCCAGCGGCCGCGCGTGAAGTCCGGGAAGGCCAGCGGCACGCTGCCGCCGGCGATCGAGCTGCTGCTCAGCTCGATGACGGCGCTGAGCGTCGCCGCGTCGTAGACGTCGCTGTCCGGCGCACGCCCGGCCCGCAGCGCCTCGATCAACCGGACGTCCTCGATGAAGTCCATGCCGCCGTGCCCGGCGCCGCGGCTCGCCTCCTCGAGGCGGCGCCACAGCGGGTGCTCGTAGCGCGTGAGCCAGCCGTCCACGGCATCCCACTCATGGGGCTCGCTCACCCCCTCGACGTAGACCCCACCCGGCTCCGGGTACTTGTGCGTGAGGCCGCGGGTCCCCTGGATCATGAAGTCACGGCTGTACGGGCGCGGCGAGCTGGTGTCGTGGGTGACGACCACGGTTTCGCCACTATCGGTTTCGATCAGGGTGGTCACCACGTCGGACAGCACGAACCGTTCGGTGGCCTGCGGGCTCGCAGCGCCGAAGCGATCGAGCGCGTACAGGTGGAGGCCGCGCGTCTTCGAGCCCATCGACACCAGCCGCACAAAGCGGTTGCCGCGGTTGATGTCGAGGCACTGGGCGACCGGGCCCAGCCCGTGGGTCGGGTAGAGGTCGCCGTTCGACGTCATCGAGTGCGCCCGCCGCCACGCGCCCTCGCCCTCGAGGTCGTGCTTGACCGCCCGCAGGTCGTGGCGATAGCCGCACTCGGCGTGGACGAGCTCGCCCAGCACGCCCTGGCGGGCCATGTTGAGAGTCATCATCTCGAAGCGGTCGTAGTTGCAGTTCTCCATCATCACGCAGTGGCGGCTCGTCTTCTCCGAGGTCTCCACCAGCCGCCAGCAGTCCTCGACCGACGTCGCCGCCGGGACCTCGGTGGCGGCGTGCGTGCCGGCCTCCATGGCGGCCACGCAGACCGGCACGTGCCACTCCCACGGCGTCGAGTTGAAGACCAGGTCGAGATCGTCCCGCGCGCACAGGCGCTCGAAGTCGCGGGGGCCGCGGACGTAGGCCTCGGGGCGCGGCCGGCCGGCGTCGACGACCATCTGCTGGGCCCGTGCCGCCCGAGATTCGACCACGTCGCAGACCGCGCGCACCTCGACGCCGTCGATCTTGAGGAAGTTCTCCAGGTGCGAGGTGCCCTGGAGCCCGACCCCGACGAAGCCGATGCGGACCGTCTCGAGCGGCTCGCCGCCGACCTCGATCATCGAGGCGGAAGGAGCGCTCGCCCTCGCCGCTCGCCCCGCGAGTGCCTGCGCGACCAGGCCGCCCGCCCCGACCGCGCCGAGCCTCATGATGTCGCGACGGTTGAACAATGAACCCGGCCGATCCGTCATGGTCGCCTCCGCTGCCCGCCGGCGGGTGAGCCGGCGGCGGCCCGGTGTCATCATAGTCAAGGGAGTCGGCCCGCGATACGGCCCGGGCCGGCGCCCGCAGCAACAGCACCGGCGCGGGCTCGCCCCAGACGCAGCGGATCCAGATCGCCCGCCAGATGGAGCTCGAGGCGAAGGTGGCGATGGCCCGCCGGCTCGCGGGGATCCGCGAGGGGAATCAGGGCTGAGGGCCGCGCGCTGCGTGCCCATGCCCCATCGAGCACCCAGGAGACGAGGGCGTCCCGTCGGAGACGGGATCTTCAACCGCAGAGGGCGCTGAGGACGCGGAGGGAGGTCATGAGACCTTGTCCGCGGCCGTCTCTGCGATCTCGGCGCTCTCAGCGGTTCACCTCGGTCGGGTGGTGGACCTCCCCCGTTCTCTCCGTCTCCCCTGCTCCCCTTTTCCGCATCGGTTACACTCGATCGACGATGACTCGACTCGACGCCATCCGAGAGCATCAGGCCCGGCGCGGCAAGGTCCTGGCGGTGCTCCCCATCCACTACCCCAAGGAGCTCCTCACCGCCCTCGACATCCTCGCGGTCGAGCTGTGGGGGCCGCCGGGCCCACCCCGCGGCCCTGACGCCGGCCGGATCCAGAGCTACGTCTGCGCGATCGTCCGCAATGCCCTCGCCTTCATCTCCGCGGGCGGGATCGACGCGGTCGACGGGCTGCTCTTCCCGCACACCTGCGACTCGATCCAGGGCCTCGCCACCGTGGTGCCCGACTTCGGCGCCTGGCCCAAGCCGGTGTTCCACTACATCCATGCCCGTGGTGAGGAGCGGCCGAGCGCACGCCGCTTCGTCGAGGCCGAGCTCCGGCGCGTCGCCGGGGAGCTCGCCGTCTTTGCCGGCTGCAGCCTCGACGAGAGCCGGCTGAGCGACGCGATCCGGCTGCACCGGGACATCGATCGCCTCCGCGTGACGCTGCTCGACGAGCGCCCGCGCCTCCCGCTCGCAGATGCGGAGCTGTACCGCCTGCTGCGCCGGGGCGAGTACCTGTGGCCGGCGGATCACCTCGCCGAGCTCGAGGCGGCCGCGGCCGGCCTGGCGCCGGCGCCCGTGCAACGAGGGCTCCCGGTGCTGGTCTCCGGGATCGTGCCCGAGCCGATGAGCGTGCTCGACGCCCTCGCCGACGCCGGGGCCTTCGTCGCCGCCGACGACTACGCGGCGGTCGGCCGGCGCGTCAACCGCCACCACCAGGCCGCGCTCGACGACCCGTTTGCGGCGCTGGTCGAGCTCTCCTTTGCGGCCCCGCCGTGCTCGACCCGGCAGTCCAACCAGATCGCCCGCGCCGACCACCTCGAGGCGCTGCTCGAGAGCAGCGGCGCGCTCGGCGTTCTGCTCCATACCGTCAAGTTCTGCGAGCCGGAGCTCTTCGACCTGCCGGTGCTGCGCCGCCGCCTCGAGGCGCGCGGCGTGCCGGTGCTGCAGCTCGAGTCCGAGCTCGAGCCCGAGCTCTCCGGCCAGGCACTGACCCGGATCGAAGCCTTCGTCGAGATGCTCGGCGCCGCCACCGCCCGGGGGGCGCGATGATCGCGCGCCGCCTGCGCTACGAGCTCGCCGGGCGCGCGGTGGGCCCGCTCCTCGCCGCCGTCGAGCGCCGGCGCGGTGCGGGCGGGAAGGCCGCGCGCGACGGCGGCCCCTTCGGCCCGCCCCTCGAGTCCACCCGCCGCCTCAAGGAGCTGATGGGCATCTACTACTACCAGGGCCGGTGGGCCGACGGCGCAGTGCCGGTGGCCTGGGTCACCAGCGGCTTCCCGGTCGAGATCCTGCGGGCCCACGGCTTCTACTGCGTCTACCCCGAGAACCACGCCGCCCTGTGCGCGGCGCGCCGCCTCGGCCCGGAGCTCTGCGAGGTCGCCGAGGCGGCGGGCTACTCGCGCGACCTCTGCGCGTACGCGAGGATGGACATCGGCAGCGTGCTCTCGGGGGACACTCCCGTCGGCCGCATCCCGAAGCCCGACCTGGTGGCCGCCTGCAGCAACATCTGCCAGACCGTCGTCTACTGGTTCCGGGCCCTCGCCGACCACCTCGGCGTGCCCTTCATCCTCGTCGACACTCCGTTCGTGTACGGCGACTTCCAGCCGCACAGCCTGGCCTTCGTCGCCGAGCAGCTCGAGGAGCTCGCGCAAACCGCCGCGCGGATCGCCGGACGGGCCGCACGCGAGGTCGACACGCAGCGCGTCGTGGAGCTCGCCTGGAGGGCGTCGCAGGAGTGGGGCGCCTGCCTGGACATGGGCCGCCACCGGCCGTCGCCGTGGACCGCCTTCGACCACTTCATCCACATGGCGCCGATCGTCGCCCTGCGCGGGACCGAGGGCTGTCTCGGCTACTACCGGCAGCTCAACGCGGAGCTCGAGGACCGGGTGCGCGACGGCATCGGCGGCGTCGTGCCGGAGCGGCACCGGCTGCTGTGGGACAACATCGCGATCTGGTACCGGCTGCGCGACCTGTCCCGGCTCTTCGCCGACGACGGATTCGCCTTCGTCTGCGCCACCTACTCGAGCGCGTGGGCGCAGAGCTGGGAAGGCTTCGACCCCGCGGATCGGGTCGGCTCGACGGCGGCCATGCTGTCCGGAATCCTGCTCAACCGCGACCTGGCGAACCGGCTCGCCCTGATGGAGGGGCTGGTCCGCGACTTCTCGGTCGACGGCGTGGTGCTCCACTCCGACCGCTCGTGCAAGCCCTACTCGGTCGGGCAGTACGACCTCAAGGACGCACTCCAGCGCGAGCTCGGCGTCCGGGTGGTCGTGCTCGAGGCCGACCACGCCGACTCGAGGGCGTACTCCGCCGAGCAGATCGAGACGCGCGCCCGCGCCTTCATGGAGAGCTTCTGATGGACGCCGGGCCCATTGCGCTGGGTGTCGATGTCGGCAGCACGAGCTGGAAGGGCGTCGCCGTGGACGCGGGCGGGAGGATCGTCGCCCGGCGGGTCGAGGCGACGGATCCGAGGGTCGAGGGGCAGACCGAGCGCCTGGTGGCCGAGCTGCGCGCGGACAGCGGCGCCGGCGGCGACGCGCCGCTCGGCGCCACCGGCTACGGCCGCAAGCGGGTCCCCACGGCGACCCGCATCCTGACCGAGATCACCTGCCACGCGCGGGGCGCCTTCCACCTCACCGGCCGGCCCGGCGTGCTCATCGACTTCGGCGGCCAGGACACCAAGGTGATCCGGATCGGCGACGGCGGCGAGGTCTCCGACTTCCGGATGAACGACAAGTGCGCCGCCGGCACCGGCCGCTTCCTCGAGATCATCCTGGCGCGGCTCGGCGTGGCCCTCGACCAGGCCCCCGAGCTGGTGGCGCGGGCCGCGGGCGAGGTCGCCATCTCGTCGACCTGCACCGTGTTCGCCGAGAGCGAGGTCATCTCGCTGGTCGCCCAGGGCGAGCCGCTCCCGTCGATCGTGGTCGGCCTCCACCGCGCCCTCTCCGGCCGCGTCGCCACCCTCGCCGGCCGGCTCGTCGACGGCGCCGAGCTCTTCATGAGCGGCGGCGTCGCCCTCAACCGGGCGATGGCGGACGCGCTGGCCGCCGCCGTCGGCCGGCCGATCACCGTGCTGTCCGAGCCGCAGCTCGTCGGGGCGCTGGGCGCGGCGCTCTCAGTGATGCAAAGTGATAGGTGATAGGTGATAGGTGGTAGGTGGTAGGTGGAACGGGCGGGGTGACGGGGATCCCCGCCCGCTTCCGCTCTCGTCACGGCGACTTGTCACGGCGAAGTGCGGCGCACGAAGCCGGAAGCCGGACTTGTCACGGCGAAGTGCGGCGCACGAAGCCGGAAGCCGGACTTGTCACGGCGAAGTGCGGCGCACGAAGCCGGATCCGCGCCCGGGGGAGCCTGCCCTGAGCGAGCGGCGCAGCCGCGCCGCGAGTCGAAGGGTTCCCGTCCCCGTTCCCGGATTCTGGGCGGGGGCCCTCACCTCAGATCCCGGATCATCCCCTCCTGGGCGGTCGACGCCACTAGCCGGCCGCGACGGTCGAAGATCTGGCCGCGTACCAGGCCGCGCGACCCGGAGGCGGTGGGGCTGTCCATGGCGTGGAGCAGCCAGTCGTCGGCCCGGAATCCGCGGTGGAACCACATCGCGTGGTCGATCGACGCCATCCTGAGGTCGCGCTGCCAGTAGCTGCGGCCGTGGGGCGCGAGCGCGGTGTCGAGCAGCGAGAAGTCGGACGCGTAGGCGAGCAGGCAGCGGTGGAGACGATCGTCGTCGGGAAGCGGCCCGGCCGAGCGCAGCCAGAGGTGGGACACCGGGGCGGCCGGGCGCGGGTCCAGCGGGTTGTCGACCTCGACCGGACGCATCTCGAACGGCCACTCGATGTCGAGGCTCGCACGCAACGGCTCCGGGGCCTGCTGCAGGTACTGCCGGGTCAACTCGTCGTACGAGGCGAGCCCGTCCGGGCCCGGCACCGCGGGCATCGCTGCCTGGTGATCGAGCCCCGGCTCGGACCGCTGGAACGAGGCCGCCATGAAGAAGATCGGTGGTCCGTCCTGGTGCGCCCGAATCCGGCGGGTCGAGAAGGCGGCGCCGTCGCGCGTCCGCTCGACGTGGTAGGTGATCGGCCGAGCCGGGTCCCCGGGCCTCAGGAAGTAGGCGTGAAGCGAGTGTGCGTCACGGCCGGCGGCCACGGTCCGACCGCTGGCGGCCAGTGCCTGGCCGAGCACCTGACCGCCGAAGACCGTGCCCCAGCCCAGGTCCTGGCTCGGCCCGCGGAGCACATCTTCGCCCACGACCTCCAGCTCGAGCAGCTCGAGCAGCCGACCCAGCACCCGCCCCATTGGCTCCTCCCTGCCCCGTGCCTCGGGGTCCGGCTGCCACTGCACGGTCCCGGTGTACGA
>Ga0209254_10002511_pt1 | contig 16673 bp, 16 predicted proteins | sample FrelakmetDIP11DI_FD_187148 | JGI IMG/M metagenome (GOLD analysis project Ga0209254, IMG submission 187148) | Freshwater lake sediment microbial communities from the University of Notre Dame, USA, for methane emissions studies - DIP11 DI (SPAdes)... | ecosystem: Environmental > Aquatic >... | reverse complement strand
CCATTTTCCAATGAAGGCTGCAATAATGAACAGGATCATCCACCAGAGAAAATAGCCAAAACCGCCTGCAGCATTGGCAACACTGGTATAAAAATCGATGCGGGTGACTTTGGTATCAGCAATCCATTTGGCAAAGCGGAGTGGAACGGCGTTTAGCAGTAAACTGGTGAGAAAAAGAGGCAGGCCGATGATAAGTAAAAGCAAATGAACGGCTATAAAATAATACCGGCCATTCACGGAAGAATCCATCAGGCCATTACTCTTAAGAAGGTTGTCATACCGTTTGAGTTCAATCATTTTCTCTGCTGCTTCCGCTTCGCTCATTTCACTCACCTTATCGCAGATATCTTTTTCCATCTTCAGAATGGGTACACCGCGGAGATGGTCCAACGCATGAAAAACATCATTGCGATACAATTCAAGCAACCGGTTGATCAAAGCAGTACGTTCAGGTTGTGCAACATAGATGATGGTATCAGAAAATTTAGCCTCCAGTTCCCTGGTGAGTTGTGTAATCGCTTTATTGGGATTCTCATTGAAAACATCAGCATAGTTCTGAATACTTGTCGGCTCCCCAACCTGGATATGAATATCAGCCCGAAAGCGATGGTCACTGTAGTTGATCCCCACCGGAATTACTTTCAGGCCTAAAGTAAAATCGGCTTTGCTTTCTGTTTGTAAAGCCACCCTTGCTGTGCCCTTTTTAAGGGGCAGCATGATCCGTTCAACCCGGCTTGTGCCTTCAGGAAAAATTAGCAGGAGTCCTTTATCTGTTAAAACCTGCTCACCTTCTGCAAATGTTTCCTGGTTTCTTTGCAGGTCCTGTTTGCCATGTTCGATATTATAAATCGGGATCATGTGAAAAGACCTGAGGATCTTATTCGCCCAATCCTTTCTGAAAATATCACTGCGTGCATAAAAATGCAATGGCCTTTTCATTAGTACGGCAAGTAACATGGCGTCCAGGAAAGAGGCTGAATGATTGGCGATCAGGATAACAGGCTCACCATCCGGAATATTTTTCTTACCAGCAAAAACAATTCGCCGGAAAAAAAAATGCAGGGTGGTCCACATGATCACTTTGCCAAATGCGTATAACATTTTTTGAAGATAAGGGAATAACGATAAATGAAAAAAGAGTGGTTGTAATTCTTAGTGTTCCAGTGGCCCCGGTTCGTGTCTTCACGAACTGGAAAACAGGAATTACCGGACGATGGTTCGTGAGGACACGAACCATGGCACTGCTTGCTTAGTTCTTTGCGGTTAATCTTCCCGCAATAAGTCTGGCCTTCTCTTTTCGGTTCTTTTCAAAGCTTCCTCAAAACGCCATTCTTCAATCTTTTTATGATCGCCGCTCAGCAATACATCAGGGACTTTCCATCCCCTGTATTCTTCCGGCCTCGTATACACGGGAGGGGCCAGTAAATTATCCTGGAAGGAATCAAACAAGGCAGATGTCTCATCATTTAATACCCCGGGCAATAACCGCCCAATAGCATCCACAACCACTGCCGCTGCCAGTTCACCGCCGCTAAGAACATAATCGCCAATGGAGATCTCCCGGGTAACAAAATGTTGCCGTATCCTATCGTCAATGCCTTTATAGTGCCCGCAAATGAACAACATATTTTTTTTCATCGAAAGCTGGTTGGCGATTCCCTGGTTGAATCTTTCGCCATCAGGTGTCAGGAAAATTATTTCGTCAAACTTTTCCGGAACAGAAAGTTCTTCAATTGCTTTTACGAGGGGCTCACACATCATAACCATGCCTGCACCACCACCAAACTGGTAATCATCCACCTGGCCATATTCATTTACGGCCCATTTGCGTAGCTGGTGTACTTCCACTTTTAATAAACCTTTATCCTGTGCTCTTTTTAAGATGGAATGTTGAAAGGGGCTCTCCAGTAATTCGGGAATAACAGAAAGTATATGTATCTGCATGGAGCAAAGTTAATGAAACCGGGGAAGCACTGTCATTGTATCAGCCAATTCCTGATGCTGCCGGCTATTTCCCCGGGTGCTTCTTCCATGGGAACATGGCCTAATGCCGGGAAAATTATTTTCTGGTTATGGGGAAGTATGGCTGCAAATTTATCTGCCTGGCTAACCGGGATAAGCTGGTCCTTTTGGCCCCAGAGTATCAGTACAGGTATTTGCAGCTGCCTGAGCCGGCTGGTATCCCCTGTAAAGGGAAGCCTCATCCGGTCGATCATGGCCTGTCGGTTTCCTGCCCGGCAATTCATTGCATAATACCTCTCAACCAGTGCCTCCGATACTTTTGCAGGATCGCCATAAGATTGCTCCAGGCTTTTTCTCACCAGGGAACGGGGTGTAACAACTTTCACCAGTTGATTAACTAATGGCATCCTGGCCAGTTGAAATCCCAGGTTTTTACCACCTGACGTACTCCTGAATCCTGCTGCATCTATTAAGATCATCTTCCTGGCGCGGGGATGATCTAACGCGTACGCCCATGCGATAAAGCCTCCGAGGGAATTGCCGGCAATGATACAGCTGTCTATTTGTAAATACTGGAGCAGGTCATCAATGATCTTTCCCGTATTTTCCGGCGAATAATTTCGCAAAGGGTGGGGGCCTGTGAGACCGAACCCGGGCAAGTCCAGCCGGATAATTCTTTTCTCAGGCATTTGTAAAACAAGGCTGTCCCAGGTATGTAAACTACTGCCTGTGCCATGTAATAGAACCAGCGGTAATTTATCTGTTCCTGGCCCCTCATCCCGGTAATGTATTTGCATTCCCTGGATCTGATAAAATTGTGATGACTGATTGGCATAGGCAGGTAACAATTCGTCAAGCGGAATATCCGGGGTGCGGAAAATGAGTATCAGTATTGCCAGTAAAAGGACAATAGCGAGCAATGAAATGAGTATCCTTTTAACAAACTTCATACGGAAATATTTGAGGAGGTAAAATGTTGTAAGAATAGCTGAATGACTTCAGAAATTATTTACGGCTCGTCCATAAAATCGCCAATATCCCTTCTGTCTTTTTTTGTTGGTCTCCCGATCTTTGTTTGTCGTTTGCCTGAATAAAATACGGCGGCCTGGAACTGCATCTGTTCAAGCTCTTCAGGCGGAGTGTTATCCGTATAGTATTTTATCGCTTCGGCATATTGAACACGGTGGTCAAGCAGTGCCACAACTTTTATCACCCATTTGCGGGCTTCGGCCTTGATCTCATATTCATCATCTACATGCACTGTTCTGGATGCTTTAACCGATGCGCCAAGGTGCCTGACCTTTCCTTTGTCGCAGGCATCTGCAGCTGCCGACCTGGTTTTGAATATCCGGATCGCCCAGAGGTATTTATCTATACGGAGTTTTGCCGCTTGTGTCATTCGCATAAATTTTTACCGGCTTTCATTTGGACTCCAGGCAGTTGGATGCCGCCTGACCTTTATTTATTATGGATGTATTTACTACAAATAGTTATTTGCCCGTTCAAAAATAAAGAAAGCTTCCTTACTGATGATTTTCTTATTTTGGGTACTTAATTTATGTATATGATCCCTTCTCCGAAGCCTTGCCTCATAATTCTTCTATGCGTATGCTTTATTTTTACAGTTTCTGCACAGCGGGTGACCGATTTACGCTGGTCGGCCGACGGTGGCAGCACCATCGCATATAAGAATAATCAACTGGTTCAAACCGACCTCGCAACGGGGAACGAAACCGTAATAATGGCTGCTGATCAGTTTAAGCAGAATGGCGTTAATATCAAACCGGCAGGATACACATTCAGCCAGGACCAATCCCTGTTGCTGGTATTCACCAATACGGCGAGGGTATGGCGATATAATACTAGGGGTGATTACTGGGTCTACACCAAAAGTACATCACAGTGGAAGCAGGTTGGTAAAAACAGGCCGGCACAAACCCTGATGTTTGCCAAACTTTCACCCGACGGAAAAAAAGTGGCTTATGTGAGCCAGCAAAATATTTATGTGGAAGACCTGGCAACAGGTGCTGAAACTGCACTAACTACAAACGGTAACCGCAGACTGATCAATGGTACTTTCGACTGGGTATATGAAGAAGAATTTTCCTGTCGTGATGGTTTCCGCTGGAGCCCTGATGGCAGGCAGATCGCTTACTGGCAGGTAGACGCAGCAGGTACCCGCGATTTTTACATGATCAATAATACAGATTCTATTTATTCAAAGCCAATTCCCGTAGAGTATCCAAAAGTTGGCGAACCGCCATCCGCCGTAAAGATCGGTGTGGTTAATGTGGAGAACGGCCAGACAAACTGGATGCAAATCCCCGGTGATCCCCGCCAGCATTACCTTCCCCGCATGGAATGGGTTCCCGGTACTTCGGAACTGATCGTACAGCAATTAAACCGGAAACAAAATGAGAGCCGGCTTTTCCTCTGCATGGGTTCCAACGGTACTGCGCAGCCGATTTACCAGGAAAAAGAAGAGGCCTGGATCGATATCATGCCTTCCTGGGATAATGATTATAACTATGGTGGATGGGACTGGCTATCCGGAGGGAAAGATTTTTTATGGGCCAGTGAAAAAGACGGCTGGCGCCATTTGTACCGGGTGAGCCGCGATGGTAAAAAAGAAACCCTTCTTACGCCGGGCAACTATGATGTTATGGATATAGTGCGGATAGATGAAAAAGGCGGCTTCCTGTATTTTGCGGCCTCCCCGGAAAAGGCAACACAAAAATACCTCTTTCGCGTAAAGATGGATGGTAAGTCAAAACCAGAAAAGCTTAGCCCGGCCCCACAGGCAGGCACACACGATTACCAGGTTTCGCCCAACGGGAAATATGCATTTCATAAATTCTCCAATCATAAAACGGCTGACCTGGAAGAATGGATCAGCCTGCCTGATCATAAAGGCCTTCGCGGACAGAACATCGTAGAAAATGCCGTAAGCAAATCGTCCAGGGAAAATTCCCCGGTTGAATACTTTACCGTAAAAACCGAAGATGGCATTGAGATGGATGGCTGGATGGTGAAGCCGGCCAATTTTGATCCTGCCAAAAAGTACCCGGTGGTCTTTTATGTTTATTCTGAGCCGGCCGGACAAACCGTAACGGATCAATATGGCAATGCCTCTAATTTTCTATATCGCGGCGACATGTCCGATGACGGATATTTTTACATTTCAATGGACAACAGGGGCACCCCGGCACCCAAGGGAAAAGACTGGCGCAAATCCATTTACAGAAAGATAGGAATAGTAAACATTCGCGACCAGGCGATGGCTGCCAAAGAACTTTTGAAAAAGCCTTATATGGATACCAGCAGGGTGGCTGTCTGGGGATGGAGCGGCGGCGGTTCTGCCACACTCAACCTGATGTTTCAATACCCCGAAATTTATAAGACCGGAATATCCATCGCCGCTGTTGCATATCAACTCACTTATGATAATATTTACCAGGAAAGATATATGGGTATCCCGCAGGAAAACAGGGAAGATTTTATAAAAGGTTCACCGGTTACTTATGCTAAAAATTTAAAAGGGAACCTCCTCTATATCCACGGTACGGGCGATGATAATGTACACTACCAGAATGCAGAGTTACTGATCAATGAACTTGTGAAATATAATAAGCAGTTCCAGGTAATGCCTTATCCCAACCGTTCGCACGGATTGAGCGAAGGGCAGGGGACTTTTAATCACCTGCAGACGCTGTATACGCATTACCTTAAGTTGCATTGTCCACCGGGGGGAAGGTAGGGGAGTCAAGAGTCGGGAGTCGGGAGTCAAGAGTCGGGAGTCAAGAGTCGGGATTTATTTTCTCACTACTCACTACTCACTATTCACTACTCACTACTTCATGCCTGTTAACCATTTAAATATGTAATGAGCAGAAAAAGGAACTGGATGCTGTTTGTAAATGCAGGTCTAAGTCTCTTTGTCTGCCTGTATTTTGCTGCTACCTTTTTATATCCGGGAGGTTCACAAACAGATACTTTTTCAAGCGGATTTAGCTGGACTGATAATTACTGGTGTAACCTGCTTGATTTAAAAGCCATAAACGGATCTCATAATAGTGCAAGGCCAGTTGCCTTAGCGGCCTTATTAATGCTTTGCCTGACGCTTATGTTTTTTTGGTATTGGTTTCCTGTTTTTGCAGGAATGGGGAAAGCCAAAATTCTAATAATCAGGTATGCAGGAATGGCCGCCATGGGGACCGCCTTTTTTTTATTTATCGGCCCACATGATATGATCATTAATGCCGCCAGTTTATTTGGCCTGGTTTCAGTTTTTGGTACGCTTGCCGGCCTGTATCATTTAAAATGGGATTGGCTTTTACGCATGGGCATATTCAACCTCATCATGGTTATAGTAAATAACATATGCTATTACAATAAAAGCCTTTTAATCTATTTGCCGGTTGTACAGAAAATCACTTTTCTTTTTTTCCTGTTATGGATTTCTTTAATCAGTTTGCGGCTGTCCAAATCAAAGTAATCCTTGCGATCTTATTTTTAGCAGTTAGTTTTTACGGTGAATATATGCACCATTTCGGAAGCCCCGGTTCGTGTCTTCACGAACCGGAAAAAACGATGGTGGTTCGTGAAGACACGAACCACGGCTCGGGTAATCATTGCGCTCTTATTTCTTAGCGGTGAGTTAATTATTTACTCATCTCTGCGAAGTGCTTATGGAAATAAGGTATCGTTTCTATGCCTTTATAAAAGTTGAAAATATCAAATTTCTCATTCGGTGAATGCAGGTTATCACTGTCCAGTCCAAAGCCCATAAAAACGATCTTGATACCAAGTTCTTTTTCAAACAAGGAACAAATAGGGATACTGCCTCCGCCACGCACAGGGATAGGCGCTTTTCCGAAGCTGTCCAGCACCGCAGCGGCTGCCGCTTTGTAGGCGATCGAATCCACCGGGGTCATATAGGGTTCGCCGCCATGATGTTCCTCCGCTTTAACGGTAACGCCGGCTGGCGCTATGCTTTTGAAATACTGCAGCAGTTTTTCGGTAATTTTTTTAGATGACTGGTTCGGCACGAGTCTCGCAGAGATTTTAGCAAATGCTTTGGCAGGCAGAACTGTTTTAGCACCTTCCCCGGTATAGCCACCCCAGATGCCATTCACTTCCAGCGTTGGCCTGATGCCTGTTCGTTCGTTGGTGGTAAAACCTTTCTCTCCCCAGAGCGCATCTACGCCAAGGTCTTTTTTATATTCATTCTCATCAGATGGTGCAGCTGCCATCAGTTTTCTTTCTTCGGGGGTTGCTTCCACAACATCGTCATAAAATCCGGGAATGGTGATGTGGTTGTTTTCATCATGGCAGGAAGCGATCATCCTGGCAAGCATGGTGGCCGGATTGGCAACAGCGCCGCCGTAAACACCACTGTGCAGGTCGCGGTTAGGTCCGGTTACTTCCACTTCAATATAGCTCAAGCCCCTGACGCCAATATCAATGGAAGGATTTTCCATACTGATCATGGCGGTATCACTTATAAGCACCACGTCTGCTTTGAGCAGGTCCTTTTTTTCCTTTACAAATGTGGAGAGGTTTGGTGATCCGATTTCCTCTTCACCTTCAATACAGAATTTAATATTGGCTGCAAGGCTGTTGGTATTAACCATAATTTCCAGCGCTTTAACATGCATGTAAAACTGTCCTTTATCATCGCATGACCCGCGGGCATATATCTTCCCGTCTTTAATAAGCGGTTCAAAGGGCCCGCTGTGCCAGAGGTTAAGCGGATCCGGTGGTTGAACATCGTAATGCCCGTATACCAATATCGTGGGCAGGGATGCATCGGTCATTTTTTCGCCATAAACTATGGGGTGTCCTGCTGTAGGATAGATCTCCGCTTTGTCAGCGCCTGCTTTTAACAGGCTTTCTTTAACCGCTTCCGCACACTTTACCATATCAGCCTTATGCTCACTTCTCGCGCTTATAGAAGGGATTTTCAATAGTTCAAGCAGTTCATTGAGAAACCTGTCTTTGTTTTTTTCCTGGTAATCTTTCCAAGCTTGCATAAAAATTTTTTTGTGTGACGAAAATATAGTTTTTCCCTTGATTGATTATGATTATGTAAATAAGTAACTCATTCAGAATTAAAATGCTTAATCGTTAACGCAATTCAATTGTAAGAATCAGTTTAACACAGGTCGATATACTGCCGGTTTGATAATGGCTGAATTTTATTTTTCTTTAACATAGGAATATTAAATAGTACTATTATCTTTGTTCCCGATTGCAAGTCATCTATCAGCCTTTGCCTGTCCGACTACCCATTGAGTAGAAGGTATTGGCAAAGGCTGAGCCAATTTAGGGATGTTCCATTTTGCTTTCTTATTCCTCCGCTCTGTTTTTTTCAATACAATCTTTTGACTGGTTATTATATCTGCGCCGGGTATTGTTTTCCCATGATCCTTAGGATGAGAATGCGCAACCCTAACGGTATTACGTAAGCGATTGCCATCAATAACAGGGAAAATTTTGCGTATGCAAAAAAGGCTGTCAGAAGTGCCGTAAAGTTGTTGTGATGATTATTAAGGGAAAAGAGCATCAGGATATTTTCAGTTACATCAAAAAGACCTGCCAGAAAACTGCCAAAGGCCAGTAGTACACCGAGTTTTGCCGGGATGCCCAGCATCCTTACGGAGATACTGCCGCAGAGTGTATAAAACAACATGGTATAAAACGGGATGAATAAGAAATCGATCCAGATATTGGTTTTTGCTCTTGGGATCATGTCTTCCTTTTCCCAGGCGCTGAGGATTTTTTGGATAGCTTCCGACTTATGTGCCAGTTCAAGGGAAACTATGCCAAATGGAGACTCTTTGGTTTCCAGTTTACCCTGGAAGCGAAGGGTCAGGAAAAAAAGCAGTGTCCCTGCCAGTAAGAAAAATATTATTTTGATGTTGATCATGTGTCAAATTGATTGACCGATAATTAATATCAGGCAACAGACTCATATCTTTTCTGCACAAAATCCCAGTTCACCACTTTGAACCAATTGTCTATATAATCTGCCCTCCGATTTTGATATTTAAGATAATAAGCATGTTCCCAAACATCGAGGCCAAGCAGCGGAATCCCTTTTACGGGAGAGAGGTCCATTAGGGGATTATCCTGGTTAGGTGTGGAAGCAATTTGTAATTTTTTGCCGCTATCCAGGTATAACCAGGCCCAGCCACTGCCAAAACGCGTCATGCCGGCTTCAGTCAGTTTAGTTTTAAAATTGCCAAAAGAATTAAAAGAGGTTTCTATGGCGGTGAGGAGTTTGCCTGTTACCTGCTGTTCGCCGTTGGGCTTCATGCATTTCCAGAAAAGTTCATGGTTGTAATGGCCACCCCCGTTGTTTCTCATTTTTACCGAATAAGCAGATATCCTGGCGAGGATCTGTTCTACCGATGTTCCTGCAGTAACTGATTCCCCAGCCATGGCTTCTTTGAGGTTCTTTGAATAGGCCGCTGCGTGCTTTGTATAATGTATCTCCATTGTCTTTGCATCAATAACCGGTTCAAGGGAATTGTAGGCATAGGCCAGTGGCATTTGTTCAGGTAATGTGGTAAAGGCAGATGCTGTTCCGCTGGTTTTTTTTGAAGACGAACAAGACTGGATCACAGCGGGCATTGAAGAGATTGCTCCCAGCGCCAATCCGCTTTGGATAGATGATTTTATAAAAGTCCTTCTGGATGGCATAAAAAATAAATTTATTAAAGGTAACCTATTCTGAATCTACGTTCATTTTTTGAATTGGCGCCATCTTTCCCTGATGGCTTTAAAGGAACGAAAATAAAACTCGTTGCTGAACAGCTGTGAGTCATTCATGGCTTTATATATGAGGAAAATGCCTATAGGGATCAGCACGAAGGTAGACATCCACATTCCGCCGAGGGGTGTCATCACATCCTGCTGCACAAATTTTTCGCCAAACATATTCAGCAGATGGAAGATGAGAAAGAAAATGACAGCAATTACAAGTGGCATGCCAAGCCCGCCTTTCCGGATAATAGAGCCCAGCGGTGCACCAATCATAAACAAAACAAAACAGGCAAATGATAAGGCAAACTTCCTGTGCCATTCTATCAGTGTAAACCGGAGGTCCTTTCTTTTTAATTCATATTCCGATGCAATAATATCTACAGAAGATTTAATCAAATTTATCTTTTCTGAACCCTTGCTGTAGCTGGTGTTGAACACACTGTCTGAAAGTATTTGTTCGTAAGAAATAATTTCCGGTGCAAAAGTTGGTGCGGGAGCGGTGGATTTCCATCCGCTGTCCATGTTTTTTCCCCCCAGGTAATAGCTGCTTACTTCACGGCTCATCCTGGTCAGTACATCCTTTTTTATGGTTCGATCGAGTGAGTCGGCAACCCTGCCGAGTTGCTTTACATTAAACATCCGGTAATTATTTTTAAAGGCGCTGTCGGGTGTTTTGAGTACACTGAAACTGCTCAGGTCGAATGATTTTTTATATTCTTTGAAGCCCAGCCTGTAATAGTCTGTTTCAACAGAACTAAAAGGACCTTTTTCCTGGTTTCTCCAGCCATTTTCCAGGTTGAATTCGAGGAATTTTTTATCGTCACTCAGGCGCATAACGCCTTTTTCAGCAACGATGATATTGTCCTGCAGTGAAGACTGGTTCTCGTAAATCACAATATCTGATATGGAAACGCCGTCCTTTTCTTTTTTCCCTACTTTAATGGCATAGCCTGGCAGTTTATCGTAAAAAATACCTTCTTTGATATCGAATGCCGGTTTAGCTACCCTTATATCATACAGCATCGTAGTGAATTTAAGGTTGGCTACCGGTATTACGTAGTTGGAGATCAGGAATGCCAGGGTGCAGATAATAGCGCTAACCACAACCAGTGGCTGCATGAACCGCAATAAAGGGATACCGGCTGATTTAATCGCCACCAATTCGAAACTCTCACCGAGGTTGCCAAAGGTCATTATCGATGAAAGCAGAATAGCTAGTGGCAAGGCTAATGGAATTGCGGTAACTGTTACATAACTTGTGAGCTTAAGTATACTCATCAGCTCAAGCCCTTTGCCTACGAGGTCGTCTATGTACTTCCAGAAAAACTGCATCACCAGAACGAAAAGGGTGATGAAAAAAGTGGCAACGAAGGGCCCGATGAAAGCTTTTAAAATCAATTTGTCGAGTTTCTTAATCACCGGTATTTTGCAATAAATGAATAATATCTTTACACTATGAACGATGCAAAAATAGGGCTTTCGGAAGAGGAACTTACCCTCGCCATTGATCCCCGTGTCATTTTAACAAAGAATGCCATAATAGATAAAGTATACCAGTTATTTGGTAAGATTTCTCTGGAGATGCAGGAATGTATCCGCCCTATTGAAAATGACCTGAAAGACGTTTTAGATGTTCCGGCAAAGATCTCCAGGGGAGAAAGTTACCTTGAACTGCCCTATGTCATATTGGATTATCCGAGATATTTCAGGCCCCACGATATTTTTGCCATTCGTACCATGTTCTGGTGGGGTAATTTCTTCAGCGTTACCTTACATCTGAAAGGGAACTATCGGGAGTACTATCATCAACGAATAATCGAAAAGTTCTCCGAAATAAGCCAGCTGGGATTTTTTGCAGGGATCGGTTTGGATGAATGGGAGCATCACTTCGGGGAAGACAATTATATTCCTGTTGAATTGATTGAAGCCGATGAATGGTTGTCTTTGTATGAAGCGCGTGATTTTACCAAGATTGCCCTGAAGTTCCCGGTTTCCGATTTCAACCGTATGGAAGAACTATTGCCGGATGCCTTTAGAAAAATCATCAGTTTACTGCAGAAATGATCCTGCAGGTCATTCAACTATTTAGGGGAACTATACCTGCAATCAGCTGCCGATCCTGTAAAAAAGGTCATTGACCTGGAAGTCCCAAAGCCTTTTTTGGTCAGGTATCTCTTTCTTTTCGGAAAAATCCTTAATTACCAAAATGGTCTGATTGGATACTTCTGATTTCTCAATGGAAAATTCAAAGTATTCGTTCTTCGGGGCATGCAGCCAGTGAAAGCGGATAAATTTATCTTCTTCCATTTCCAACATCTCTGCTTTTTCTGTGGATCCATTCCATGTAAAGCTGAAAACGTCGTCGCGTTCATCAACCTTTTCAGCAAACCATTCTTGCAGTCCGGCTGGAGTGGATAAAAATTCAAAGAGTATGTTTGGTGAACATCTCACAGGATATTCTAATGTAAATACTTGTTTACTCATTTCTTCTGTTCAATTAACGATCTTGTTTAAGCCTCAGTTCCTGTAGAACCAACCGGGGGTGTGCAATAATAGAAAAATATCCCTATCAGCAAAATATATTTTTTGGATTATTTAGTTATGCACCCTGTTTAAGGCCTTTTACGTCCTCCAAAAATGAATTAAATAATTAATAATCAAACAATTATAAATATTTTTTATTTCACAAACTTCCCCGGAACCGGATCATTATAACAATAACTTTTGCGCAAAACCGTTTTAGTACAGATAATCCGTACTTAATCCGACGGCTACTTAACCCTTAAAAAAGCTTTGCTTATGAGTATGCGTCAACTCAAAATCACGAAATCGATAACGAATCGTGAATCGCAAAGCCTTGAGAAATACCTGCAGGAAATTGGAAAAGTGGAAATGATCAGTGCTGAAGAAGAGGTCCAGCTTGCCATGCGTATTAAACAAGGCGACCAGAAAGCCCTGGAAAGATTGACTAAAGCGAATCTTCGTTTTGTTGTATCTGTAGCCAAACAGTACCAGAACCAGGGCCTGTCTCTTCCAGATCTAATCAACGAAGGCAACCTTGGCCTGATCAAAGCAGCACAGCGTTTTGACGAAACAAGGGGTTTCAAATTCATTTCATATGCGGTCTGGTGGATTCGCCAGAGCATTCTCCAGTCGCTTGCCGAACAATCCAGGATCGTCAGGCTTCCCCTGAACAAGGTTGGTCTCACAAACCGCATCAACAAAGCATTTCAGCAGCTGGAACAACAGTATGAGCGTGAACCTTCGGTGGAAGAATTATCTGAATTACTTGATCTTGACACAGATGAAATTGCCTCTTCACTGAGCAGTTCCATCCGCCATGTGAGCATGGATTCACCATTGTCTGAAGGGGAGGAAAGCACCCTTATTGATGTGATGGAAAACCCCAATGCAGAAGCTACGGATGAGCAAATAGGGCGAATTGATTCCATGAAACAGGAAATTGAAAGGTCACTCAATACGCTAACAGAGCGCCAGCAGGAGGTCCTTCGTTTTTTCTTTGGTATCGGTACAGATCATCCGATGAGCCTGGAAGATATTGGCGAACACTTTAACCTCACAAGGGAAAGGGTCAGGCAGATTAAAGACAAGGCCATAACCCGGTTACGTAACACTTCCCGCAGTAAACACCTGAGAAGTTATTTAGGATAGCCATACAACGCTTTGATTTTGTATTTTCGCAATCTGTTTAAGTGAACATCATTGATGTTCACTTTTTTTTTCGTGCGGAAAAATCATCAACATGTTTGAAAATTTAAGTGAAAAGCTGGAGTCTGCCTTTAAGCAGATCAAAGGTGAGGGCCGTGTTACAGACCTCAACGTGGCCAATACCGTAAAGGAAATCCGTAAGGCGCTAATTGACGCCGACGTGAACTTTAAGATTGCGAAGGAATTTACCGATAAGGTGCGTGACAAAGCCATGGGGCAGAAAGTGCTCACAGCTGTGAGCCCCGGGCAGCTAATGATAAAAATCGTAAAAGATGAGTTGGCAGAACTCATGGGCGGTTCGGAAAGTGAGCTGAACCTCCAGGGAAACCCGGCTGTGATCCTTATTGCCGGCTTGCAGGGATCTGGTAAAACAACCTTCAGTGGAAAACTCGCCAACTACCTGAAAACAAAAAAGGGTAAATCGCCATTACTGGTGGCATGTGATATCTACAGGCCTGCAGCGATCGACCAGTTGAAAATTCTGGGCGAGCAGATAAATGTGGATGTGTACAGCGATCCGGAGAATAAAGACGCGGTATCCATTGCCCGGCAGGCCATTGCAACTGCAAGGTCCAGGAATAAAAATGTAGTGATCATCGATACTGCCGGCCGGTTGGCCATAGACGAAGTGATGATGACCGAAGTGGCCAATATAAAAGCGGCAGTGCAGCCCCAGGAGATCCTGTTTGTGGTGGATTCTATGACTGGTCAGGATGCAGTGAATACCGCCAAAGCCTTTCACGACAAGCTCGATTTCAGTGGCGTAGTGCTCACAAAACTTGATGGTGATACCCGTGGTGGTGCGGCTTTATCAATCCGGTATACGGTCAATGAGCCCATCAAATTTGTGAGTAGCGGTGAAAAGATGGAAACACTCGATGTTTTCTACCCGGAAAGGATGGCCCAGCGAATACTGGGAATGGGTGATATTACTTCGCTGGTGGAAAAGGCCCAGGCGCAATTTGATGAAGAACAGGCCAGGAAGCTCGAGAAGAAGATCCGCAAAAACCAGTTCGATTTCCAGGATTTCCTTGACCAGTTACAGCAAATCAAGAAAATGGGCAGTTTGAAAGACCTGATGTCCATGATCCCCGGCGTTGGGAAGGCCATGAAGGACGTTGATATCAGTGATGATGCTTTTAAAGGGGTTGAAGCGATCATCCATTCCATGACGCCGCTGGAACGGGCAAACCCTGACCTGATTGATATGAACCGAAAGAAACGCATCGCAAAGGGCTGTGGAAAGGACATATCAGATGTCAACCAGTTTATGAAACAGTTTGAGCAGATGCGCGACATGATGAAGACGATGAATAAAATGCCGATGGGCGGCAGAATGGGTGCCGGGCGCAGATAGCACCATATATTCAGGAAAGATTGTACTTTTGTTTTGAGAAATGGCATGTGTATGCTATCTTCGCAAACTATTTAGTTGAAACCTATTTATTAACAACCCACGAAAAATTTCTATTTTTTATGTCGGTTAAGATCAGACTACAACGTCACGGAAGCAAGAAGAGACCTTTTTATTTTATCGTCGTTGCCGATGCCCGTGCTCCCAGGGATGGGAAATTCATTCAGAAAATTGGAACCTATAACCCATTGACTGTTCCGGCAACTGTTCAGATTGATCGTCAGAAAGCTCTAGAATGGCTGCACAAAGGTGCCCAGCCTACAGACACTGTACGCAGGATATTGTCGTATAAAGGCGTTCTTTTCCTCAAACACTTACTCCGTGGTGTAACCCTCGGTTTGTTTGATGAAGCTACGGCTATGGCAAAATTCCAGGTATGGCACGAGGAGCATGAAGCCAAGATCAGGCAGCGCCAGGAAGAATCAGCCCGTAACCGCAGAGGCGGTGGTGGCCGCAGAGGAGCCCCCCAGCGCCGTTTTGAAAGAAGGCCGGGCGGAGAAGCCAAATCAGAATAAAAAAACAATTTTATAAGAAAAAGCCTCCTTCAAGGGGCTTTTTCTTTTTTACACCTATGGACAATTATATCCAAATAGGCACATTGGTGGCTACCTATGGGGTAGAGGGTGAACTGATCCTTCGGCATAACCTGGGCAAAAAAACCAGTTTTAAAGGGGTTGAAGCTTTTTTCCTGGAAACAGGAGGCAATCGCTGGCTGCCCTATTTCCCGTTGGAAGTACGCATCAAAAATGAGGAAGAGGTCTATCTGCGGCTGGATGGTGTAATGAGTAAAGAAAAAGCCGGCCTGTTGTTGAAAAAAGGGGTCTGGCTGGAAGAATCCCTGGTACGTAAACTCGCTGCCAAAAATGCACCCTTATCGTTGCTGGGATATATGGTTGTGGATGAAGGTAAAGAACTGGCGCCCGTACTGGAAGTGATCGAACAGCCGCTGCAGATATTACTCCGGCTCGAAATGCAGGGAAAGGAAGTGCTTATACCGTTGCATGGATCTACACTAATTGAGATTGATCATAAAAACAAACAGGTTATTGTTGATCTTCCGGAGGGTTTGCTGGATGTTTACCTTGCTTAACCGCAAAGAGAAGAGGAACGCAAGGATGCAGGTGTAATTAATCAAGAAAATCAAACAGATATTTCTCCTCATAATTTATATTAAAAGCTTTCAATAATCCATAATATTCTTGCCGGAATGTTTTCTTCTGATGATGTAATTCCTGATTTTCTATATAGTTATATACTTGTTTTATATGTGATTGGCTATATGAAAAAGCTCCGTATCCCCCTTGCCAACTGAATTTCTTATTCAGTAATTTCTGCGTATTAATATAATTTGACGAGTCAGACTTCATCTCCCTGACCAGATCCGAAATATTTTTTGTTGGATTTAGTCCTATAAAGGCATGTATATGATCTGCCATTCCATTTACATTAATTGATTTGTGACCTTGATTGGTAATGATGCCTGAAATGTATTTATTTAAATCATATTTCCATTCTTGCTGGATAAGTTGCTGTCTTCCATTTACAGCAAAAACTAATTGTATATATAGTTGTGAATAGGTGTTTGCCATTTACCTGCAAGGTAGTATTGCAAAAACCTATATGGTTACAATTCACTTCTGTTTTAAAACCAGCATTTTTAAGTTTTTTAACGAGAAAAAATTGAGGTTTTAGAATTGCACATCTACGGGGCGCCAATGCAAGGTTACTCCCCGGGCTACAAGAATTGCACCCTTACAGGGTGCCGATGCAATTTATCATTGGGGTATAGAAGAATCGCACC
>Ga0209254_10002510_pt1 | contig 16673 bp, 16 predicted proteins | sample FrelakmetDIP11DI_FD_187148 | JGI IMG/M metagenome (GOLD analysis project Ga0209254, IMG submission 187148) | Freshwater lake sediment microbial communities from the University of Notre Dame, USA, for methane emissions studies - DIP11 DI (SPAdes)... | ecosystem: Environmental > Aquatic >... | reverse complement strand
GCCAGCACTGCAATCAGCGCACCCAGGCTGATTGCCCCGACCTCGGTGGCAGCCAGGGCGGCTACTGCAGTTTGAGCTCCCTCTGCCATGAGGCGTGCCTCAACCTGGCGGTCATAGGTATCAACCACACGTTGGGCTTCCCGTCCTACACCATCGATCAGCTTTTCACGGTCATAGTGGAAGCTTCCCCCAGCTGCATCACCGATGATGCGTTCCTGATGCTGGCGCCGCCGGTCGGCGAGGTGATCCATCACCGCCTGCCATTGGCGCAGGTTGGCTTCCACCAGCCAGTCGATCATTTCGTTCACTTTTTTCTCAATTCTCAGTGGCACATCCGCCACTACCCGCTGCTCGAATTCCTTTTGGATACGAGATTTATTCAGCAGGTCAAATACGCGGGGTAGCCGAAGGGTCTCATCGAAATAATCCTGCCCACGCTGTTCCATCTCGAATAGCACTTTTTCAATGTCAGACATGCGGAAGTTAAAATCACGCCGCATATCTTCTTGATACAGGGCAAGCTGCGAGTCAACATCTTCCAGCATGGTGAAATCCGTTTTAAGCAGCTCGAGGCGTGAATGGGTCACCTGCAGGTATTTTTCAACCAGGTACGAGCCAACCCCGAGGGGATTCATGAATTTCAATGTTAGCCGCCCCTTATCATCCAACGTGCTTTGGATATATTTTTCCAGTGCTTCGAAACGGCTGGTTCCCCAAAGCTCAGGCTCTCCGAGCTTGGAGCGCAGCGCCAGGCGTGCACTGATCGGGAATATCTCGGGGGAGATGCCAAGTAACGCGCGGGCATTTTCGTTAATGAAGGCTATCACCATATCCAGTTCTTCCTGGTTTTGGAACAGGTCAGTCTTGTTGAGCACAATGAGTACTTTTTTGCCCCAGTCACGGATTCTTTCCAGAAATGCTCTTTCACTTTCGGTAAAGGGTCGATCAGCGGATGTGACAAACAGAACCAGATCGGAGCGGGGGACAAATTGTTGGGTAATGGCTTCGTGTTGGCGGATAATCGCATTGGTACCCGGAGTGTCCACGATATTTAGCTCTGCCAATAATTCCACCGGAGCGGTGAGCGTATGCAGGCTCTCGCTCTCCACCTGGCGTTCCTGCGTTTCACCGTACCGTAAGACGTTGATCTGGGTCGTGGTGGGCGTGACGCCTTCTTTCAGTAATTTCTGACCCAACAGGGCATTGATAAATGCACTCTTGCCTGAATTGAATTCACCCACCACCACCAGTAAAAAAAGCTCGTCCAGCTGGTGAATGGATTGAGCCAGCGTCTCATGATCCTCAGATGTAGCGCCAAATTGGATCAGGTAAGCACGTAGGTTATTCAATAAGTTACGGGAATCTTTAAGCAGGCTTTCCTGGGCATCGGTCAGAATTTGCATAATATGCTCTCCTTAAACCTGATTATAGTTTATTAAATCAAATGCGACGCATTGGCTGGAGATGATCCATTATTCCAGTTTATACGTCGCTTCGCGCTTATCAACACACGGTTGATCTTGAGCTAAGTCCCTCAGATACTGCCAGAATTGCAGCTTGATGCCGAGCTGTTACCGAATGAAAATGCGCTCCCACCTGTCATCCTGGATGCAAAGGTTGAGATTTTCCTGGTGATGTCCTGGCTTTCACAGGCAGGGCAGGAGATCTCACCAATTTTACTGGTACTCAACACGAGCTTCTCAAATGGTTTTCCGCAATTTGCACACACGTATTCAAAAATGGGCATATTTTTCCTCCTATAAGAAAATGTCCAGAAAAGTCTTCAAGTGCGTATCATACTCACTGGTTATTGGATCCATATAATTAGATGCTGGAAGCCTTAAAAGGATACACATGATCAAATATATCCCTATAACTTGACCTTATACCCCAAAAAAAGACCCGGTTTTTCTCCGGGTCTCGTATTTCAGGGATTAAAGCTGATTTCGACGGTCATACCCCACCGGAAATTGGGGTCAGGCTGATCGATGTGCAGGCGCACATTATATAGGATATCTCCAGCCTGTACATAGAAATTATCTGCAACCTCGGTTACCACACCACTTGCTTGCAGCTCAGGCAGCGCATCGGGTGAGATGGAAGCACCCTGGCCAATGGATACTTTTACAACTTCCTGCTCGGTCAGGTCGTTGGTCTCCACGAACCATTCGGAATAATCTGCCACTAGCACTGCCCATTTATCTGATCCAACCAACTCCCCATCACTGATATTCACATCAACCACGCTGCCATCAAAGGGCGCTTTTAAGTCCAGGTTATCCATCGCCGCCTGGGCTGAGGTTTGATGCGCAAGAGCAGTATCTAGGTTCATTTGAGCGATTGTAAGCTGATCGGGATCAGGTCCTTGCCGTGTAGAGTCGTAGTCACTTTGCGCCTTGACTTGCATTGATTCAGCCAATTGCAAGTTGGCCTCAGCCCTTTCCTTGTTAATGATAAGTTGATCGCGCTCATGCACGGCATTGTCATAATCAATTTGAGCATCGTTGAGCGCTGTTTCAGCGGTCTTTCGGGTTGGATTTTCTACATCCAAATTGGCATATTTATCAAATTCGGTTTGGGCATCATCCAATTCGGTTTGCATATCCGTAACCTTGATCTCTGCATCGTCGATCTTTTCCTGGTATTCATCGGTGTCAACCTTGTTCCAGCCTATCTCGGCATCCATAACGCTCTGCTTGGCGTTCAACAATGCCAGCCATGCATTCGCTGATGTGATGGCAGCATTTTTATTGAGGTTATCCAATGCTTGCTGGGCATTTTCCACCTCCATCTGAGCTGCGGTCAGGTTAGCTTCGTATTGCTGCCGATCACCCAGGCGTGCCAAAACTTGCCCTTGAATAACCTGGTCGCCTTGCTGCACCAGGATCTCTTCAATATGCCCGCCACTGGGAAATGCCAGGTACATATAATCCTTGGGAACCAGGTTGCCCTGGCTGATGACCGACCCGCTGTCAGCGACGACCGGAGCAGGCGTGCTTTCCGGTGTACTTTGTGTGTCAAAAACGCTGCAGCCGCTCAGAAAAAGAGCAGTGAAGATAAAAATGGAAAAGAATTTTAAGTAGTTTTTCATGACTCACCTCTTATTATTATTGCTATTCATATGCCAGGACTTCGCGGATGGTCAGCCGGGCAGCGTTTCGTGCTGGTAAAACGCTGGCTAAAGCTGATAGGATCAGGACCAACCCCAACCAGATAATAAATCCAAGTGGATTAAGCACGAATTGGCTGGGTGAATTAAAAATTGCCAGGCTGATGATGCGCGAGAGCAGGAATGTGATTGGGAAGGAGAAGATAGCTCCTAAAAACCAGCTGATACTACCGATGATCATTCCTTCAACGATAACCGTCTTCATGAGCTGCCCATCGGTTGCTCCAATGGCGCGCATCACGCCAATCTCGCGGGTACGTTCCATGACGTTCATACCCATGGTTCCGGTCAAACCAATACTGCCAACTAAAGCCGTCAGCAGGGCCATGATGAGCAAGAAATTGATCAGGATCGCCAGGCTCTCTGAAGCGGTTTCCAGCGTCGAGAGACCAGCCTGTGTTTCACTGACATGGTATCCAAGATCGCGTAGATATTTATCGATCGTCGCGCTCATTTGTTTTTGATACTCTAGTGTGTGTTCCTCAGTGACAATGCGGTAGGAAAATGCCTGGTTGGACAGGTTGAGCAGCTCGGAGATGTAATCATAGGTGGCATAACCAATGATTTGATCACGGCTGATGAAGCGGAAAATCCCCACTACGGTCCAATCGTCTTCCTGACCGTTGATCTTCAGCTTTAGCTGGTCACCTGCCTTGAGGTCAGGATAATCACTCCAGATTGCCTCGCTGATGGTGATGGCTTTCTTGTCCCCTGGAGCTAGCCAGCGTCCTTCCAGCATGATTGGTTCAATTAAACTGCTCTCCGCCGGAGGCGCCAGGATGGTCAAATAATCAGCCACACTATTATCAGGCCGGATGATATCCGCTGAAACAAAAGACCAGCCTTCAGAATGCTGTACATGCGGGACATCCATGACAGCCCGGTTGATTTCGTCCACGCGGTAAGGGCGGTCAAAGTTAAGCGTCACATCGGCGATGAAATATTTACCGACCTGAGCCATGTAATCTTCCAGCGATTGTTGGACATTGAACACTGCGATGAAAATTGCACCGCCAATCGTCAGGGTTAGCAAAGTGAGCAATAAGCGACGTTTGCGCCGGAAAGTATTGCGGATTGAGATCAGCATCGGGCGGGAAAGCCATTTCACACGGCTTCCTAATCGTTCCAACCAACCGTAGGAGGCTTTTCCCTTGCTTAATCCACTTCCGCTGATCGCTTCCTGTACTTTTACCCGTGAACCATTATTGACCGGGATAAATCCAGCTGCCAGTGGAATCAATATGGCTACCACAATTTGCAAGAGATAAGCCATTGGAACAATGCGGTAGCCTTGAAGGTTAAAATTCATTTTGCTGGCGATAAATTGTGAAAGTGCAAATGCCGCCTGCCCCCCGGCTGGCAGGGCGATCAGTAATGCCATCAGCCCAAAGGACAGGATCAGGATAATATACATACCGAAGATTTGTTGGCTGCGTGCCCCGATCAGCTTCATCACCCCGATATGGGGCAGATGCTGGGTAAGTAACGAGTTAAGGGTATTGGCGATCAATGAACTGCTTAAAAACACGATCAAGATACCCAGCGCCATCAAGATGCCTAAGATTGCCTCAACGGTGGATGACATGGGGTGTTGGTTGGTTTTATTCAGCTCGGTGCGGTAAATCTGAAGATTACTTTTTTCGATTTTGTCTGAGACGGATGTGGAGACCTCGCGAATGTGTTCGATATCGTTTGAATCACCAGTGACCGTAACCATCAGGCGGTTGTAGCTGGTTGGCTGACCCAGCCAAGGGAGGGTGTCGAGCGTTACATAGCCGAGTGGGGCGGCGAGAAAATCGCCCGCTCCCGTCGTCTGGTCTTGAACAAACCCCACCACGGTCATCTTCTTAATATTGCCATTTGGGAGCTGAAATTCCACTTCATCCCCGATCTCAACCAAGAGATTATCCAGGGCTTTACTTTCTAAGATCACCTGTTTATCCTCCGGGATGGGGTTGCCTTCGAGTGGCAATAACAGGTTAATGTGTGCTTCGGTAAAATCATTAATTGCCACCAGGTCGAGGTTGGTCCAATCCTCACCTGGAACACGGATTCGAACAGAAAAGAAACGCCGCCCTTCAACCTCTTTTACACCGTCCACATTGCCCAGCGAATCAAGAAGATTCTGGTTAAAATCATCCGTACGCATATCGATATTCGCCGGGTTGGCGGAACCATAGCTAGCGCCCATGTCTTTTGAGATGATTTCATATGCTCCAGCGATCATGCCAATGGAAAAGACACCTACTGCAATAGATGCCACCACCAGCAGGGTGCGCATCTTGTTATCCCATAAATCAGATAGGACCTTGCGCCATCGTGGGCGGATCATGCTACCACCATCGCCTTCTGCGGTCTGCTGCCCGGTTTTCCGCCATGCGAGCCTGGACGATCCGGGAAATAGCGTCTTCGGTTAATGGCGAGCCAACCAGCATTTCAGTAAAATCTTTCCGACGCAAGACTACCAGCTTGACCGGTCTTTCTGGTGCTGCCCGTACGCTGGCAATTGAATTACCCCCATGAATCAGTTCAACCTCGCCAAAAAATTCCCCTTCACCAAGACGGGCAATGGTTACCACTTCTTGCTTGGCGGGCTCGAGAACAATTTCCACCTCTCCCTCAGAAATCATAAAAAAGGAATCAATATGTTCTCCTTTATGAATGATCGTGTTCCCAGCGGGTATTACTTTCTTCTCGAGTAAATGGGTTACCTTGAGCATTTGAGCATGGGTAAGCAATGGAAGAGCCTTGGCAACCGTCTCATTAATGATCTTTCCATCCGAGATGATCAAGGTTCGTGTGGTTCGCTTGGTGATGGATGGGTCGTGTGTAACCAGGATGATCGTCTTACCCTGCAAGACAAGCTGGTAGAAAAGTTCGATGATTTCTTCTGATGATCGTGAGTCGAGGTTTCCTGTCGGCTCATCTGCGACAATAATGGGCGGGTCGGTTGCCAGTGCCCGGGCAATTGCTGCCGCCTGCTGCTGTCCGTTAGAGACAGCTGCCGGGAGCTTGTTCGCATGCTCCTGCAGCCCAACCATCTTGAGCAGCTCAAAAGCACGCTCTGGGCGTTCCGCTGGAGAAAACGCGTTGCAGAAATCCATCGGAAGCATCGTATTTTCTAACAGGCTGAGCATCGGAAGTAGCTGGAAGAATTGGAAGACGATCCCCAGATTATGACCGCGCCATAGTGAACGTTCACTTTCGGACATTTTATAGATATTCACCCCATTCACCAGCACCTCTCCGGAGGTTGGGTGGTCAATTCCGGTCATCATATTAAGCATCGTGGACTTACCGCTGCCGGATTTACCCACAATGGCGACAAACTGTCCTGCCAGGATGTCCACATCCACACCGTTTAGGCCGATGTATTCACCAGCTGCAGTCTTGAAGCGCTTCACCACCTGGCGAAGTTGAATCATCGGGGCATTCTCTACTCCGTTCATCGCTGCTCCTGGGTGGATATCAGGTGGAATCCTGAATCAGCGGTGATGGTCCCATCCGTAATCAGCAATCGGCGGGTGAAGCGTGGGGCAAGGTTGTTGTCATGCGTGACCATGATGATCGTACGCCCCTGCTCGATCAGCTTTTCAAATATCTCGAAGATGGTTTCGGCGGTGAGCGTATCCAGGCTGCCGGTTGGCTCATCTGCAACGATGATGGGAGGGTCATTGGCAAGGGAACGGGCAATGGCAACCCGCTGCTTCTGCCCACCTGATATGTATGCTGGTAGCTTATAGGCATGATCTTCCAGCTCCATCAATGTGAGCAGCTCAATGGCGCGCTCCTTACTGATACGCCGCTTATAATGACCACTAAAATCCACGGGCAGCATGATATTTTCCACCAGGTTGAGCATGGGCAATAGCTGAAAAGACTGGTGGATGATGCCTACATTGCACCCGCGCCACACAGCCAGGGAATTCTCGCTCAGCTTGTGAATGGAGGTGCTCTTCCCGTCTGGATCATTGAAGACAACCTCACCGGACGTGATCATGTCTGCGCCGGTGATCATATTGAGCAGGGTAGACTTGCCTGCCCCAGACTTGCCGATCACACCCACGAACTCACCCGCGTGGAGATCAACCGTGATGCCCTTGAGGGCGGTGAAATCACCTGCGGCGGTATTGTATATCTTGACCACCTGGCTTAGCTGGATGAGAAGCCTGTGATTATTGGTTGGGGGAACTGGAAGGGAAGAAAAGTAAGAATTCATCTTTATACGCGATCCAAAAACTAAACCACCATTTCGACGGCGGATGATTTTACCATAATTAAATGCCTGACATCCTTATACCCACCTTAAGCAGCATTGTTTCCATCTCTTGCATAACGCGGTAGATCGGCCCGAGATGATATCCAAAGGCTCTCTTTATTACAGCATCATCTGGCCAGGACCATTGACTGCACGGGACAATCGAGTTCATTATGTTAGATTACCTCCATGAGTCATGCCGAACTGAGACCCGGGTAGAGCTTACAGGCGATCCACAATCCCTGGTAGCAGAAAACCAACTGGGTGAGTACACCCAGGAGATGTTGCATATTTGATGCCTGACCTAATAAACCATCTCATGGCAAACTGATGAAGTTCTAATGTTATTAGAACAAATGTTCTGGTATAATCAAAACATGGACACTTATACATACCCCACTCTGAACCATTCCAGGAATATGGATGATTCTCTTCAACTTTCCCCCCGCCAGCTCCACCTGGTGCTGGCACCGCATCGGGCACAACGCCAGATGATGACTGTCTTGACCGCCCGCCTGGCACTGACCAACCGGGTACGCCTGGTGGATGCTGGCAACTGTTTTGATGGCTACGGGCTGGCACGCCAGTTGCGCCAGCGGACGTCGTCCTGGCAGGCTGCACTGGACCGGGTGAGCGTGGCACGCGCCTTCACCTGCTACCAGGTGGAAACGCTGCTGACGGAGTTGGTGGCAGACTTCTCGCCCGTGCTGGTGCTGAACCTGCTGGACACCTACTACGACGAGAACGTGAAGCTTTCAGAGCGGATGCGCCTGCTGGAAGTAAGCCTATCTGAGCTGCGGCGGTTATGCCGATCAGCATCTGTGGCGGTGAGTGCCAGTTTGCCCAACCGCAACCAACCGGGAGAATTACTTGAAATATTGGCAGGTGCAGCCGGACAGGTATGGAGCTTTGAAGAGCCACAGCCTGCCGAGACATGGCGCCTGTTTTAAGGAGGTTCTTTATGGGACGCACACTTCCATCTGTTACACAAGTTTTTCTGAAAGAGCAGGAGTCTTTCCTGCGCTTCCGGCGTGCCCTGCGGCGCAGCGACCAGAAAGCACTGGACGACCTCTTCGCGGCGGCTCACAAGCACCTGGCTGCCGCAGCTTATGCCGCACATGCCCTGCCTTTTGAGGTCTTCCTGCTTTCGATGCTGCTGGAGGAACACAAGCAGGTGCTGCGTATGCGTTACCTGCTGAACCCCAGCGATACGGCCGCCCTGGAGCAGCTGGAGCAGGGCGATTCCACAGCCTACCTTGATTCGCTCGCCGCAGAGGTGGAAGGGGGTGACCCTGCCCCACTTCACGCGCCTGAGGAAGATGCAGCACCGGCCTCACCTCCTGGCCGGGTGGAGCCGGAGCCCACGACTTCGCCTCCTGACCTGCTCAACTTGCATGGCTGAACTTAAAGGCTGGCTGCTGGACCTGTTTGCTGATACGCACAGCGGGATTGTGCTCTGGCTGGTGGGTGAGGATGGGCAGCGCCATCGCTTGACGCAGGATTTTCCCATCGCCTTTTATGCGGCTGGCGATCCGAAACGCTTGCGGCAATTGTGGCGCTTCCTGCAATCACAGCCGGAAAAGGTGGAGCTGAAGCGCACCGCACGGCAGGATATCTTCTCACCCCAACCCGTGGAGGTACTGGAAGCCATGATGGACCAAACGGCAGCCCAGCCATACCTCTTCCAACGTGTCGCCCGCGAATTCCCTGAGCTGCCCTATTATGATGCTGACCTGCCCATCACCACGCGTCATGCAGCCATCTACAACACTTTTCCACTGGTGCACTGCCGGGTAGAAGCAGATGACCGGGGCGCCGTGCAGGCACTGGAGGTGCTGGATACACCCTGGGAGTTGGACCCCCCGCCACCCCCTCTGCGCCTGCTGGCGATCGAGCCAGATGTCGACCCGGCACACGCCGACCCGCAGGCTGTGTACGTGCGCTCCATGAGCGTTTCCTACCGTTTCAGCCTGGAAAACCCCCGCCCGCTGCTGATCAATTTGCGTGCCATCCTCCAGCGCCAGGACCCGGACGTGTTGATGACGGCCTGGGGCGACACCTGGCTGCTGCCCTACCTGATCGACCTGGCTGAAAAGTGGCACATCCCACTGCCCCTGAACCGTGAGCCGGGCCGGGAGGTCATCCGGAAAGATGAGCGCAGCTACCAGGCTTATGGGCAGGTGATCTACCGTGGCAAGCAGGTGCACCTGTTTGGGCGTTGGCATATCGATGGTTGCAATGCGATGCTGTTCCATGAGTACGGTCTGGAGGGGGTGTATGAGTTGGCGCGCGTCACTGCCCTGGCAGGCCAGGTGGTGGCACGCGTTTCGCCCGGCAGCGGCATTTCTGCCATGCAAATGGTGACTGCACTGCGCCTGGGGATCATGGTGCCCTGGCATAAGCAGCAAGCCGAACGCCCCAAAAGTGCCCTTGAAATGATGCAGGCTGACCAGGGAGGATTAGTCTACCAGCCCCTCATCGGCCTTCACCGCGACGTGGCGGAGGTGGACTTCATTTCGATGTACCCCAGCATCATGCGCCACTTTAATATCTCTCCCGAGACAGTGGCAGACCCGAATGCTAAAGGGAGGAACCAGTACGCCCGGCTGGAGAGGGTGTCGGAGCTGGGTTTGTGGATCGACCAGGATACCTCCGGCCTGATTCCCCAGACGCTGGCGCCCCTGTTGGATAAACGCTTGGAGCTCAAGCTGCGTCTGGCAGAGTTGCCCGCCTGGGACCCACGTCGCCAGACTTACCAGGCTCAGGCTACAGCGCATAAATGGCTGCTGGTGACCTGCTTTGGCTACCTGGGTTACAAGAACGCCCGCTTTGGGCGCATCGAAGCCCACGAGGCGGTCACTGCTTATGGGCGCGAGATGCTTCTACGTGCCAAGGAGGCTGCTGAAGATCTGGGATTCACCGTGCTGCACATGTACGTGGATGGCTTGTGGGTGAAAAAGAAGGGGCTGGCAGATGTGCCGTCGTTCCAACCGCTGCTGGAGGAGATCACCACCCGCACCGGTCTGCCGATCGCCCTGGATGGAATCTACCGCTGGGTGGCATTCCTGCCCTCTCGCATGGATGAGCGCGTGCCGGTGCCTAACCGTTATTTTGGTGTCTTTCAGGATGGCAGCTTGAAGATGCGCGGCATTGAGACCCGCCGCCACGACACGCCAGCCTGGGTGGCCAATGCACAAAAGGAGATCCTCGATATCCTGGTGCATGCCTCCGATGTGGATGACCGCTCCACCTACCTGCCCCAGGTATTAAGGTCTCTGCGCAGGGCGTTAACCAGGCTGCGCACCTCCGGGGTGCGCGTGGAGGACCTGTTGGTGTCACAGACGCTGAGCCGCGAGTTATCGGAATACCGCGCACCCTCACCGGCTGCCCGGGCGGCGGCACAGCTGGCTGCGGTGGGTAAGCACCTGCGCCCGGGGCAGCGTGTGCGCTTCGTGTATACGCTGGGTAAGCCGGGTGTGTATGCCTGGGATTTGCCCCAGCAGCCTGAGCTGCGCAGTATTGACCAGGAACACTACCGGGTATTGTTATTCCGTGCTGCCGCCACCATCCTGCAGCCGTTTGGCGTGCAGGAGCAGGACTTAAAAACCCGCGTTCTTGCCGGTGCCATCAATGTAACCTATTTTGCCTCAACATATCTAAATGTATAAAATTAAACAACATTAATCCATTTATACCTTGCGAATGGTTCATTCTGCCTATCAAAAAAAGATAATTAGGTTAAAATAGCATATCTTGTAGGAGGCATATATGAAGCTATATGTTGGTCAGTCTGCTCCCGATTTTACCCTTCCATCCCACTTGGATAAGGATGTCAGTCTCAGCGATTACCTTGGAAAAAATATTGTCCTGGTGTTCTATCCAAAGGCCTGGACGCCCATCTGAACAGGCCAGATCCCGTCGTACGAAGCCGATACAGGCAAGTTCGCGGGATTGGATGCCCAGGTCCTGGGCGTAAGCATTGATCATATTCCCTGCCTGCAAGCATGGGCAGAATCCCTGGGTGGGATTAATTACCCTCTGATGAGCGATTTCTGGCCGCATGGCAGGGTGGCAAACTTGTATGGTGTGTTCAGAGATAAGGAAGGGGATTCTGAGCGGGCCATCTTTGTCATTGATAAGCGTGGTTATATCCGCTATATCGATATCCATGATATCGACCACCAGCCGGATAATGATGTTGTGCTGGAAGTGCTGCGTCGGGTCGACCCCGAAGCGGCATTACGCAGCCCGGCACCACCTCCCCTCAATCCGGATGAGATTCGCTTGCCACATGGAGGCGTGGTGATGTATTGCACCCGCTGGTGCCCTGGTTGCCGGCGGGCGCGTGTCTGGTTTCAGGCAAACAAGGTTGATTATATTGAGGTGGATATCGATGTCACCCCGGGTGCTGCCGACCAGGTGAAGAAGTGGGCGAATGGCACCCGCACCACCCCAACCTTCGACATCGATGGGACCATCCTGGTGGGCTATGACGAGAAAAAGGTCGAACAGGCCATCAAGGAAAAGATTACCAGGTGAGTATTCCGCCCGGAAGTTGAATACTTCCGGGTTGATTATTTTAAGGGAAGTATACAAATGGCGATTGAATTTGTTATATCCGCATTGATTCCTGCCACTCCACAGGAAGTCTATGCAGCCTGGTTGAGTTCGGAAGGCCATTCCCAGATGACAGGCGGTTCGGCATCCATTACAGACAAGGTGGGAGATGAATTTGAAGCCTGGGATGGTTATATCCATGGAAAGAATCTTGAGCTGATACCTGGCAAACGTATTGTCCAATCCTGGCGGACGTCAGAATTCAATGCCGACGAGCCAGACTCGCACATAGAAATCTCCCTGGAAGCAGTCACCGATCAGACGAGACTCACATTAAATCATACCGGACTTCCACCACATGGGATGCAGTATGAGCAAGGCTGGGTGGAGTCTTACTTTGAGCCTATGAAAGAATATTTTGAAGGACCCCATGCTCGTGTAGGGTAAGAGATTAATTTGAACTTTTACCCACAGTCCGAGCCGCATCAGTTCCAACATTTGGGCTGAATTTATACCCACATCCAGCCAGGGCAGTTTCAATGGCGCTGATCGTCACCAGGATATCCGACAGGTTGGCAGCCCCCATATGACCGATACGGAAGTATTCCGGGCGGATGGCGGGATGCAACCCACCTGCCAGGGTCACACCGGCTTTTAAAACGCCTGCCAGGAAATCAGCCCCATTAACCCCTTGTGGATAGCGCGGGGCGGTCAGGGTATGGGCAGCAAACTCAGGCTTGAGCGGCACCTGTCCTAATCCAAGTGCGGTCATACCGGCCTTGCACGCCCGGCTGATGGTGATATGGCGGGCAATACGCCTTGCCATGCCCTCTGCCAGGATTTGCCCGAGGCTCACATTGAGTGCAACAATCAAGTTGACTGGTGGGGTACCGAAGTAACCTGGCTTACGGGCTTCGTAAGCCTGCATGATGGGCAGCCAATTCGTCCAATCCGCATAATAGTTGAGCACAGGCGTGGTCCTGTCATGAAATTTCTGCATGGCATGTGGTCCGATCATCAGCAAGGCTAATCCCGGGGGAACTCCAATTGCCTTCTGAGAAGCAGTGAGAGCCAGGTCAACCCCCCAGGCGTCCATTGGCAGTTCTTCCCCGGCCACCGAACAAACCCCATCCACGATGACTAGCACCCCATATTGCTTTCCGAGCGCAGCGACCTGCTGCACGTCTACCAGCACCCCAGTCGATGTATCCACGTGGGTGATGGTCATAAGCTTATAGGAATCAGATTCAAGGGCAGATTTTATCTGCTCCAAACCCGGGCGATCACCCGGAGGTGCATTTACAAGCGTCACCTGGGCACCATACCGCTCGAGGATAGCAGCAAAGCGTTCGGAAAAGTAGCCAGTATTGATCACCAGGGCTTTATCCCCGGGCTCCACCAGGTTGGCTCCGGCGCAATCCATCGCCAGGGTACCTGAGCCTGCCAGCACTAGCGGCTGGCCGGACGGGCTTCCGAACACCCGGTGTAATTGTTCCAGGGCTTGACCGAAAGCATCGATAAAGCCTGGCGCCACGTGGCTGGTGGTGGGTTCTCCCATGGCAGACAGCACAGCCGGCTCGAATTCGATGGGACCAGGGATCATGAGCAGGGTTCGTTTTTTCATAAATAACCTCCGTCTATCAGTGAATAGCTGGATCTTCGATAATAACAATAACAACACTCCCATCAATCTGCACCAGGCTGCCAGAGCGGATCTCTTGGATGGGTAACTGGTCCACACACGGAATTTCGGCAATGATGCAGCCTACCGCGATGATGGTCTCGCATTCTGCGTTGAGGATGGCGAGTGGAGCACGTCCGTTCATCTTCAGGCGGTAAAGTGTATAAGAGCCCACCGTGGAGCCTTTCCCGGTGGGGAAGACCAAAACTTTACCAGCGATACACTGGCCTTCCAGGGGATGCCCCCGCTCAACCACGATACCTTTCTCAGGATCCACGCCACCGAAAAAGGAGATCGGTTGAGATGTAACCAGGGTTTCACCCTGGGCGTTGCCCTGAAAAATGCTGCGCCCGTGGAGTATCACTGTAATGCCAGCCTGACTACTTCATCGAAAGGGAGAAGCAACGTCTTGAATTTGTTCTTGGCGGCGGCATAATAACAGGCCTTGGCGCTGTCCGTTGCCATGGCGGTGAAGCGTCCCTGGATTGGAGCAACAACGCAGCAAGTATCTGCGGCAAATTTTGCGCCGGCAGCCTCAATAATCCGGGTATAACCGAGCTGGTCCGCGATCTGCCTGGTGGCACGGGCGGTGGCGATCCAGAACTCTTTTTTCACATGCTGGCCCTCCAACAGGCGCGCAATCTGCTCAATCTCATGAATGCTCAGGTGTGGGCAGCCCAGGCTGACAAAATCCACTTCTGCTGCAGTGGCATCGTTAAGAGATTGCATGACAGATTCAAGCTCTGGCTGGCTGACCTCGACCTGTTCCAGTGGGGGAGTGAAGGATGATGCTTCAGGAGTGACACCCTGCATGTGGAAAAGCGCAGCTCCACCGTAAGTTGCCAGGCTGGCGCACAAGGATTTGAGGTTTTCCAATGTGGCAGATTGAATCCCCTTAATGTAGGGGATGCCTTTGGAAACCTGGATATGTTCTCCAATCATTTTACCCAGCCCACCGAATTCACTGGTTTCTTTCAGCCGGGTACTGAGCTGGAAGGTAAGCGTTGGGCGTCTATTTTTAGCCAGGTGATAGCCATATTCGGGGGTAAGTCCGGTGAGGGCTGATGCCAGGGCGGACGGTCCACCTTCACGGTTGGTACGGGCACCCAGAACTGAGTTCGCGTAGCAAACCGCTGAACTTTCCGACCAGGCAATGTGCTCACCAAATAGAGGTCGATTACCGGTGAGATATGGGGTGCAGGTGCAGGTGGTGCTAACGCCCATCCTGGAATAGGCTTCCAACACTCTCCCCTGCTTCTCGGCAAAATCTGGTTGGATACCCAGGCTGCGCCAGTTTTCGATATCCATCCCGGCGGGGTTAAGGGTGGTTTGCACACACACTTTACCGCCTCCGTCAGCCATCTCGGAAAGGAACTGTAGCCCAGCCTCCCCCAGGTTGTCGTAGCTCACCCCGGCGATCTGGACTGAGCTGACCGGGATCATGCGCTCAGCACCATAAATCTCACCCAGGGCAACCAGGATCTGCATCGCTTTCCGGGTTGCATAGCCTCGCGAGCCATCTAGCATTGCGTTTTGTTCAGGATTAAGCAGCATATTCCCTTTTCAAAGGTATGTGTAGATAAAGAAAACCGATGACAAAAATAATCATCATTCCTTTATGTAATGGGTAATATCCACCACCGGAAAAATAGCTTTATCGAAGCCCTTGCGTTGCGATACAAGCGGCTTGGTCAGATCAAAACCCAGCTTTGTGGTGAGGTGGGTACCGCTCTCCGTGCGTTCGCTGGATGGGTCGAGGCTCGATCCCGTCTCTTTCGATTTGATCACCAGGTCTGTGTCACCCTGGAAGCGGGTTGCCATCGCCCATTCCACTTCCAGCGGATTATAGATGTCAATATCTTTATCCACCACGTAGACGTGTTTGCACGAGCGGTGTCCGGCAAAAGCAGCCTGGATAGCTTTTTTTCCATCATCTTCAGATCGTTTATCGATCTGGATAATGGCATGCAGCCATGAACAGCCGCCCGGGTTGATGTTTACATCCAGGCAGTGCACGACCTCATTGACTTTTTTGTAGATGGTCGGTTCGCGTGGCATGCCCATCAGCAGTTTGTGTTCGAGAGCGCCTGGCAGCAGGGCATGCCAGACTGCGTCATGGCGATGAGTAATGATCTTGACCTCGAAAACAGGCTCGTTGCGTACGATGTCATATGTCTCGGTCAAGTCAACGAAAGGACCTTCAGCATGGCGGCGATCAGCGTAAACGGTGCCTTCCAGCACAAATTCTGCCTCAGCGGGCACAAATAAATCGACCGTTTTGGCATGCACCAGGTTTACAGGCTGGCCCAGGCAGCGAAGGGATAGCGCATTGGCGATCTCTAGCTCATCCACGCCCAGCTCCACCGAGGTGGCAGCTGCCACGAGCACCTCCGGTGGGACGCCTATGCAAACTGCCACATCCAGGCTGCCCAGCTCGTCAAGGAATCGGTCGAAGTGGCGCCCACGTACCACCCGGATAGCCATCTCTGTCTTGGAAAACTGCATGGCACGGTGGAAGTCCAGGTTCTGCCCGAGCCTGGGGTGACGAGCGATGAACACCCCCGAGCTAATATAATTTCCGCCATCCAAAGCACAGTGGCGCAGGATGGGCAGGCTGTCCAGGTCTGGGGCTGTGATAACCACTTCCTGGCAAGGCGCTTCAAATATCGTTGGACAAGCTGTGTGCTCCTGTAAAGCTTGCATCAGGTTGGGGATAATTTCCTTCACCTGGATCTTCAAGTAATTTGCAAAACCTTCCTTGGAGCAGAACAAGTTTCCCATGACCGGAAATGGGCTTTCTTTCACATTGGTAAACATAACTGGTTGTGGTTCCAATTTTTTCAAAATCCCTGCCATTTCGTAAATCTTTGAAATAGGCGCAGTCAGGGTAAGCATTTCATCTGTTTCAGTCAGTTTTTGGAGGTGAGGGCGTAGGGTCATAGGGTTCCTTCCGCGATGCAAAGGAATTAAAACTTATACCACTTAATTGTAACAAATGTGTGGATTTC
>Ga0209254_10002509_pt1 | contig 16677 bp, 16 predicted proteins | sample FrelakmetDIP11DI_FD_187148 | JGI IMG/M metagenome (GOLD analysis project Ga0209254, IMG submission 187148) | Freshwater lake sediment microbial communities from the University of Notre Dame, USA, for methane emissions studies - DIP11 DI (SPAdes)... | ecosystem: Environmental > Aquatic >... | reverse complement strand
GCATGCCCTCCTTCGCGAGCTCGAGCGCCTTGAGGCGGAGCTCTGAATAGCTCGCGGCCGTGGCCGTCTTCTTGCCGAAGGAGAGCTCGAACCCGGGCAGGCCGACGATCTCTGCGAGCTTCTCGTAGGCGCGCTTGAGGCTCGCGTACGAGGCGGAGCCGAAGAGACCGGCGGGCAGGTCGAGGTGGGTGGCCGCACTGGTCTCCGTCTCGACGACCTTGACGCTGAGCCTGTCCTCCAGCCGCTCGGTCACCGAGAGCTCGTAGCCGTTGGCCGGGATCGCGGCGATCGCGGTCTCGGCCTCCGCCGCCGTCAGGGCGCCAGTCTCGACCAGGCGATGGGCGATCACGAAATGCGCCGCGGCGGGATACTCGCTCTCCAGCTTCGCCTGCCACGCCTCGAGCTCCGCGAGCGCGCGGGCGAAGCGCTGATAGCGCGCCTCGGTGAGCGAGACGTCTTCGCCGCCGCGTGAGGTGATCGTGATGTCCTTCACCCGCTCTCGCACGAGAAGCTCCTCCAGCTGACTGTCCTTCTCGAAGTAGAGCTCCTGGTTGCCGAGCTTGACGTGGTACAGGGGCGGGACGGCGATGTAGATGTGGCCGCGCTCGACGAGCTCGCGCATGGTGCGGTAGATGAACGTGAGGATCAGCGTCCGGATGTGTGCTCCGTCGACGTCGGCGTCGGTCATCACGATGATCCGTCCGTAGCGGATGTTCTCGATCGTGAACTCGTCGCCGAAGCCGGTGCCGATCGCGGTGATCATCGCCTGGATCTCGTTGTTGGAGAGCACCTTGTTGATGCGGTTCTTCTCGCTGTTGATGATCTTCCCGCGCAGCGGCAGGATCGCCTGATAGGTGCGGTCTCGCGCCTGCTTGGCGGAGCCGCCGGCGCTGTCGCCCTCGACGATGTAGAGCTCGCAGAGATCGGCCTGCTTGAGCGAGCAGTCCGCGAGCTTGCCCGGGAGCGACGAGTTCTCGAGTGCGCTCTTGCGCCGCGTCAGCTCGCGCGCCTTCCGCGCGGCCTGCCGCGCCCGGGACGCCGACACGGCCTTGGTGATGATCTGCCGCGCTTCGGCCGGGTTCTCCTCCAGGAACTCCGCCAGCTTCTGGTTCACGGTCTGCTCGACGAGCCCGCGAACCCAGGGGTTGCCGAGCTTCGTCTTCGTCTGGCCCTCGAACTGGGGATCGCGGAGCTTGACGGAGATCACGGTGGCGAGACCCTCGCGCACGTCCTCCCCGTCGAGGTTGTCCTCCTTCTCCTTCAGCAGGCCCTTCTCGCGCGCGTACTTGTTCAGCGTCCCCGTCAGGGCCGCCTTGAAGCCAGAGAGGTGTGAGCCGCCCTCGGTGGTGTTGATGTTGTTCGCAAAGGTATAGACCGACTCGACGTACGAGGTGTTCCACTGCATCGCAACCTCGACCGCTCCGAGGTCGTTCTCACCCTCGAAGTAGACGACGTGCTTGTGCACCGGCTCCTTGGACTCGTTCACGTAGGAGACGAAGTCACGGATGCCGCCCTCGTAGTGGAACTCCTGCACCGTTCCGCCGGGCCGCTCGTCGCGCAGCACGATCCGCAGCGCGCGCGTCAGGAAGGCCGTCTCGCGCAGCCGCTGGGCGAGGGTCGAGGCGGAGAAGTCCGTCTCCTCGAAGATCTCGCGGTCGGGGAAGAAGGTGATCGTGGTGCCGTGGCCCTCCGCGGGCCCGACCGTCTCCATGTCGCCCTGCGGTACGCCGCGGGCGAACTCCTGCCGATAGAGCGTGCCATCACGGCGCACCTCGGCGATCAGCCACTCCGAGAGCGCGTTCACGACGGAGACGCCGACCCCGTGGAGGCCGCCCGAGACCTTGTAGCCCTCACCGCCGAACTTGCCGCCGGCGTGGAGCTTCGTGAGCACGACCGTGAGCGCGGGCAGTCCCTGCTCCTCGATCATGTCGACCGGGATTCCCCGCCCCGCGTCGACCACGGTGACGGAGTCGTCCGGGTGGATCGTCACGTCGACGAGGTCGTTCTCGCCGGCGAGGGCCTCGTCGACCGCGTTGTCGACCACCTCGTAGACGAGGTGGTGGAGTCCCCGGGGGCCCGTGGTCCCGATGTACATCCCGGGCCGGAGCCGAACCGGCTCGAGGCCTTCCAGGACCGTGATGTCCTTTGCGGTGTAATCCGTCTCGGTCAAGCTGCTCAGATCACCTCTCTCAACGAGAAAAGCCCTGCAAATAGGGCTTTTCGTGGATAGGCACAGTGTATCAGAAACGGCGGTCGGAAGCCGTCCTGGCAAGGCTCGCGGCCGCGGCGCGCGCGATCGTGACGCGCAGCTCCGCGTCGCTCATCTCCGAGGTCAGCTCGGCGGCGAGGGCACGGGTCGCATCGTCGATCTCCGGCGGGACGGCAGCCCGCTCGGCGGCGGGCATCGCCGGGGGCGACGGCACCGGGCCGGGGCTGAAGCGGATCGCGGTCGGGGCGCCGGTTCCAACCCTGTCGGCGAGTTTCTCGAGGATCTCGTCGCCGAGCAGGCCGAGCTCGAACGCCCACGTGGCGGAGGAGGCCGCGACGAGGAGCGTGCCGTCCCGGGCGATGCGGTGGGGCCAGGCGGCGCGCGCAATCGCGTCGCCCACGGCCTCCGGCCACACCCGTGTCACGTCCGCGAGCGCGCCGGCATCCGGCACGCCGGCGCCCTGGAGCGCGCCGCGCAGCGATCCCTCGAGCCGCTCCATCAGGCGACCGTAACCCGGCCAGGGGTGACCCGGAGCAGCTGGGCAGGCGCAAGCGGGAGCGCCTCCGGCCCCGTCGCGGTGACGATCGTCTGCCCCACGCCGCCGATTCTCTCACTCAGGATCCGTCGCCTGCTCTCGTCCAGCTCCGAGAGCGCGTCGTCCAGGAGGAGCAGCGGCGGCACCCGCCGGCGGGCTGCGATCAGCTCTGCCTCTGCCAGGAGCAGCGCCAGGACGGCGAGCCGTTGCTCTCCCTGCGAGCCGAACGTGCGGAGATCGCGGTCGCCGGAACGGATCGAGATCTCGTCGAGGTGGGGACCGGCCCCCGTGCTGCCGCGCTCGATGTCACGAGTGAGGCGCTCCTCGAGCACGCCGATCGTCGGCGGCTCGGCGTCGTAACCGAGCGTGACACCGTCGAGCCCGAGCTCTCCCGCGCGTTCCGCGAACCCGGGTTGCAGGAGCTCGACGACGTCGCGGCGGGCTGCGGTCAGCATCGCCCCGAGATCCGCCACCTGCGCCGTCCACGGGGCCAGCGCATCGCGCTGTGAGACCCCCAGCCCGACCCGGCGGAGGGCGGCATTCCGCTGCCCGACGACGGTGCTGTAGTCCAGCGAGATGTGTGCGCGGGCCGGGTAGAGGCGTCCGAGCGAGCGGTCGATGTACGCCCGCCTCGCCGCAGGGCCACCCTTCACGACGACGAGGCGGTCGGGCGTGAAGACGAGCGTTGCAAGCTCGCCGCGCAGCTGTTCCGCCGACCGCAGGGCAGCGCCGTCGAGTCGCGCCCGTTTCGGCTCCGTCGCGCCGAGGCTGACCGAGACCGTCACGGGAACCGGCCCGCGGTGGCCGATCAGCTCGATCCTGGAGACAGTGGCGCCTTGCCTGATCAGCTGCATGTCGGAGCGCGTCCGTGGTGAGAACCCCTGGGTTCCCACGTGGAGCGACTCGAGGAGGTTCGTCTTCCCGGCACCGTTTGCGCCCGTCACGAGAACGAGCCCCGGCTCGAGCTCGAGCTCGAGCCGGGCATACGACCGGAAGTCGCGAAGCGTGACTCCGGCGACGATCAGCCGGCGAGCCTGATCGGCATGATCAGGTACCAGAACGAGTCGTCGTCGGTGGACGTGATCAGGCCGGGCCGTAGGGGGTTGATCAGCTTCAGCCTGACCGTGTCGCTCCGCACCGAATCGACGCCGTCCGCGAGAAACTCCGCGTTGAAGCCGATCTCGAGCGGCTCTCCGGTGTAGGCGGCCGGGAGGGACTCGACGGTCTCGCCGACGTCCTGGCTCTGGGCCGAGATCGTCAGTGCACCCTCGGCGAACCGCAGCCGGAGCGGCGCGTTCCGTAGCGCCATCACGCCCGCGCGGCGAACGACGTCACGGAGCTCGGCGCGCGGCAGGTCGACCTCGACCTCGAACGAATCGGGCAGGAGCCGGCCCACGTCGGGGAACTGCCCGTCGATGCGACGCGTCGTCAGCCACGTATCGACCCCGCTCTCCGTGTCCTGGACGCCGAACACGACCGTGTTCTCGTTCACGCCGAGGGTCACCGTCTCGGTCCCGGCGGCGATGCGGGCAAGCTCGGTCAGCGCCCGCGCCGGAATGATCGCCTCGAGATCGGGTCCCGACTGCTCGAGCTCCGTCTCCTTGAACGAGAGGCGATACGAGTCGGTCGCGGCCATGAACAAACGGGTGCCCTCGAACCGCACCTGGATCCCGGTCAAAACGGGGCGTGACTCGTCCTTCGACGCCGAGCGCGCGACGCGGTCGACGGTTTCGAGCAGCGACGCCGTTGCGATCGTATGGGGAGCCGGTTCCACCGACGGTAGACGCGGGAAGTCCTCGGCCGAGAAGACGTTCAGCTTCGACGAGTAGCTGCCGCTCGAAATGTGCGCAACGCCGTCCTCGGGGCGGTATTCGATCGTGACCTCTGGTGAAGGCAAGAGGCGAGTCAGGTCGACGAGGAGCTTGCCCGGCACGACAACGGAGCTATCACCTTCGACCTGGGCGCTGAGCGTCGTCCGGAGCGAGAGCTCCATGTCGGTCGCGGCGAGCTCGAGGCCGTCACCAGCCGGATAAAGGAGAACACCGGAGAGCACCTGGACCGAACCCCGCGACGAGACGACCCTCGAAACGGTGGCGAGCTTGGCAACGAGCTGGTCTCGATCGCACGTGACTTTGAGACCGGATCCGACAGCTATGTCTGTTTCCATCATGATTTAAAGAACCTCTTGTAGTAGTACATAGAGAGTGTGAATGACGGGGAGGACGGCCTGGAACGGCGCAACCACGCCATTTCCGCCTGTGGGTCCAATCGGGGACAAAGCGCCCTGGTCCCACAGGCACCGCTGCGGCTCGGAGCGGGTCCCACAGATCACCGGGCCTGCTTGATCCGGGCTGTGAGGTCCTGAACGAGGTTGTACACAGATCTATCCTCAGAGATCAGGCGTGTGATCTTCGTGGTTGCGTGGATCACGGTGGTGTGATCGCGACCCCCGAACTCTTTTCCGATCTTGGGAAGGGACGCGTCAGTGAGCTCGCGGGAGAGGTACATCGCGACCTGGCGGGGATACGCCACAGCTTGTGATCGGCGCTGGCTGCAGAGTTCCGTGATCGAAAGCCCGAACCGGTCGGAGACCGCCTCCTGAATCCGGCTGATCGTTACGGCCGGGACGGCGTCCCCGTGCGGGAACAGGTCGCGTAGGACCTGCTCGGCGAGCTCGACCGTGAGCGACAGCCCGGTCAGCGAGGAGAAGGCGACCACCCGCGTCAGAGCCCCCTCGAGCTCGCGGATGTTCGTCGAGACGCGGCCGGCGATGAAGGTCAGAACCTCGGGGTCGTCGACGCGGATCCGGTCGGTCGTCACCCTCTTGCGCAGGATCGCGATGCGGGTCTCGAGGTCGGGCGGCTGGATGTCGGTGATCAGACCCCACTCGAATCGCGACCGCAGCCGCTCTTCCAGGGTCGCGATCTCCTTCGGTGGCCGGTCGGACGAGATCACGATCTGCCGGCCCGCCTCGTAGAGGGAGTTGAACGTGTGGAAGAACTCCTCCTGGATCCGCTCCTTGCCCTCGAAGAACTGGATGTCGTCGACGAGGAGCACGTCGTAGGTGCGGTACCGCTGCTTGAACCCTTCGATCCGCTTGTCGCGGAGCGAGTTGATGAAGTCGTTCATGAAGGTCTCGCTCGTCACGTACCGCGTCGTCGAGCCTTTCGTGTGCTCGCTCACGTACTGGCCGATCGCCTGCAGGAGGTGTGTCTTGCCGAGGCCGGTGCCGCCGTAGATGAAGAGGGGGTTGTACGCCTGGGCAGGCGCCTCGGCCACCGCGAGCGCGGCAGCGTGGGCGAAGCGGTTCGATGATCCGATCACGAAGAGGTCGAACGTGTACTTCGGGCTCGCGGGCGGCGCTGCCGGAACCGGGGTGGCCGCCGAGGCGGGCTCGCCCACGGGCTCGCCTGGCGCTCCACCGGGCTCGCGTACCGTCAGTGTCACCCGGATGTCACGGCCCAGCGCATCTCGCGCCGCGGCCTTCACGAAGCCCAGGAAGTGACCCTCGATCCATTCGCGGGTGAAATCGTTCGGCACGACGAGCGAGAACGTGTCGTCGGCGAGCTCGCCGGCGGATACATCGCCGAACCAGGTCGCGTACGTCGTCTCGTTGAGTGCCTCACGAAGCCGACCCGAGACGTCGTCCCAAAGGTGTTCGGCAGTCGGCTCGGTGGTGTGCTCCACCCTTCGGAGGCTCCTCTCAGGTAGGGCGCGCGGAGGGCGAGCATAGCAGCGTCGAGGGGCCGCCTCACTCCTCTCGCACAAACACCGACATCTGCAAAAACAACCCGATTTTGCAGGGATTTATCTTCATCCACACGACTTTCCACACCTGTGGAAAGTCCCCCGCTCTGAGCCTCCGATGGCAACGGTGTCCCGCCGGATGCAGCACTTTCGGATCCCTCCCCGAAGTGAGCGCTTGTGGATAAGTCGATGGGTCAGAACCTCGTCTATACTGACGCCCCGCGTCCGCACGTTGCGGCCACGATTCGCCTACCGAGAGAGCTCAACTGTGAAACGCACGTACCAGCCCAACGTCCGTCGCCGCAAGCGCAAGCACGGTTTTCGCGCCCGCATGTCGACGCGTGCCGGACAGATGATCCTGAAGCGCCGCCGCGCCAAGGGGCGCAAGCGCCTCTCCGCGTAGTGCGGCGTCTCACAACGTTTGACCCGCAACAGCATCGTTGTGAGACGCCGCACTACTGTCGACATGGAGTGGGGTGTCCCGCAACGTATGCTTTTCGGATGGAACGTTGCGGGACACCCCACTAGGCGCCCGCCCTGCTGTGGAGCGCCGGCACCGCCTGTCACGGTCGAAGGACTTCGATGCGGTCTACCGGCAGGGCCGGTCGGTCTCGACCCGCTACTTGACCCTGCACTGGTTCCCCCGCGAGGACGACCCGGCCGGCGAGCCGCGCCTCGGGCTGGCGGTCCCAAAGGCGGTCGGCAACGCGGTCGTGCGCAATCGCCTCAAGCGCCAGCTCCGGGAGACATGGCAGGAGCTCGCCGCCGAGGTCCCCGCCGGTCGCGACTACGTGCTCGCGGCCCGCTCCGGGGTGGCCGAGCCCGCGGACACGCGGGGCCACCAGTGGCTCGTGGAGCAGGTGACCGAGGTGCTCGGAAAGGCGGCGGCATGAGATACCTCGGCATCGCGCTGGTCCAGGCCTGGCGTCACACCTTCGGCCTGTTGACCCCCGCCGGCACGTGCAAGTACCACCCGAGTTGCTCGCAATACGCGCTGGACGCGTTCCGGCTCCACGGCCTCTGCAAGGGTGGGCTCTTCGCCGGCTGGAGGCTTCTGCGCTGCAACCCGTGGAGCCACGGTGGGGTCGACCGGGCCGAGGACGCGCACTTCGGCCGTCGCCGGCACGAGACGGAGCGCCCGGCGTGATCGCCCAGCTCGTCGCCCTCTCCAATCCGCTGCGGCCGCTCGAGGACTTCCTCCAGAGCATTCTCGTGTGGCTGCACGAGACGGTCGGCTTCTCGTGGGCGTGGTCGATCGTGGCACTGACCGTCCTCGTACGGATCGTGCTCGTGCCGGTCACCGTGAAGCAGATCCACTCGATGCAGAACCTGCAGGCGCACGCGCCCGAGATGAAGGCGCTGCAGCAGAAGTGGAAGCACGACAAGCAGCGCCAGAACGAGGAGCTGATGAAGTTCTACCGGGAGAACAAGATCAACCCGGCCGCCTCGTGCCTGCCGATCGTGCTCCAGATCCCGATCTTCATCTCGCTCTTCTACGTCCTGCGCGAGTTCGACGACGACGTGCTGCCGATCTACGGAGGCTCGGTCGACTGGCTCAACCTGGTCGACATCACCGAGCCGGTGAAGGACGGCTGGGGCCCGCTGCTCCTCGTCATCTACGTGGCGAGCCAGCTCTCCTCGTCGTACTTCATGTCGACGACGATGCAGGGGGCACAGCGGATCCTGCTCATGGTTCTGCCGGTGCTCTTCGTCCCCTTCATCCTCAACTTCCCCGCCGGCCTGATGCTCTACTGGCTGACGACCAACCTCTGGACGACCGGCCAGGGGCTCGTGACGCGAAGGCTGATGCCGAAGCCCGAGCCGCCCGAAAAACGCAGCTCCCGCACGCCTGCGAAGGATGAGCCACCGCCGGACCAGGGCAACGGGGCGGCTGCTGCCGTCACCAAGGCGCCCGTGTCGCCGTCCCGCAAGCCCGTGGCAGGCCCGCCGCGACGGGTCAAGCGCAAGCGCGGTGGCGGAGGGACGAAGCGATGAGCGACGAGATCACGGTCGAGGCGAGCGGGGAGACCGTGGGAGAGGCGAAATGGAGCGCGCTTCGCGAGCTCGAGCGTCGCATCCCGGGCCTCGATCGCGAGGCGGTCCGGTTCCAGGTCGTCAGCGAGGGCGAGCGCGGCCTCCTCGGCGTGGGCTACACGCCAGCCTCGGTCGTCGCGACGGCCAGCGCGGCCGGCGGCCCGGCCCGGGCAGTGGAGACCCACGACGGCGAGACGGCTCAGGCAGCGCTCGTTCGCGAGCTGCTCGAGCGAACGATCGCTGCGAGCGGCGTGCCGGCGACGGTGCAGATCGACGAGACAGGTGAGCAGCTCGTCGCGACGCTCGTCGGCCCCGATCTCGGCGTCCTGATCGGCCGCCATGGCCAGACGATCGACGCGCTCCAGTACCTCGCCAACGCGATCGGGCATCGAGCGCACGGGGACGAACGGCTCCGCGTCGTCGTCGACGCCGCCGGCTACCGGGCCCGCCGGGCCGCCACGCTCGAGACGGTCGCGCGCCGGGCGGCCGAGCAGGCGACCGCCACCGGTCATCGCGTCGAGCTCGAGCCCATGACCGCGGTCGAGCGCCGGATCGTGCACGAGCTGCTCAAGGACGACCCCGAGGTCGAGACGTCGAGCGAGGGCACCGAGCCCACGCGGTTCGTCGTCGTCCTCCCGCGCCGATCCGCGGATTGAGCGCCTCGCGTACCGCGGTACTCGATCGCTGGTTGGCGGCGGTCGTCGCGACGCCGGGATTGACGGCGATCAGGGACATCGAGACCGCTCGCGTGGCACTCCTCGACGACGCCCTGCGAGGGCTCGAGCTCGTCGGTGCTGCGGAGGGAGCCATCGTGGACGTGGGCTCCGGAGGCGGCACACCGGGGATACCGCTCGCCGCTGTGCTGTCCGACCGCTCCGTGACGCTGCTCGAGGCCGAGCGGCGCAAGTGCGCGTTCCTCGAGAAGTGGGCACTCGAGCTGTCGAACGTCGAGGTCGTGTGGGGACGGGCGGAGGAACAGGAGCCAGAGCGGTTCGGCGTCGCCGTCGCGAAGGCGCTCGCTCATCCCCCGACGGCCGCCGAATGGTGCCTTCCCCTCGTGCGGGAAGGAGGCCTCGTCGTGCTCTGGGTGGGCGAGTCCGCAGAGCCCGAGCGGGTCGCGTTCGTGGCCGACCGGCTCGGCGGCGAGCTCGAGGCATCGCCCCCCGGCCTGCTCGCGATCCGGAAGACAGGCCCGACGCCTCCGGGGTTTCCGCGCCGCACCGGTGTCGCGAAGAAGCGCCCCCTGGCGTAAGGGTCGGTGGCTCGCCCGTCTTGCCTTTTCCTTCAGGATCCCGCGAAGCGGGCAACGCCTCCGCGTCCGCCCGCCCGGCTAGCCTGGGAGAGGTGGCAGCGCGTGTCTATGCAGTGGCAAACCAGAAGGGCGGCGTCGGCAAGACGACCACCGCCGTCAACCTGGCGGCATGTCTCGCCGAGGCGGGCGAGCGCTGCCTGCTCGTCGACCTCGACCCGCAGGCGAACGCGACCTCCGGCCTCGGCCGCCGCGCAAACGGCGTCTCCACGCATGACCTGCTCGACGGTGTCCCGCTCTCCGAGCTTGCGAAGCCGACCGCATTCCCGAACCTCGATCTCGTGCCGGCCAAGCCCGAGCTGGCGGCCGCAGCGGTACAGCTGTCGGCAATCGAGGGCGGCGAGCGATATCTCGCCGACGCGCTCGTCTCCCCCGCCACCGACCCGTACGCGTTCGTCTTCCTCGACTGCCCGCCCGCGTTCGGTGCGCTGACCGTCAACGCGCTCGCAGCCGCCGACCGGGTGATCGTTCCGGTGCAGGCCGAGTACTACGCGCTCGAGGGCCTCTCGCAGCTGCTCGGGTCGATCAACATGATCAAAGCGCGTCTCAACCCCCGGCTTGCGGTGGCGGGAATCCTCCTGACCATGGTCGACGGCCGCACGCGGCTCGCGGCGGAGGTGGAGCGGGAGCTCCGCCGCCACTTCGGCGACCTCGTCTTCACGACGTCCGTGCCCCGCTCGGTTCGCCTTGCCGAGGCTCCGAGCCACGGCTTGCCCGCAATCGCCTACGACCGGCGCTCGTCCGGCTCGGAGGCCTACTGGAAGGTGGCGATGGAACTTGTCGAGCGTCAATGACACGCCCCGCCGCGGCCTCGGCCGCGGCCTCGAGGTGCTGATCGGCGGAGCCGGCGAGGCCGAGTTGCTGCACCTGCCGGTCGAAGCCGTGCACCCGAACCCCCGCCAGCCGCGGCGCCGGTTCGAGCCCGAGGCGACGTCCGGGCTCGCTGCCTCGATCCTCCACCAGGGAGTGCTGCAGCCGGTCGTCGTCCGCCCCCGCGGCGAGGGCGGCTACGAGCTGATCGCCGGCGAGCGCCGCTGGCGGGCGGCGCGCGAGGCCGGCGTGCCCACGATCCCGGCCGTGGTCAGGCACGCGGACGACCGCGACACCCTCCTGCTCGGCCTCGTCGAGAACGTCGCGCGTGAGAACCTGTCCCCGGTCGAAGAAGCGCGTGCCTACGCCTCGCTGATCGACGAGTTCGAGCTCTCGCTGGGCGAGGTCGCAGAACGGGTGGGGCGGTCGAAGCCGTCCGTCTCGAACCGGGTTCGGCTGCTGGAGCTCCCCGAGGACGTGCTGTGGATGCTCGCCCGCGGCGACCTGACCGAGGGCCATGCCCGTGCGGTGCTGGCGCTGCCGGACGACGACGCGCGCCGCCGTCTGGCGAAGCGGATCGCGAACGAGGGGATGACCGTGCGCGCGGCCGAGAGAGCGGCCCGTGACGGCGGCGCCCGCCGACATCGCACGAGCCCGCCGGCCGTCGACCCGGCGCTCGCCGGGCGCGCTCGCGCAGCGGCCCTCCGGTTGACCGGGCTGCAGGCGCGGGTCAGCGGCGGCAAGCTGGAGCTCCACTTCGGCGACGAGACCGGCCTCGCCGAGCTCGTGGAGACCCTGGAGGCTCTCGCGTAGACGGGCTCTCCCGGCAGCCGGTTCGGTACACTCCGGCTCCCTGCGGGCGATTAGCTCAGTTGGTTAGAGCGCCGCTCTGATAAGGCGGAGGTCCCTGGTTCGAATCCAGGATCGCCCACTCCGGAAACCCCTGCTAGCGCGGGGGTTTCGTCGTTGAAGGACCCGGGCGCGGGGTGCGCCACGCCCGTGTCTCGACCCGCAGGCGTGACAAACGGTTCTCGCTGGATACACTCATGGTGAGGCCGATGCGCGAGATGACCGTCTATGGCGTGAGTTTCGACCTGGTCGGCAAGCAGCCGATCGTCCTGCTGAAGACGCAGGACGGCAACACGTTCCTCCCGATCTGGATCGGCCATCCCGAGGCCGCCGCGATCCTGATGAACCTCCAGGGCACGGAGCCCCCGCGGCCGATGACCCACGACCTCGCGACCGCGATCATCGCCTCGCTCGACGCCGAGATCCGGCAGGTCACCGTCACGGAACTGCGCGAGAACACCTTCCACGCTCAGATCACGATCGTCCGGAACGGCACCGAGATCGAGCTCGACGCCCGCACGTCGGATGCGATCGCTCTCGCGATCCGCACTGACGCCAAGATCTTCGCCGCGGACGACGTGATCGAGGAGTCGGGAGTCGAGTTCGAGGGTGACGAGGAGGAAGCCTCTCGCCGCCTCACCGGGCACGAGTCGCTCGCCGACCTCGATCCAGACGAGTTCCGCCGCTTCCTCGATACGGTTTCACCCGACGAGTTCGCGGCCGAGCCCGAGGACGAGCCCGGCGAGACGCTCTAGGGCCGCGCGCCCGCACGCCACCCGGCCAGGCCGACGCTAGGCCCCGAGCTCCCGCTTCGTCAGATCGAGCAGGTCGGTGACGAGCCGGTCGAGCCCGGCAGCCGAGAGAGGCCCGGCGTTTGCCGCCGCGAGGGTCTCGCGCAGGAGCCGCTCGCGATCGGGGTCGACGGTCCCGAGCCCGCGTTGCGCCTTCAGCTCCCAGAGCTCGGTGACGAGCGCGATCCGCCGGTTCACGGCCGCCACGATCGCCTCGTCGTTCGCGGTGATCTCGCGCCGGATTCCCTCGAAGCGGTCGCTCACATCGCCACCGCCGCCGCGAGTGCCGCTGCGTTGAAGATCGCGTGCACGATCATGCCGGGGATCACGCTACCGGTCTGCCAGCGCAGCCAGCCGAGCGTGATGCCGAAGATCGACAGCACCGGCAGCCCCAGCACGAGCCCGTGGGCGAGGCCGAACGCCACCCCGGTGATCAGGATTGCGGGCCACGGGCCGAGGAACGGGGCCAGCAGGCCGTAGCCCAGGCCGCGATAGAGGAGCTCCTCGACGAACGGCGCTGCGATGACGACGACCGCGGCGTTCGCGAGGAACGGCGCCGCCCGGCTCGCGTCCCATCCGTCCGGCACGAGCCCCTGCTCGTCCCCCGCATCGAGAAAGGGGCTCAGGGCTGCGGCAGCGGCGACGATCACGACGAGCGCCACCAGCGCGAGCCCCACGGCCCGCCCACGACGGGCTGGTGTCTCGAGCGCGAGCAAGCGGCGGTCGAGCCCTCGCGCGATCGCGAGGATCAGGATCAACATGATCCCGTACTGGACGAGCGCGCCAACGAACGTCGACCACAGGTAGAGCAGGTCGTCGGGCATGTCGCCGCCGGCGAGACGGCCGGCGTACGAGACAGCGGCCAGGAGGCCGACCATGGCGCTCCAGGCCACGAGGCGCCCCGGCTGTCGCCGAGGTGGGGGCGCCGTCGGCTCGCTTACGCTGCCGTTCAGCACGCCGGTCCGATCAGGCAACCCAGTACCACAGGGCCCATCTGAGCACATACACGCAGAGCCACGCTCCGAGAATCGTCGCCGTCACGAGGACAGCCCGCCGGCTGCGCGCGATCGTGGCGAGTGCCATGAACGCCGGGAAGACGACAACGGCGAAGCGCTGCATCGACCAGAGCGGCACCTTGTCCGAGACGAACGTCAACGGAAGGGCGACGCTCGTGAGCGTGTACAGCCCGTAGGCGGGCCCGATACGACGCCAGGCGACGATCCCGAGCACGATCAGGGCGACGGCGACCCCGAGGTCCAGCACGTCCCGTTCCTGGGCGGCGGCAACCAGGCCGCCGAGCGGTCCCGCCGGGGAGAGCCGCCGCTCCCACACGACCTTCTGGGCCTCGAGGAATGCGAGGGGATGGCCGAGCCAGACGGCGAGCAGCAGGGGGTAGAGCGCGAAGAGAAGGGGAGCGACGGCCACGCCGGTCAGCGCCCGGCGGCGGTCGGGAGCTCTCCAGGCGAGCACGACCAGCGCGGGCAGGAGCGCCACCCCCGCCGAGCGGGTCAGCAGCGCCAGCCCAGCAGCCACGCCGGCGTGCCCGAACCGGCCCCGCTCGGCAGCGAGAAAGGCCGCCACCGCGAGCAGGAGGAACAGCGACTCGCTGTAGACCGCCCCGAAGAACAGCGACGTCGGCGCCACGGCGAGGAACAACACCGTGCGACGGGCCGCATCCTCACCGAGCCGGCTCAGGGTCAACCGGTAGAGCAGAGCGAAGGCGGCCGCCCCGGCGGCGAGCGAGATGACGACGCCGGCAACGACGTGATGCCCGGCGAGAGCCCAGCCGAGGGCCGCGACGAGTAACGGGTAAAGCGGAAAGAACGCCGGCGTGCTGGACGGCCAGGAGTAGCCGTCCGTGGCGATCCTGAGAAACCAGTCGCTGTCCCAGCGGGCCCAGACGTCGATCACGACCCCGAGGTCGTGCAGGCGCGTGCTGTCCCATTCTCCGCGCCGCGCGTTGAGCGCGCCGTCGAAGCCCACGACGGCCACGAGTGCGAGCAGCCAGATCGCAGCGCGGCTCCAGAGGAACAGCCGGAGCGCGGGCGCGACGCTGCGCGTGTCGTCCGGCACGGGAAGACTCTAACCGGAAGGGTGAGAGGCACCGGTCGCCCGGCGCCGAACCGGTACGGACGATGGCTACCATCGCAGCATGAGCGCGCCCCGCCGCCGACCACAGCGTGGGCCCGATCTCGACCTGCCCGTTCGCCGGCGCAGGCCGCGCAAGCGCCGGCGGCCGCTCCTCGCGCTCCTGCTCGTCGTCGTCGGCCTGCTGACGGTTGCAGCCGTTGCGGCCGGCGGCGGCGTCTACGCATTCGGATCGTCGTGCGACCTCTCCGCCCTACGGGAGGTTCGGATCGGGCAGAACACGTTCGTCTACGCGGCCGACGGCTCGCTGCTGGGTGCGATTCCCGCAGAGCGCAATCGCCAGGTCGTGCCCCTCGAGCGCGTCAGCCCGTGGATGCCGAAGGCGACGGTCGCGATCGAGGATCGGCGTTTCTACTCGCACGGCGGCGTCGACCCGCAGGGCATCGCCCGCGCGGTGATGGCGGACGTGAAGGCGCGCAAGCTCGTCCAGGGCGGCTCGACGATCACACAGCAGCTCGTCCGGAACCTCTACATATCCAACGAGCGCACGCTGCAGCGGAAGCTCAAGGAGGCATGTCTCGCGCTCAAGCTCAACGACGCCTGGTCGAAGCAGCGCATCCTCGAGTCGTACCTCAACCAGGTCTACTACGGGAACCTTGCGTACGGAATCGAAGCAGCAGCGCAGACGTACTTCTCGAAGCCCGCCAGTGCACTCGACCTCCGCGAGGCGGCACTGCTCGCCGGGCTGACCCAGGCGCCGTCGGCGTACGACCCGTTCGTGGAGACCTCCAAGGCCCTCTCCCGCCGCGATGCGGTTCTCCGTGCCATGCGGGACCAGGGCGCGATCACCGCCGAGCAGTACGCCTGGGCCAGTCGCTCGAAAGACCTGCAACTGAAACCCGGACGGCTCTACAAGGAGATCCGCGAGCCCTACTTCTTCGGGTATGTCCGCGACCAGCTCGTCCGGAAGTACGGCGCCGAGACGGTGCGCTCCGGCGGCCTCAGCGTCTACACGACGATCCTGCCGCGCTGGCAGCGCGCCGCGCAGGACGCGATCAGAGAGACGCTCGACGTGCCCGAGGATCCCGCTGCGGCCGTGATCTCGATCGACCCCTCGAACGGCGCGATCCGGGCGATGGCGGCCGTGATCCCCGGCCGGAGCAACAACCAGTTCAACCTGCTCTCGCAGGCCCGGAGACAGCCGGGCTCGACGTTCAAGACATTCGTGCTGGCCGCAGCAATCGAGAAGGGGATCGACCCGGACACGAGCTACTACGTCTCGGCGCCCTTTACGTACCGGCCGGTCGAGACCGGTAGCTGTGACGACGGATCCTGGTGGTGCGTGAAGACGTACGACTCGACCTACAACGGCTGGACGTCCGTCTCGCGGGCCACGCTCCGCTCGGACAACGCCGTCTACGCACAGCTGACGCTCGACGTCGGGCCAGACCGGGTCGGCGAGATGGCGCGGAAGCTCGGCGTGCGCTCGCCGCTCGAGGTCGGAGGCCAGTATGTGCCCGCAATGGGGCTCGGCTCGATCGCCGTCTCGCCGCTCGACATGGCGTCGGCCTACGCGACTCTTGCCGCAGGAGGGGTCTACTCCGAGCCGACCGCGATCCGCAGGGTTGTGCTGCCGAACGGGAAAGAGGACACGAAGGCGGGCTGGGGCTCGCCGAAGCGCACCCGCGTGATTCCGGACGGCGTCGCCGGGAAGGTGACGGAGATCCTCGAGGACAACGTCAGCTACGGCACCGGCACCCGGGCGGCATTCGGGCGGCCCGCTGCGGGCAAGACCGGCACCACGGACAAGCACGCCGATGCCTGGTTCGTCGGCTACACGCCCGAGCTCGCGACCGCCGTCTGGATGGGCTACCCGGGCGGCGAGATCCCGATGGAGAACGTCCACGGCATCTCCGTCTCGGGAGGGAGCTTCCCGGCGGAGATCTGGCGGCTGTTGATGGAGCGCACGATCGGGCTCCGCCCGGTGAGGGAGTTCGCCGAGCCGAGGGTGCCGCCGCAGTACCAGCCGTTCCGCCGTGGCCCGCTGGCGCTCGCCTACGACCCGTACTACGTCGCCCCGACGACCGAGACGACCACCACCGAGACGACGCCGACGAAGACGACGCCGACGAAGACGACGCCGGCGGGCACCGCGGCCACGAAGACACCGACCCAGCCGTGAGGCGGGCCCTTGCGGTAGCGGCGGGCGCGGCGGTTCTCGCCCTCGTCGCTGCAGCCTCCGCCCTTGCCTGGCGACCCGATTCGCCGCTCGTGCCGAGGGACGGCGGGAATGTCTCGGGGGCCG
>Ga0209254_10002508_pt1 | contig 16677 bp, 17 predicted proteins | sample FrelakmetDIP11DI_FD_187148 | JGI IMG/M metagenome (GOLD analysis project Ga0209254, IMG submission 187148) | Freshwater lake sediment microbial communities from the University of Notre Dame, USA, for methane emissions studies - DIP11 DI (SPAdes)... | ecosystem: Environmental > Aquatic >... | reverse complement strand
TTTCCCCGGGGCCCGGGCGATGCTCGAGCGGCTGGCTGCCGAGGGCTATCTGCTGGCGGTGGCCACCGGAAAGAGCCGAGTGGGCCTGGACCGGTCCCTTGCGGAGACCGGCCTCGGGGAGCTCTTCCACGCCACCCGCTGTGCGGACGAGACCTTCTCCAAGCCTCACCCCCAGATGCTCCTGGAGATCATGGACGAGCTGGGCGTGGGCGCCCGACAGACCCTCATGGTGGGTGACACCGAATACGATCTGCAGATGGCCGCGAACGCCCGTGCTCAGGCCCTGGCCGTGTGCCACGGGGTCCATGCCCCCGAGCGTCTGCGTGCCTTCGGCCCCCTGGCGTGTCTGGAGTCACTCGCCGAGATCCCTAAATGGCTGTCCGGTCGCCGCGGAGCAAGCGCAAGAAACGGGTCCGCGAATGAACGCGAATGAACGCGAAAATCACCGCGAATGGGGAATCGCTAGCGGGTCCGCGCTGACCGCGGGGCGGTGGATTGCCATCGGGACTGCCTGTGGCCCCAAGACCCGGCGCGAATTCGCGTTCTTCGCGTTGTTCGCGGACTCATTCTTGATTCCCAAGAACCTGTCGTTTAGCAGCACCGAGGAGCAAAGGTGAGCTGGAAATTCTGGACCCGTCTCGAAGAGCCCATGCCCGCCCCGGGGGACCGGGACTGGGAGCGCGCCCTGATCAACCGCATGGCCCTGGAGCACCTGCGGGAGCAGCGCCGCAGCAAGCGCTGGGGGACCGTCTTCAAGCTCTTGATCCTGCTCTACCTGATCGGGATCTTGGCCGCCGCCCTGTCCCGCGACGTCTGGGAGGGGCTCAAAACTGCCGGAGAGCACACGGCCCTGGTGAACGTCAAGGGCGTCATCTCCTCCGAGACCGATGCGAGCGCGGATCGCGTGGTCTCGGGTCTGCGGGAGGCCTTCGAGGCGACCAACGTCAAGGGGGTGATTCTGCGCATCAACAGCCCCGGCGGCAGCCCCGTCCAGTCCGGCTATATCAACGACGAGATCCGTCGTCTCAAGGAGCAGTACAAGAAGGACAACGACAAGGACCTGCCGGTCTACGCGGTGGCGGCGGATCTGTGCGCCTCGGGCGGGTACTACGTCGCCGTAGGCGCCGACCAGATCTACGCGGACAAGGCGAGCCTGGTAGGCTCAATCGGGGTGCGCATCGACGCCTTCGGTCTCGAGGAGGCGATGAAGGATCTGGGGATCGAGCGGCGGCTGCTCACCGCCGGCGAGAACAAGGGTATCCTCGACCCCTTCTCGCCCCTGCCCGAGGAGCAGCGGGGATTCGTTCAGGGGGTCCTGGATGACCTGCACCGGCAGTTCATCGAAGCGGTCAAGCAGGGCCGGGGGGACCGCCTCAAGGGCGGCGACGAGCTCTTCAGCGGACTCTTCTGGAGTGGCGAGCAGGCCCTGGAGCTGGGTCTGGTGGACGGGCTGGGCAGCTCGAGCTACGTAGCTCGGGAGCTGATCAAGGCCGAGACCATCGTCGACTACACCAAGGAGCGGGACCTCTTCGAGGGGCTCGCCAAGCGCCTGGGGGCCGGCGTGGCCCAGGGTATCCTGGAGGTGATGGGGTCCCTGGGCTGGGGCGACTGGCGCTGAGCCGTCGATGGGGTCGTTTCAGAACCCCTCGGTGGAGGTGAAGAGGCCGACCCGCAGGTCGCTGGCGGTGTAGATGGTCCGGCCGTCTACCTGCACCACCCCGTCACCGATCCCCAACACTAGCTTGCGGCTGATCACCCGCTTCATGTCGATGTGGTAGCTGACCTTACTGGCCGTCGGCAGCACCTGGCCGGTGAACTTGACCTCCCCTACACCCAGGGCCCGCCCGTGGCCTGGGTTGCCGATCCAGGCGAGGAAAAAGCCGACCAGCTGCCAGAGTGCGTCTAGGCCCAGACAGCCGGGCATCACCGGGTCCCCGGGGAAGTGGCATTGGAAGAACCAGAGGTCGGGGCGGATGTCCAGCTCCGCCAGGATCTCCCCCTTGGCGTTGGCCCCGCCGTAGTCTGCGATGCGGATCACCCGATCCATCATCAGCATGTTGGGGGTCGGTAGCTGGGCGTTTCCGGGTCCGAACATCTCGCCGCGCCCGCAGGCGAGGAGCTGGTCCCGATCGAAGGAGGCTTCTTTGTGCATTCTGGATCCCGTAAAGAACGATCGTCTGCGAATGAGCGCGAATGAACGCAAATAAAAACCAATGGTTGGGCGAACAACCAACTAACCTTGCGATTGCTAAAGGTGAGTCAATCGACCCACCAAACCCGCGCGACTCTTTCGCGTTCTTCGCGTCTTTCGCGGACCGACAGCGCCGTCCGCGGTTGGTCGAGTGCAGTTGAACGCTCTCGTTCGTCGGTCGTTGCGCTGTCCGCGAGGTCCCGTCGCGCCGAGGGCGACGCTCCTACGGAGTCAATGGGCGTCAGGTGGCGGGGCGCAGCCGCTCGATGAGAAACCCGACGATCTGCTCGATGGGGACGAGTTGCATCTCCGCGTCCCGCCGGCCCTTGTACTCCACTAGCCCGTCGTCCAGTCCCTTGTCACCCACCACGATCCGGTGGGGGATGCCGATCAGCTCCATGTCCGCGAACATGAATCCGGGGCGGGCATCCCGGTCGTCCAGCAGGACCTCGATCCCCGCCGCCTTGAGGTCCGCGTAGAGCTGCTCGGTGGCCTCCCGTACCCGATAGGACTTGCCGAGCTTCATCGGCAGCAGGGCCACCTGGAAGGGGGCGATGGGGGCGGGCCAGCAGATGCCCCGCTCGTCGTGGTGCTGCTCGATGGCGGCGGCCACCACCCGGGACACCCCGATGCCGTAGCAGCCCATGGTCATGGTGATGGCCCGGCCGTCCTCGCCCAGGATGGTGGCCTTCATGGCGTCGCTGTATTTGTGCCCGAGCTGGAAGATGTGGCCGACCTCGATGCCCCGGGCGATGGTGAGCGTTCCCTGACCGTCGGGGCTGGGGTCCCCCTCGACCACGTTGCGCAGGTCCGCCACTTCCGGGAGCGGCAGGTCGCGACCCCAGTTGAGCCCGAACCAATGGCGGCCGTCCTGATTCGCGCCGGCGCTGAAGTCCGCGGTGACCGCGACGCTGCGATCCGCGATCCAGGGGACAGGCAGGTCCTTGGGGCCGAGGGAGCCGGGCCCTGCCCCGATGGCGGCACGGATCTCGGCCTCGCTGGCCATGCGCAGAGGCTTGGCCACCTGGGGGAGCTTCTCAGCCTTGACGGCATTGAGCTCGTGGTCACCCCGCACTAGCAGGGCCACCAGGCCCGAGGGGGAGCCGGCCCAGCCGTCCTGGGCCCCCGCCACCACCAGGGTCTTGACGGTGCGCTCGATGGGCTGGCCGAACTGCTCCACCAGCTCCGCGATGGTGCGGGCGTTTGGGGTGTCCACCAGACGCAAGGCCTCGCTGGGTCCCGGGGCCTGGTCCCTGTCAGCGACGGCCTCCGCCAGCTCCACGTTGGCGGCGTAGTCGCTCTGGTTGGAGAAGGCGATGGAGTCCTCCCCGGAGGCCGCCAGGACGTGGAACTCGTGGGAGGCGTTGCCGCCGATGCTCCCTGTATCCGCCTGTACGGACCTGAAGTCCAGGCCGCAGCGGCTGAAGATCCGGCAGTAGGTCTGGTGCATGACCGCATAGGTCTCGGCCAGGGAGGCGTCGTCCGCGTGGAAGGAGTAGGCGTCCTTCATCAGGAACTCCCGGGCCCGCATGACCCCGAAGCGCGGTCGGATCTCGTCCCGGAACTTGGTCTGGATCTGGTAGAAGCTCACGGGGAGCTGCTTGTAGCTGCGAAGCTCGCCGCGGGCCAGCTCTGTGATGATCTCCTCGTGGGTGGGGCCGAAACAGAAGTCCCGCTGGTGGCGGTCCCTGAAGCGCAGGAGCTCGGGTCCGTACTGGTCCCAGCGGCCGGACTCCTGCCAGAGCTCCGCCGGCTGGACCGCCGGCATCAGGACCTCCAGGGCCCCGGCGCGGTCCATCTCCTCCCGCACGATGCGCTCCACCTTGCGCAGGACCCGCAGCCCCAGCGGCAGCCAGGTATAGAGCCCGGTGGCGAGCTTGCGGATCATGCCCGCGCGTAGCATCAGCTGGTGACTGGCGACCTCGGCGTCCGCCGGGGTCTCCTTGAGGGTTTGGAGCGGGAACTGCGAGGTGCGCATGGGCCAACCGAGCCAGGGTAAAAGGGCGCTAGTCTATTGCCCGCTCCCCTCTCACACAATCTGGCGTTGGCCCAGGTCCCGGGCCCAAGGGCGTGTCGAGAAGGTCAACAAAGACAAGATTTACAGGAGGTTGCAGGATTCACAGGATTGAGCCCGGTCCGAAAACGACGTCTCATGACTCCGTGAGTGAAGAGACACAGGATATTGTTAAACCTGAAAAATCCCGCAGATCCTGTCCGAAGGATACCCCTCCTCTCCGCACCCGCGGGCCAGGCCGCCTAATCGCAGTTCTCCTGGATCACCTTGCGGGTCTCCTCCAGGTAGCGCTCGCGGACGTCATCCGAGAGGGCCTGGAGCTCGCCCTCCGCGGTACGCACCCGACCGACCCGGGCGTCCTCCAGGGTCGCCTGATTGCGGCGTGCCGCCTCGCAGTTGGCTCGGCGCCTGGCTTGCCGCTCCGCCTGCTCGCCTGATTCCTGCTGCTGGCGCTTGGCCTCCTCGCGCCTGTCGTAGTCCTGCGCCACCAGGGACCGGATGCGCTGCTCGGCCCGCTCGCTCTCCTCGGGGCTGGGCCCGGAATCCGGGGTCAGGCGGGTCGCCTCGGTACCGGGCGGAGGCAGGCGGGAGTAGACGGTGACGCCATTCTCGTCGGTCCAGCGATAGAGGGGGGACGCGGCACCTGTGCCCATCCCCGCGCCGATCCCGGCCGCCACAAGCCCAACCGCAAACAGGAGCCGGGATGGTATCGGTCGACCTCGGCTCGGGCGGGGGGCGGGGACCGATTGGGTTTTGCTCAACATGACGCCAGTATCTCGTAGTTGGTTGCTGTTGCCTGACCCATCCGGGCTCGGCGGCGGCCCAGTGAACCGGGGCCCGTCTTGACCCTCGGCGGGGATCTCCTGTACCGTCGGGCCCTTTTTGATCACTTACTAATGTTCTTCTCCAGGCGGCGCCGCAATCCGGGGTCAAGGTCCCAAATCGGGGGCACCGGTGCAGCGTTCGGCGAGGATCCGGCGATGTGCTCGGGGATTCCCGAGGCAGGCCGGGCCGGGGAATGGGCTCAAGCGGAGGTCGCCAAGGTGGATCCGAACGGGGTGGAGCTCTCTGGTGCCGAGATTGTCGTTCAGGCCCTGGTCGACGAGGGCGTCGAGTTCGTCTTCGGCTACCCGGGCGGGGCCGTCCTGCATATCTACGACGCACTCTTCAAACAGGAACGGGTCAAGCACATCCTGGTTCGCCACGAGCAGGCCGCCGCCCACGCCGCGGACGGCTATGCCCGGGCTACCGGCAAGTGTGGCGTCTGCCTGGTCACCTCCGGACCCGGTGCTACCAATGCGGTGACCGGAATCGCCACGGCTTACATGGACTCCATCCCCATGGTGGTGATCTCGGGACAGGTCCCCACGCCCGTGATCGGCTCCGATGCCTTCCAGGAGGTGGACACGGTCGGCATCACCCGGCCCTGCGTCAAGCACAACTTCCTAGTCAAGGACGTCAGCAAGCTGGCGGAGACCATCCGCAAGGCCTTCTACATCGCCACCACGGGGCGCCCGGGACCCGTGGTGGTGGACGTGCCCAAGGACATCACCGACCCGAACATCAAGATCCCCTATCACTACCCGCGGGAGATCCGGATGCGCTCCTATCACCCCACGGAGCGGGGCCATCTCGGGCAGATCCGTCGCGCGGTGGACCTGATGCTCCAGGCCAAGCGCCCGGTGATCTACACGGGGGGTGGGGTGGTGCTGGGAGAGGCCTCCGCCCAGCTCCAGGAGCTGGTGCGGCTCACCGGCTTCCCCATCACCAGCACCCTCATGGGGCTCGGCGCCTACCCCATGACGGATCGGCTGTTCCTGGGCATGCTGGGGATGCACGGGACCTACGAGGCCAACATGGCGATGCACGAGACCGATGTGCTGATCGCCATCGGTGCCCGCTTCGACGACCGGGTCACCGGTAAGATCGAGCACTTCTGCCCCCACGCCAAGATCATCCACATCGACGTGGACCCTTCATCCATATCGAAGAACGTGCGGGTGGATGTCCCCATCGTGGGCCAGGTGGCGAGCGTGCTGGACGATATGCTGAAGCTCCTGAAGGAGCGCGCACCCGCGACTCATGGGGCATCCGCGAAGGATCAGCCAGTGGCGGACTGGTGGGGCAAGATCGAGGAATGGCGGCGCATGGACTGCCTGCATTACGACCGCACCAGCGGGAAGATCAAGCCACAGCTCGCGGTGGAGACCCTCTATAGGGTCACGAACGGGGACCTCTATCTCACCTCGGACGTGGGCCAGCACCAGATGTTCGCGGCCCAGTTTTACCCCTTCGACAAGCCCCGGCGCTGGATCAACTCGGGTGGCCTCGGCACCATGGGGTTTGGACTCCCCGCGGCCATGGGGGTACAGCTAGCCTACCCGGACGCCCAGGTGGCCTGCATCTCCGGCGAGGCCAGCATCCTCATGTGCATTCAGGAGATGGCGACCTGCCTGCAGTACAGCCTGCCCATCAAAGTGGTGCTGCTCAACAACGGCTACATGGGCATGGTGCGCCAGTGGCAGGAGTTCTTCTACGAGAGCCGCTACTCCCACTCCTATGTGGACGCCCTGCCGGACTTCGTGAAGCTCGCCGAGAGCTTCGGCCACGTGGGGATGCGGGTGGAGCGCCCGGGGGAGCTTGAGGCCGCGATGCGGGAGGCCTTTGGCATGAAGGACCGTTTCGTCTTCCTCGACGTGGTGGTGGATCCCACCGAGAACGTCTACCCGATGATCGCGGCCGGTAAGGGTCAGCACGAGATGCATCTACCCCCCAGCCTGTCCGATAGGGAGCTGGCTTAAATGGGAACCAACGGGGAGAACGATGGGATGAGACACATCATTGCAGTGCTGCTCGAGAACGAGGCCGGCGCCCTGTCCCGGGTGGCGGGACTCTTCTCCGCGCGCGGCTACAACATTGAGTCGCTCACGGTGGCGCCCACCGATGACCCGACCCTTTCGCGCATGACCCTGGTGACCACGGGAAACGAGGAGATCGTCGAGCAGATCAAGAAGCAGCTCAACAAGCTCATCGATACCGTGAAGCTACTCGACCTCACGGAAGGCCCTCACATCGAGCGCGAGATGATGATGATCAAGGTGCGCGCCGAGCGGCAGGATCGGGAGGAGCTCAAGCGTTTGGCCGATATCTTCCGGGCCAAGATCATCGACGTCACCGATACCAGCTATGTGGTGGAGCTCACCGGTGCCTCGAAGAAGCTCGACGCCTTCATCGACGCCGTTCCCGAGGGCCTGATCGTGGAGGTGGTCCGCTCCGGCCCCACCGGCATCGCCCGCGGCGACAAGGGGCTGACCCTGTAGACATCTGCGGCTCTTTTTTTCTCGGAGTCAAGAACTAGGAACCATCGATGACCATTAACGTTTACTACGATAAAGACGCCGATCTCTCCCTCATCCAGGGCAAGCGGGTCGCCATCATCGGCTATGGATCCCAAGGCCATGCCCATGCCAATAACCTGAAGGAATCCGGGGTCTCCGTCACGGTGGGGCTCCGCCCCGGCTCCGCCTCCGCCGCCAAGGCCCAGAATGCGGGCCTGAACGTGCGGCCCATCGAAGAGGCGGTGGCGGGGGCTGACGTGGTCATGATCCTGGCACCGGACGAGCACCAGGCCCGGCTCTATCGCGAGCAGGTGGAGCCCAACATCAAGGAGGCCGCGGCCCTGGCCTTCGCCCACGGGTTCAACATCCATTTCGGTCAGATCGAGCCCCGGGAGGACCTGGACGTCATCATGATCGCCCCGAAGGGGCCCGGCCACCTGGTGCGATCCACCTACACGCAGGGGGGCGGGGTGCCGAGCCTGATCGCCGTCTACCAGGACGCCACCGGCCAGGCCAGGGACATCGCGCTGGCCTACGCGAGTGCCAATGGCGGCGGCCGTGCCGGCATCATTGAGACCAGCTTCAGGGAGGAGTGCGAGACTGACCTGTTTGGCGAGCAGGTTGTCCTGTGCGGCGGGCTCACCTCGCTCATCCAGAAGGGCTTCGAGACCCTGGTGGAGGCCGGCTACGCCCCCGAGATGGCCTATTTCGAGTGCCTGCACGAGGTCAAGCTGATCGTGGACCTGATCTACGAGGGCGGCATCGCCAACATGCGCTACTCAATCTCCAACACCGCGGAGTACGGGGACCTGACCCGCGGCCCGCGAATCGTCACCGATGAGACCAAGGCGGAGATGAAGCGCATCCTGGGCGAGATCCAGAGCGGCGAGTTCGCCCGGGAGTTCATCCTGGAGAACCAGGCCGGCGCCCCCACGATGAAGGCCAAGCGCCGACTTGGCGAGGAGCATCAGATCGAGGTCGTGGGCGAGCGCCTGCGGGAGATGATGCCCTGGATCCGGGAGAAGAAGCTGGTAGACAAGACCAGGAACTGACCTGGGGGAAATGAGGTCCGCGAAGGAACGCGAGTTCATGGCCCGAGATCTGCCGACCGTCACTCGCTAACGCGGCAAGGAGCCATTGGGCTATCGAAGGCACAGGCACTCTTTCGCGTTATTCGCCCCTTGGCGTTGTTCGCGGACCTTTCCCCAAATCCTCATGGGAGCCACAGAGCTGCCCCAAGGTTGGGCTCCCACTCCGTAGGAGTGCCGTCCTCGGTGCGATGCCGGCTGGTGTCGTACCGACGGCTGGGTGCTATCACGGCGAGGCGCCGCTCTTTTGGGGTGGGAACGGCGTCGTGCTGCCAGCTCTCAGATGTGCTGCCCCACGTCCACCGCCTCCGCCTCGTCCATCAGGGCCCGGAACTCCTCTCCCGTCAGCCGGACCAGGGTCTCGTGGTCGCCGCCCTCCAGGTAGACCTCCGACTCGTTCAGCAGGGTGCTGTCCAGCAGGGTCCGGATCCCGTAGGCCTGGCCGATGGCGGGTGCGGCCCCAGGCTCGCAGTCCGGGAAGAGTGCCGCCAACTCGGCCTCCGTCGCCAACCCTACCTCGTGTCCCAGATAGCGATGGAGCAGACCCAGGTGCACATGGTAGTCCGACGGCACCACCACCATCAGGGGCTCGTCTTCCGACTTGACGATCACCGCCTTTGCGAGGCGGTCTCCCGGCACATGGGCCGAGGCGGCGGTGTCCATACTGGACCCCGTGTGGGTGTGGGGGACCAGGGTGTAGGTGACACCCAGTCCATCCAGATAGGATCTCAGCGTTGTTGCGATACTCATGGATCTCGCCTCCTCCAGTTTCAGTGGGGTTACGGGCCCCGCCTCTGAAGGCCCGTTCCTCAAGGTTAGCCCAGCTTGGCCGCTTCCTGGGCCTTGGCCCTCGCAGCTCGGAACTCGTGACTCTCCGTTATAGACTGGGGCATCCGATCGGTCGGCACCAGGAGTCCCCATGTACCCGCCACCCCCTCCAAGTGACCCCAGCCGTTGGCGACCCTTCGGTGCGCGGCCTACTACCCCAGGGGCCCTGCTCGCCGCCCTTCTGTCGCTCTACCTCTCGATGCCCGTGGAGGCCGCCATGGACAATGCCAGCTATCCGGAGCAGCGCATCGAGGACGTGGCCCAGCGCGCGGTAGCCCTGACCATCTACAACGACGACCTGGCCCTGGTGAAGGATCTGCGTCGTGTATCCATCGACCGTGGCGAGAACCGCCTGGCCTGGCGCAACGTCTCGCAGGGGATACGCCCGGAGACTGCTCTGCTCAGGGATCCGGCGGGCAATCTGGGCATCACCCTCGTGGAGCAGAACTTCGACTTCGACCTGCTGACCCCCGAGAGCCTCCTCAAGAAGTACCTGGGTCGCAAGGTCTTCGTGGTCCGCACCAACGACGCCGGCGATCGTACGGTGGAGGAGGCCGAGGTCTTGGCCTACGGTCAGGGCACGGTGCTGCGCTACGAGGACCGCATCGAGACCGGGGTGGTCGGGCACCTGGCCTTCCCGGACGTGCCCGAGGACCTGCGTGACCAGCCCACCCTGGTGCTGCATCTGCAAAGCGCCACGGCGGGGCAGGGGGACCTGGAGCTCGCCTACCTCACCGGTGGGCTGGGATGGAAGGCGGACTATGTGGCCAACCTGACGGGCGACGGCACAGCCATGGACCTCAGCGGCTGGATCACCCTCACCAACGCAAGCGGCGTGGCCTACTGGGCGGCGCAGGTGCAGCTGGTCGCTGGTGAGGTGAATCGGGTGCGAGATAGGCCCATGCCGCGCATGGCGAGGGACATGGCCATGATGGCCGATGCCCCCGCGCCGCCCCCGGAGCAGGAATCTCTCGCCGAGTACCACCTCTACACCCTGCCGCGGCCCACGGACATCCAGAACAATCAGACCAAGCAGGTGGCCCTGCTGTCCGCTCCTCGGGTGCCCATCACCCGGGAGCTGGTGGTGCGGGGCGCGCCCATTCCCTACCGGTCCGAGGGTGAGGACGGCTGGATCCGGCAGGCGGTGGAGTCACGCCTGAGCTTCGTCAACCAGGAAGGCAGCTTGGGGATCCCTCTGCCAGCCGGGGTGGTGCGGGTCTATGCCCAGGACAGCCGGGGCAATGCTCAGTTCGTCGGCGAGGACCGCATCGGCCACACCCCTAAGAATGAGTCCGTCGCGCTCAAGCTGGGGGAGAGCTTCGACGTTACCGCCCGCCGCAAGCAGACCAGCTTCCGCAAACTCTCCGGGACCGGTGCCCATGACTACGCCTACGAGGCCGGCTTCGAGCTTGAGCTCAAGAACGCCAAGCCGGAGCCCGCGGAGGTCAGGGTGCTGGAGACGATCCCGGCGGACTGGCGGATCCTCACCGAGAGCGAGCCCCACGCCAAAGAGTCGGCCAGTCTCGCCTCCTGGCGGGTCATGGTCCCCTCCGAGGGCTCGGCGACCCTGACCTGGCTGGTGGAGGTCCGCCGCTGATCCGGGGTGCACCGCGCAGCCTTCTACTCACGGATGGTGGTCCCTTTTACCGGGTTGAGGTTTCGGGGGTCTCCTGACTTGATGCGCGCGACCCGGTGGTCGAATCTGGGTCTGCGTGGCACCGAGGACGATCCTGGGCTTCAGGGTTCGGGCGACGATGGCGCGCCGGGAACGATCATTGGAGCCCCAAAATGAAACGCCATTGCTCCGATGTTACCGGCATCACGGAGAGGCGGTTGCCGCGGCGCACCAAGGGGAGCCCGGAGAGGGGCCCCTCCGCGTGCTCCCGGAGCTCGGCCAGGGAGATGGTGCGGCGCAAGTGTCGCACATAGCGCAGGTCGACCAGAAACCAGCGGGGGTTTTCGGGGTCGCTCTTGGGGTCGTAGTACTTGGCCTCGGGGTCGAAGGCGGTGGCGTCGGGGTAGGCATTGCTGGCTACCTCAGCGATGCCGACGATGCCCGGTAGCTCGCAGTTGGAGTGGTAGAAGAAGACCTGGTCACCTACCGCCATGGCGTCGCGGATCCAGTTGCGGGCCTGGTAGTTACGCACCCCGTCCCAGGGTTCCCCCGCGGCGCCCCTGGTCTTGAGGTCGTCGATGCTGAAGGCGTCCGGTTCGGACTTCATGAGCCAAAAGGCCATGCGTTACCTCTTGGTGGGTTGATCACTCGGGCTGAAGGCGGCTCGGCGACAGACCCGCGGCCAGGTGGTGGAAGTTGGCAATCCGCTCTGGAGTGATGTGCCCTGCGGCCGCGGCCTCCCGCAGGGCGCATCCCGGCTCCTGTTGGTGGCGGCAATCGGAGAAGCGGCAGTGGCCCAGGTAGGGCCGAAGCTCACGGAATCCCCATAGCAGGGTGTCGCGGTCGATGGCGCCCAGACGGAAGCTGCGCACGCCCGGCGAGTCGATCAGGGAGCCTCTGCCGGGGAGCCGGTAGCAGGTCGCCGCGGAGGTGGTGTGGCGGCCGAGCCCCGTTGCCCGGGACAGGCGGCCGATCTGAATCTCCCGATCCGGCAGCAAGGCCTTGACCAGGGAGGATTTGCCCACCCCGGACTGACCTACCAGGATGCTGATCTCGCCGCTCAGAACCCTGCCAACTGGCCCGATACCCTCGGGCTCCCGCAGACTGGTCCAGAGGATCGGGTATCCCACGGCTGGGTAATGGTCGAAGCGCTGCCGGAATGCCCGCGTGGCGGGGCGCTCTAGGAGGTCCATCTTGTTTGCGACGATCAGGGCCTTGACCCCCATGAGCTCGGCGGCCACCAGATACTGGTCGATGAGATAACCGCTTGGCTCCGGTTCGGGGGCAATGAGGACCACGATCTGGGTCAGGTTGGCGGCCAGGGGCTTGTCCCGACCGCTATAGTCGGGACGGCTCAGGACGCTCTCCCGAGGTTGCACCGCCGTGACCACGCCTTGCCCCTCGCCGGTTCGCTGCCAAACGACCCGGTCCCCGCACACGGCCTCCCCGATGTGTCGCCGCGCCAGGCAGTGATGGATTCTGCCCTGGGTGTCTTCCACGGCGAGATTGGCGCCGTGCCTCACGACCACCAGCCCCGCCTCGGCGACTGTTTCGTCGCCCGCCTCGTCATCGAGCTCCGTGAGGGCGACCTCCGCCCGGTCCGCGAGTCGCTGGCGGCGCCGCTCCTGGATGGTTCGGATCCGCGCGATCTGGTGCTCGGACAGGCGCCGCCGCGGCATGGACCTGGGGCTCGCCTCACTGCTCCGGCATGAGGCGATAGTGCTCCCGGTTCAGGTAGCCTGTGACGGCCGCGATGTCCTCGTCGAACCAGCGCAGTCCAAGCGCCGTTTCGCAGCGGCGGACCTGGCGCCCCAGCCCGTCGTAGGACGTGACTTTGCGGTCAGGGCGGGTGTAGATCTCGGGTCCGTGGCACTTCAAGCAGTTTTGTTCATGGAGCGCGTGGGCGTCGGCGGCCTCGTCGCCGGCGCGAGCGGGGTGGCTGGTGAGCAAGAGGGGGAGGGTAAGCGCGGCGAGCGCGAGCTGAAAGGGGATTGTCTTCATGGCCTTGCTCCGTTGACGGGATGGCGGCGGAATTTTCGGGGTGGGACCGCGGCTGCGCACCGGCTTCGGCTGATAGACTGCGGCAGTGGGGCAACCGGGGTCACTATAACGAGGCAAATCAGCGATGGCGGTAAACGAGAATAACCTCATCTGGCTCGACCTGGAGATGACGGGCCTGGACCCCTTTACCGACCGTATCCTGGAGATCGCGACCCTGGTGACCAATTCCAACCTCGAGGTGGTGGCGGAGGGCCCCGTGGTGGCCATCCATCAGCCCGCCGAGGTTCTGGCGGGGCTTGATGACTGGAACCGCCAGCACCACGGCGCCTCCGGTCTGCTGGACCGGGTGCGAAGGTCCGGGGCGGACGAGGCAGGCGCCGAGTCCCAGACCCTGGAGTTCCTTGCCCGGCATGTCCCGGCCGGGGCCTCGCCACTCTGCGGCAACAGCATCTGCCAGGACCGGCGTTTCCTGGCGCGCTGGATGCCGCGCCTGGAGGCCTACTGCCATTACCGCAATCTGGACGTCAGCACCCTCAAGATCCTGGCCCAACGTTGGGCTCCCGAGGTGGCAAATAGCTTCAAGAAGAGCGGACAACATCTAGCGCTGGAGGACATTCGTGAGTCCATCGCGGAGCTTCGGCACTACCGGGCCCGACTGCTGCGGGTGTAGGACGGGGCGACCCTCCGGTCCACTGGTACCCCCATAAAGACAACCTTGGGGGCGGGATCCCGCTTCCATGGTAACGTTTGAAGCGGAGCGGCGTCCCGCCTAATCACCGTGCCGATCCCGAGGTCAGGCGGGCCCATCCAGGCCCCCGCGCCCTGCGCGTATCCCGTCCGAACAAACCCTTAAGTCCCGTCCGCCGCCGGCGCCTGCCGGTCTTGACGGGGCGGAACCGAGTCGTCAGGAGAGGCAGAACCATGATCAAACCCGTAGGCTCCGACCAGTTGCAGCCCTTGTTCGTCTACGACCCGGATCGGCATCACGAGCTGGTACGCGAGGCGGAGACCCTACCCTCGGTGGTCATCAGCTCCCAGTCGGCCGGCAACGCGGTCATGATGGGCGGCGGCTACTTCAGCCCGCTGAAGGGCTTCATGAACGTGGCGGACGCGGTGAGCGTCGCCGAGACCATGAAGACCACCTCCGGCATGTTCTTCCCGGTGCCCGTCCTCTGCCTCCTGGAGAGCGCCGCCGCCATCGGCTCTGCCCGGCGGATAGCGCTGCGCGACCCCAATATGGAGGGCACCCCGGTGCTCGCCATCATGGACGTGGAGGCCATCGAGGAGGTCTCAGACGCCCAGATGGCGACCATGACCGAGAAGGTCTACCGGACCCAGGACCCGGAGCACCCGGGCGTGGCGACCTTCAACTCTCAAGGGCGCATCGCCGTCTCCGGCCCCATCCAGGTCCTGCACTTCTCCTACTTCCAGGACGACTTCCCGGACACCTTCCGTACCGCGGTGGAGATCCGCAACGAGATCGCCGAGCGCGGCTGGAAGCGGGTGGTGGCCTTTCAGACCCGCAACCCCATGCACCTGGCCCACGAGGAGCTGTGCCACATGGCCATGCAGCGCCTCAACTGCGACGGCCTGGTGATCCACATGCTGCTTGGCAAGCTCAAGCCCGGCGACATCCCGGCCCCGGTACGCGACGCGGCCATCCGCAAGATGGTGGAGCTCTACTTCCCGCCCAACAGCGCCATGGTCACCGGCTACGGCTTCGACATGCTTTATGCCGGTCCCCGCGAGGCCGTTCTGCACGCCTACTTCCGCCAGAACATGGGCGCGACCCACTTCATCATCGGGCGCGACCACGCGGGCGTGGGTGACTACTACGGGGCCTTCGACGCCCAGACCATTTTCGATGAGGAGGTGCCCGCCGGAGCGCTGGCCATCGAGATCTTCAAGGCGGATCATACCGCTTACTCGAAGAAGCTCAACAAGGTCGTGATGATGTGCGAGGCCCCGGACCACACCAAGGAGGACTTCGTGCTCCTTTCGGGGACCAAGGTCCGCGAGATGCTCGGAAGCGGCATTGCCCCGCCCCCTGAATTCTCGCGGCCCGAGGTGGCCCAGATCCTCATGGACTACTTCCAGTCCTTGAAGTAAGGGTCTGGTAACACAATAATCGTCCGCGGAGACTGCCGGCCCGGCCCCGGCCCGGCCCCGGCCCCGGTCCTGGGGCCGGGCCGCGGTCCTGAGAGCCGCGAGTCGCGTGCCACGGCGCGAGCCCGGCAATCCTCGAGGAGCCAGCGATGCCCGCCGCCCCTTCCAAGGTCCGCTACGAGGCCCACCCCTCCCTGATCCGGATGCGGCCCTTCGCGTCCGTTCTGGCGATCGCCCTGATGCTGCTCGGGATCCTGGTGGCCATCGCCGGGGTGGGGCTCTTGCCGGCGTCCCTATCCCCACAGCTCGCCTGGCTTGATCCCCGGGTGGTCCAGATGGGGGGGATCCTGCTCTTTGCCCTGAGTGCACTCCAGATCCTGATCTGGTGGGTCTCCACCCGGACCGATCAGTTGAAGATCACCGATGACGAGATCCTCTGGACCCATGGGCTGGTGAACAAGAAGTACACCGAGCTCGGTATGGGGGCGGTACGCACCGTCCAAGTCTCCCAGAGCCTGCTCCAGCGCCTCCTCGACGCCGGAGACATCCGGGTCTTCACCACCGGCGATCTACCGGAGCTCGTGGTGCGCGGACTGCCGGACCCGGGGCGGATCCGGGAGTTGGTCAAGGCCCGGGGCACCGGATTGCCGGCGGAAGGCGCCAGCCGTGGCGGGTGAGGGCGGGGGAGACCTGAAGATCTTCGCCGTCGCCCTGCTGGTGGCGGTGCTGCTGGTGGTGATCCTGGTGGTGAACCTGCTGCCCGCGGCGGCGCCCGCCTTGGCGGCACTCAACGAGGGCATGGGGCTGCGCGAGGCGGCCCTCTGGGGCTTCGGGGTCACGGTGGGGCTCTTTGTCCTCTTCGCCCTGGTGGCCGGTGACGGCATCCTGGGCGAGATTCAGTTCATGCTGGGGTCATTCTTCGGCTTCTTCCTGATCCTCACCCTCCTCATCGCCTGGGTCTTCTGACTCGGATCCCCGCGTCGTCCCCCGAGTCCTCCCAGTCCTGTGCCGGCGGGGCTGACCCTGCCGCCGCCGCGACGCTGAAACAAAGTCGTCGCATCCCCGTCATCGCGTGTTCATCGTCACTGTCTAGACTCCGCCAATCGCGCCCCGCGCTTGTCTGCGGCCTGTCCAGAGAGTCCCGTGAAAGCTGCCCTGACCCTTCGCGACCGAATTGACCACAGCGTCTTCAATGCCATCTACTCCAGGTCCCTGGTCTACAACACCTGCTGGGAGGACCCGGCGGTGGATCGCCTGGCCCTGAACCTGGGCCCAGAGGACACCCTGCTGGTCATCACCAGCGCCGGCTGCAACGTCCTGGACTACGCCCTCGCAGGTCCCACGCGCATCCATGCGGTGGACGCCAATCCCCGCCAGACGGCCCTGCTGGAGCTCAAGCTGGCTGGGATCCGCCGGCTTGACTTCGAGGACTTCTTCGCCCTGTTCGGGACCGGGTGTCACCCAGGGATCCGCGCCCTCTACCGCGGGACCCTGCG
>Ga0209254_10002506_pt1 | contig 16683 bp, 13 predicted proteins | sample FrelakmetDIP11DI_FD_187148 | JGI IMG/M metagenome (GOLD analysis project Ga0209254, IMG submission 187148) | Freshwater lake sediment microbial communities from the University of Notre Dame, USA, for methane emissions studies - DIP11 DI (SPAdes)... | ecosystem: Environmental > Aquatic >... | reverse complement strand
TGGCGAACCCCTTTGGATTCATTACCAATAACCAACAGGCCGTCATTAAGGGGGCTCATTTCCAAAATATTTTTTCCATTAAGGGCTGTACAAAAAACCGGAATATCGGTTATCTTTTCCAACCATTCTTCCAATTCGAGATAATAAACATTGACCCGCAAAATGCTGCCCATGGTGGATTGTATCACTTTGGGATTATATAATTCCACTGATTCTTTACTGCATACGACCTGGCCGAGGCCGAACCAATCGGCCGTGCGAATAATGGTTCCAAGGTTTCCTGGGTCCTGGATATTATCCAGTACAAGAGTAAGCTGATTATGAAGGATGAGTTCTTCCGGAGGATTTAATTTCTTCACCAGGGCCACTACCTTGTTTGGCGTTGAGAGAACAGAAATTCTCCCAAGTTCTGATTCAGTAACAGGAATAATTTTTTCAGAGCCAATTGAACTTAACAATCTTTTAGCGACTTCGGCCCATATATCAAGGCAATAAATTTCGTTAATAAGATCAGGGCGACTGACCATGAATTCTTCTACCATCTTTGGCCCTTCAATAAAAAATTCAGGAGATGCCTCTCTGAATTTTTTATGGGCTAAACTTTGGATATATTTGAGGCGGGATTTAGATAACATATGCTTTCTCTATTATAGCCTATCCGGTACATGAAACAACCATTCTTTCATTTTCTTTTATTTTTTATAGCCACTACCGCTATATTTTCCTGTACGGTTGTAAAAAAATACAAGCCAGAGGAACCGTTCATTTATGAAAATACTATAAAATTAAACGGGAAAATCAAGAAAGAAAAACAAACACAAATAAAGGAAAAACTGGAACAGCAGATTGAAGACAGTGTGCTGGTAAATAAAGTGTCAAAACTTCCCTGGCCCAAATTTCCATGGATAATTCCTGTTCCGGTAATAGACAAACCTCTCCGGTACGATTCCCTGGCCATTCAAAAGACGGTACGCAATATGAAATACCTCATGAGCAGTATGGGCTATAAAAGCAGTGAAATAACAGTTGATAGTTCCCTTACGATCGTTAAGAAACAACAGCGGATAAAAGTTAATTATACAATTGAAGCGGGCCGGCTCTTCGTTATTGATTCCATTGCCTACGACCTTGGTGATTCTTTATTGCAGACCCTGGCAATTGTAACCCGGAATGAAAGTTTGCTTAAAAAAGGAGACCCTTTTGAAGTAAATATGATCGACAATGAATTGTCGCGACTGGTAAATGTATTCCAGAACAATGGCTTCAGCAAATTTACCCGTGAAAATATTGTCGCCCTCGCTGATTCAAATTATTTTGAACTTATTGATCCTACACTTGACCCTTTTGAATACATTCAAAAACTTGCTGAAGCAAAGGAGCGAAATAAAAACCCCTATGTAGATGTTTACTTTATCCTGAATAATATAAGAGATTCATCAGTGCTCAAACAGTACACTATTGGTGATGTTAAAGTATATCCGGATGCCTTTGCCGATGAAAAATTACCAGTTATTGATACGACAGTTTCAAATGAGGAAGGGTTTAAAATCATTTCAGTTAATAATACCTTTGACCCTAAATTTATTGCCCGCCAGATTGAAATGAAACCTGGCACGCTCTTTATAAAGGATAAGTATAGCCAGACACTTAATAACTTCCACCGTCTTGGCACCTGGCAGAATATTAGTTTAATTGGAGATAGAATAGATAGTTCTTCTAAGATTAACTACCTGCTCAGATTGAGCCCTGCAAAAAAACAATATTTCAGCGTAGACTTTGAAGGAAGTTCGATTCTCAATACCGAACAATCTGTGCAGGTTGTAGCAGGAAAGGTTGGGCTTGCTGTGAACTTTACCCTTAGGAACCGGAATATTGGCAAAAAAGCAATTCAGCTTGAAAATAGCCTTCGTACAGGTATAGAATTCAATGATTTCTCACAGATACTTTCCGGAGAAATTACCCTAATCAACCGGCTTACCATTCCATGGATGGAAACCCCATTCAGCAGTCAGTTTGAGAAAAAATTTAAAAATGCAAAAACTGTAATTTCTGCAGATTTCTCCTATGTTGATCGTTTTGAATTTTACCTGCTTAGAACTTTTAATACTTTCCTGGGATATGAGTGGAAGACAAGCACGGCAACAACCTGGCAATTCAGACCGCTGAATTTTGAATTTACGAAATTCGACCCTGAAATTCTTTTTCTTCAAAGCATCAAAGACTTTCCGCTATTATTATACACTTATAATGATGGTTTGATCATTGGAACCAATTTAACGTACATCCATAATTTCAACTCTCTTACTTCAAAGCATGTTAACCTGATTAGAGTCTTTGGTGATGAATCCGGTTTATTATTTGGCGAGATTTTCAGGAAGCAGACTGCAACTGGAAAGGCTTTTGCAAACCTCTTTCGTTATATAAAACTGGATATCGATTATCGGCATATCATTAACTTTAAAAAAACAAGTTTGCATTTCCGGACTTTCGCCGGTTACGGACTTGCATTTCAAACTGAGGCCAGACAAGGGCAGGTAACCCTGCCATTTTTTAAGAGTTACAGCGCTGGTGGTCCAAACAGTATGCGAGGCTGGCCGATCAGAAAGGTTGGTATTGGTTCAAATATATTCTTTGACACCATTGCAAATGGACAATTTAGTGATAAATATGCCGACATCAGACTTGAAGCAAATTTCGAATACAGGTTCAACCTGTTCCGTTTCTTTGGATTCTGGATGCGTGGCGCTGTTTTTACTGATGTTGGTAATATCTGGTTTAGAAATGACCTCGATGGTACTTTTCCCCTGGCAGATTTAACCTTCAGTCGCTTTTACAAAGATTTAGCCGTTGCTTCAGGGTTTGGCGCAAGGCTTGACTTTAGTTATTTCCTGCTTAGATTCGACCTTGGCTTTCCATTGAAAGATCCGCGATATGGACCACTAAATAACGATCCTTCGGTAATCCAATTTTATTCGCCCAATAAAAACGGCTGGTTTGTAAAAGATGTGTGGAACAGCCCCACTTTCCAGTTTGCTATTGGATATCCTTTCTGATAAAAAGATCATCGGGCTTCTTTTTCTAAATTCAAACCTTTTTCAAAATCAACAAGGGAAATGGCATCTTCAAGCCGGAATTCGCCAATACGTGTTCGGCAAAGGCTACTAAGATATGCGCCACATCCCAATGCCTTGCCAAAGTCGAATGCCAGGCTTCGGATATAGGTACCCGTTGTACATATCACACGAAAATGAACAATTGGCAGGTTTATTAAAGTTATTTCGAAAGTTCTGATATTTACCTTTCTTGGTTCCATCTTAACATCATGCCCTTTCCTGGCCATAATATAAGCCGGTTTTCCTTCCATTTTTATAGCAGAATGTATTGGCGGCACCTGAAAAATTTCACCGGTAAATTGCTTTGTTGCCTCCTGTATTTGTTCGGAGGTAAGGTGTTCAAATGGCTTTAAATCCATCGGTTCAGTTTCCCGGTCATATGTTGGAGTTATTGCGCCCAAAGTGAAGCTGCCAGTATATTCTTTCTCCCGAGCCATATATTCATTGATCTTTTTGGTAAACTTACCTGTACATATTATAAGAAGGCCTGTTGCCAGCGGGTCAAGTGTGCCGGCATGCCCGATTTTACTGATTCTTGTAAGTATCCGGATCTTTTTTACCGCATCAAAAGAAGTCCATGTAAGTGGTTTATCGATCAGTAAAACTTTCCCTTCTGCATACGGTTCCTGCCAGCTTTCAATGTTCAATGTGTACTTTTGTACAAATGTAGGGGGCTTAATTTTTTCAGCTGCCTTTTTGTGTGATAATTTTACCTTTATTATCCTGATACATGACACTAGCACAACATACCGATTATAAAATACGATACCAGCAACAGTTAGATAATGCGCGCCAATATGTGCTGCCTTTCATTGCACAATCTGTACCCGTCTCTGCTGCCTTAACGGTCATGGATATTGGCTGCGGAGAAGGAGGAGTGTTAATTCCATTCCTGGAGTTGGGTTGTAATGCCGTAGGAATTGAGCTGGATGAGGTGAAGTCAGGCTACGCTAAGAATCTTCTGGCAGAATATATTAGCAAAGGCCAGGTTGAAATAGTTAACCAGAATATCTATGAAGAAGCAGCGCTGGATCGTTTCAGCGGGCAGTTTGACCTGATACTGCTTAAAGATGTGATCGAACATATCCCTGACCAGGAAAGATTCATCCCTTATCTGAAAAAATTCTTAAAGCCAGGCGGTCAGGTTTTCTTTGGATTTCCGCCCTGGTATATGCCGCATGGCGGGCACCAGCAGGTGTGTAAAAGCAAATTTCTTTCTGTATTGCCCTATTTCCATTTATTACCGAATCCAATTTATAAAGCAATACTTAAATTATCCGGAGAATATGATCCTGTGATAAATGAGCTGCTGGAAAATAAAGCAACCGGTATTTCTATAGAAAGGTTTGAAAGAATCGTAAAAGCATCAGGATTTACTATTCCCGCCAAAATATTTTACCTGATCAATCCAATCTATCAATACAAATTTGGTATAAAGCCGAGGAAACAATTTGGCATTATCTCTGCCATACCCTATTTACGGGATTTCCTTTCAACTTGTGTTTATTATATCATAAAGGCCTAACCGAAAAGGAACGAAGTACTCAATTGTCATATCGCCTGCCTGGCTTTAAGCTCAAGATATTTATTAACGGTGTTGACCGTCAATTCTTCCGGTGGCGTGAGTATGGAAATGATGCCATAGTGCTGGAGTTCCCGGGCGATTAATTTTTTTTCAAAAGCAAATTTTGCTGCGATTGTCTGTATATACACTTCCTCAAGGTCTACTGCCGGCCTGGCCATTCGATCAGTGAGTTCTGTATTTTCAAAAAATACTACCATCAGCAAATGGTTCTGTGCAATCTTACGCATGTAAGGCAGCTGCCGGTGCAAAGCGGTTAGTGATTCGAAATTAGTAAAAAGCACTATCAGGCTCCGTTGTGTAATACGTAACCTTATAAGTGTATAAAGTTTTTCGAAATCACTTTCGAGGTAACGGGTTTTTTGCCTGTACAGAATTTCAAGAATACTGTTCATTTGAGCAGCTTTGCCTGAGGCTGGCAAAAAATTCCCGATGTCTTCAGCAAAACTGATCAGCCCGGCCTTATCTTGTTTGAGTAAGGCCACATTACTCAATACCAGTGACGCATTGATGGAATAGTCGAGCAGGCTGAGCCCGTTAAAAGGTATTTTCATTACCCGGCTCTTATCAATTACACAATATACCTGCTGGCTCTTTTCATCAGTGAAACTGTTAACCATCAGCTGACTTCGCCTGGCCGTAGCTTTCCAGTTGAGGGTACGTATATCGTCGCCTCTGACATATTCTTTGATCTGTTCAAACTCCATGCTGTGGCCAATTCGCCTGATCTTTTTTACGCCGATTTCTGTCAGCCGGTTGCTTATCGCCAACAACTGGTAACGCCGCATCTGAAGATAAGAAGGATATACTGGCACCATTTGAGGAGTTCCAAACCTGAAACGCCGTATAGCGAGGCCCAGCGGACTGCGGGCATACATATTGATTACCCCAAAATCATACTCGCCTCTTTTTACAGGGCGAAGATGATAAATGACATTTTTTTGTTTACCCTGCTTCAGCGACAGATGGAACGACAAATCCCTGATCTGGAACTGAAAAGGAATTTCGTCGATGATATCAACAGTTAACGTAAACGGATAGTTGTTTTTTGCCTGGATAAGTATTTTATTTTGGTCGCCGTTACTGAGCCGTTCCGGTAAAATTCTTTGAGCCCAAAGGCCTTTATCCCCCGCATATAATAAAAGGTAATCTAAAATAAGCATTAGCAGGATACCAAGCGTAAAAATGCCTGGTAATACTCCCAGCCATTTGATAAAAAAAGAGATAATGAAAAAGACCACAGCCATTCCCAGCAGGAAGAAAAGCCTGCTGCTTAGATAAAGAGAACCTATATAATTGCTATAAAATCCCTTCATTACCTTGGGATTTCTGCAACCTTTATAAGTTGCACAATAATATCATCTGTACTGATACCTTCCATCTCTTTTTCCGGTGTGAGTATGATCCTATGCCTCAATACCGGCGGTAAAACATAGATAATATCATCAGGGGTCACAAAGTCGCGGCCCTGCATGGCCGCAAATGCTTTAGAGGCCTGTAACACTGCTACAGATGCACGGGGTGAAGCGCCCAGGAATATCGATCTGTTTTCACGTGTCGAGTTTATGATCCCGGCAATAAACCGGATGAGTTTTTCCTCAACATGGAGCCCGCGGATGAGTTCCTGCAAATAAATGATCTGTTCGGAATTCAGCACCTGCTGAATAGTATCGAGCAGGTTATTACTGCGCAAGCCATGATGGGCTTCCAGTATTTTTACTTCTTCCTCAAGGGTGGGATATGGCACATTGATCTTGAAAAGGAAACGGTCCAGCTGGGCTTCGGGTAGCCGGTATGTACCTTCATGTTCTACCGGGTTTTGTGTAGCCAGCACCATGAATGGGCGGTGCATTGGGTAAGTGCTACCGTCAACGGTTACCTGCCGCTCCTCCATCACTTCAAAAAGCGCCGACTGTGTTTTGGCAGGCGACCGGTTGATTTCATCAATCAGGACGATGCCACTGAAAATAGGCCCCTTCCTGAATTCGAATTGCAAATCACGAGGATTAAAAACTGTTGTACCCAGCACATCACTGGGCATAAGGTCAGGGGTAAATTGAATGCGCGAAAAAGGGATGGCCATACTTCTTGCCATCAGTTTGGCAGTGAGTGTCTTTGCTACACCAGGAACGCCTTCAATCAAAACATGTCCACTGCATAAAAGTGCAGCAATTAGCTGATCAACCATCGCCGTCTGCCCTACAATCACTTTCCCGATTTCGGACCTGATGCGGGCAACCGCTTCACTGAGTTCGCTGAGGTCTGTCCTGTTTTGGAAAACTGAATCAGGTTGTTGTTCTGTCATTATACACGAGATTTATTATATTCATCAATGAGCCGGCTTAAATTCATAAGCTCAGGTGGTAAAACAGTTTCATTGCTGCGGACCCGGTGAATCATATTTACAAGTTCCTGCACTTTATGAAGCGGCAAACCAGATTTGTGCGAAAGGCGCAACTCAAATGCTTCATCCAAAAGCTGAGTTTGTAACCCATAATTACTTCGCACCTGGTCAAGAAGGTAAGTTACTTTTTTAAGGGCAATATTCCTGTGATTTTGCTGGTTGTAATATACCCTGCTCACAGTTTCTACAAATTCCAGGGTGGTATTGGCTGGTTGTTCCAGGATCGGTATGATTCTCTGTTTGCGCTTTGACTGAAAAACCATAAAAACTATGATACTGGCCAATGCGAGGAAATACGCTGCTTTCAATGGCGGCTTTGAAAGTATAACCCGCAAAGGTGTTTGAGGGCCGCCCCTGCCGATTTTATAATACTCGTCCCAATAAATGGCGGTAGCTTTTTTCGGCAGGTAAGAAAGCGCCTGTTCCACGTATCGAATATTGTTCCCCGTTAGCGCAAAATAATTGGTAAAAGCCAGTGGCGCGGCATGTAGGATCAAATGGCCTTTGCCAATATTAAACCGAATAAAATTTGCTTTGTTGAAGTTATTCATCCCCAGGACAGTGCTGGCAGCCGTATCAAGTTCACTGAAATATCCGTCAACCGTATTTTTCTGCATAGGGTAATCTTTTCGGCCGCCAAAAGCAGGATTCACCAGGTTTAATGTAACAGAATCGAGAATCTTTGAAGCAAATAGGTCTGTTTTAATTTTGAAATGAAATGTATCGGCAAGACTCTTGCTGAATTCCTCGGCTGCCATTAAAATCGTATTTCCTTTTGATATATATTTGATCAATTCCGCCTCATCTGTTTTGGTGGTAGAGATTTCCTGTGCAATCAATATGTACACTTCTCCGCTGTCTTTACGGTTATTAACATGGTCGTAGACAGGTACACGCAATACTTCCGGCCTTTTAATAAAAAGTTCTTTTAACTGGCTGAAGACAATATATGTTCCATAAGGAATTTTATCGAGATTGCTCAAAGTCGGGGTCCAGTCGATAACCGGCGGCCGTTTATATTCTGCGTACAGGTAAGCACAGACAATGAGCAAAATGACAACAATATATCCCCGCAACCATTTCATGCCCGAACCGTTTTTTCGAACCTGTTAAAATGATCTATTACCTGTAAATATTCCTGCTCTGTAACCTGGAATTCGCCGTACCAGGCATACTCATATATTCGTGTGATATCGGCAAAAGCATGCGAAAAGGAAGACTCGCCGAGTTCAAGAGCATAATCGATATTCGTCTTGTTTATGTTCCATTTTATCCGGCCCGTGTCGGATAATGTTCTAAGTGCTTTCAGGTAATTCAATCGGGTGGCATCCCTAAAACGGCCCTGGGCAACCGCGTCATCGATCTCCTGGCTGAAATCAATTCCATAAATATTATCTTCTGTGAAATCAAAAGCAGGGTTTGTTGATTTCTGTCCGCTGAGCCAGAGCATCACTTTTTCCATACCCATAAAGCGGAGGATGGCATAGGCTAAAATGATTACCGGCAATACATACATTAGTATTTTCATACCTATCCTCACGCCTTTACGCTCCATAAGTTCATCTACTTTAAACCAGAACCAATGCCAGAACCTGTCCCAGACACTCGTTCCACCGGCACCCTGGAGCGTATATTGAAAGTTTTTATCTGCCTTATATGCAACGAGGTTATTTACGGGGATTGATCTTATCTCCACCTTGCTGCTGTCTTTCTTTAATTCAGGCAAAGCCTTTACCGGAAAGCAAAACAAGCCTGTAAGCAATAGACCAAAAAAGGAATACCTTAAAATCAGTTTGACAGTCAAATGCATGTAATTAGTATTGTTCTTCAATATGCCCATGAGCCCCACCGCCGCGGCCTAATTGTTCCAGCCGGTCTTCCAGCCCGCTTCCATCCTTCTCCTCCCGAAGCGAAAAATAATGCATCCCGATACCTACATGAACTACAAGGTAAAAAATCTGTTGGAAGATTGCCGAGAATCCCATGACCAGGAAATATTTCTCCGTCATGGATGAAAAACCAGACTTTGTATCTAAAAAATTAATGGCGCCAAATCCAAAAATCAAGTTTACAACAAGGCTTATTGAAACTGAAAAGAAATAATAAATCAAACCCAGGATCATGATCATCCCAAATGTGTACCACCAGTTGTTTTTTATCAAATAAAACATTCGTGAAAAGGAAAGCGGGAAGGGATTTGATTCGATCGTATTTACAGGAAAAAGCAGGGACAAACTGACCACCATATAAATGATTCCAAAAAGAAAAACCAGGAAACCCAGGATAGGAATTATTGCAAGGAAAGCCATCAATATGAATCCTGTAAAGATGATAAACATATACCCGGTATTCGACAAAAAGCGGTTTAAGAAAAGTGTCCCCACTTCAGAAATACCGGGTACTATACCTCCTCTTTCTTCAAAAAGGCGCATATAAAGGAATACCACTGTAGAATACGCCACAATAGAAATAAAATACAAAATCAGCGAAATCGTGAATTGCGGGCTGAAAATGGCAAAAATGTTATCAACACCTTTTATGCCAGTATCCGTACCCATAATTTTAAAAAAGTTGGAAAAACTGCTGGCCCCCAGCAAGGTCGCAACCAGCAAAAACGGAACCACAAAAATTAGGTATAAAGCCAGTAGGTTTTTCCAGTGTACTTTCAGGAATTGAATGGTATCACTGATAGTTTGTCCAAAATCGCGTGTGCGCCGCAGTGGGTGTAAGGATTGTACATTCATACTTGGTCATCGGTTTTAACTAATGAAACAACACTCTCCCGAGCTTCATCAAAAACAGAGATTTTCTGTAATAGTTTCCGAGGGTAAATGATAAAATAAAATATTATAAATACAAGCGATGATAATAATATTAAAAGGCTCATCCATTGGGGCATATCAGTATGCCTTGTAATATATCCTTCAAAGAAAGCTGCCATAAGGAATACCGGCAAAAGACCAATGATGATTTTGATACCATCTTTTGCCCCCCGTAATACCGATTGCAACCTGGTTAGAGTTTTAGGAAAGAGGATACTGTTACCCAACACAAGGCCCGCAGCGCCAGCAATAATGATTGCAGAAATTTCAAGAGTACCATGTACAAAAACAACCAGGATTGAATCAAAGCCAAGGCCTTTAGAAAAGAAATAATATTCAAAAGCTCCGAGCATTATGCCGTTGTAAAATAATCCATAAACCGTTCCAATACCTAAGATCAACCCCATTACAAAAACCCGGAAAGAGACAAAAATATTATTGAAGGCTATCATGAGAAACATGATCATGGAATCCTGGCTTTTATAAACCCCAAACGGATCGCCTTTTTCAATATTTTCGTTGGTAGTATTCACATAACCGTCACCAAGGATGAGGCGAATGAAATTTTCATCGTAGTGAGCCGATAAAATTCCAATTAGCATAAAAGCAGAGAAAAAAAGAAAAGCATATAACAAAGGCCGCTGGTTCCTTGCCATAACCATTGGCAATTCGAATTTCCAGAATTCGATGATCCGGTTTTGTTTTTCTTTTTTGTTTTTATAAATTGACAAATGAATGTTGCCTGCCAGACCGTTAAGATACCTGACTGTTTTACTTTTAGGATAAAAAGTGCGGGCATAGGCAAGATCATCGGTTAGTTGAATGAAACGTTCGGCCAGTTCATCCGGATCGGTGGCGGGCTCCTTTTCATAAGAGTTCCAGCGTTCTTTATTTTGTTTCAGGAAAAGCGCTTCACGCATACAATACGAATGTAATAAAAAAAGAGGCTAACTGCAATGAAACAAGCAATTGAAAAATGTGGGCATACCCAATAGCAGGTATAAAAAGCCTAAAGACTTAGAAGCTTGGTATAAAAACTTTAAATTGCATGATGCCGACAATTAAGATTCAGACTTCACAAAATATTGAACTGGAATACGAGTTGGCCGGTATTGGTGATAGGCTGGTTGCATATATTATTGATTTATTAATATATCTGGCCTACATTATAACGGTATTTATTATTGCCGATGTGACGGGTGGAATGGGAGGCGGATGGACTCAATTAATATTTGTGATACCGATTTTCTTTTACCAGCTATTGTGTGAAATTTTCCTCAACGGACAAAGCCTGGGTAAAAAAGCCAAACAGATAAAAGTTATCAGCCTAAACGGCAATCAACCAAATATCGGCCAATACCTGATCAGATGGATTTTCCGAATTGTTGATGATATGATTGGAAGCGGTGTAATTGCCATTTTAACAATTGCATTATCAGAAAAAACACAGCGGGTTGGCGATATGCTGGCGGGAACAACCGTTGTAAGGACCAGCTCGCAAACCGTTTTCCAGGACACGCTTTACAGTGAAACACAGGAAAACTATCTTCCACAGTTCAGCGATGTTAACATCCTTACTGACGCTGATATCACTCTATTACGCGAAGTTTTAAACCGGTTCGGAAAAGATCCGTACAGCAACAATGCCATTCTGCAGAAAGCGTATGAAAAGACAAGGAACATTTTAGGCGTTACAGAAAATTACGAAGCGGTTTCTTTTTTAGAAACAGTTATTAAGGATTATAATCATACTACCGGTAAAGAATAAGCGAAAATAAATAAGAAATAAGGGAAAATACACGCACTCAAGAATTATAATATATACAGCCATCAGTCAGAAGGATGGCCATCAGATCGGTTGTGGTATTGAACAAAATCGGTCAGACCCCGGGGCGGTCAGACCGGGAACCCCACCGTAACCGGTCTGACCCCTGCCCGACTGCGTCACGCAGGCAGGGCCCCGGGTCTGACCGACGGCTGTTTCAATTAGCTTAGCTTTCTGCACCTCAACAGATAAAATATTTTGCCTTTCACCTCATACCTCGCACCTCGCACTTTCAATACGCCACCGCAAACAATACCCTCTCTTTAGATGGCTTCCCGCTGTAAATGCATTTCCCTTCATCCTGCGGATTATCCAGTGGAATGCAGCGAATTGTCGCTTTTGTTTCTTCTTTAATTTTTTCTTCAGTTTCACTGGTACCATCCCAATGAGCGGAAATGAATCCCCCTTTTTCATCCAGTACTTTCTTAAAATCTTCCCAGCTATACACTTTGGTAATATGCGCATCGCGGTAAGCACGGGCTTTATTAACAAGATGCAACTGGATCTCATCAAGCAGGGTTTTTATGAAGAAAGAAAGGCCCTCCATGCTGACTGACATTTTCTCTTTTGTATCACGTCGGGCAATTTCCACCACATTATTTTGTAGATCCCGCAAACCAATTGCAATGCGTACAGGAACACCTTTCAATTCATGCTCAGCAAATTTCCACCCTGGGCGGGTATTGTCTGAATCATCATATTTAACCCTGATATTAAATGATTTCAATTCTTTAATGATCTCACTCACTTTTGTATCAATAACCCCTTTTTGTTCATCGCCTTTATAGATCGGAACGATCACAACCTGAAGTGGAGCTATTTTTGGCGGAAGCACCAGCCCCTGGTCATCACTATGTGCCATCACCAAAGCACCTATGAGCCTTGTTGATGTACCCCATGATGTGGCCCATACATGTTCAAGCTTATTTTCTTTGCTCAGAAATTTAACATCAAAGGCTCTTGAGAAATTCTGACCCAGAAAATGAGATGTTCCGGCCTGCAGCGCTTTACCATCCTGCATCAATGCTTCAATGCAATAAGTATCTACGGCACCGGCAAAACGTTCATTTGGGGTTTTAATACCTTTGATCACAGGAAGGGCCATCCAGTCTTCAACAAATTCAGCATAAACATCGAGCATCTTCCTGGTTTCAACAACTGCTTCCTCTGCCGTGGCATGAGCGGTATGTCCTTCCTGCCATAAGAATTCTGTTGTGCGAAGGAATAAACGGGTACGCATTTCCCAGCGAACAACATTGGCCCATTGGTTGATCAACAGGGGCAAATCCCGGTAAGATTGGATCCAGTCGCGGTATGCATTCCAGATGATCGTTTCACTGGTTGGACGTATGATCAGCTCTTCTTCCAGTTTGGAATCGGGGTCAACCATCAGTTCCCCTTTTTTATTTGGATTGGCTTTTAAGCGATAGTGAGTAACAACGGCACATTCTTTGGCAAAACCTTCAGCATGGCCTTCTTCTTTTTCAAGGAAAGTGCGCGGTACAAAAAGCGGAAAATAGGCATTTACGTGACCGGTTTCCTTAAACATCTTATCAAGCTGATCGCGCATATTTTCCCAAAGGGCAAATCCGTAAGGTTTGATAATCATACATCCCCTTACTGCTGAATAATCTGCCAGTCCGCCTTTAATAACCAGATCGTTATACCACTGCGAATAATCCGTTGATCTGGAAGTAATTTCCTTGCTCATGTTTTAGACTATGTTTAACAATTGTCGTGCAATGTTTTAAGGCTATTTTACCTCTATTTTATGTCAGTATTTTAACATACACGAAAGCGCAAATGTAGTAACTTAGTATAGAAATCAAATAAACAGAATCAAATGAAGACCCGAATTTTACTTTTAGCCATATCTGCCGCTTTTTTTAGCAGTTGCGGCACTATGTATAAATCAGGACAGACACCTGACGATGTTTATTATTCTCCAGGAAGAGAACAAGCAGCGATTGTTAATAATGATGAAGAAACTGAAAAGTACAGGAACTCTTCGGATGAATATACGGATGATAGCTACCTCAGGATGAAATCCGGTAACAGGCGCTGGAGCGCTTTCGATGATGACTACATGTATTGGAACAATCCTACCTGGAACAGCCAGCTTGCTTTTAACAGTTGGGGCAGTTCATACTATGGAATGGGTTTTGGAACAGGTTATGGATTTGGAAACTTTCATGTAGGTTTCGGTAGTTTCGTGGGCAGTCCCTATTACCTGTTCAATCCATTCTGTCCAATTTATTACGGGCAACCGGTCGTAATAGTAAATCCAAAGGGTCTTTACAGAAATCCTTTAGCAAACGGCCCGAGGACATATAACCTGAATTCTTATAATAACCCTGGCACAAACCGTAATAAAGGTGTTTATATTGATCCTAAAACCGGAGCCACTATATATGGAAATCCAACTTCAGGCAGTGGCACCGTTAATACCGGCGGTCGTTCAGGTATAAGAGTATTTAATAATGTGAGTACGGGTAGCGGCAGTTCTCGCGCTTTTGATAATTCCGGTTCCGGTAATAGTTCATCCAGGCAAAGAGGTGGATATTCAAATAGCGAGAATTCAGATAGAAGTTCAGGCAAACCCAATCGTACATTTGAACCCTCCAGAAATAATAATAGTTCTTCAGGTAGTTCATCCCCAACCAGGAGCAGTGGTGGCAGTAGCGGTGGCAGTGCTCCTACCCGGTCATTTCCACGAGGTGGTGGCGGCAATTAAAGAGTTTTCAACTTCAAGATAAAGAGCGGTAAAATGATACCGCTCTTTCTTTAACCCTATTTTTTCTGTAATACCTACACTCATGAAGCGTAGCATTCTACTCTCGTGTTTTTTTATCCTCGCGATCAATATCTATGCCCAGGAACCTGCTGATGCACTGCGATATTCCTGGTTCACCCAAAGCGGAACTGCCAGAAGCCAGGCCGCCGGTGGAGCAATGGTATCCCTTGGTGGTGACCTCTCGGCATTATTTGTGAATCCGGCCGGACTTGGGTTTTATAAAACGGGGGAGTTTGTGCTGACACCTGCATACAGTTTCCAGAATAATAAAGCAAACTACCTGGGCCAATCTGAAAAGGCAAAGGATAACCAGTTTGATTTTGGAACGAGTGGACTTATTCTTCCCATGGGAACTAATGGAAGGGGCAATTGGCGAAATTTCACCTTCGCCCTGGGCGTAAACCGTACTGCTAATTTTAATAATTCATTTGTATTGACAGGTCTAAATGATCAAAGCTCATTTTCTGAAATTTATCTGGAAGAACTGATCAACAATAATGTAAAAGACCCAAATGATGCGGCAAATAATTTCCCGTATGGTGCAAGCCTCGCTTTCAATACTTATCTTATAGATACGATTCAGGGGCAAGGTGGGTCGGTTGCTGGTTATCGTAGCCTTTCTACGCCGCAAACTGGTGTTACACAAAATCAGGTTATCAATACCAGTGGAGGGATTACCGATTTCGGCTTAGGCATGAGTGGAAACCTGGGAGATAAATTTTACCTTGGCGCATCGCTGCTCTGGAGTTATATAAATTATGAGAGAACCAGTACATTCAATGAATCTGATGCAACTGCTAACCCCAATAACAATTTCAATTATTTTACAACAGAGGAGTATCTTAAAACTTCGGGCCTTGGGATAAACCTTAAAATGGGAATGATCTTCAAACCTGTGGAATATGTTCGGTTAGGCCTGGCTGTTCATACGCCTACATTCTACACCCTGGAAGACAGATATGCCACCACCATTACAACAGATGTTGAAAGATATACCGGCACAGGTCCGCAAACGCAATCTTCAAGGGATTTTAATAACGGGCAAAATGGTGAATTCACTTATGATATGCTGAATCCATGGCGCATAATGGCAGGTTTTTCTTATGTATTCCGGGAGGAAAAAGACATTACAAGGCAAAAAGGATTTATCAGTGCCGATATAGAATGGCTGAATTATAAGGGTTCATCATTTAGTTCTTCCGATCCCGCCAATAATTCATCAGCTTATTTCGACGAACTAAATAAAACAATTGATAATTCATTCAGATCTGCATTTAATGCTCGGCTGGGTGCAGAATTGAAATTTAATACCTGGATGGTGCGGGGTGGTTTTGCATACTTTGGCAACCCTTATGAAACCAATGATATCAAAGGAAGCAAGATGAATATCAGTGGTGGCGTTGGTTACAGGAATAAAGGAAAATTCGTTGACCTTACGTACGTGCATCAGTTGAAAAAAGACGGGTTTTACCCCTACAGGCTGGATCAGGGATTCTATTCACAGGCAGATTTGAATAATACAACAGGTACTGTATTGCTGACTTTTGGGGTCAAATTCTAAAAAAAGGGTACAAAGAAAATCCGCCTCCCTCCATACATCTATCCTGAAGAAACTTTATTATAAGCCGCTGATGTAAGCTGGCAAAAAAAATTAGGCTTGCGTCATATTTTCTGAAAAAGACTTTCATATGAAGTGGGGTATTTTATTCCTCTGCAACTCTTTATTTGCATTAAAGTTGGTTGCCCAGGAACCTGCTGATGCGCTCAGGTACTCCTGGCTTACTCCGGCCGGCACGGCTCGCAGCCAGGCTATTGGTGGTGCCATAGTTGCGTTGGGAGGTGATATAACTTCCATGTTTGTTAACCCGGCAGGGACAGGCTTATATAAAACAAAGGAAATCGTATTGACACCCGGGTATAATTTTGTGCATAATAAAACCAATTACCTCAACACCACCCAAAATACGAAAGACAACCACTTTACTTTCGGAACCAGCGGCTTCTTATTGCCTACCGGCTCTAACGAAGAAGAAATGTTTATGTGGGGCATTGCAGTAACCCAGTCGGGAAATTATAATAATTCCATTTCTTATTCAGGAGTCAATAATCAGAGTTCCTATTCTGAGAAATACCTGGAAGAACT